>WNFG01005765.1_pt1 | contig 10407 bp, 8 predicted proteins | sample 5400431 | NCBI WGS metagenome assembly WNFG01 (sample SAMN13153346, study PRJNA577476) | soil metagenome | isolation source: 120 cm saprolite under Douglas fir tree site 2 hole 3 replicate 2 | place: USA:California | collected 2015-04-18
CGCCGCCGGCACGCGAACCCTGCGATCTGGTCTTCCTCGACCCGCCCTACCGCTCGGGCCAGGCCGCGCCCGCGCTGGCGGCGCTCGACCAGGCCGGCTGGCTGGCGCCGGGCGCCATCGTCACGGTCGAGCTGGCGCACAACGAGGACATCGTGCCGCCGGCGGGCTTTGAGGCGATCGACGAACGCCGCTACGGCGCGGCCAAGATTGCCATCCTGCGGAAGGCGTCATGACCCTGGCCGCCCCGCTCTACATGCTGCGCCACGGCGAGACGGCGTGGAACACCGAGCGGCGCATGCAGGGCACCAAGGACTCTGCCCTGACCGAGCGCGGCCGGCAGCAGGCGCTCGCCATGGGCCGCACCCTTCGCGCCGAACTCGCGCGCGCACCCGAACCGACGGTCTTCCTCAGAAGCCCGCTCGGCCGCGTGCGCGAGACGTCGCAGATCATCGGCCGCGAGCTCGGCCTCGATCCCGGCCGGTGGCGCGACGATCCGCGGCTGGCCGAACTCAGCTACGGCCAGTGGGAGGGTTTTAGCTGGAAGGAGATCGAGCTCACGCATCCCACGGCGCTCGCCGACTGGCGCGCCGACCCGCACGGCTACTGCCCGCCCGGCGGCGAGAGCCATTTCGAGCTGCGCCGGCGCTCGGCCGCCGTGCTGGCCGACATCGTGGCCTCGGCGACGCGCACCGTGGTGGTGGGCCATGGCGTGAGCGGCGCCGTGCTGCGCGGTCTCAATCTCGGCCTCGATGCCAAGGCGATGTTCGTGCTGGAAAAGCCGCAAGACGCCTTCTTCCGCCTGCTTGCCGGCCGCGAGGAGCGGATCAGCTGCGAGGCCTGCGATTAGCCGCGCGACAGCCGCGCGGTGCGGCGGCAGCCGCTGGTCTCGGTCACCACCAGCGCGCCGCCGTCGGTTCGTGCCGTGAGCTTGCCCTCGCGGCGGTCAGTGCCGCGCACCGAGGCAACGCTCAGCAGCGAGAACGTGCTGCCGGCCTTGGCCAGGCCGTGGATCTGCCACAGGCCGGGGCTGGGCGCCGGCGGCGCTGCGTGACGCGGGTTGGGCACCGGGCCGCGGGCGGTGGTGTCGTAGGCCGAACCGTCGACGATGCCGTAGTCGATGGTCAGCACGTAATCGAGCGGCGCGTTGCACGAGCCGCCGTCGCTCGTGCCGCGCCATTGGCCGTCGAGCGGCGAAGCGGGCTGGGCGGAGGCGGCGGCGGCGATGGCGAGCAGCAGCAAAGCCGGCAGGAGGCGCGTCATCGTCTTCCGAACAGCCGCTCGATGTCGGCCAGCTTGAGTTCGACATAGGTCGGCCGCCCGTGATTGCACTGGCCGGAGTGCGGCGTCGCCTCCATCTGGCGCAACAGCGCGTTCATCTCCTCGACGCTCAGCCGCCGTCCGGCGCGCACCGAGGTGTGGCAGGCCAAGGTGCCGCACACCTCCTCGACCTTCTCCTTGAGCGACAGGTGATCGCCCATCTCGGCCAGCTCGTCGGCGAGATCGCGCACCAGGCCCTGGATGTCGACTTCGCCCAGCACCGCCGGCGTCTCGCGCACCACCACGGCGCCCAAGCCAAACGGCTCCAGCACCAGGCCCATCTCGGCGAGCTCGGCCGCACGCGCGGCCAGCCGGCGCGCGCCGTCTTCGCCCACATCCACGACCTCGGGCAGCAACAGCGCCTGGCGCTTCACGCCGTCGGCCTGGAGCTGATCCTTCAGCCGCTCATGCAGCAGGCGTTCGTGGGCGGCGTGCTGATCGACGATCACCACGCCGTGGTCGGTCTGGGCGACGATATAGGTCTCGTGCAACTGCGCGCGCGCCACGCCCAGCGGGTAGTGTGCGCCGTTGCCGTTCGCCGCCTCTTCCACGCGCGCCGACGGAACGCCGAGCGGCGCCATGAATTGCGCGGCAGTTTCGGCAAGCCCGCGCGGCATCGATGCGCCGCCGCCGCCCATCGGCAAGGGCGACGAATAGCCGGTGTGCGGACGGAAGGCGCCCAAGGCGGCATCGGCCACCGTCGTGCTGGCGCGATGGCCGGCGGCGGCAAGCGCGGTGCGGAGCGCGCCCACGATCAGGCCGCGCACGATGCCGGCGTCGCGAAAGCGCACCTCGGTCTTGGCGGGATGGACGTTGACGTCGACCATTCCGGCGGGCGCCTCGAGGAACAGCGCCACCATGGGATGGCGGTCGCGCGCCAGGAAATCCTGGTAGGCGCCGCGCACCGCGCCGGCCAAAAGCTTGTCGCGCACCGGCCGGCCGTTGACGAACAGATACTGGTGCTGGCTGGTCGGCCGATTGAGCGTCGGCAGGCCGGCGAAGCCTGTGAGCCGGAAGCCCTCGCGGTTGGCATCGATCGCAAGCGCGTTGTCGGCGAACTCGCGGCCCATGATCGCGGCCAGCCGCTCGAGCCGCGCCGCATCGGCCTTCCCCAGGAGCGATGGTCCGGCCACCGCCAGGTCGATCAGCGGGCGCTCCTCGCTGTCGAGGCGAAAGGCGATGGCGGGATGCGCCATGGCGAGCCGCCGCATCGCGTCGGCGACGTGGCCCGCCTCGGTGCGCGGCTCCTTGAGGAACTTGAGCCGCGCCGGCGTGGCGAAGAAAAGGTCGCGCACCTCGACCCGCGTGCCCAGCGGATGGGCGGCGGGCCGCGGCTCGCCCTTGGCGCCGCCGTCGATCTCCAATGTCCAGGCCGACGAGGCACCGGCCGGCCGCGAGGTGATGGCAAAGCGGCTGACCGAGGCGATCGAGGGCAGCGCCTCGCCGCGAAACCCCAGGGTGCGGATGTTGCCGAAATCGTCGTCCGGCAGCTTCGACGTGCAATGCCGCTCGACCGCCAGGCTGAGCTCCTCGGGCGACAGGCCGACGCCATCGTCGACCACGGCGATGAAGGTCCGGCCGCCTTCCTTCAGGGTGACGGCGATGCGCCGCGCGCCGGCGTCGATGGCGTTCTCGACCAGCTCCTTGACCGCGCTCGCCGGACGCTCGACCACCTCGCCGGCGGCGATGCGGTTGACGAGGGTCGACGGCAGACGGCGAAGCACGTTCATGACGCCGTCACTCTACTAGGGATCGGCCGTGATGCCCACGGGCTTGCCGACCACGACCGTGGTGAGGACTTCCTCGCGCAGCAGCCGGCGGGCGAGCCGGCGGACGTCATCGATCTTGACCACGGCGATCAGGTTGGCGCGTTTGGTCAGGTGATCGGGCGCAAGATTGTCGACCTGCATGGAGTGCAGCAGGCTCGCCACCGCACCGGACGAATCGAGCGACAGCGCGAGCGCGCCGCTCAGATAAGTCTTGGCGTCGGTCACCTCCTGCTCGGTCGGCCCGTCGGTGCGCAAGCGCGCGAGCTCGGCGCGGACCACGCGGATCGCCTCGGCGACGCGCTCGTTGGCGGAGGCCGTCGAGATCACCAGCAGGGCGGCCCTGCGGTAGCTGCGCAGGCTCGACGACGCGCCATAGGCCAGGCCGCGCTTTTCGCGCACCTCGGTGAACAGCCGCGACTGCTGGCCGCCGCCGCCCAGAATGTGATTGAGCACCAGGGCCACGTACCAGTCGGGATCATCGCGGGTGATGCTGGGCAGGGCCATCAAGGCCGTGCTCTGCGGCACCGGCCGTTCGACGACGATGGTGTGCGGCTTGGCGGGCGGCTGCCAGTCGGGCGGCAGGGCGGCCGGCGTGCCGAGCGGCAGGGCGCCGAAGGCACTGTCGAGCAGGCGGGCGAGCTCGGCCTCCTCGATGTCGCCGACCGCCGCCACGATCAGGCCGCTGCGCATCAGCAGCGCCGCCGCCCGTTGCTTGAGATTCGCGGGCGTGAGCCTTTTCAGGTCGTCCGGCGTGCCGTCGGGATCGGCGGCGTAGGGATGGCCGGCGAACTCGATGGCCATCAAGGTGCGGGCCGCCACCGAGGCCGGCCGCTGGTTCGCCTGGTTGAGGGCGGCGACGATCTGGGCGCGCCGCTGCTCGACCATGTCGGCGTCGAAGCGCGGCTGGGCGAGCGCCAGGTGCAACAGCTCGAAGCCCTCCTCGCGGCTGGCCGACAAGACGCGCAAGCTGCCGCTCAAGCGGTCGAGCGAGGCGCTGAAGGAGAGCGACGCGGCGGCGTCCTCCTGGCGCTGGCGGAAGGCATGGGCGGCGAGCGGGCCGGCGCCGTCGGTGAGCAACGTGGCCATCAGATTGGTGACGCCCGATTGGCCGGCAGGGTCCGACGCCGTGCCGCCGGCGAAGGAGAAGGCGAGCGCCAGCGCCGGCGCGCTCTTGTCCTGCACCAGCCAGGCTTTCACGCCGAGTGGCGTCGTCACCACCTTGATGTCGACCGCGCCCGCGGCGCTGGGCAGCCAGAGGGCGGCGACAAGCAGCGCCCAGGGCAACGCCCAGCGGAGCGCCACGGGCGACCTCGCTAGAAAACTCATCGGCTGCCTGCCTGCGGCGTCAACATCGAGGTCACCAGCCGCTCGGGCCGCCAGACATGGCGCGCGGCCGCGATCACGTCGATCGGCGTGACCGCGGCGATGCGCTGCGGCCAGGCATCGATATCGGCCACGCTGCCGCCGACGCTGAGCAGGGCGCCATAGCTGCGCGGGCCGCTCGAAAGAGAATCCTGGGCATAGATCGCGCCGGCCAGAAGCTGGTTTTGCGCCCGCTCGACCTCGTCGGCGGTCACGCCATCGTCGATCAGCTTGCCGAGCTGGCTGCCGACGGCGCTCTCGATCTCCACCATCGGGCTCTGCGGCGCGGGATGCACGCTGAGGTCGAACGAGGTGAGGCCGAGGCTGGCCGGGCTGTAGGACGCCCACGCCGAGAGCGCGAGCTTGCTGTCGACCACCAGGGCGCGCCACAGCCGGCTGGTCTCGCCGCCGCCCAGCAGGCGCGCCAGCACCTGCAGCGCATAGGCGTGCTGGGCCTCGCCCTTGCGATAGGACGGCGCCAGGTAGTGCCGCGACCAGCGCGGCTCGGCCACGCGCGCGTCGGCGCGGACCACGCGCTGCGGCAAGTCGGCAGCACCCTCGGCCGGCCGCCGGCGCGGCTCGACCTTGCGGGCCGGCACCGGCCCGTAATGCCGCTCGGCGAGCTTGCGCACCTGCTCGACGGTGGTGTCGCCGGCGACGATCAGGATGGCGTTATTGGGCGCGTAGAACTTGAGATAGAACGCCATCAGGTCGTTGACGGTGAGTTTCTTCACGTCGTCGACATAGCCGCTCATCGGCATGCCGTAGGGCTTGTGCCGGCCGAACAGCTGTTCCTGCACCGCCTCCTCGAGCAGCGCGGCGGGCGAATTGTCGATCCGCATGCGCCGTTCCTCGAGCACGACCTGGCGCTCGGGGATCAGCTCCTTCTCGCTGATCCGCAGGTTGGCCATGCGGTCGGCCTCCATGCGCATCACGAGCTCGAGCCGGTCGGGCGCCACCGTCTGGTAGTAGCCGGTGGAATCGAAGCTCGTATAGGCGTTGTCGCGCCCGCCGTTCTTCGACACGGTGCGCGAGAACTCGGTGGGCGCCACGGTGGCCGTGCCCTTGAACATCATGTGCTCGAGGAAGTGCGCCACGCCGGTCTTGCCCGGCACCTCATCGGCGCTGCCGACCTTGTAGACCACCGTCTGGCTGACGATCGGCGCGCGGCTCGAGGGCAGCACGACCACGTCCAGGCCGTTGGCCAGGGTGAAGGCCTCGACGCGCCGCCGCTCGACGATGAACAACTTGGCGAACGCCGACGGCGAGAGGCCGAGCGCAGCGGTCGCAGCGAGGCCGCCGAGCAGAGCGCGGCGGCGGACCATCGATGGCGGCCTCAGAAGACGCCTTCGAGCAGGCCGCGCTTGCGCCGCGTGATGGTCGGCGTGTTGCCGCTCGCGGGCTGCCCGGCAGCCTGGGCGTCACGCAGACGCTGCTGCTCCTTGCTGGGATCGAGCACGACGCCACTGGGCGCCGACTCCTGCCAGAAGATCAGGCTGTCGATGAACGACTTGTCGCTGTCGTTGATCGTCCTGGTGTCCTGGTTGACCCGGCTGCGGATGTTGGGGTCGATGTTGCCGCCGCCCGCCTTGGCGACCAGCGCCTGCTCCGAGCCGGTGCGACCGGGCGCCGCCGCCGCGCCGCCACCGGTGCCGGTGACGCGCTGCTGGGTTCGGCCGGCCAACGCCGGCGACAGCGCCTCCTTGGCCTGATCGGCGGGCGTCACTTCCTGCGGCCTGGGCTCGCCCGGCCGCGGCGGACGCAGCTCGGCGTTGGGCGGCATGGTGAGCGGCGAATGCGAGACGATCTTGAACTCGTCGGGCGAAATCTTCTTGCCGCCGCCCAGGTTCTCGAAAGCGCTGCAGCCACCGAGCGCCAGGCTGCACAGCGTGGCGCTGAACACAAGAAAGGTTGCCGGCTTCAGTCTCGTGCGTCGCATCGTTTGTCCTTCGGGGTCCCGCTTCTGTCCGCTGATCATGGCCGCATCAGGGCGCGCGCTGTTTCTCGCCGACGAGAGAATCGATGAGCATCAGCGCGACGCCAACGACGATCGCCGAATCGGCGATGTTGAAGGCCGGCCAATGCCAATGACTTATATGGAAATCGGCGAAATCGAACACCGCTCCCCAACGGGCACGGTCGATAACATTGCCGATAGCGCCGCCCATGACAAGGCCGATGCCCCAGCCTGTGAGTACCCGGTCGGTTCGTCGCAGCCACACGAACAGCCCGACGCAGACCGCGACCGCCACCGCCGAGAGGATCCAGGCGGGCAAGGCGCTGTCGCCGCTCAGCAAACCGAAGCTCACGCCGCGGTTCCACACGATCACCAGCCGGAAGAAGCCCTCGATCACCGGCACGATGGCGCCCGCCTTCACCAGATAGCCCAGCAGGAGCTGCTTGGACGCTTGGTCGGCCACCAAGGTCGCGATGACCAGGACCATCGCCTGGCGCTCGATCGGCCTCATGAACTCACCGCGTCTTCGCAGCGCCGGCAGAGCAGTGGATGGCCGGCCGACTTGCCGACCTCCTCGAGGACCTGCCAGCAGCGCGCACACTTGTTGCCGTGGGCGGCCAGCGGCTCGACGGCGACACCGGCCACATCGGGCAGGGTGAACGCACCGGCCGGGCCCTTGCCCTCGACCAGCTCGCCACCCGAGGTGATGCTGATCTCGGCGAGGTCGAGGCCCTTGAAGGCCGCGAGATATTCCGGCGCGACGTGGACGAGCGGGGCGGCCTGCAGGCTCGACCCGATGCGCTTCTCGGCGCGCTCGAGCTCGAGCGCGCCGGTGACGACGCGGCGCAGCGCCCGCACCGTCTTCCATTTGTCGCCCAAGGCGACATCGAGCCATTCTGGCGGGATCTCGGGATAGAGCCGCAGATGCACGCTCTCCTGGGCGCCGTCCGGCATGTCGTGGGGCCGCGCCAGCCAGGCCTCCTCGGCGGTGAAGCAGGTGATGGGGGCGAGCCAGGCGGTGAGGAAGGAGAACAGCTCGGCCATCACCGTACGGGCGGCGCGCCGGCGCAGCGCCTTGGCCGCATCGCAGTAGATCGCGTCCTTGCGGATGTCGAAATAGAAGGCCGACAGGTCGACGGCGCAGAAATTGTGCAGCTCGGTCGCGATCTTGTGGAAGTCGAAATCCTCGACCGCCGGCCGGAAGGCGGCATCGAGCTCGGCCATCCGATGGAGCACCCAGCGCTCGAGCTCGGGCATGTCGGCATAGGCCACCTTCTCCGCCGCCGAATAGCCGGCGAGGCTGCCCAGCAGGTAGCGCAGCGTGTTGCGCAGGCGGCGATAGGCCTCGGCCTGGTGCTTCAGGATTTCCGGCCCGATGCGCTGGTCCTCGGTGTAGTCGGTGCCGACCACCCACAGGCGCAGGATGTCGGCGCCGTACTGGTCGCACACTTCCTGCGGCGCGGTGATGTTGCCCAGCGACTTCGACATCTTGCGGCCCTGCTCGTCGAGCGTGAAGCCGTGCGTCAGCACGCCGTCATAGGGCGCGCGGCCGCGCGTGCCGCAGCTTTCCAGCAGCGAGGAGTGGAACCAGCCGCGATGCTGGTCGGAGCCTTCGAGATAGAGGTCGGCCGGCCATTTCAGCTCGGGATTGCCCTCGAGGGTGAAGACGTGGGTGCAGCCCGAGTCGAACCAGACGTCGAGGATGTCCGTCACCTGCTCGTAATCCTGGGCGTTGTACTTGTTGCCGAGGAAGCGCTCGGGTGGGCTCTCGAACCACACGTCGGCACCTTCCTGGCGGAACGCCTCGACCACGCGGTCCATCACCTCGGGGTCGCGCAACGGCTCGCCGGTCGCCTTGTCGACGAACACCGCGATCGGCACGCCCCAGGCGCGCTGGCGCGACACACACCAGTCCGGCCGCTGCTCGATCATGCTGCGCAGGCGGTTGTAGCCGGCGCGCGGCACAAAACGAGTCGCGTCGATCGCCTCGAGCGCTTTCTGGCGCAAGGTGCCGCCGATCTCGGCGATCGGCTTGTCCATGGCGATGAACCATTGCGGCGCGTTGCGGAAGATCACCGGCGCCTTCGACCGCCAGGAATGCGGATAGCTGTGCCGGATGCGGCCCGCTGCCAAGAGCTTGCCCGCCTTGTCGAGCGCCTCGGTCACGCTGCGGTTGGCGTCGCCCCTGACGCCCTGCGAGGTGTAGACGCGGCGCCCGGCGAACAGCGGCACGTGCGGATAGTAGCTGCCATCCTCGGCCACAGTGTCGGGCACTTCCACGCCGTTGGCGACGCCCAGCTCGTAGTCGTCGGCGCCGTGGCCGGGCGCGATATGCACGAAGCCCGTGCCGGCATCGGCCATCACGAAAGCGCCGGGCAGCAGGCGCACGTCGAACTCGTAGCCCTGGCCGCGCAGCGGATGGGACGCGATCAGCCCTTCGAAATCGGCGGCGGCGATGTCGCCTAAAAACTTGGGCGTGAACTTGGCGGCCTCGGCGACGGCGCCCACCAGTTCCTTGGCCAGCACCATCTTCTCGCCGACATGGGCGCGGCTGCCCTCGCCCACCGCGGCGACCTCGACCAGCACGTAGGCGATGTCGGGCCCATAGGCGAGCGCGCGGTTGCCCGGGATGGTCCAGGGAGTCGTGGTCCAGATCAAGATCGACGCGCCGTCGAGCTTGCCGCCTGTCGACTTCAGCACGGGGAAGCGGACATGGACCGTATCGGAGGTGTGGTCGTGATATTCGATCTCGGCCTCGGCCAGCGCCGTCTTCTCGACCACGCTCCACAGCACGGCCTTGGAGCCCTTGTAGAGCCCGCCGTTCATCAGGAACTTCGCGAGCTCGCGCGCGATCACGGCCTCGGACTCGTAGGCCATGGTCGAGTAGTAGTGATCCCAGTCGCCGTCGACGCCGAGCCGCTTGAACTCCTCGCGCTGCACGCCGATCCAGTGATCGGCGAAGGCGCGGCATTGGCGGCGGAACTCGCCGACCGGCACGGCATCCTTGTCCTGGTTGCGGGCGCGGTAGTCCTCCTCGATCTTCCATTCGATCGGCAGGCCGTGGCAGTCCCAGCCCGGCACGTAGTGGCTGTCCTTGCCCATCATCTGCTGGGTGCGGCTCACCAGGTCCTTCAGGATCTTGTTGAGGGCGTGGCCGATATGGAGGTTGCCGTTGGCGTAGGGCGGGCCGTCATGCAGCACGAACTTGGGCCGGCCCTTGCTCTCGGCGCGCTGGCGCTCGAACAGGCGCATGTCGGCCCAGCGCTTCAGGAGCTCCGGCTCCTTCTTGGGCAGGCCGCCGCGCATGGGGAAGTCGGTCTTGGGCAGGAAAACGCTGGATTTATAGTCGGTTGTCACGGGAAACTCGGCGCAAAAGGAGCGATGGGCGACCGCCTGGAAAAGCGGTCAAGAACAGGCACGACCCGGCCGCGGTCAGCGGACCGGGCGGATAATTCGCTCCTGAAGGGCCCCGATAAGCATAGGGCCGGCAATCTAGGGATGGGGGTGCGGGGGGTCAAGAAGCGGCGGACGCCGGCGCCACGGGCAGGGCGAGCCTGGCGTCGCCCTGTCCATCCGGGAATTTCCGCAATTTCCGCTAGTGCTTTTGCAGTACAGGCGTCAGCGGATCGGCCCGCTTCGGAGACGGCACGACACGATATTGCGCCTGAGAGCCTCTCGGCGACCGGGAATTCTTGCGTACCATAATGCGTACCATAATGCGTACCATGATGGGGGGCCGGAAATCGGGAAGACAGCCAGGGGTTAGCGCAATTAGCGCACCCCGTTTTGGTCGACTGAAAAACCTTGGTGGCCGAAACGTTGGTCGCCGGCTGGGGTGCAGCGTCGCTCAGGATGACTGGGAAGAGAATGCCCATGAAACCGATCCTCTTGTCGGGAAGGTCGGCAGACATACGCCACAACATTGCGCAGGAGTGTCAAGCGCCAAGTGGGACAGCGGTCACGAGCGCTCGTCGCATAATTTTCTTGCTGTCATTGCCAGCA
>WNFG01005766.1_pt1 | contig 10407 bp, 5 predicted proteins | sample 5400431 | NCBI WGS metagenome assembly WNFG01 (sample SAMN13153346, study PRJNA577476) | soil metagenome | isolation source: 120 cm saprolite under Douglas fir tree site 2 hole 3 replicate 2 | place: USA:California | collected 2015-04-18
TAGCATTTTGCTGGCCAGTATCCAGTGCAGGAGTCACTCCAGTGCTTATACGCAATAGAGGTAGTGTGGCAAAGAGAAATACCAAAAGCACGATTGCGCCGATTGCGCCAAACATAGCCATATTGCGTGGACTACTAATCCGGCTTCGTTGGCGTTTATTTGACGCGTTAAGACGTAAGGGATCAGTGATGGGGCTGGGACGCTCGCTTTCTGGCGGATATGACTGGACTAAGACGTTCAAATCCCTCAGCATATCGGCAGGGCGAGCATAGCGTTGTGGAGCAGAGAGACGCAGCGCGCGGACAAGCAGCTCCTCCATGCGCGGCGTCACTGTGGGATTGAGACGACGGGCGGGAGGGTGGAAGAAAGCCATGCGTTCACGTGGATCAAAGCCGGTGACGGCATGATGGAGCGTTGCTGCTACTCCATATAGATCCGATGAAGGTTCGACGATGCCGCGAGCTTGTTCTGGTGCCAGATAGCCGGAAGGGCTTTTCTCCCTGCCTGCATACGATTCATTCGGAGGAAACAGGGGCATATGTATGAGAGTTATACGCTTTGCATCAGAGCTAACGATGATTGTAGATGGATTGATAGAACCGTGTACAAGCGGAGGTTGATGCTGCGAGAGGACGGTTAGTATTTCACAAAGCTGTCGCCCACATTCAACCACGACACGCTCTGGTAATGCGCCGCCCTGGCGTCTTAGCACTGAAGCGAGACTTTCGCCTTCAGGCTGCTGTAGCACCATGTAGTAGGCATCGCGCTCATTGAACACCTCAATGTAATTAGGAAAGCCTGAATGTTGACCCAATTCTGCCATGCGTGAGGCAATCATGCCTACCACCCGTTCCTTATCGGCAGCTGATCCCTCGGGCATTGCTACTTCACGTATAACTACTCGCCGGGTAGACGATTGGGCATCACTCGCCAACCACGCAGCTCCTTGCCCTTGCTGATTCTCCGGCAGGGACAACTGCTCTATCAAGCGATACCGCCCCTGGCGCAATACATCGCCGCGCATCAACGACTGCAACGTAAGTGGCATTGAGGTCGATGAGGAGCGTTGAACAGCTAAACTCAGAGGACCCGATGACATACTCGTATATCCGTAACCACAGCGGGCGCAGCCGCCTCCCACGGGCTCTCCGTCAAATCCACAACGAGGACATCGCATAGATACCCCATCCCTTTCCGTTTTTATTTAAGGAGATATACATGACATTTATTACCACGCACTCAGAAGGCCTGTCCACCGGTTGAATCAATTTGCCTGGAACATTCCAGAAATTTCTCTCAGTTTAATCACATTCGCGCCGCCGGAAGCCTGGATATACAAAACTGCAATTGCCTTATCTACCGGGTTCCCCTGGGCATCAAATAGGATGCGCCCACTGACTCCTTGAAATATTGGCGTGGTTCCTTCCCCCAGAGAAGTCAGGGCATCATGGATTGGCTGACCCGCCAGAGACCCCTGGATCGATTGCGCGGCCCGGGCAATTATTTGCAAGGCATCGTAGGTCAACATTACATCCTGATCAGGAGAGGGCGCATTTTCGTCAGCCATCACAGAGTTCTGATAGATCCCAACCCAATCAGTGAAAAAAGGAGGTAGCATAACTACCGGCAAGTGCAGTGCATTCCATTCCTGTGAATCTCCCAGGGAGATAAAGCTCAGACGTTGCATATCCTGTGGATAATGGCCTGCTAAGGATGCATCAGCAGGATTGCTACAAGCGTCACCAACCCCATCTCTGCACTGTCCCAACAGTAAGCCCATATCCAGTGCCAGCATGTTACTGCCGAGGATCTTGAGACTTGCAAGCACCGGGTTTGCAGGATGATTCCTAAAGGCAACACCCACTGCATGTGCCAGGCGTATCGCATCGACGTCCGATCCTGCCAGGAAAATGGCATTTACGTTGTCGACCATCGCTTCCTTGATCGTGTTCCGATACTCACCTACAGTAGTTATCATTTCAGTAAAATCATCTTCAGGTCGGTTAATGACTGTGACCTTGAGTTCCCTCAAGCGAGCAACGAGCGCGTCAGCTATTGATGCACTCTCAGGATCACTTTGGTCACGCATAACAAGCACAGTCCTGGCATGCATTTGTTGTATCGCCGCTGTCAGGGCGTTTGCCTGTATCTTATAGGAAGGATTGATACGAAAGAAATACGAGTTGATACCGCTCAATTCCTCATTCGAGGCTGTCGGCGAGACGAGGGGTAAGTGTGCGGTCGCAAGGATTGGAGATGCTTGCATTGTCTGCAAACTCGTGGGCCAGCCAACAACGGCAATGATATGATCAGGATTGCCGTCATGGACGACGTCATTGACAATGAAGTGTGCTATTGTCGCTACATTAGCATTATCCGGCCCTGAATTCGCGATGAGGATACGTAAAAAAAGGTTGTCTGGCAACAAACCAAACTCATTGATCTCGTACTGTGCAAGAAAAGCTGCCTGCATATAGGCGCGGTCGGTACTCAACATCTCTGGAAGCTTATCAAATCCTAAACCGAGGACAACAGTGACATAAGGGAGACTGTGCTGGAGCAGCACCAGATTCTCGCCGTAGATTCTCGCCTCGCCATCTGTGGGATCGGTAGAAATTGCCTGCATCCACTGGTCAGCCGCTGTGCTCATGTCGCTGGCTTGTAATGCCTGTATGGCCTGTTGCTTGAGGGCAGCATCGGTACGGGGTGCATACGCATCAAAGATGAAGTGCCCATCGCTGATGCCTATACCCGCCTTCGTATACATCTGCGTTTCGTGCGTTAATTCCGTATTGGTGGCGGCGGTCTCCTGTTGGGCTACATATGTAGCAGTAGCATTTTGTATCGCAGCGATAGTTGCTGTAGTGCCGAGACTTTGTGTTCGACGAACAGAAGGATTATGCTCCATAGCAAGAAGAAGTGTACTGAGCAGCAACAAACATATCCCAATAGAAACTGTCCAAAACATAATAGGAGTGAAAGTCTCTTTTCGTCGACGCCATTCGAGCACGGCGCCTGATTGAAATGCAGGGCTATCTACTATGCCCGCTCGCCCATTTTGGCTCTGCCGTGTTGCCGCTAAAGACTTCAGGTCTTGCTGCATAGCAGCAGGTTGATGGTAGCGCTGCACCACTGAGGCACGAAGGGCCCGCTGTAGGATCGCCTCCATACCCGATGAGACGGCTGAGTTCAAGCTGCGAATGGGAGGATAAAAAAAAGTCATGTGCTCGTTCGGATCATACCCGGTCAGAGCGTGGTGCAACGTCGCCGCCAATCCATATATGTCTGATGCCCGCTCTACACTACCATGTACCTGCTCAGGTGCGAAGTAGCCCACTGCTGTTTTAGCTTCTGTCTCTGACAAAGGCGCCGGAGCAAAGAGCGGCATGTGTATCAGTGACACACGCTTCTCATGGGGACTTACAATGACCGTCTCTGGATTGATAGAGCCATGTACAAGTGGGGGTTGTTGCGACGATAATACCTGCAATAATTCACAGAGCTGTCGTCCATATTCAGCAACGCTTCGTTCTGCTAAAGGCGCGCCGCGCTCCTGTATTAACTCTGCCAGGCTCTTGCCTTCGATATACTCAAATACAACATAGTAGAAACCATGCTCACCAAATACATCTATGAGACCAGGAAAGCCGGGGTGCTGGCCAAGGACAGCCAGGTGTAATGCTGCCGTACGCACTGCTTGCTCGGCATTTGTAGCTAATTCCTTAGGGGGAATCACCCTGCGTATCACCACCAGGTCCCTGAGCATCTGGGTATCACTGGCTAGCCATGCCGTTCCCTGGCTTTGCTGGTTCTTTGGCAGAGCCAGTTGCTTGATCAAGCGGTAGCGCCCCTGCCGCAACACATCCCCAGGCGCCAATACATGCACTGCTACATCAATCGAATTATAGATTGCAATACGTCGATCTATCGAGTGCAAAGGTCCTGACGAAATACGTGAGCGACCATAACCACAATGCGCGCAGCCACCATCAATTAACTCCCCTTCAAAGGCACAACGTGGGCAGAGCATGTATCTCTTTTCCTCTTCCCCATGGAGATAGCACAAGCACGTCCTGAATAACTACTGGGTAAAGAGTGCCTCATTAATCAGATGTTGTCAAACGGACTAGGAAAGATGGGTCGAGATTCCTCGCTTCAGGAGAGGCTTCATCTTTTGCTCAAACTCAAGTGGCTCAAGCTCATGCAAAGCTGGTATACACTGATGTATTGCTGCGAGGTCATCAAGGGAATTTGTAGCAAAATTTACCCCCGTTGCCTGAAAAATTAAATGCATTGCTCGATATGCAAAGAGCAGGTTTTTTTGTGCCTGGTAGTTATCAAAACTTTCCCAATACCAACCACAGCTTGTAAATGCCTGCTGCATATAATATTGCGCCTCGAGTAACAGCATTGTTTTGTAAATTAGCTCTACATCATCCGGCTTACGATGGTTTCTACCATATTCACCCCAAAAATCACCTTCTGTCATCCAGCCATTATGAAGGCAGATATATTCGTTACGTGCCTTATGCGGCTCAGGCAATGCGTCCCGCACTTCAACTTCAAACAGTTCATAGGCTTGAAGCGCTAGAGCATTAAGCGCCCGTCGCAATATTCCTTTCCAGGCATTTTTTCCTGGATCGCCAAAGTTCGTGCAGTCACACCCTGTATCCCACCGCGATACACCATGCCTACAACTCCATGAGCTATTATCCCATATTTCAATTTCTCTTGTCGGAGGATAGAGCTTTAGGTAACGCTCAAGGGTGATAACCTCAACACCTTTCTGTTGAGCCGCAAAGTTGACAACATGATAGAGAAACCTATCGCGGTCCTTTTTGTGGTGTCCGTAGAGTTCGCCATCCGTTGCAATTAAGGTAAACGTCTCTCTGCCCAGGTGTGCATTAGCAAAATCATACGCATCATTTGTTGTCGAGTCATCAAAGGAAACTGACCCCGACAGATCAGCACTATAAAAAAAGACATTAATGCTGCGCGTATAATACAACCTCACTTTATACGGTCCAGCAGAGTCAGGCCAGGTTTTTGCTTGCCAGGGAGCTAATACAACATACTCAATGCCACATTGCGCTACAATGTCTAAGGTTACCAGGTCTACCGCCGTTTCAGGGAGCCACATCCCATGTGGTTTACGTTTGAAGAGATGGTCATAGGACGCTATCCCCCATAAAATCTGTGTCCATTTATCGTAGAAGGTTGCAAGGGGTAAAATCGTATGATTATAGGGTTGTGCTAACGCATTGCTAACGCCATAGCGCTCGTAGTGTCTTCTCTCGGAGGCTATTATTTGCTGCAACACATCTCGATTTTTTTCAGATTTTTCAAGCCAATCCGCCAGCGTATGCCCCAGGTTAAAACTTATATATTCATAATTGCCCAACTCAGCATTAGAGCGATAACACTCAGCAGTAATTTTTTCATTGAAATTATCAAACGGCTCCGCGCCGTTTTCTTTGGGAATGCCTCCAATAAAAGGGTTTTCTCGCTGAGGTTGATAGAAATGTCCATGTATACACAGGTACTTTGTAGTATTTGGAATATACCAAGGACTGCTATGCCATGTACTTCTCTGATGTTGACATGTGAGAACCATGCGACGCCCCTTTTATCCTTGCAGGAACGTAAAGTGTGGACCCCTATCCCGTTTGAGAAGGGTCACATCGCGTGACGAAGCGTGGCGTGCCTCTGCTGTGTTCAAGGCCTCATTGTTCCTACCACGACCGGTTGTACCTCATCCTCTCTAGCACTAGTATACAGAGAAAGCGTCATGAAAACGTTATGAGCATCGCCATGGGCTGTGGCCTGAAATCTTGACCCAGATATGAGTCCAGCGAAGATGCTCGATGTGGGGCGGGCAAATCCTGGTTAATGCTCCCGATTTTAACGATGCTCATGGCGCTTTCATGGCGTTTCTTCGTCATACTAGCAACAAAGAGCAACATCCTATTTGAATGGATGTGTCAGGAAGGAAGCTCTATGCACATCAACCTTCTCTCTCGAAACCCTCTCACTACGAGAATTTTCAGCGTTATGATTTTTCTTCTGCTTATCGCCTGTTTGTATCTTGGAGGAAGAGCTGTTAAACTTGTCCTGTCGAGCGGCACTTCAGTTTTGACCTTTCACAATGATAACCTGCGCACAGGACAAAACCTTAACGAGACTATTCTCAACACGAGCAATGTCAATGCGCAACGCTTTGGCAAACGGGTCTCGTATCCGGTTGATGGGCAGGTGTATGCACAACCGCTCTTTGTCCCCGCTGTCACTATCAAAGATCATCTTTACAATGTGGTCTATGTTGCTACAGAAAACGACAGTGTCTACGCTTTTGATGCTGATCAAATGCATGTGATTGCTCCACTATGGAAGACGAGCTTTCTTCATGCTCCTGATGTGACCACTGTCCCCTCTTCGGATGTCTACGGGAAGTATCCGAGTCACGATATCGAACCCTATGTTGGTATTACTGCAACCCCCGTCATTGATCTGATCACAAATATCATGTATGTTGTGGCAATGACGAAAGAACCTGGCAACCAGTATGTGCAGCGACTGCACGCCCTCGATATCACGACAGGCAGAGACCAGCCAGGGAGCCCAATGACCATTCTCGCTAGCGTAAGAGGAGAAGGCTACGATAAGATCAAAGGCATACCCTCTATGGTTCACTTTAATACCAGGCAAGCGAATCAGCGCCCAGCGTTGCTGTTCGTGAATGGCGTTGTCTACATCGCATGGGGAGCCTTTGGAGATACTGACTTCTACCATGGTTGGGTTATAGGCTACACTTACGACGGCAGAGCATTCCAGCAAGTAAGCGTTTATAACACGACGCCTGATGGTCAGGAAGGCGGTATATGGATGAGCGGAGCGGGACCTGCTGCTGACACTCAAGGCAATGTGTACCTCATAACAAGTAATGGTACCTTTGACCTGGATCAACCAAATCAAAGAGATGCAGGCGATAGTTTCCTGAAGTTGAGTACATGGAGTGGTCTGGTTCTCTCAGACTACTTTACACCTTTCAACCAGGAATGCCTGGATGGTCGGGATGAAGATGTTGGTGCAGGTGGCGTATTACTCTTACCGGAACAGCCTTCCACAGCTCACCCGCGCCTGCTTGTCGGAGTGGGGAAAGAAGGTCGTATCTACGTGCTTGACCGGGATCATATGGGCAAGTTCAACAGATATCCAGGCAACCTCCAATGCAATACCAACAAAGAAATACGTACTTATAGGGATCAAATCCTGCAGGAATTCCCTCCACACATAACTGGTAGCTTTTTCGGAAGCCCAGGCTATTGGACCGGGACTGCTAAGAGTGGGCAATTGATCTACTTCGGTGGATCCGGTGATCACCTGAAGTCCTTTCAGGTCAGTGGGGACATTCTCTCTTCCGGAGCAACCGCTGAGACCCCGGAAACCTTCACTTTCCCCGGCGTAACACCCTCGATTTCCAGTAACGAGAGCGTTCCTGGTAGCGGCATTGTATGGGTGATAAGTCCTGCCAGTTGTGGTGGACCTGGATGTGCACCGAGTGGACCAGGTGTCCTCCGCGCCTATGATGCCACAAATATCAGGGTAGAACTATACAATAGTGAGCAGAACTCCACACGGGACCGGCTCGATAGTTATGTGAAATTCAGCCTGCCGACCATAGCCAATGGCAAGGTGTTTGTGGGAACACAAACGCATTTGAATATCTATGGCTTACTGCTCTCGACGGAATCCCGCTAGTTCTTGTATGGGAACATCAGGGCAGTGTTGGAGTTGAGAGTGGTCCTGATCATGATGCATCCTTCTGGTTCATCTCGCCAATTGGCGTATCACCCGAGGGGTGACCTCATTCCCAGCTTCTTCAAACCAGGTCAACACACTCTGTAACCATGTCCAACACTGCTTGCACCTCAAATGGTCATGGAACGGTAACGCGAACTTCGTTCATTTCGACGGTAGTCATCGATAGGCGTTCAGGATAGCACTAACGTTCCCCGATTGGCCGTTTTTGCGCGTTTGCTGCCGACCCAGCATTGGCCATTGGTATGCGTTCAACACATCGAGCTTGCTCTGGTTGACCGTCTTCCAATCATTCTGCAAGATACCGCCAGTATCGCCCGAGTCCGGATTCCATGCCCAGTAGGCATAGCTAATGTTGTTCGTTTTCAGAAATGATACCAGGGAGCGCTGCCACACACCCTCAGCATCCTGACCCATAGAGCCTCCTCCGAACTCCCCCATGAACACCGGGGCAGTCCCGTGCTTTTGCAGATAGGCCCAATGCTGCTGCCAGACTTCCGGCAGGTTGTGCGGAAAGTTTGATGCTTTTAACCATGACTGCTTGTAGACCTCAGGCCCGTAATCATGGGCGGAATACACCAGCTTGTCTGCTACCGACAGGCGCACGGGGTACTGTCCGGCCCCTTCGAGATTCCCACCCCACCAGTAGGCGTCGCCGTGGTACTGCTCGATGCCTTCCACGATAATCAGCCAATCCGGGCTGACGGCCAGGATGGCGTTGCCCGCCTGCTCAGCAGCCAGCCGCCAATCCGTGCTTGGGTTGCCATCACCCCAGGTCGCTGGACCATGCGGCTCGTTGGCCAGGTCTGCTCCGATGATCGTATCATTGCCCCGGTAGTGTTGGGCCAGCATGACCCAATCCTGGATCCAACGCGCCTGGGGCATACGATCGGTGTACCACAACGCGGGCCGCTGATCGGCCGTAGGGTCATGACGGTCCAAGATAATCTTCAAGCCAGCGTTGCGGGCACCCTGGACAATCCGATCCATGAGGGCCAGCCCCTGGAGGCCTTTGAGGTCAGGGTTCAGCTGGTAGTTGATGCCATTCGGCTTGTTCGCGGGGTCGAAGAGCTGATTGGTGTAGGGCAGGCGAATGGTGTTGAAGCCTGTGCTTGCGATCTGCTTCAGCATGTCCTGCAAGTTGCGCGCCCACAGCCCATGCGGGGCAAAGGTACTGGTCTCAAAGCCAAACCAGTTGACGCCTGTGAGCTGCACTTGACACCCCGACGTATCCACCAGCTCACTATGTACGGCCTTGAGGAAACCTACTGAACGGCCAGGTTGGCATTGCGCGAAGGATTGCTCCGAATCAGGAAGGGTAGTAGATACGGTAGCAGGCACACAGGAAGACAGGATCATCATACCCACAATAAATACAAAGGGAGGCAGCAAGCTCCTCCCCAGAAAACCTGTCATGCAGGTACATTTCATAATCACTTTTCCTTTCCACCAGGAAGTGTTTTATACACTTGGAAAGATGATCAAGGAGGCATGCAGAAATATCGACTCTCGGGTTGGAACTGTTGCCACATACCGAGTCATCGATAGCGATGCAATGAGATGGAGTCCGTTGGTAGCGTTTAGGGCATCCAATCCCTTAGCATTGGCACTGAGAGAACCCTATGAAGTAGGACGAGTACCACTGCCTCCTCTGGCCTTCTTTACAGGAGCAAGGACCGTTTCGAGAGCCGAGATTGTGTTCATCTCAGGCGATCGTTCGATACGCTCTCGGTGCTCACCTTCAGAGCCAAAAGTCATCTTCTAGAACTGCAAGCACCCAACGGGGGTACTGCTGAGATTCCATGGTAAATATACTTTGGATCACCATGGAATGCATTACAAGGTGTCTGGTCCATCGTGAAGGAACATAACACTGCCAGCAAGTATACACAGTTTTACCTCTTGCTTGCCGGAAAAACGCCTTACAGGCTTAAGACGGCCATCTCAAGGCCGTGAGGATATACCCCTCGCCATGGATCGAGCGAATATCAATGTTGAATGTATGCAGCTTTGCCCTGCAACGCGAAAGGATATTTCTGACCGGCTTCATCGAGCTGTCTAGTGTCTTGTACTCGACCGCTCGATGCACGGTTTCTCGCGCGTGACTGAGTACCTCGTCAGTGATGGCAGCCTGCAGCACCTCATACGGGCAATAGTGGGGATAGTCTTCGAGCAAGGCTACCAGTACATACATCTCGAGTTCCGTCAACACTTCTTGCGCCACCAGTCCATGCACTTCTGCTGACAGCTGGGTGAGGACGAAAGTAGACAGACTATACGGATGGGTATTCAACACTAACATATGCCCTTCTGGCAACACCTTCGGTAATGGAAAGAATCGGAATTGTTGCGTGGTCTCATATCGTCTGAACTGGCTTGAGGAGAGCATTCGCATCACTCCTTCCTCATGAGGGTGGCACGCAGCAGCGGGCGCGCACGATAAAAGTAGGCTTTCGCTGTGCTGGTTGGCATCTTGAGCCGCTGTCCGATCTCGGAGAAGCTCAGTTGATCCGTGTAGCGTAAGAGAACCACAGAGCGCAACCTGGGCGGCAACCCTTCAATCGCCTCGCGCAGTATGCGTTGTACTTC
>WNFG01005768.1_pt1 | contig 10406 bp, 10 predicted proteins | sample 5400431 | NCBI WGS metagenome assembly WNFG01 (sample SAMN13153346, study PRJNA577476) | soil metagenome | isolation source: 120 cm saprolite under Douglas fir tree site 2 hole 3 replicate 2 | place: USA:California | collected 2015-04-18
TGATCTCGTGGATCAGCCGGAAAAAGTCGCGGAGATCCACGTCTTTCAAATTTACAGAGACAGGTTCGCCCGTGTACCTGGCGGGTGCAGGTGCGTTCCCGGACGCTTGGGTTTGACTAGAAGAAGCCGCAAGTGTGCTCGCGGCCGCGCCGGCCTGTTGGGTGGCCTGCTGCGCTGCTTGCTGCGCCGTGGCGCTGGGACGTGCAGGTTCACTGCTCACCCCAAACGATGCCAGAACGGCTGAGGGCTGGGTCAGTTCGCCCGGCAAAGCAAAACGGGGAGCAGGAATCTGCGTTTTCTTGGAAGACCGTGTGTTCTCAGACCGGGGAGCCGAGGCGGTGTACTGAAACTCTGCTCGCACCTTGGGGGTCTGCTCCAAAGCGGCCCTCATCTTACTCGCTTGAGTTTGTGCCGGAGCCTCCGGCTGCACTTCGAACAAGATCACCACCGCCGCGCCTTCACGCGAAATCTCGTACGCCGAGGCGCCCGTCAAGTCGATCACCACCCGCGCCACATCCGGCCGGTACTGCCCGAGGCGCACATCGCGGACGGGCGCAGACACGCCGGGGATAACCGTCTTCTGGACGGCCAGCCGCGCTCCGGAAAAGTCAAGCACCAGCCTCTCCGGGTTCTGCATCCGCGAGGCACGGACGTCCAGACGTCCTTCCCCTTCCACGCGAACGCTCGCGCGTTGCGGCGCTTGCGTGATCGCTACGCTTGAGATCACCGCCGTCGTGGCGGTCGCGCCGGCGGGCTCCTGGTTCTGCGCGAGGGCGGGACTACTTACCGCTCCCAAACCCGCAAGGATCAGGCAGCCACACCAAAGGGCGGGCCAGTTCGTCTTCATTGCTGTTCTCCTGCACTTGAGTAAATTCTCTTATTCACCTGGCGTTCCACAGGCTTGCCGAAGGCGTCCTTCCCCACTTCATGGAAAGAGATCCCATCCATCGCAATCTTTTCTACGCGGCCGTCATAAAGCTGGTCACCCTCGCGCAGGAAGTAAGTCCGCGATTGGGGGTTCGTCACGACCGCTATCATGCCGTTTGGCGCCTTCACAATCCCGTCGAGCCGCAAGGTGCTCACCTGCAAACCGGCCTTTCCCGGTGGCAGGTTTCCTGCCGCGGCATTCTGGCTTCTTTGCCGTGCCAAGTATGACTCGAACGGATCTCGCCGCCCGACCTTGGGCTCGCTCCCCGGCTCGGTGTTTGCGGCTGTTTCGACGGGCCTGCCCGCTCTGGAAGGTTTCTTGCCGCCGGCCTTCGCTGCGGGTTTCGCCGGAGGTTTGGCAGCAGGCTTTGCCGCGGGCTTCGCTGCCGCCCGGGTTACTGGTTTCGCCGTCTTTGGCGTGCCTTTGGCTGACGCAGAACCTGCCGGAGCCGAAGGTTTCGCCGCTGCTTGTGGTGTACCCTTCGCGGGAGCGGTCGCCGGGGCCACACCAGCAGGCTTGGCGGCTTGCGGCGTCGGCTTGGCCGGCGTCGACGGACTCGTCTTCGTGCCTGCTGGAGTCGCGGGCTTGTCCTGCGCCCCCAACCCAGCCACGGCCGTCGCCAGCAGTGTCCCTAGTACAAGAGTTATCGCTGAACGCATAGATCGCTCATTCCCGATCACGGTTTTCCAGCCGTTCCGCCCGGAGCCGGTGCCTTTGCTCCCGCTGCCGTACCCGGGCCCGCATCGGATGGCTTGGTAAAGAATGTCGTTGCCGTAAAAACTCCCGATACAGTCGTCCCCGGCCGTAGCGGATACTTTGTGGCCTTGGTTTTTTCCGGGTCGTCGAACTGAATGTCGCCGACGTTTATGATTCTTGAGAGCCGGCCCAGTCGCCCAAAAAAGTCCATCAAATTGAAGTACGGCCCGTCTGCCTGAAGCTCGAACGGCATCTCGTAGTGATAATCCCTCGGCACGATCGCTTGCGCCGTCAAGCGCCTCAGCTGCACGTTCGAAGCGCTGGCCGCGCCCTGAAGCAGCCGGATGAATTCGTCCACTTCTTTTTCCTCTGGCACGATAGTCTTCAGCGTATCCAGTTGTTTCGAAAGCGCGTCCATCTGTTGCTTCAATTCGCCATACCGCTGCTTGTATACCTGTAGCTGCTGGACTTCCGTCGTCAGCTTGGACCGCTGTTGCACCGCCTGGTCATACTCGTCGCGCTCGCGGGCCACTGGGGAGACCGGGACATAAACTCCCAACAGCAGGAGGACTACCGCGATGGCAACGGCCACCAATCCCTGCATGAACACCGACATATCGCGGAATGGATTGGCCATGGCTTTATCCCAGACCTTTCTTGGCCGCGCCCGCGGATGCGGGAGGTTTCGCCGGCGCACTCACTGGCTTTGCCTGTCCCGGCCGCGCTACCGCGCCTGTCGGCGGCGTAATTTCCGCGCTCATTTGAAACAAGAACGTCTGAACCGCCGTGCTCTTTTCGTCCTGCTTCGATTCTTTTATTTCAACTTTCTGGAAATAACCGGAGCGTTTCAGAGCGGTAATGAAATTTGCCACCGAATTTATCGACGCCGAAGCTCCCTCAATTGCCAGGTTGCTCCCCTTGCGCGTCATCGAGGTCAGCCAAAGGTTCTCCGTACGCGATACCGTATTCGCGACCATATCCAAGAGATCTTGGCCCCCCGTGCGGTCCCGTTGGAGCTGCTCGATAGTGTTCACGCGCTGCTGCAGCACCACTTTCTGCTTCTCGAACGCTTCTACCTGTTGCTTGATGTTTTCCAAATCCGCTTTTTGCACTTGCAGTTGCTTGATCCGGGCATTCTCGTCGGCCAACTGCCTCTGCCACGAGTAGTAGAGAAATGCCAGGACCAGCAATCCCAGGATGAGCCCCGCTCCCACAAACACCGCAGGGAGCGCTGCCCCGGTATCGACGACTTGCCGCCGCCGCGAAGCTTTAGGCCGCGCTTGGCCGAGAAGGTTTATGCGAATCATGGTTAGTCAAAGCTCCTCAGCGCCAGACCTACGGCGATAGCCAGCCGCGGAGCCATGTCGCGGATCTGATCATCGCTGTGCCGGCTGGGATTGATGAGCACCCTGCGAAACGGATTCAATTCTTCCACTGGCATCGCGAACTCTTCCCGGAGTAAGTCGACAAGCCCGGGAACGCGCGCCGTCCCTCCCGCCACCACGATGCGCTGGATGTTTTCCCCGCTCGCCGTGGCCCGGAAGAAGTCGAAGGTCTTTTGAATTTCCAGCGTCAGGATGTCGGAGACGCTCCGGAGAATTTGTTGCTTCTGCTCGTCCGTCACGCTCGGGAGCGAATCGCCCTTCTTCAGCCGCTCGGCATCCTCAAAGCTCAGGTCCAGCTCTTTTTGTAGCGCGTCGGTGTACTGGTTCCCGCCCACGCTGACGTCGCGCGTAAACAGCGGCACGCCTCCGCGCACAATATTGATGTTCATCACGCTGGCGCCGATGTTCAGCAGCGCTACGGTTTGCCCGGCATCCGGCTCGTAGTTCATTTCGAAGCAGTTCTGCAGGCCAAAGGCATCAATGTCCACAACCACTGGAGTTTTCCCCGCCTGCGCCAGCACGTTGGTATGGTTCAGAATCTTGTCCTTCTTGACCGCTACTAGCAGCACGTCCATCTGTGCGTCCATGGATTCCAAAAGCTGGTAGCTCAGGTTCACGTCCGCGATATCGAATGGAATATGCTGGCTGGCCTCGGAGGGAATCCGGTCGTACAGTTCGTCTTCCGTCATCAGCGGCAGAGGAACGCGCTTCACGATAACGGAGTGGCCCGAAACCGAAGTCGCCACATTCTTCGTCTTCACCCGCTGCGCATCAAATATCTTGCTGATCGCGTTGGCCACTTGGGGTGCATCCATAATCGCGCCGTCCACCACCGTGTCCGGCGCCAGCGTTTCCATGCCGAAGCTCACCAGCTCGTAGCCCGCCTTGGTGGCTTTCAATTCCACGGCCTTGATGGAGCTCGAGCCAATGTCCAAGCCCACCAGTTGCCGGCTTCTCTTGCCTAGTCCCAACATATCGCAGCCTCTTTCCCTGTCGCTCGCGTCGGACTAACGGCGCCTCGCGTGCACCTGGCTCATCTTGCGTTCCATCCAACGATCCAGAATCGTTTTACGCAGTTTCCAACGATTACCAAGTTTGAATGCAGGAATCTCGCCTTCCGTGATGTAACGGTACAGGGTGTCCGGGGAAATTCCCAGATACTGCGACGCCTGTCGTACATTCATCACTTCGCGCGATTCATTCACGAGGAACGCCACCCCGGCAACCGAACACACTCCCGAGAGTACTTCTGTCCCGTGCACCCCACTTGCCATTGCTGCGGATCGCCCAGGGTGCCGTCCGTGCATGGGTTATGACATTCCCGGACTTAGGCCGTCAAGGGATTCTCTACCTTTGTTGTCCTAAGAATACGGGTAGTTCTAGGCAGTTCGGGGTGTTTTGGGGGCAGCTACTGCTAGATATAGGGCGTGGTTCTTTCGACGCCACAACATCTTGCGCTTCTTGCGCCTTTCCCACTGTCCTGCGGGCCGTTGATTCTTTGAGGTCAGTACGTCTCCAATTTTCACGCGATTCTAATCACATTTGCCTCCGGCTGCAACAGAGATTCCTGGTGCCACCGAAAAGGCGCATCGTCTCTCAGGAATACTCAAAGCTCCTTGCAAATTCCATTTTCTGGAGTTTTCCTGCCACTTTTCGGGCATCTGCCTGATCTCCTCGGGCCAAAGTCTCGCCCCCGTTCCCCTCTGGCCTTTATAGCTGCAATTCCCTCCACATCCCTTCCACCCGCCTCTTCGTCGCTTCATCCATCAGAATCTCGTCCGGCCACGGCCTTATAAAACCTTCGCTCGCCCATTTCCGCGTCGCATCGATCCCCATCTTTGATCCGAAGTCTTGCATGCGCGCCGCATGATCCAGTGTATCCACTGGGCCAAGACTAAACTGCACGTCGCGCTCCGGATCTATCGCGCACAACGCTTTCCACACCACTTCCCGGTAGTTGTGCACATCCACGTCGTGATCCACCACCACGATCACTTTCGTCAACATTGCCTGTCCCAGCGACCATATCGCGTTCATGATTTTCCGTGCGTGTCCCGGGTACGACTTCCGAATCGCCACAATCATCAAATTATGGAAAATCCCCTGGGCCGGCATGGCCACATCGGCAATCTCTGGATACTGCATCTTCATCACCGGCAGAAAAATCCGCTCCACCGCGTAACCCATGAAATAGTCCTCCTGCGGCGGCGGCCCTACTACTGTCGTCAGATAGACCGGCTCTTTGCGGTGCGTCATACACTCCACATGAAAGACCGGGTACTCGCCCTCCAGCGAATAAAATCCCGTATGGTCGCCGAATGGTCCTTCCGTCCTCATCTCGTTTAAGTTGACGTACCCTTCCAGCACTATCTCTGCATTGGCAGGCACTTCTAAATCATTCGTCTCGCACGTAACCATCTCCACGGGTTCCCGCCGCAAAAACCCCGCAAACATCATTTCATCCAGGTCCGGCGGAATGGGGAGCATCCCGGAAAGCGCCGTCGCCGGGTCCGCCCCAATCGCCACCGAGACCGCTATTCGCCCTTCCGGATTCGCCGACCGCGCTCGCCGGAAATGCTCCGCTCCGTGCTTTTGCGTCTGCCAGTGCATGCCCGTGGTCCGTTCGTCGTACACCTGCATCCGGTACATCCCAACGTTGCGCTTTCCCGTCTCCGGATTCTTCGTAAACACCAGCGGAAACGTAATAAACCGCCCGCCGTCCTGCGGCCAGCACTTCAGAATAGGAAAATCCAAAAGGTTTACGTCTTTCCCGTGGTGCTTCACCTCCTTGCAATCCCCGGTCTTTACGCTCTTGGGGAAAAACGATCCCAGCTCCGCCAGTTTCGGCAACATCTTGATCTTGTCGAACAACCCCTGCGGCGTCTCCATCGCCAGGAATCCCCGTATCCGCGCCGCCACCTCTTCCAGCTCTCCCACCTCAAATGCCAGCGCCATCCGCCGCACGCTGCCGAATGTATTCACCAGCAGTGGCACTCGTGATCCCTTCGGCTTCTCGAACAGCAGCGCCGGGCCTACTGAATTCGGCGCCCGCTTTGCATCCCGTGCGACTCGCTGCGTCACTTCCGTGATTTCGAGGATTGGGTTCACCTCCGCACGGATCCGCTTCAGCTCCCCTTCTTTCTCCAGTCTCTTCACAAACTCCCGCAAATCCCGGTACGCCACACTTCCTCCCTGGATTACGCTCAAGGATCTCTTACAAAGGCAGGTGCCCCAGCGGATGACTCTAACACGGGGGCAGGCGAATTCGTCCCGCGCCGTGGTTTTGGGCAAACCTGGGCCGGCGCGCTCTTGAATCAGGGCGCTAGCTGTTCCGCGCAGCTCTTTGGTGAGATTAAGGTTGGGCGTTGGCGCTGCCTTCGCCCGCCGGCTTATTCTCGGCTTGCGCCATGCGATGTATGGCGTATTCCCGAAGCTCGCGAAGTTGCGCGCTCTTCGCGCTCGTGCCATCCATCTTAAGATAGGCGTCCACATCATCGACAAGTGCCGGGAAGTTCTTCTGCCGCCGATGAATCTCCACCAACAGCAGGTGCGCTTCTACAAAATTCGCCTTACGACGGAGCACCTCAAGCACCGCCTTTTCCGCCACTCCCAGCCGGCCCAATCCTAACTCCGCCCAGCTCAACGAGAACTGGCCCATCGTGGAACCCGGCTCCAGGGAAAGGCCCGTCTTCACAACCGTGTCGGCCTCCGCGAAATTCTTTTCGTCACACAGCACTAGTCCGAGGCCAAAGTACGGCTCCGCAAACTTGCCATCGCTTAGTTTGATGGACTTTGAAAAGGCTTCCGCCGCCTCGCTGCCGTGCCCGAGGTCGACCTGCGCCGCCCCAATCTCGTAATAAGCCTCGTAATACGAAGAGAACGCGGCTATGGCTTGCTGAAATTCCACAAGACTCCCCGCCGGATCCTTCCCCGCGAGCCGCCTCAAGCCCCTCTCAAAGGCTTTCCGCGCTTTTCCAGGAATGCTTAACTCCCGAACGGATACTGTGGCGCTCATCTCCCGCTTAGGGGCCTTCGGCTTGGACACCCACAAGTCTAGCGGCGGGTTCGCCATTTCCACCGTGATGGTCGCTTCCATGTCGGGCAAGCCCGCCACACTTACCCGGACGATGTATCTGCCCATCGCAACGGAAGCAAAGCTAAATTCTCCGTTCTCGTCCGTTTCGGTTTGGCACACTCGCCCTCCCATTAACGGACTCAGCTGCACCCCGGCTCCGGCGACGCCGCGTTCTGCTCCGGCCGTCGACACTCTGCCCGAGAGCGAGCTGTATTGTTCATGATGTTCTAATGTTTGTGCGGAACCCGGAACTGCAAGGAAGAAAACTGCCAGGAGGAGGGCCAAAAACACAGACTTCATCGTCGCACCTCTTCACGGAGCGCTCGACCGCTCCGCAAGTTACGAGGATTCTTCGCTTCGGGAAGTCGCCGCGAAAGTGACTCATAGGAACGTTGTGCTTCCCATGAAACTGTCCGTAAGTGCAGGCGAAACTTCTGCGCGAAATGTCCTTCGCGTGAAAAATTAATCTGTCGCGGTGGCCCTCCGCAAGAAACACAAGAGTATCCGGGCCGCTCCAGGAAAACCCTTGTATCTCGCCAACGCGCGACGCGGCCTAACTTAATCCTTGGGCGCCGCATCCAATGTCAGCACTCCAAAAAGCGAACGAATTGTATGAGGCGACCGCCATGCCAAAGATGAAGATAGCTGTGGTGACAAAACCAGGTGGAGACTTTGAGATTCAGGAACGCGAGGTGCCTCAGCCCGGGCCAGGACACGTCCGCATCCGCGTCCAGGCCTGCGGCATTTGCTTTAGCGACCACCTCGTCAAAGACGGCTTGTGGCCCGGCGTGACCTACCCGCGTTCTCCCGGCCACGAAGTCGCGGGCGTAATCGATGAAGTTGGTTCGGGCGTCACGACTTGGAAGCAAGGTCAGCGCGTCGGCGTCGGCTGGCACGGCGGACAAGACAACACTTGCCTCTACTGCCGCCGCGGCGATTTCGGCAATTGCGCGCAGCTAAAGGTGACCGGCTTCAACTACGACGGCGGCTACGCCGAGCACATGATCGCTCCAATCGAAGCCCTCGCGCAGATGCCCGATTCTCTCGACGCCGCCGAAGCCGCACCGCTGCTTTGCGCCGGCATCACCACCTACAATGCGTTGCGCCGCAACGGCGCGATGCCCGGTAACCTCGTAGCTGTCCAAGGAATTGGCGGCCTCGGCCATCTCGGCGTTCAGTTCGCCAGGAAATTCGGCTATCGTGTCGCCGCCATCTCGCGCGGCAAGGAGACCGAGCCTCTTGCCAAGAAACTCGGCGCCAGCACTTACATTGATAGTGCCGCAGTCGACGCCGCCGCGGAATTGCAAAAACTCGGTGGCGCGCAAGTCATCCTCGCCACAGCGCCTAGTGGCAAAGCTATGACCGAGTTACTCCCCGGCCTCGCACCAAGAGGCACGATGCTCGTTATTGGAGCGAGTGGCGATCCCATCCAGGTCTCCACCGGGCTAATGATCCAAGGCAGCAAACGAATTCAGGGCTGGGCTTCCGGCATTCCCACCGACTCCGAAGACACTCTGCGCTTCGCCGAGTCGACCGGCATCCGCCCCATGGTCGAAAAGTTCCCGCTGGATCGCGTCAACGAAGCCTACGCCCGTATGATGAGCGGCAAAGCCCAGTTCCGCGTCGTCCTGACCATGTAATTCGGCGTTGGCGGGTGGCGCAGAGATGGCACGAACGGCCCACCGGCCGATTCTTCCCTCAGACCACGCCGTTTCGAGCGCAGCGAGGGGCACCTGCGCATGGTCCACAAAAGCGTGCACCCAAAACCTTCCCGCTCGTTTAGCCTGGGTGGCGCGCCAGCCTGTCTAATGGTGCGGCCGTGTTGCAAAGATTTCAATGTGGCCACAATAATCACAGGCAAGCGGGCTTGCCGGTACGGTACTAACGTCGCCTGTTCCAATAACCCAGAACCTTAAGCCGATCGGTCTATTCTGAGGATTTTCGCCTAGCGTCACAGCTTGATAGAATCCTTTTCCGCATACGTGGCACGGTCTGGGTACACCCTCCCTCAGGAGTTGACCGCCCCGCTCGACAATCCCAGAGACTTCATCAATCCAAGGGAGCAAGTCCTGGGCCCCAGGCAAACATTGATCCGCCTGCTCAACCACACACTTGTCGAGAATTGCGTTTATCAGGTGCATGTGGGGGTCATTCGGGAAAGTCTTAGTCAGATCGAACTCGTACTCTGGACGTTTGTGATACTCCCTCGGTAGCACGGCGTGTCCATCAACCATCGACCACAGAAGTTTTCCGAGCATATAGACATCATCTTTTGGATGAACGTTCTCATGGCGTGCGCCGAGATTAGCCCACGGGGGCATATAATCACGCGGCCCAACTCGCTCCCCCGTTAGCGTCACCCTATCCCGCGCATTCGGTAAGTACACAAGCCCGAAATCACCAAGCACTAGCTCGTCATCCTTCCTGACAAAAACGTTTGCCGGCTTTATATCCCTATGGACATAGCCTTCTTTGTGAAGCAATGCGACGGTTTGAACCAATGAACGAAAAGCTTTGAGGGCATGCTTCCGGCTACAGCAACCAGGGCTCGGGTGACGCTATCGCGCTCCTGTGGCAGGCAGTCGTACTTAACGGTAGGATGGATGCGCTCCTCGTCCAGAATTTGATCCGCGTTGCTGAGTGCTTCCCTAAGATCCATAACTGTCCAGATTGCTTTGAAGACCGACGACACGCTTCTTAGTAATTTTATCATACAGCGAATGAAAGGCGAAGTTACGGCTCCTCTGGCGGCGGGTGGCACAGACTTCCTGAACGAGCAAGCCCGGAATGCAAGATCGGGTGCCCCATTCTTGCGGGAGAAGGAGTGGGGCTTTTCTCTTTCCTCGTTCACTCCAAGTGACCCACTGCTTTCCGTTCGAGCGCGATTGCTAGCGGGGTGCCGCATGCTTCGGTTTTTGAAGCGGGTTTTGACTTTTCCTTCGACACGGCCCCTATCCTCCGCGAAAGAGTTCGCACGTCGCCTCCATCCCGCTTTTATTCTAATTCTCAACCTCCAACCTCTCCTCCCCGGTTTTTTTTCCACAGCTCGTTCGAATCTCCTGATTATTTATGTTGACATTCGGTTACCTATGCGCTACCATTCCCCATGAGTTTGGCGCCCATCCTTCGTCTCCCCTCTTCTCCCACCATTCTCTGTGCCTTCACTGACCTCTGCGTTGAGGTCACATTCTTCAAGCCAAAAAACTCTTGTTTCTGTATTCCTTCCAAGACCGATCACCTCCCCAACCAGCCACTCGCCGCTAAGTTCTTTACAATGAACACTTCCGAAAAATGCTTCTGTAACCCCCGTAGAATGAACACT
>WNFG01005770.1_pt1 | contig 10406 bp, 9 predicted proteins | sample 5400431 | NCBI WGS metagenome assembly WNFG01 (sample SAMN13153346, study PRJNA577476) | soil metagenome | isolation source: 120 cm saprolite under Douglas fir tree site 2 hole 3 replicate 2 | place: USA:California | collected 2015-04-18
GGGGTAAAGCTCGTGGGGTCGAGGAGGACCGAGAACATGCCGTTCACGACCCGGCGCGCCGTGGGATTGGACGGGTGGCTCGTGCCGCCGCCCGTGAGCGCGCCGGCCAGGACCTCGCACATGATGGAGAGCGCGTAGCCCTTGTGGCCGGCGATCGGCAGGATGGCGCCCGGGTCGGCGTAGAATCGCTTGGGGTCGCGGGTCGGCTGGCCCCGGCCGTCGACGATCGCCCCCGCCGGCACCTCGACGCCCTTGTTCAGGGCGACCTTGATCTTCCCCTCGGCGATCACGCAGGTGGAGAGATCGGCGATGATGGGCGTGCCCCCCGCCACCGGCGCCCCCGCCGCGATCGGGTTGGCCGACAGCCGCCGGTCGGTGCCGCCGAACGGGGCGACCAGGATGCCCGCGCCGCTCGTGTTCACCCAGTGGAGCGAGACGAGCCCGGCGTCGGCGGCCATGATCGCCCAGTCGCCGATGCGGCCGAGGTGGCCGCTGTTGCGGAGCGCCACCGCCGCGAGGGCGTGCCGCCGGGCCTTCCTGATGCCCGCCGCCATCGCCTGCTCGCCGATCACCTGGCCGAACCCGAACTGCCCGTCGATCACGGCCACGGTGTCGGTCTCGAAGACGATCCGGGCGGACTGGTTGGCGCGCACCATGTCCTTCCGGAGCCAGTCGATATAGGACGGCACGCGGACGACGCCGTGGGAGTCGTGGCCGACCAGGTTGGCCTCCACCAGGTGCCGCGCGATGGTGCGAGCCTCCTCGTCCCGGGAGCCCGCCCGGGCGAAGATCGCGGTAACGAGTCGCTCGACCGCTTCGGGCTTGTAGGGCATCTCGTCCCCTCCTCGGCGCCCCGGCGCCGGCCTCGGGCTCGGGACCCGCCGGGCAGACACTACCATAGCGGGATCAGGACCTCGGGGCAGCCACTCCCCCAGTCGCGGCGAGGCTGATTTGGCATTGAGCCAGACCGCGCCACGTTAGGCGGCCTGGCTGCTGAAGGTCAGCCTTAGGCGGCCACGACGACCGACATCTTGCCGTGCTGCTTGCGCGTCGGGCGGACAGTGATTTCCACGTCCTGGCCGAGGTCCGTCAGAAACTCCATCAGGCGCTCGACCGAAAACATCCCCGAGCGATTCCGCATCAGCGCGGAGACGTGCGGTTGCTTGATGCCGAGGATCTCGCCGGCCTCGGCCTGGGTCAGACCGCGCGCCTTGATGAGCGTGTGGATCTGCAGCGTCAGGCATGCCTTCAGCCGCTCCTGGTCTGCATGGGGCAGATCGAGATCGGCGAAAACGTTTCGGCCTCCCTCTTCCGCCCGGATTCTCTTCTGCTTCGTCTTCATGATCCGTTCTGCCTTTCCGTGTAATGCCGCTCGGCGGCGGCGAGGCGGTGTCGGATCAAGTCGATATCCTTCTGTGGCGTCGCGATGTCCTTCTTCGACTTCTTCTGAAACGCGTGAAGGACGTAGATCCGGCCGGCGAACTGAACCGTGTAGACTGCGCGCTATGTATTCGCGTCGTGTCGGTCGGCGATCTCCATCACCCTGGCGCCGCCGACGCCCTTCAGCGGCTTGGCCGCGGGATCGGTTTATAGAGAGCTTGGCCCATATCCCGGCGCACCGGCTCCGGGAAGTTCTTCAGGTCCTCCCGGCGAGATCCCATCCAGATGATCGGCTTGACGCCACTCCTCACCATACAAGTATACGTATTCTAGTATAGTCGTCACGATCGCCGCCGGGCTACCCGTGTGTTCATGAGACCCTGGTCGGAGGATGGCGGGCGGAGACACGAAGGATGACGAAGACCGATGTGAAACTGTTCTCCAGAGGGCGAGACCAAGCCGAGTGGGATGAGATGTTGGCGGAGGACAGGGCGCAAGACGAAGACAGCGTCGAGGTCATTGGGGATTGTCATTGATATCACGGCCCGGGCCATTGTTCCGGCCCGGGCCGTCGCCCGCGCATCGCGCGGGCTTTAATGCGAGCAGCGATAGGGCCTAGTAGTCCCCGTGCGGCATCGGCGGCGCTTCCTTCTTCTCTTCCGGCAGGTCGGTGATGAGCGCCTCCGTGGTCAGGAGAAGCGACGCGATGGATGCCGCGTTCTGGAGCGCGACGCGCTCGACCTTGGTCGGGTCGATGATCCCCGCTTGGAGCATGTCGACGAACTCCACGGTCTCGGCGTCAAAGCCGCGGGTGGGCGTGGATTCCGACTTCACCTTCTCGACAACGACGCTGCCCTCGAGACCCGCGTTCTCGATGATCTGGCGGATGGGCTCCTCGAGCGCCCGCTTGACGATCATCGCACCGACCTTCTCGTCACCCTCGAGCTTGAGCCTCTCGACGGCCTTCGCCGTGCGCAGCAGCGCCACCCCCCCGCCGGGGACGATCCCCTCCTCGACGGCGGCTCGGGTCGCGTTGAGCGCGTCTTCGACCCGCGCCTTCTTTTCCTTCATCGCCGTCTCGGTCGCGGCCCCCACCTTGACGACGGCGACGCCGCCCGCGAGCTTCGCGAGCCGTTCCTGGAGCTTCTCCCGGTCATAGTCCGAGGTCGTCTCCTCGATCTGCGCCCGGATCTGCTTGATCCGCCCCTCGATCGCGGACGCCTTCCCCGCGCCCTCGACGATCGTCGTGTTGTCCTTGTCCACGACCACCTTCTTCGCCCGCCCGAGATCGTTGAGCTTGATGTTCTCGAGCTTGATGCCGAGATCCTCGGTGATCGCCTTGCCGCCCGTGAGCGTCGCGATGTCCTCCAGCATGGCCTTCCGCCGGTCGCCGAAACCCGGGGCCTTCACCGCGCAGCCCGAGAGCGTGCCGCGCAGCTTGTTGACGACCATCGTGGCCAGCGCCTCGCCCTCTACTTCCTCGGCGACGATCAGGAGCGGCTTGCTCGCGCGCGCCACCTGCTCGAGCAGCGGCAGCATGTCCTTCATCACGCTGATCTTCTTCTCGTGGATGAGGATATAGGGATCCTCGAGCACGCACTCCATCCGCTCGGGGTCGGTGACAAAGTACGGCGAGAGGTACCCGCGGTCGAACTGCATGCCCTCGACGACGTCGAGCACGGTGTCTGCGGATTTCGACTCCTCGACCGTGATGACTCCGTCCTTGCCGACCTTCTCCATCGCCTCGGCGATCAGATTGCCGATCGCCTTGTCGTTGTTCGACGCGATCGTCGCGACCTGGGCGATCTCCTTCTTATCCTTGGTGGACTTCGAGAGCTTTTTCAGCTCCTCGACGACGGCGTCCACCGCCTTCTCGATCCCGCGCTTGAGGCCCATGGGATTGGCGCCCGCGGTCACGTTCCTCAAGCCCTCGCGGTAGATCGCCTGGGCGAGCACGGTCGCCGTGGTCGTCCCGTCACCCGCGATGTCGGAGGTCTTGGACGCGACTTCCTTCAGCATCTGAGCGCCCATGTTCTCGTACTTGTCTTGGAGCTCGATCTCTTTCGCGACCGTGACCCCGTCCTTGGTGATGGTCGGGCTGCCGAACTTCTTGTCGATGACGACGTTGCGGCCCTTCGGGCCCAGCGTCGCCTTGACGGCGTTGGCCATGATGTTGATGCCCTTGAGCAGGCTCGCCCGGGCTTCCTCGTCGAATCTCAGCTGCTTCGGCATCGCTCGTGTTCCTCCTTACTCGAGAATGGCGAGGACATCTTCCTCGCGCATGATCAGATACTCCTTGTCGTCAAGCTTCACCTCGGAGCCGGAATACTTCCCGAAGAGAATCTTGTCCCCGGCCTTGACGTCGAGCGCGATCCTCTTGCCCTCCTCGCTGACCTTGCCGTTGCCGACCGCAACGACCTTGCCCTCCTGGGGCTTCTCCTTCGCCGTGTCCGGGATGATGATCCCGCCCTTCTTGACCTCTTTCTCTTCGAGCCGCTCGACCATGAGGCGATCGTGTAACGGACGAACCTTCATCGGTGGCCTCCCTCCTTGTAGTTTTGGCGACGCTTGGGCGCCGGAATCTTTAGCACTCGTAGCAGACGAGTGCTAACTAGTCAAGGGGTATTCATAGTGAATTCCTGGACAGATATATAAATTAATTACTTAGGTTGTATTCTCAGGCCCTTGAGGCTGCCAACGACTGGGCCGTGATTTGGCCCGGCTGGGGCGACCCTGCAGGCGGCCGCCCTGACCCCGCGATTTCTTCGGACAGTCCTGATCTGGGCGACGCGATCGACCCTTGAGGGGCGCTCCCGTGGCACGGCCTCGGAAACTCTCTCGGGCCTTCTGATAGGATGACGCCCCATGACGCCGCGACCTTTCACGGTCCGCGTCCCCGACGAGGTCCTCGCCGACCTCCGAACACGCCTCGAGCGGGTGCGGTGGCCGGACGAGATTGCCGGCGAGGGCTGGCGCTACGGCACGAGCCTCGCCTACATGAAGGAGCTCGTCGCCTACTGGCGGGACGGATATGACTGGCGCGCCCAAGAGGCGCGGCTCAACGAGCTCCCGCAGTTCACGGTGCCGATGGGCGACCTGGATCTGCACTTCATCCACGCCAAGGGTGTCGGGCCGAGCCCCCTGCCCCTGCTCGTCTCCCACGGGTGGCCGGGGTCGGTGTGGGAGTTCCACAGGCTGATCCCCCTCCTCACGGACCCGGGCCGGTACGGCGGCGATCCCGGCGACGCCTTCACGGTCGTGGCGCCCTCGCTGCCCGGCTACGGCTACTCCTTCCGACCGAACCAGCCGCGCTTCGGCGTCCCCGAGATCGCCGAGCTCTTCGCCCGGCTCATGACGGACGTGCTCGGCTACCGGCGCTTCGCCGCCCATGGCGGCGACTGGGGCGCCTTCGTGACGGCCCGGCTCGGCCTCGCCTGGGGGGACCGCCTGGTCGGCATCCACGTGACCCTCCTCGGGCTCCGGCGCGACCTGCCGCCCCCCGCGCACCCGACGGAGGAGGACCGAGCGTATTTCGAGGCCCTGCTCCACTGGGAGCGCGAGGAGACGGGCTACCAGTGGATTCAGGGCACCCGGCCCCAGACCCTCGCCTACGGCCTCACGGACTCGCCGGTCGGCCTGGCGGCCTGGATCGTGGAGAAGTTTCGGGCCTGGAGCGACTGCGGCGGCGACGTCGAGCGGCGCTTCACCAAGGACGTGCTCCTGACCAACGTCATGCTCTACTGGGTGACGGGCGCCATCAACTCGTCCTTCTGGCCGTACTACGCCCGCCGCCACGTTGGCTGGCCTATCCCCGACGGCGCCCGGATCGAGGTGCCGACCGCGTACGCCTCCTTCCCGCGCGAGATCCTCCACCCGCCGCGGGCGTGGGCGGAGCGCGTCTACAACATTCGGCGCTGGACGGTGATGCCGGCCGGCGGCCACTTCGCCGCGCTGGAGGAGCCGGAGGCGCTGGCCGCCGACCTCCGGACGTTCTTCCGGGACCTGCGGTAAGCGACGGGCCCGCGCGAGCATGGCGCCCGAGGGGCTCGACGTCGGCGGCAAGGTCGTGCTCGTCACTGGCGCCTCCCGCGGCCTCGGCCTGGCCATGGCCGAGGGCCTCGCCCGCTTCGGCGCCGACCTCGTCATCGTCAACCGCCACCGCGACGCCGGCGAGCGCGCCGCGGAGAGGCTCCGGGCGCACGGGGGCCGGGTCCTGGCCCTCGAGGGCGACGTGACCCGGCCGGCCGAGGTCGCCCGGTTCGTCGGGGAGGCCCTCGACGCGTTCGGGCGGATCGACGTGCTCGTCAACAACGCCGGCACGAACATCCGCAAGGCCGCCCTCGAGGTGACGGAGGCGGACTGGGACGCGGTGCTCGACACCAACCTCAAGGGCATCTTCTTCACCGCCCAGGCGGTGGCGCGCGGCATGGTCGACCGCCGCGCCGGGAAGATCATCAACATCTCCTCGATCTTCGGCAGCGTCGGCTTTCCCCGCGTCGCCGCCTACGCGGCCTCCAAGGGCGGGATCAACCAGCTCACGCGCGTGATGGCGCTCGAGTGGGCCCCCTATGGGATCTGCGTGAACGCGATCGCCCCCGCCTACATCAGGACCGAGATGACCGCCGACTGGCTGGAGGATCGGGAGCGGTACGAGCTGATCCTGGGGTCGACGCCGCTCGGCCGCGTGGGCGAGGGCCGGGACCTGATCGGCGCGGTCGTCTACCTTGCCTCCGACTGGTCCGGCTACGTGACCGGCACCATCCTCGGCGTCGACGGCGGCTGGCTCGCGCGGTAGGCGGGGCCACGGGCGCTCGGCGACGGGGACCGGCGAGCGAGCAGAGAGAGGATCCGCGATCGGCGACGGGAGGGGAGCCCGCGGGTCAGCGGGCCGGCGGCAGGTCCAAGCCCGCGCACTCGGCGGCGAAGGCGACCGCGTCGCTCGTGTCGAAGCCCCGGAGGATCGTGATCTTCTGGGCCTCGAGCGAGCCCTCGGCATGGATCGCGAGGAGCTCGTGGTAGCCGCCGAAGCTCGAGGCGAAGTAGTCGCGGATCAGGTTCAGGAGCTTCAGCCGGTTGACCGACCCGAAGCCGGCCTTGCCGCCCAGGTAGTGCTCGACGTAGGCCTTGGTCTCCGGGTTCTTCAGGTCCTCCTCCGAGGGGCCGGTCACGATGAGGCCGCCGGCGATGTCCTGCACCTTCTGGACCATCGCGTGGTAGTTCTCGGCGAAGTACTGCTTGGCGATGTTGGTGACGGTCGTGCTCGGCACCGCGAGGCCGGCCCGGAGCGTGCACTCGTGGGCGGCGGCGACCGTGAGCGCGCGCACCGTCTCGCGGTAGGCGATCAGCCGGGAGAGCTTCTCGCGGACGTGGCCGGCGCCGGCGATGCCGTTCGCGTCGGCCGCCAGGAGCGCGCACCCGATCATGAGATCCAGCAACGGCAGCTTGTAGCTGATCGCGGTGAACCGGTGGTATTCGACGAAGCCGAGGGCGAAGGCGCCGGCGTAGGCCGCCTCCCCGCAGAGGAACACGCGGTCCCACGGGACGAACACGTCGTCGAAGATCGTCAGCGTGTCGGCGACCTTGTGGCGCGAGGAGACCGGGTGGTCGATCGGCGAGTCGCCCCCTCCCGAGAATGGGCTCGCGATGAATTTGAGCCCCCGGGCGTTGACGGGGACCGCGAACGAGAGCGCGTAGTCGCGGTCGGCCTCCCCCATGGCCCGGGGCGGCAGGACGATCAGCTCGTTGGCGAAGATGGCGTTGGTCGTGTGCGCCTTCGCGCCGCGCACCACGATCCCGTCCGTCTGCCGGTCGACCACGCGCACGTAGTAGTCGGGGTGCTCCTGCTCGCTCGGCCCCCGGCTCCGGTCGCCCTTGACGTCCGTCTGGGCGACCCCCATGGCCAGGTCGTTCTCGGCGACGTACCGGTGGTACGCGCGGAGGCGGTCGTGGTACGGCGCCTTGAGCCGCTCCTGCATGGCGAGGGTGACGATGTGGCCGGCGGCGAGGAAGTCCGACCCGATCTCGCGGATGAGCACGATCAGCGCCCGCCCGGCGCGCGTGGTCTCCGCGATCATCTCGCGGCGCCGCAGGAGGTCCTCGGTCGTGCGCGGGAGCTTGTAGAAGCGGTTCAGCTCCCGGCCCTCCTCCGTGTAGCGGACGAGGTCACGGTGCCGGGGGTCGTCGGCGATCGCGTAGTCGATCGCGCAGTGGCGGGCGCCCTTGCCGAGCTCGGGATGGGCGGTGACGTCGGCCACGCGCTCGCCCCGGTAGTAGACCAGGCGGTCGTCCCGGAGCGACTCGAGGTACTGCGCGGCCGTCCGGAGCGGCATCAGGCGGTTCCGCCCGAGTAGTCGTAGAAGCCGCGCCCGCTCTTCCGGCCAAGCCGGCCGGCCAGGACCATCCGCTTGAGCAGCGGCGGCGGCGCGTAGCGCGGCTCGCGGTACTCTTCGAACATCACCTCGGCCACGAAGAGGGCGGTGTCGAGGCCGACCAGGTCGAGGAGCGTGAAGGGCCCCATCGGGTATCCGCAGCCGAGCTTCATCGCGGTGTCGATGTCCTCGAGGGAGGCGAGCCCCGACTCGTAGAGGCGGACCGCGTCCAGGAGATACGGCACGAGCAACCGGTTGACGATGAACGCCGTCGAGTCCTTGGTCCGGACCGGCGTCTTCCCGAGGGCCTGCACCCACTCCCACGCGGTCTTCACCGTCGCCTCGGAGGTGAGAATCGTCTGCACCACCTCCACGAGCTTCATGAGCGGCACCGGGTTGAAGAAGTGCAGACCCAGGACCTGGCCGGGGCGCCGGGTCGCCGCCGCCAGCGCCGTGACGTTACACGACGAGGTGTTGCTGGCGAGAATCGCGTGCGGCGGACAGATGGCGTCGAGCCGGGCGAAGGTCTCGTTCTTGAGCGACTGGTTCTCGGTGATCGCCTCGACGACCAGGTCGCACGCCTTCAACTCCTCGAGCCGGGTCGCGCCGGTGAGCCGGCCGAGCGCCTCGTCGCGCGCCTTCTGGTCGATCCGGGCCTTGGCGACGAGGCCGTCGAGGTTCTTCTTGACGCCGGCGAGCCCCCGGTCGAGGAGTTGCTGGTTGGCTTCGACGGCGATCGTCGGGAAGCCGGCCTGGATCGACACCTGGGCGATCCCGCCGCCCATGAGGCCACAGCCGACGACGCCGACGGACCGGATGGCCATGCGCCGATCTCCTGGGGGAGTAGGACGAGAGTCGGGACGCCGGGGGTCTAGCGCGTGCGCAGGCCGGAGACCGGCCGGCGGAAGTATCCGATGTCGCCGACGCCAGAGCCGGACCCGGACCCGCCCTGCCGCACCGACACGATGACGGCGCCCCGGCCCTCTCCGTACTGCACACTGCCGTCGGGCAGCACCCGTCCCTCGAGGGACGACCGCCGCGGGGCGGGCGGGGCGTCGCGGAGCGACTGGTTCAGCACGGACTCGGGGGACTCGATCGGCCGCGGCGCCAGCAGCTCCAGGAAGAGCGGACTGACGGGCGGCTTGGTGTCGGCGGCCCACGCCGCCCCGAGCGCCGCCGTCGAGAGCAGTCCCAGCACGGAGAGCGTGACTAGTGCCTTACCCATGGATCGCCTCGAGGACGGCGGCAATCCCCTGCCCGCCGCCGATGCAGCCCTCAACGCCTCGTTGGTCTCCGCCAAACCCATGTTCCTGACCCTGAGCCCGGGGCGGGCCAGCGCCCGGGCCGACCCGGGCACCGGGCCGATCCCTTGACATCGGGATCCACGCCCCACGCAAGGATACGCCTCGAGGGGGCTCAGCGGCAACTCCTTTGCGACCCCTCCTTTGCGACCCCCGCGAAGTGACGACCAGAGCCGCCGCCATGTGGCTCCGGTGAGCGTAGCCGTCCTGCTCCCTCCGGGTGACCGCGTACCTGCGGGCCAGGTTCTCGGCCGTCGCCGCCATGGGCAGGCGGTTGTCGGGGTCGACGGGGGACATTGTCGGGTGGCACAGGATGACTCCTAAGGTAGTTTGGGAAACGTACGGCCAAATCGATTGAACGTGTTGATACGGGTTGCTACCGCCCTTCGCCCAGATGGAGGGACCCTCGAACCGGGCCAGATCTCGCGGGAGGCGCCTTGGAGCGAGCCGTCTGAGAGCTGCTCGAGGAAACACCGGGCGCCTCGAGAGGCACTCCAGATCGTCCGCCTAGCCCCGGGGACAACCAATTGATCCGCTTTCTCTCTCTTCCCGGCGTCCGGCGCCTCGAGAGATATTTCAATCTGGACGTAGCCTTCCGTTACCTTCGGGTCCGGGACATCGTGGGGGAGAATCCTTCCGAAAAGATACTGGAGGTCGGCTCCGCCGGAGAGGGCTTCGGGAAATACGCCGACGTCACCTTGACCGTCGTCGAACCGAGAGCGGGAGGAGCGTCATCGCGGGGGAAAGTCCGCGTCGTACGGGCCTCCGGCACCTCGTTGCCCTTCCGTGACCGCGGCTTCGACGCCGTTCTGAGCGTGGACGTGCTGGAACACGTGCCCCCCGCCGACCGCCCAGTTTTTCTCAGGGAATGTCTCCGGGTCGCCGCCCGCCGCCTCGTCTTGATCTTCCCTTCTGGGGACGCGGCCGAGGAGCACGACCGGGAACTATGCGCCTACGGAGAAGCGTCTTCGACGGGCCCTGACGACATGCTGCGGGAGCACCTGGCCAACGGGCTCCCCGCCGCGGAGGAGGTCGCGCGTCTCCTCCATGCCTCCGGCCGAGAGATGGAGATCGTCCGCGGGAAATCCATGAACCTCCGCGTACGGCGGTGGGTCATGCGGCGCTGGATGGGACCCGGTTTCTGGAATTTGGCCTTTTACAGGGCTGGCGTCCTCCTCATCCCTTTCCGTCGCCGGCTGGACGCGGGGCCCTGTTACCGGGCTGTCCTGGACGTCCGGTTGCGCGAAGTCGGGATTCCCGACTGAGAGGTCGCGTGTGTCTCCGTGATTGGGCAGGGGCACATCCGCGATTGTGATCGAACGCGGGCGCACTCTCCAGGACACGGGAGTTTCAATAC
>WNFG01005772.1_pt1 | contig 10404 bp, 8 predicted proteins | sample 5400431 | NCBI WGS metagenome assembly WNFG01 (sample SAMN13153346, study PRJNA577476) | soil metagenome | isolation source: 120 cm saprolite under Douglas fir tree site 2 hole 3 replicate 2 | place: USA:California | collected 2015-04-18
ACATACTCATCTCTGAGGTTTCCCACTTGAGCCGAAGATACTGGTGGACAGAAGCCTTTCGTCGCTTCGGCTACACGAGAATTGACGTATTTGACCCCGCACGCGGCGCTGCGTTCTACGCGGCCAAATACGCTTCGAACGCGGTAGGCAATATTCACTTTGGGGGAACTCTGGCCGGGCGCAATCTGTCAGTCATGGAACAGCCAACTTTGCCCGGCAGCTACAACAACGGAGGCAGAGAAATCGTGAGGTCACCGGACATGGCGCAGGAGTTTTTCAAGCGTGCCTTGCGGAGGTGGCACAGATAGGCCACGAGGGAGGTAGTCCGGGCCGGGGTCGAACTGGAGCAGCGTCGACTTGCCTCGGTCAATGTGACACAGGGGGATGAACTGAGGCGGTGGGGCGATATATGCTTCCGTCAACTTGATTTGGCCCCTTTTGATCTTCTCTTTTGGCCCCACCCTCTGGTGAGTCATCACTCTGTCCCCGGCCGGAGCGGAGCCCTGCGGCGCCCGTAGGGCGACGCGTTTAGGGCGCAGCGTAGGCCGGGGGCAGAGTGAAAGTTTTATTTGCTGCCGCCTTTTTTCTCCAGCGTTCGTCGAAACCGATACGATTCGTTCCCGGTCTCGATGATGTGCGCCTGATCGGTCAACCGGTCGAGCATGGCCTTGCACAACCTCGCATTCGGAAACATCGTCGTCCATTCCGAGAACGGCAGGTTCGTCGTCACGATCACCGCCGCTCGTTCCGCTCGTCCGGCGATGATCTGAAACATCATCTCCGCGGCAGCTTCCGGCATCGCCACATAGGCCATCTCGTCGATCACGATCAGGTCGTAGCGCGTCCAGCGGTTCGTCACGCGATTCAGCTCACTCTTGTTCTTGGCTTCGATCAGTTCGTTCACCAACTGCGCCGCGGTCGTGAAGCGCACTCGTCTTCTCTGCCGGCAGGCAGCCACTCCCAGGCCCACCGCCAAGTGCGTCTTGCCCGTGCCTGCTTCTCCCAGAAGAATGACCGGTTCGCTGCGGCTCAAGTAGCCACCTTCGGCCAGATGCCGCACCAGAGTTGCTGGAATACACGGGACATGGGAAAACTCGAACTCTTCCAGCGTCTTCACTTTGGGAAAATGGGCCTCGCGAATCCGCCGTGCTACCGTGTTGCGTTCCCGCTCTTCTACCTCGGCCTCCAGCAATGCTTCCAGATAGCTGAGATGGCTTTTCTTTTCCTTTACCGCTTGCTCGGCCACCTGCGCAAACTGTCCGCCCAAGGTCGCCAGCTGCAGTCGCTTGGCATACTGCCGAATCGCTGCTTGTTGTACCGCAACGGAGGTCGCACTCATTGAATTACCCCCGTCCCAGGATAGTTCCGCAGCAACTGGTCGTAGTTCGTGGTGGTCGGTTGCGGCCGGTCGTAGCAACGTAAGGCACCGATCTCCACTGGTTCCGGTTCTCGTCTTCCGAGGCCTTCCGCATCCAGCAGCAGACGCACAGCATCGACATCGAAACAACTCATGTCCAGGGCCTTTTCAATCGCTATTTTTAACGATGGGTATCCATACGGGCGGCCCAGCAGCAGAACATCGATCATCGCGCGTGTTCCAGACTGCCGGCCTTGCCGTTGCTTCAACATCTCCCAATAGCGATCGAAGCTTACCGGCCAGCGTCCCTGCGCCCGCCACTGCTCGAGTGGTGTTGAACCAGCAAACGCTCCTGGCTTCTTCGTCAGTGCTTCCAAGTAGTGCTCCAGGTCCAGAACCTTCTGCTGTCGATCGAAGCAACGTTCGTGCCGGGCTACGCACTGTCCCTGATGCCATATCTCGACGTACGTGGAATACACCTTGGCCTGCACTTCGATACCGACCGGCAGCGGCACCGAATAGAAGTTGGTCAGCACCTTCACGCAGCCGCTGGCGTTCACATGGGGAAAGTGAACCGCCGCCAGGTCGAAGCCTTCTTCGGCGAGAGTGCGCAGGTGTTCGCGTTCTGTATGCATCCCTGCGCCAACCGTCTGGATGCGCTCGCCGATCATCCGCTGCTCATCCTGCTTCGAGGCTTCCAGCAACAGGACATTCAGCTCTTCCCAACTCGCTACCTGCGGCACCGGCACCAGATGGTTGCGGCGAAAATAACCACCTTCGCCCTCCACGCCTCCCTTCTCGTGTCCTTCTCCCGGCGTACAAAACTCCGACGCAAAACCCCAGTGCGACCGAAAGGCAATGAATCGCGTGGTCTCCTCGCGCTGATACCCCCGCAAAATCTTCTTCACCGCACTTTTGAGGTTATCGTAGCGCAGCGTAGTGAATACTCCGCCGAAATAGGCGAACGCCAGCTCGTGGGCTTCCAGAAAAGCCTGCTGACTGGCGTGCGGGAACGCGCGATGGAAGGCTCCTCCGCTGGCCATACTCCGCATGCAAAACAGATAAGCCTTCTGCCGCTCTCCGCAGATCTCTGCGTAGGCTTCATACCAGTCCACCTGGGCTTCGGCGCCCCAAGAATACGACTGAGGAATGAACGTCTCTCGACGGGTCAGCCCTAACTTCCTCTTCCGTTCGCGAACGTGGCGACGAATCGTGGACTCCGCCACGTCCACTTCCGGCATCTCTGCGCGGATCCGGCACCAGATGCGATGTGCCGTATGTCGTTGCTTTCGTGGTGCCTTGCGGTCCGCTTCCAGAATCGCATCGATGAAGGCCATCGCCGGTTCCAGCTTCGGTCGCTCTCGCACAGGTGTCTTTCGTTCTACCGGAACCGCACTGAGCACCGCCTCACGCACCATGCGCCGATGAATCCCCAACTTCTTGGCGATCCCTCGAATCGTTCCACCGCCATGCTCATACTCACGTCGTATCTGCTCGAATAGCTCCACCTTGGCTCTCCTGTCCACCCGGCCTCCCCTTGGGCGACTGAGCCCGAAGCGGAGTACACGGTATCTGGTTTTCAGTAAGGTGGGGCCAAATCAAAGTATCGAATGGAGCCAAATCAGAGTATCGAAATCAGCTGAGGTATTTTTCAAGGCTGCCATCGCCGTCCGCACGTTGCAACCATTTGGCGATAGCAAAGGCGTCTTGCTGGTCGGACGTTCGCCCTGCGCTTGGGAAAGTCCTCCTCCAAAGCGCAGGGTAGACTTCCGCGACCACCGAGCGATTGGGCGGCACGCTCCAACCATCGAACGGCCAGAAATGCACGGGTTCCTCAGCGTGCTGCCGGATGTAACGCAGCCACGGAATGCCTGCGTGCGTGGACTTCGCTACCGACCCCTGCACGTCGAAATGGAACACGGATTTGGCTGTACGTGCTCGCAGTTCGGTCACCCGCCGCCAGCGAGGATTGCCTGAGCGGGCCGCAGCGTTTCCGATGCTGCCGTCTCGGACAAAATCAACGTAAATGTTATCGTCAGTCGGCCAGTGGCGGTGGAAATCGTCTAGGAAGGACGGCCAGTCGAGCGGCAATCCGTGCTGCTCGAAGTATTGCACCGGGAATGAAAAACCATGGTCGATGCCGACGAGCGTCGTCGGCCCTTCGCAGAGTCTCTCAACCAGCCACTCGGCGATACCCCTGCGAGTCCAGTATTTACGTGGACTGGGTGGCGGCTCGACTTCCTGCGGGGCGGTCGAACGGTCGGCTGCGTAAACGCGCAGACCCTTAAGACTCGACGTGGGCGTCTGAGCGCCCGAATTGTCGATGCCGACATACCACTCGAACGCGGGGTTCATATCTGTTCGCTGGTCGTGCTCATAATCTTCCATTAAGAAGCGAAAGTGACAGCCTTTCCTTTAGCTGGGTCGTTGACGTGCGCGCTGGATGGAACTGATTACAAGACGATTTCCCAACATTCTCTCCGGCGGGGCGTTGCGGCCAAACACTCGGGAGAGGGGTATTTTTAAGGGACCACGCATCATCCGATACACGGGCGGGGTGCTTGACGTAAGAGAGACGGTAGAGGATATTGACAAACTAAATTGAGGAAGTCCAATGAAACGACTCCTGCCCTTGGCAGCCCTTCTCTGGCTTCCGCTGTCTGCCTTTGGACAACAGCAAGCTTCTTTCCTCTCGCTCAGGATAACAGTCACCAGTACGCCAGCAGGGCACAGCGTCGCGTTGACATGGAACGCCGCGACCTGCCTAGACGTGAACGGCAACACGATTGCCTGTCCGTCCACGCCGACCTACGAAGTTTATAGGAGTGCGACGCAGGGCGGTGGCGAGACTTGTGTAAATGGACTTTGCTACAGCTATTGCTGCCGAATCGGCTATTCCGAAAAGGGAGTTCTGACCTACACAGACACAAGCGTGGCTGCTGGACAGACTTGGTACTACGTCGTTACGGCGGTACTCCCTGCATGTCCAGCGAAGATTACCATTACCACGCCTCCTTGCGGTGAGAGTGCTGTTTCAAATGAGGTCCAGGCGGTGACCCCAGGAAAGGCATCGCGGAGCAAAAAAAAGAAAAAGTTGTGGTTCTGAAAATGAAACGCGGAGACAGGGTTATGAGCCTATCATGTGGTTAAGTATTGCCATTTATGCTTGACCTACGTGCCATTCACATCTATACAGGTGGTTCTTGTTACAGGAATCCGGGAGGGAATTCAGGCTGTGCTATCACTTCCAGACATACTTACCGCAGGGGCATGAGACCGTCTCTGCAGGATGCTTCTTTTGCAATAGTTTCTTACAAACCGGACAGTTTTTCTGCCACATCTTCGCACCCGGCTTTTCTCTCACGAACAGGCCTTAAACGGAGTGAAATTGGCGCGGGCTACCCGTACTGGGCCTATTAAATTCTTGGTCTCCCTTGGCATCAAGAGCCATGGAGATTGGGGCCTCCGACCAAATAGCCCGCAAGGAATGCTCCAGCATTTTTGAGGCCAACACGAGAGCTGAGTTTTGACATTCGTGAACGGAGCCAACTCAAACGAACGAGACCACATTCCGCCGCACAAGGTGAAATGGTGAACCCCTGCAGCGGAATCTTGAACAGCCATCTGGAAAGCATCTTCCTATAGTGTGCACAGGATTCCCACGTGTTGTTGTGCCATCTTCGGTATCGCGTTGGCCAGTAGTTCGGATTTAGATGTTCCCTTTGTGGGTTCCGGGAATTCTGAGCCACCAATTCCGGAAATTCTGAGCCGTTTTGTATTTTCTGACAAGGTCTCTTCCGGGTTGAGATGACGGGTTCTCCCGGAAGGTCCGTCGAGGTGGATAAAGCGTCCGCGCTCGAGAACTCGATCGAGGATGGCTGCCGCCATATCTTCGTCGTGTAGGACCTTTCCCCAGTCATTCATTGGCTTGTTGGTTGTGAAGATCATCGGCCGCTTCCTCAGGTGCCGATCGTTCACGACATGGAAGAGCACGTTGGCAGCGTCCGGCCCGTAGGTCAGGTATCCGACCTCATCGATGACGAGGACGTGAGGGTGCGTGTAGGTGGCCAGCGATTCCTGGAGATTTCCACGCTTGCTGGCGTTCGAGAGGTCCTCGATGAGTTCCGCCGCGGTGGTGAAGAGAGTCTCGAAACCATTCTGAATGGCACGGTACCCGATGGCCACCGCCAGATGAGTCTTTCCTCGGCCGGTCTTACCGTGCAGAATCAACGACCGTCCCTCGGTGACGAAGTCCAGGCCGAGGTAGGAGCCGATCACGGACTCCCGGAGCGTTGACTGCAACGCGAAGTCGAACTCGTCGATGGTCTTGAAGAACGGGAAGTGTGCGCTCCGCGTACAACGTTGCAGTCGCGTCTGTTTTCTTCGCGCCACTTCTTCGGCCAGCAGCAGAGCCAGGAAGTCCCGATAGGACCAACCTTCCTTCTCAGCCCGATCAGCGACCTCTTTGTAAATCCGGCGCGTGTACGCCAAGTTGAGGCGTCGGAAGTGCGCCTCGAGCTGGCCTTCGGAGAGTTCCAGACTCTTCGACGTGTTGTCGCCCTGCTTGGGCGTCAGCGATGTCTCTCGCGGATTTTTCCTAACCTGTTCTTTCCTCATGGGATCTCCTCCTGAAAACTAATGAACGCTGAAGAAAATGCTCAATGTAGGTGGCGCCAAAAACTTGCTCTTCGAGTCCCCGTTCCATGGCGCGGCGAAGAACCTCTGCTCCATGGCTCTGCAAGATGTCGTGATGTGCCCAGGAAAATGCGCGACAGAAAAAGGGAGGCTGATTGAACTGAGCGAGAACCAGAGCTGTGGAGCCAAGCCGCTATGCTGCAGAAAGCGAGGGAACTTATTCGGTTCGCAGGGCCCGCGCTGGCGAGATAGAGCTCGCCCGCAAAGCGGGAACCAGAGTGGCGACCAACCCGAAGACTGCAAGTACGATCACCGCTAGTAAGAGAATCACCGGGTTGTACGGGTTGAGTCCGTAAAGCTGGCTGCTCAAGGCTCGGCTCGTAGCAAGCGACAGCGGTATGCCCAAAATCAGCCCAAACGCTATGAGGAGGAATGCGCCGCGTAGCACAAGCCGAACAACCTGGCCCCGACTAGCGCCCAGTGCCATGCGCACGCCAATCTCGCCCGTGCGGCGTCCGACATTGTAGGCAGTAATTCCGTAGAGCCCAATCGAGGCTAAAACCAACGAAAGAATCCCGAACAACGAGGTGAGACGTGCGATGAGTTCTTGCTGCGTGAGCTGCGTGGCGACCTTCTCTTTTAGAGTGCGAATCGAAATGATCGGCAGACTTGGGTCCACCGAAGCCATGGCTTGGTGCACCTGCGCATCAGATAGGCTAGCTCCCGGCCGTGTCAGGATGACAATGTCGTGCAGGAAAAGTGAACCAAGATTGGTTTGCGAATAGTCGGCTTGTGCTTCGGGCAAGAAGAAGAACGCGCCATCCGGCTTATAGAGGGTGAGGTATCGGGCATCTTTAGCTATACCCACCACTTCGTATCGGCGGGTGTTATCCGCCTCCGTGCCGAAGTGCTTGCCAATCGGATCTTCGTTCTGGAAGAACTCTCGCGCAAACGCTTCATTGATGACCGCTACTTTTCGCGAACTCGCCGTATCCTCTTCAGAGATGCCGCGCCCTCTAACGATGGGAGTCCCGATGACATCAAGGTATCCCGCCGAAACTCGATCCCACGCAGCAGAGTTGTCATCTTTCGGCCCAGGAGCAGGATGTCCGTCCACCCAAACGCCAGCACCCCAACCGTAACCCACCGGCGAGTATTGACAGAGAGCGACGGAAGATACGCCCGGAATGCTTGCTGTCGAATCGTGGATGCGCCGATAAAGTGTGGGGAGTTGATCCGATCGGTAGCCGGCTAACCGCGGGTCCATGCTGGCAACGATGCGACGGTCCTGAACGAATCCTAGATCTTGATTCTCCAACCCCTGCAAAGCGGCCGTGAGCAGCCCTGCCGCCGACAGCAAAACAAGCGAGAGAGCCGCCTGAACCACGACGAGTGTTTTCCTTGGGAGCGAGCCTTCGCGAGCAGTCGAGCGACTGCTCCCGTGAAGCGCTTCGATTGGGTCTACTCGGGTGGCCATCCACGCGGGGCCGACGCCGAACGCAACTCCCGTCAACAGCGAAACAACGAAGGCGAACAGCAGGACTGGCTTGGAAGGCGACGCGCTGATTGGCACGCTCGCGAAGCCGGCGAAAGCTGGAAATGCGAAATGGAGAATCAGGAGCGTACACGCGCATGCAATCGCCAGGCTCGCCGCTCCACCAAACAACGAGAGTAAGATACTTTCCGTGAGAGGCTGCCTCAAAATTCGGGAAGTTTGCGCCCCCAGGGCCATGCTCAAGGATATCTGTCTCCGCCGCTCCATACCGCGAACAAGCATAAGGTTCGCGACGTTGGCGCAGACGATCAGCAAAACGAAGCCTGAAACCATCATGAGGATGAGAAGCCAGTGCTCGTATTGTTCGCGCATGGTCGTGATGCCTGCGCCTCCGGGAGTCAGGTACAGAGTTTGTTCGGGAAATCGCGCGCGATCGTTCGCGCTCATGTCACCCCAGTGCGAACGCAGCCACTGCTTGAGCTCGACCTGCATTTCGGCCTCTATGGATGCGGGGTTGGCGCCTGACTGGATGCGGCCAATCAACTCCAACCAATGCGTGTCGACCTTGTTCAAATCGGCATCGCTCTCGACATACGGTTCGGTATTCAGAGGCAGAAACAAATCGGGCGGATTAGTGCGCAGACTATCACCAAAGAAGCCGGGAGGAGTGATTCCCGCGACGGTAAATGGCTTTCCGTCGATATCGAAAACGCTGCCGATGACTGACGGGTCCGATCTATATTTTTGCTGCCAGAGGCGATAGCTCATCACGACGACGGGCGGAGCGTTGGGTTGATCGTCCGCATCGGTAAGCGCGCGCCCGGCATACGCTCTTATGCCGAACATGGAGAAATAATTGCCAGAGACGAACTCGCCTGGATAGCCTTGGGCATCTTCTGACGTGCCAGCGCGTCGGAGACCAAGGAGCAGTTCCAATGACGGGAACGCCGCTAGGTCCGAAAAGCCTTTGGTATTGTCTCGAAGGTATTTGTACAGGTCGTAGGAAACCAGGGAGAACTCTTTTTCCTGACTATACCCGCCCTGGTAACAACACCGGGATTCTTTCCCCAAACGGTACAGTTCGCCGGGATTCGCCACTGGTAACGACTTCAACAGAACAGCGTGAACCAAAGTAAAAATCGAAGTGGTCGCGCCGATGCCGAGTGCCAGCGTCAGGACTGTCGCGATGGTGAATGTTGGGGCCATTCGCAACCGCCGTTGCGCGTAGCGCAAATCCTGCCAGCACGTCTCCACAAAGGATTCCCAGCCGCCAGATCGGACGACTTCCTTCGTAACTTCCAGACTGCCTCGCTCCAAGCGCACAGCGCGAAGGGCATCCTTTGGGCTCATCCCCTGCTTAATCTTTTCTTCGGTTGCCATCTCCAGGTAGGCACCCAGTTCCTCGTTCCACTCCCGATCAACCTGTTCCTTTCGGAACAGTGATCGAAGCCCAGTCACAATGTTTCGTAGAAATGGCATAAGCTGTTACTCGTAACGTATCGCCACCATGGGATCCACTTTGGTTGCTTGACGGGCCGGAATGTAACTGGCGAGCAGGGCCACTCCGATCAGAAGCAACGCGACTGTGGTAAAAGTCAGTGGGTCGGTGGGCTTGATGCCGTAAAGCAGGCTCGCGAGGTAGCGTGTTGACACGAGGGCGACCACGATACCAATTCCGACGCCGAATCCCGCAAGTTTGAATCCTCCTCGCACGACCATTTTCAGAACATCTTCCGACTCAGCCCCAAGAGCCACGCGGATGCCAATCTCATGCGTGCGCGTCGACACTGAGTATGCGATTGCCCCGTAGAGGCCGACGACGCCGAGTAACAATGCCATCCCCCCGGCGACACCTAACATCGTGAGGGTGAACGAAGTCCGTGCCATTGATTTCGAGTAGTAATATTCGAGCGTGTGCGCGTCTGCTATGGGAAGGTCCGAGTCCACCGACCAGACGGCCGTCTGAACGTCTTCCATCAGGCTCGCCGAGCCGGCACGCGAAGCGCGCATGCAGAAAGCCACCGAGCGGATCGCGTCAATGTCATTGCCCTCGAACTTGGACGTTAGAATGGGCCAATACACCGAACTGGGTGCTTCCTTATCTACACCATCGTCGTGGACGTCCCCCACAACGCCGACGATCTCCCGCCAGTCGTCTTTCGGACTCACGCGAATTTGCTTGCCGAGCGCGCTCGCTGGATCGCGCCAATACTCGCGCGCCATTCTTTCGGAGACCATTGCGACCGGAACCTTGTTGTAGATGTCACTCCAAGTGAGGTCGCGACCGGCGACGAGCGGCGTACCGAGGGTTTTGAAAAAGCCCGGTGCAACGAACCTGGACCGGTGGAGCGGAAGCTCACTTTGTGAGTAGGTGCGGTCCTTTGCGAAGGCTGGACTCGTCGTATCGTTCCCATCCATGGGAACACTCATGGAGAGGCTGACCGAAGAAACGCCCGGAACAGCCTCGATCTTATGCAGGATCTCCTCTTCGATACGCACCACACGCTCCGGCTCTTTCACCTGTGTGTAGGGAATATCAACGCGGAATGTCTGGATATCCGAAGGCATGACGAAACCGGGATCGACTTCGATCAGAGCGCGAAAAGTGCGAATCATAAGTCCGGCGCTGACCAGCAGGACGAGAGCCAGCGCCACTTGGAACACGACGAGCGCGTTTCGTGCCCGGTGTCGATGCCGGCTCTCGCTCATGGAACGTCCGCTTTCTCGCAGCGCGGTCAACTGAGGCACCGCCGCATATTTGAAAGCCGGCACGCAACCGAAGAGCAGGCTGACGAACATCGATATAACCAGTGTGAACAAAACGGCAGGGCCATTGATTGCGATTTCGTTTATCCGTGGAAGTCCAGTGGGCGCCGTGGCGACAAGCACCCGTAAGGCACCATAAGCCAGCGCCAGA
>WNFG01006896.1_pt1 | contig 10404 bp, 9 predicted proteins | sample 5400431 | NCBI WGS metagenome assembly WNFG01 (sample SAMN13153346, study PRJNA577476) | soil metagenome | isolation source: 120 cm saprolite under Douglas fir tree site 2 hole 3 replicate 2 | place: USA:California | collected 2015-04-18
TCGGACCGGAACGCCGCTCGACGCGCATAACGTCCGGCGCAGCTTCCGTAAGGTCGTCGTGGCGGCCGGGCTGGTCGCCAAGGAGTGGACACCTCGTGAGCTGCGGCACAGCTTCGTGTCGCTGCTGTAAAGGCGCGGAGTTGCATCGGATGCAACATTCCCCGGAAAGTGTGAGAGCGCGCTACCTGCGCTGCAGCAACCGGCTCTCCTGCGGCGAGTAGGCCTGGGACGTCGGCAAAGTACCGATGACCTGCGATGGCATCACCCGGTTACATCAACTCAGCCAATGATGCACCCAGATCTGTTGCATCCGGCGATAGCATGATGCGGTAGGTGAAACGAAAAAGCGCAGCGACGAGGGCGGATGCCATTACCGCCCGCTCGTAGAGCTCAGGTATTCGTCAGGGTTGGTAAATCGCTCCCTACCAGTTCGGATGATGGGGTGCCGTTGGAGAAGATCTCCCGCCTGGTCGGACACCGGACCACGACCGTGACGGAGACTGTGTGCCGGAAGCAGCTCCGGCCGGTCATCAAGGACGCTGCCACGGAACCGGTCTACCAGAGCAGCACCGCGGCCGGCTGCGGGTCCTGGTCCGGCATGTTGCCCCTGTATCAGCCTGATCGTCCGGTTCAGCCGACCCGGAACGGGACGAACACGCTGATACTTCCTCTGTAACGCGTTTGCCTTGGCTGCCTAGCGCGGACTTCCGCGCTCGATAATTCACCCTCCATCTGGATCGGTCCGGATCTCCGAAGCGTGTGGACCGGGTGACGTTAGCCCGGTACTGACCAGCGGAGATACGGTCCCGCTGAGTCCGTTGGCGGACAGGGCCAGGCGGTAAGTATCGCTGTCACAGGGATAGATTAACCAGAAGTGTTATGAATAAGTTACAGAGGAAGTATCAGCGTGTTCGTCCCGTTCCGGGTCGGCTGAACCGGACGATCAGGCTGATACAGGGGCAACATGCCGGACCAGGACCCGCAGCCGGCCGCGGTGCTGCTCTGGTAGACCGGTTCCGTGGCAGCGGGCACCCGAACCAGCGCCGGTATGAGGCGCTGCGCGCCTACTTCACCGAAAGCCTGACCGTCGCCGAGGCCGGCGCCCGGGCCGGCTACACCCGCTCGAGCATGGCCAGCTTGCTGCGCGACTTCCGCGCCGGGAAGCTGGAACTGTTCGCCCCGCCCGGCAAGCCCGGCCCCAGGACCGCCCCGGCCAAGGACCGCGCCCGCGCCCGGGTGATCGAGCTGCGCCGCGAGGGCCTGTCGGTTTATGAGATCAGCGCCCGGCTGCGCGCCGGGGGAACCCCGCTCAACCGCACCGGGGTGGGGCAGATCCTTGCCGAGGAGGGCTTCGGCCGGCTGCTGCGCGGCCCCGCCCCCCAGGCCAGCGCCAGCCCGGCGACCCACGGCCGGGACACGCACCTGCCCCGGGCCGCCGTCATGGACTTCGCCGCGGTCCCCGCCCGTGCCGATACCAGGCTCGCCGGGCTGCTGCTGACCATCCCCGACCTGGTATCCCTGGACCTGCCTGCCCTGATCAGCCAGGCCGGCTACCCTGGCACCTCGGTCATCCCCGCAGTGTCGTGGCTGCTGTCCCTGCTGGCGCTGAAGCTGACCGGCACCCGGCGGGTTTCCCACGTCGATGACCTGCTGACCGACCCCGCCAGCGCCCTGTTCGCCGGCCTGTCGGTCTTGCCGAAGAAATCCGCTCTCACCGATTACTCCTACCGGCTGTCGCATGACCACCAGCAGAAATTCCTCGCCGCCCTGGACAAGAAGATGATCAGCAGCGGGCTGGCCACCGCGGACGAGGCGATCTTCGACCTCGATTTCCACGCCGTCATGCACTGGGGCCACGACCCCGTCCTGGAAAAGCACTACGTGCCCACCCGGTCCCAGCGCGCCCGCTCAGTGCTCACCTTCTTCGCCCAGGATTCCGGAACCCATAACCTCGTCTACGCCAACGCCGACCTGACCAAGGCCACCCAGGCACGCGAGGCCATCGCCTTCTGCGACCACTGGAAAGCCGTCTCCGGAGCCGACCCGAAGATGCTGATCATGGACCAGAAGGTCACCACGCAGGCCATCCTCGGCGAACTCGATGCCCGCGGCGTCAAGTTCGCCACCTTGCGCATGCGCTCACCGTCCCTGATGAAGCACATCAACAGCCTGGCCGGCAAGGACTACAAGACCGTGGCGCTGGACCGGCCCGGGCCGCACAACCGGCCCAAAGTCCACGAGGACCCCGCCGTGAAGCTGACCAGCTATCCCGGCACCGTACGCCAGCTCATCGTCACCGGCCTGGGCCGCGACGCGCCCACCGTCGTCATCACCAACGACACCGGCATCAAGACCAAGGCGCTGATCAGCCAGTACGCCCGCCGGATGAGCATCGAGCAGCGGCTGGCGGAGATCATCCAGGCATTCTGCGCCGACGCACTGTCCTCCACCGTCAACCTCAATGTCGACCTCGACGTCGTCTTGTGCGTCCTGGCCCAGGCCCTGCTCGCCGCGTTCCGGAACCGGCTCGGCCCCGGCTACGCCACCGCCACGCCCGACACCATCCAGCGGCGCTTCCTCGAAACCTCCGGGACCATCATCAACGACAACGGCGTCATCACCGTCGCCCTCAACCGTCGCGCCTACTCACCCGTCCTGCGCCAGTCCGACCTCCGCGCCGAGACCACCATCCCCTGGTGGCAAAACCACCGTCTCCGCTTCCACTTCAGCTAGCCGTAGGCACGATTCGCTGCGTGGAAATCCGCGCTAACCCGCGCGCAGGCCGGGCAGCTGCTCGGCGCGGACCCGGCGCAACTCGACGACGCGCTGGCCGGCCACGCGGACGACACGCACGCGCAGCGCACGCAGTCCGGGCTGCGTGAGGACCAGGCCGCCGCCGCGTGGTCGGCGCTGACCGACGGTCGGCGCGTGTCGGTGATCAACGCGCCGGCGGGGTCCGGGAAGACGCGGGTGCTGGCCGAGGCCGCGCGCATCTGGGCTGAGGCCGGTCTGGGCCCGGTGATCGGCATCACCCCGTCCCAGTCCGCCCGCAACACCCTGGCCGCCGGGGTCCCGGTGTCCTATAACAGCGCGCAGTTCCTGGGCCACCTGCCCGGCCGGCGCGGCGCCCGCGGCCCAGTCCCCATCGGCCCGGGCACGCTGCTGGTCATCGATGAGGCCTCGATGCTGTCCGGCCCGGATCTGGCCGACCTCATTGCCTACGCGCAGGCCCGCGGCGCCAAGGTGATCCTGGCCGGGGATATCAGCCAGCTGCAGGCGGTGGAGAACGGCGGCGGCCTGTCCCTGCTCGCCGCCGCCCTCGGCTACGTCCGCCTGGACGAACCCGTCCGGTTCCGCCACCGGTGGGAACAACAAGCCAGCCTGCGCCTCCGTGACGGCGACGCCACCGTCCTGGCCGACTATGACCAGCACGGCCGGATCATCGGCGGCGAACCGGAACAGATGATGGACGCCGCCGCGGCCACCTACGTCGCGCTGTCCGCCGACGGCACCGACACGCTGCTGATGGCCGCCGACCATGCACTGCGCAGGGAGCTGTCCCGCCGCATCCGCGACGAGCTCATCCAGCTGGGTGTCGTGCAGGACGGCCCCGCGCTCCGCATCGCCGACGGCGCCCAGGCCAGCCCCGGCGACCTGATCATCTGCACCCGCAACGACCATTCGGTCGAGGCGGGGGAGCCCGGCCGGGCCCTGGCCAACGGCGACCTGCTCCGCATCGACGCGGTCACCCCGCATGGCCTGCTCGTCCGCCGCGCCCTCGGTGCTGACCCGCGCACCGGGCAGCGGCGGTGGACCGACCGCCGTTTCCTGTTCGCCGATTACAGAAATTCCGAACTGGGCTACGCGGTCACCGACCACGTGGCCCAGGGCCGTACCGTGCACACCGGCCTGGCCGTGATCACCGGTACCGAGGACCGCCAGCACGCCTACGTCGCCTTGACCCGCGGCACCGACGTCAACACCGCGTACGTGTTCACGCGTTCCCCTAAGCTCGCCGATCCGGCCCCGGGCCCGCCCCCGGCCCCCGAACTGGCCCGCTACGACCGCCGTACCGCCGGACCTGGCAGCCAGCCTGCTCCCGCCGCCACCCCGCGGGAGGCACTGGCGGTGCTGGCCGGGGTGCTGGACCGGGACGGCCAGCAGCAATCGGCCACACAGATATAGAACCAGGCCCTGGCCGACGCCGACCACCTTGCCATCCTGCATGCGATCTGGACCGCCGAGACCGCCCTGGCCGGCGAGCAACGCTACCGCGACCTGCTCCTAGCCGCCCTGCCGCCCGGCTACCGCTGTGAGCCCAGCCACCAGGCGAAATGGCTGTGGCGCACCCTTCACGCCGCCGAACTGGCCGGCCTGGACCCCGGTCAGGTACTGGCCGACGCGATCGGCGAACGGGACCTGGCCGTCGCCGCCGACGCCGAACTCCGCCGCCGCCACCCCGGCCAGCACTACCCGCCGCTGCGGTCGGCCGAACCCGAACCCGAACCCGCCACCGACGCCCAGCGCGACCAGCTCACTATGACCGCAGGGGAGCAGATCCCGGAGCTGGCCCAGTGGATCAAGGACCTCGCTGCGGCGCACCGCACCTTCGCCCACAGGCTCGCGGACTGGCAGAGCCTTACGATCCCGCCCCAGGACCCCGACTACGGCGACCTTGGACAGGCGTTCCCGCCTTGGCCGGGACCAGGCAAGGACGCGATCTTGCAGTCACTCAAGCCGGAGATCCGGCCGTCCCCGCAGATTCTCCAGCGCGCCGCGGACCGCGACGCCGACTTCGAGGCCGCAGATTGACGGCCACCGCGTAGGTACCGGGTCGGGAAGTGACCGCAAGGACAGCTGTCGGCGCGCTGCGGATGAGCTGGGTGCATGTACGCTACCGGGCCGCGTCCCTGCTGCTGTCCGGGTAAATCGTTTCGAGCTGATCCATCAGGTCCGCCAGGTCCCACGCCCCGAGCGTGGTCCTGGTGCCGTCGCCCGGGATCAGGCCGGCCGGTAGGACCGCGCGCCAGCGCCCCGCGCACGGCGGCAGGACCACCGCCTCCGGGTGGGCCTCCTCAAACCGCCGCCGCCGGACCACCGAGTCCTCACGGCCGACCACCACGCGAAGGTTCGGCCGGTCCTGCTCGGTCATCCCCGCAGCGCCTGCCAGTGCGCCCGGATGGCCCTGGCCAGCTCATCCGGGGTGCCGCCGGCCAGCACCTCACCGGCACTGCTGATCGCGCACCACGAGTCGCCCGAGGCGGTGAACCCGTGGTATCCGCCCTCGGACCACGCCAGCTCCAGTTCGGCCAGCGCTCGGTCCTGATCGACCGCGAACGGGCCGCGTGGCTGCGCGCTGGCGGCGGATGCCCTGCCCATGATCGGTTTCTCCTCGAATCCGTGTCTACGCAGATACCAGCAGTCAAGCCCGGGCTCGGGCGTAGCCTGAAGACGTTGCCCGTATGGCGACATGACGCCAAACGGGCAACGGCCTCGCCCGCGACCCGGGACACGCAGATGAGCGACTTCGGCACCGAGCTGGCGCGCCTGATGGCCGCGCGCGGCGTTGGCGTGCGCGAGCTGGCCCGGATGGTGCCGTGCAACCCCGGCCACATCTCCAACCTGCGTAGCGGCAAGGCCCGGCCCTCCCCGGAGCTGGCCGAGACCCTCGATGAGCGGCTGGCCGCAGGCGGGACACTGCGCGCCCTGGCCCCCGCCCGCGCGCCGAGCAGGCACCCGTCGGCCCCGGCCTGGGACGACAGCGTCGTCGCCGACGAGGTCGCCGCTCTGGACCTCGTCCGTCAGGCCGAGGCCAGCCAGGTCGGGATCGGCACGGTCGAGCGGCTGGAGCTGACGGTGGACGACCTGTCCATTGCCTACCCCGGTACCCCGTCCGCCGAGCTGCTCGGCCGGGTGCGCGGCTACCTCGGCTACGTCAGCCGGTTGCTCGACGCCAAAACGACGCTGGCCGAGCACCGCCGCCTGCTGGTGGTGGGCGGCTGGATGTCCCTGCTAGCGGCCACGACCCTAATCGACCTGCACCGCGACCATGCCGCTGCGGCGCACCTGCGTACCGCGGCGCAGCTGGCCCGCGAGACCGGCCACGCCGAGATCGCCGCCTGGTGCCTGGAAACCCAGGCCTGGCAGGTTCTGACCGTCGGGGATTACCGCCGCGCGGCGAACATCTCCCAGGCTGCGCAGCGGATCGCGCCGAAGTCCGGCAGCGCGTTCATCCAAGCGACCGCGCAGGAAGGCCGCGCCTGGGCCAGGCTCGGTGATGGACGCGAGACCCGCGCCGCGCTCGGCCGCGTCGAGGCGCTGGTCTCACCGCTGCCAGTGCCCGACCGGCCCGAGCACCACTACCGGTACGACCCGCCCAAAGCGCAGTTTTATGTCGCCACCACGCTGTCGTGGCTCGGCGACACGGCCGCCGAGGGCCTCGCCCGCCAGGTGCTCGCCGCGATCGAGGCGCCGGAGCTACGGCCCCGGCCGCGGCGCGCGGCCCTGGCCCGGCTCGACCTCGCGCTGGCGCTGACCGCAGCGGACAAGCACGACGAGGCGGCCGGGGTGGCACTGGAAGCGGTCAGGTCGGGGCGGCTGGCCCCGGTGGACGGCCGGCGAGCACGCGAGATCGTTCTCGCCGTAGCCGACCGCGGCGTGCCCGAGGCCGCCGAGCTGGCCGAGGCGTATCGGGAGGCGTGCGGCGACGCCTGCCGCCAGGAGCTACCCTGATGGCCGCGTGTTCGCCATGCCAAGCCATGCACGCGAGCTGATCCACGCCGCTGCGTACAACGGAATCCCGCCCGCCGACCCCTAAACCCGCGATGTCGCCGTCCGGGTGGATACTCGAGCGCGTCTTGGACCGTGACGTGGAAATCGCGGCTGCCAAGTTATCGCAGCCAGCGAATCGCATCACGGTATAGCATCTCCTAATTTTCCCTGGGAGAGCGGCCTTGATACGGGCGGCTAGCTCTTCGCGCTAATAGCACCGTCTTATGCTGACCCACTATATAGCACCCTGCAATGTCACGGCACTATTGGACTGTCCTTTCTGGCGGCCTACCGTTACAGTCACGAGGCTCCCTAGACACCTGGAACGGGAATGACTCCGAGTTGGGATACGCCAGTCCGAAGGCACTACACTATGTCCCGCAGCTGTGGGCCGGTGACATGCGAAGATGCGATGCGTGCTGGCCAGGCAGGGCGATGACTTCCGAGTCACCTGAAAGCGAAACTAGCCAGGAAGGGCCGGATCCCGCTGCCGAACGGTTGGCTTACTCGGTCGATGAGGTGGCTCATCTGACCGGGCTGTCCCGCGACTTGCTATATGATCAGATGCGGCGCGGGAATCTGCACTACGTAAAGATAGGTAGACGACGGCTCATCACACGCCAGCACCTGGAACAGTTCCTCGGCGTTGCGTCCTGAGGCAGGAGATCAGGTCCGATCCGCCTGCCCAGATTAACGCATCTGACATTCCTGCATGGTCCTAACGGTGCCCACTTCAGGCTCATCATCCGGCGGCCCTTGGCCGCCACCCCGGCCAGCACTAACCGCCCCTGCGCTCGGCCAAACCCCAGCCCGCAACCCCAGCGGAGTGCGACGACTTCAGCACGCCACGAGAAAGCCGCCCGGCGAGATGACCCAGTGGATCAGGGACCTGGCCGCTGCACACCGCACGTTCGCCGGTCAGCTCGGGGGTGGCAGGTAATAGTCTGTACCGCATAAGAGCTACGCTGCGGTACAATAAGTCGCGAAGGAATAGGGAGGTTAACCGTGGCCGCAAGCACCTCGTTCCGGATCAGCGACGCAGCCCGGGCTCGCCTGGCATCGCGTGCCGCCCACGAGGGCGTGACCGCCACCGCGCTGCTGGATCAGCTCATCATCGAGGGGATCGACCAGCTCGACCACCCCGGGATCGTCTTCCGGGGCCCTGCGCACGACCGGCGCGCCGCGCTTGCGGCCGGCCCGGACGTCTGGGAAATCATCGCGCGCCTGCAAGAACTGGACGGTAGCGAAGAACAGCGAATCAGCCTCCTGGCCGCTGAGTCGGATCTGCACCCCCGGCTCATCCGCATCGCCCTGGATTACGCGGCGGAACACCCCAGTGGGATCCGCGAACGGATCGATCGCAACCGGGCCATGGCCGAGCGGAGCCGCCACACAGCACGGCAGCGCGAAGCCCTCCTGGCGTGACCGCCTTCCTAATCGATGAGATGTTCCCGGCGGCCGCGGCCGAGATCCTGCGCACCAAGTACGGCCATGACGCCGTCCAGGTCGGCGAGGTCGGCCTGCGGGCAGCCGACGATACGCAGGTTGCGGCGGCCGCCCGGGCCGAAGGCCGGGCTGTCGTCACTGAGAATGTCGCGGACTTCGCCGCCGAGCGCGACCTGGTCTTGGTGTTCGTCCTGAAGAAGAACCTGCCAGCGGGAGGCGGGCAGGCTGCCGCGTTGGCCAGGATCTTGGACCGCTGGGACAGGGACCATCCTGATCCCTATCTCGGTCACCATTGGCCGACGATGGACTGACAGATTTTCGAGGAAGGGCAGCCATGGCAGAGACCAAGCGCCGCGCCCGAGGTGAAGATTCGATCTACTACGACCGGAGCCGAGACCGCTGGGTCGGGACGATCACGGTCGGCTGGAAGCCAGACGGCCGCCGAGACCGGATCATCGTTCGCGGCAGGACAAAGACCGAGGTCAAGGACAAGCTGCGGGCCAAGCACCAGGAACTTGCCGCAGGCGTCCGCACACCCGCCCATCACACCGTCGAGCAGTGCCTCAAGGACTGGCTGGAGACCCTCAACACGCAGGCAGCAACCACCGTAACGGGCTACCAGATCATGGCCAGGCACCTGATCGAGCTGATCGGCAACATCAAGCTCAGTGAACTGAAGGTGCGGGACGTCGACTTCGCGCTTGGCAAGCTGGCTAAGCGCTTCTCAACCAGGAGCGTTAGGCTGGCCCGGATGATCCTGATCCAGGCCAGCCGGAACGCGATGGTGAATGACCTCGTGGTGCGGAATGTTGCTGACCTGACTGCCGTGCCCACAGGACTGCCAGGACGGCCGTCCAGGTCACTCAACCTGGAGCAGGCTCTTGCCGTGCTGGACGCAGCCAAGGGAGAGCGCCTATGGCCATATGTCGCCGTGAGCATGCTCGGCGGCATCCGCACCGAGGAAGCCCGCGCCCTGCGCTGGTCCGAGGTGGACCTTGAGGCCGGCACCGTGGCCGTCTACCAATCGGTACGGCGCACCGGGGAGCCCAAGACCGAGAAGTCGCGGCGCGTGTTCCAGATCCCCGAGATCGCCATAGAGGCGCTGCGGGAACTGGTCCTGAAGCAGGCTGCCGACCGGGCGAAGGCCGGGACGGCGTGGAAGGAGAACAACCTGGTGTTCTGCACGAGCCTCGGTGGCCCGATGTACGCGACCGATGTCCGGATGGAGTTTAAGCGGATCACCGAGAAGGCGGACCTCGGCCGGGACTGGACGCCACGCGAGCTCCGCCACACATTCGTTTCGCTCCTGTCGGATTCCGGCGTACCCATCGAGCAGATCGCGGACGCGGTGGGCCACTCCAGCACTCGGACAACCGAGGTCGTGTACAAGCACCAGCTCCGGCCGGTCACGCGTACCGCTGCCATCGCGCTGGGCCCGCTGTTCGAGAGCAAAGGAAAGACAGACGGAGGCCAAAGCTGAGCATTAGGCTACCAATTAGGCTACCAAGATCTTGATTGATCGGATGATTAGGCTTATGAACAGCGGAAATCGTGGAGATTAAGAGTGGACCTGTTTGAGTATCAGGCGAAAGACCTGTTCGCCGAGTACGGCGTGCCCGTGCAGCCGGGCAAGGTCGCGCACACGGCCGAGGAAGCGCGGGACATCGCGGCGGAGTTCGCGGCGGATGGCCGGCCGCTTGTCGTGGTGAAGGCGCAGGTGAAGACGGGCGGCCGCGGTAAAGCCGGCGGCGTGAAGCTGGCGGACGGCCCGGAGGAGGCCTATGCCAGGGCCAGCCAGATCCTCGGTATGGACATCAAGGGCCACACCGTGCACACGGTGCTCATCGCCCAGGCCGCCGAAATCGCGGCGGAGTACTACTTGTCGTTCCTGCTGGACCGGGCCAGCCGGACGTTCCTGTCGATCTGCTCGGTGCAGGGCGGCATGGAGATCGAGGAGGTCGCGCGCAGCAGTCCCGATGCGGTGGCCAGGATCCCGGTGTCGCCGCTGTCCGGCGTGGACGGCGCCAAGGCGGCGGAGATCATCGCGGCCGGCCGGATCCCGGCCGGGGCCGCGGAAGGCGCCGCCGTGCTGGCCGGGCGGCTGTGGGCGATGTTCGCTGATGAGGACGCGACCCTGGCCGAGGTCAACCCGCTGGTGCTGACCACGGATGGCGCGGTGCTCGCGGT
>WNFG01017849.1_pt1 | contig 10403 bp, 10 predicted proteins | sample 5400431 | NCBI WGS metagenome assembly WNFG01 (sample SAMN13153346, study PRJNA577476) | soil metagenome | isolation source: 120 cm saprolite under Douglas fir tree site 2 hole 3 replicate 2 | place: USA:California | collected 2015-04-18
TTTCTCCAATTACGTGCGTGGAACTTCTGAACCTGTTTTCGGACCGACAGGTTTGTGAGCGGTCGCAAGAGATAATACAGTTTCCTGAGAACGCTCTCGAAGCTGCTCCCCCTGCCCCGGGTGTTTGCATAGCGTTCCATGCGAAGATTATTGATAGACTCAGTCGGATCGAATGGCAACCTGAGCTTGGCATCGTCGATTTGGACGTCCCTAAGCGCATCGTAAAGAGAAGACTCAGCCTGAGATCCGCGCACTCCCGAACAGGAACGACCGTAGCAGGTGGTATTCGGGCCGAATCGAAAATAGCCTTCGTCCGAGGATAACTGCCCGCTAAGGACGAAATCGAAGAAGTTATCAGGACAACGATAGCGATCATTCACAGCTTGACTCAGCTTGTCCGCATGTTCCGGGGCTGATTTGCAGGAGAACGCGTCAGATTCCACGTACAATTGGCACTCTTCCTTCAAATCGACGTCTAACTTGGGCAGCACTTCGACGCTCATCTTCTTTCTACTCTAGACGAGGCTCCAGCGGAAGTCGCTTATGCAATCCAGTTTCCAGGGGAGGCGAGTAAATTGCTGAAATATCGAGGATTGCAGCAACGTGGCGGCGGTTATCCTCAACTCCCAACAATGGCCGGAGCTCGACGTCCTGCCGCTGTTGCCGATCGTATTCTGCTCGCAACAAGCTCATGAATTCCTGACCATATAGAGGCGATTTGTTCGTCAACGCTGATCTTGGAAATCTCGAAAATCAATAAGAGAACATGGTCGACAATTGAGTCTGGATTTAGCCGATCTTTTCATTTCGGGCAAAGAATTGCCATTTCCGACGTTCGCTTTGAGAGTTGGTAGTCGTCCAAAAGTTCTTTCATGAACTTTGGCGTGAATCTTCGCTCCTTTTCGGGATCCTTCTGGTCGGAAGTGAGGCTCATCCGCAAATCGCCCTCGCTAAGATTTTGCTCGTCCGCGCGCAACGCGACCTCTATGGTCTGAAAATGATGCGTCCTGAGCAACTGAAGGATATCCTCTTCGTGTAACACTCCCGCCTTGAGCTGTTGCTGCACGGAAAAGGGCTCGTATTCGAAGGGTTTGCCAGCCTCATAGCACAGCAGATGACTTTCGCACAGAGCTGGCCCGGGGCGCGTTTTCAGAAGTTCTGCGGCAGAATTAAATTCTCTGACGCGAGCCGGTAGAAGTCGTAGCTGTTCCCGATTGCGGCGGAGCTGTCCAGGAACGAAAATCATGATGCTGATAAAAAAAACCGCAAACTTTAAGGCTGCGGTCGAGTTCAAAAAGGCAGACCGTGACCCTGTGGGCACAAAACTGAAATCAGACAATGCGATACCGCATGCCATCGCCGTAGCCGCCAGGGCGTTGAAGAATATGTTCAGATCAACGCCGGATCCGCCGGCAAGCAGAAACGCCAGGACGTAACTTAGGACAAACGCGGATACGAACACTTTACGCGTACGAAACGCGCAGATTGACCAGGCAGTTGCGATCACGAGCAGGCCCTGAAATATTTCCACGTAGTGGTGGTAATTACTCCAAGCAACCCAAAACGAATATGCTCGTCCTCCGCCACTCATCAAGTGTTGGAAAAAATAGCGGCCGTCAACCGATAAGGTCATAGCCGTCAGCAACCCGGCGGACAACACCATGGCGCCGGCCCATACAGCAAACGCCCGAAGTGACCGGAACAGGAGATCAATCGCGACTGCCGCTGGAAACACGATCAGGTTTTGCTTGGTAAATCCGGCCAGGCAAAATAGGAGCGCCGAGACGCACAAAAGATGCTTGGAATCTGGATTGCGGAAATAGAAATACAGACCCGCGGTCGACAGTGCCTCTGCCAACAACTGGGGATCATTCATCCCTATGCGGTCCGGTCTCAGGAGCGCGATCCCAATTTCGTAGAGCAGAAACGAGAAGGCTGCCATCTGCCATGAAGCACCTGCACGCCTCACGATGAGACCCACAAAAACACCGGTCGTCATCAGCGAAATCAGTGAGACACAACGACCAATCACTGTAAAGGTGTTCGCGGTACCCAACCAGCTTACTAAATGAAACGAAATCGGGGGATAAGCCGTCGGGGTCCCGAATCCGTGTGGCCGTCCGCCGTACAGAGGGATTCCCTTGGCAACCATCGCCGCACGGTACGTATTCCAACCCTCATTGTAGTTGACCTCCACATTTGCGAACGTGCGTTTTAGAGGAAACCAGAAAAGTGCGAGCATGGTGGCTACCATGAGACAGACCACGATGGTAGATAGCCATGTGCCACGCGCCGGTTCGCCGGAAGACAAGTACCGAGTTCCAGGTGCTTCACTGCACTGATTCTGATCTGCGCCGGTATTCCTTGTCACTGGCGAGTTTGGAAGTGGAAAATGCATCTGAATCGGGCTTCCCTCATACTGTTCTATCCGTTCTGATTCCTCGGGTTTGTGGATTCGTCTTCTAAGCCTCGCGCTCAAGGTGAAGGGGGGCGCTTTGGGGCGTTTAAATCTGGTGCCGCAAGCTCCCCTGCCGGCCGGACAGAAACAATGACTCGGATCTTAGGCTTTCTCAAAAAGGAGAAAGCGGTGGTGGGCCCACCACTTCTTCAACCAGTTCGGGGACTGCTCCATAAAGCCGTACTTCAAGATGTCTTTCCCCATCGCGGCAGACCGGCCAGCAAAATAATCCAGGATGCAGAGTCCCGCCGCTTTGCCGGACTCCATTGACTTCGCCAACCTTCCCAACCCAACCATCTTGAGCATGTTTTCCTTTTTCATGGCGATGTCTGGCCAAGGAGGGACATCAAAGAACCCGGTCTTCACCAACTGCCAGCCTCGTGGTTCAACACAAGAGATTATCCAATCGCTGTTGATGTGATTCAGCTCATATTCGTCGGAATTGTGCGGGCGCAGTATCCAACACACATTCTGCTTGTTCGGAACGCACACAAAGAGGGCCTTTTTTGCCACACGCGAAAGCTCCGCCAAATACTTTTCCCCGTCTTTGACATGCCAAAGAGCGGCAAAGTTCCATGCCATGTCAAAAGAACCATCAGCAAATGGCAAGACCGCGGACGTCGGCGGCTGGTAGATGAATTCAGCCCCAAGGCCAGCCCCTTTCCATGCCTTCTGAATCTCTTCCAATCGTGCTTGAGATTGGTCGACAACGGTAACTTTCGCCCCTTGGGAAGCCCACCAGAGACTGTTGATTCCCGATACACCCGTCATTCCGAACGAAGGAGCCTCCAGCACCGTCTGGATGTTATAGCTGTCCTTAAGCCAGCTAAAATAATTGTGCAGGATGAAGCGCTCGTAGGTGGTGCCCAGTCCTTCGTGCGGTTTCCGAAAATAGTCTTCCCAGCAATTCGTGATTGTGATTGTCGTGGTCTTCGTCACTGAAATTCACCTCGGGCAACTACAGTTTCTTGTTGAATGTCCAAACCGCCATGTAATCCCTTCCGTGCGAACGCCAAATCGCTAAGCCATCCAAGTGGTGGCCAATTCAAGAAAGCTCATTGGCGACAAAGGCTTCCACATTCTCTTCAAATTTGAACTGAAATGTATTCGCGAACTTGCTGGAATCTACCACTCTGTCTTTGGTCAAAGAAACCAGGCGCCGTCGGTTGAGTGGCTCCGGTTTGCCCATGAACCCAAAAACGCATTCGATAACCGAAGTTCCCAGATACATCACGAAAAAAGGCACGGCGATCGTCCCCCCCTGTCCGTACTTCTTACGGACCAAATCAACCAATCGGCTGTAAGAACAACTGCCCTCGCACACCAAGTAGACTTCAAAGTTCTCTTGAATCCTGCTCGCATTCCGAATGACCGCATATGTGGCGCCCACACAGTCCCGAAGGTGAATGAGCGGCAGACTCCCAATTCGGCCTCGTACTACTGGAAAAGCGCCTTTTCGAATCAGCCGGACGATTTGCATGAAGGCCGTATCGGCAAGGCCGTAAATCTGCGGAAATCGCAGAGCTACGATCTTAAACTTGTTCCGCTTTGCGAGTTCCCTTAGAAAGGACTCGCTTTCGAATTTTCCGCGTTCCAGAGGGAGCGTGGGGTTGCAGGTGGTCTCTTCGTTGTACAGAATTCGTTCCCCTGAGATTTTTGGCAGGCCCATAGCCGCGAGGCTGCTGAAGTACACGAAAAGGGAGAGCGAGTTGAGCTTATTGCTGTTCTCCAGCACCCGGATGAGATTGACTGTTGTCTTGTAATTTGTGTCAAAACTCTCTTCTTTTCTGTTTGCCGTTAATGGCCCGCCTCCCGCAAGGTCTACGACGATATCTAGGCTGCCCACCGAACTCTTCAACTGGCTCTCGACCTTTTCGAGGTCTGCCCTGTCGAGCAAATTTCCCTCTATCACCGTAACCCGGTTCAGATACTCTGTAGGCAGCGCCTTGGCGAGTTTCTCGGCATCCCGAACAACTGCGTAAACCGCATATCCTTCATCGAGCAACTTTTTCGTAAGGTCCGCGCCAACGAACCCGCTGGCGCCCGTCACTAATACGTTCATGCTATCCCTTCATTTGGTGTTCAAAATCTTTGTTGCCGATTCGACTTCGCGACTCACTGCCAACGAATATCACGTGTTAGACGTTGCCGCGATCTCCGATGCTTTCACGGTAGACCACGTCGAGGCAAACCCTGCCAGATTGCCAATCAGTCCAGCCCCCGCCATGACCAGAGTCATATGGACAAGGCTCTCGCGACCAAGAAAGAACATCCCTGCTGCCTGGCAAACAAGCACCCCAACCAGGATGTATATAAACGACAGACGGTTCAGAGAAAGCGCATAGTTCAACCAGATATTCAAACCGGCATAGAAGCTCGTCGCTAGGTTTGCCATCCCTAGAACAATACCCGGATTCGCATACGCAGCCGTGAATATCGTTCGGACGATATAGCCAGGCGAGACCAAGTAGATGGCTGTAAGGGCAAAGCCCGGCAGAAGCGTCGCAGCCAAAGCCAACAGGAGAATCGGACGGGGGTCACGACCACTGGCCCGGCGTCGCGTAGCCTTCGGCAGAAGAACGATACCCAGCGCCATAGGTATGAATAAACTCATCTTGGCCAACGTAACCACAGGTCCGTAATCACCCGCAATGTTTGGACTATAAAAATGCTTGACGAACAGCGCATCCATATTGGCCAACACTGCGAAGGCCGTAAGCCCCAGTAAAGTATGCGATGAGTAATGCCAGCTAACTTCCCGGGCAACAGCTCCACTACGGTCCGGGAAGTAGGGGCGGAGCAGCCACAGAGCGAGAATTAGGGCTGCTGTCATGGCAAGTGGCAACGCCATGATGGCTCCCGATGCTTGGAACCCCAACCAAATCAGCGCTGCGGCAAAGAGTAATCGCAAGAGTGATTGAATGACCTGCACTACGCCAAAGCCACCGAAGGATTGAAGCCCTTGAAGGGCGCCGTCGGTAACCGTTCGGACAAAGAACAGCAGCACCACAGGGCTGGCCGCCCACAGCGGCCAAGCACTTGGCAGCCGCAACCCATGCGCCAGAGCCGGACTGACAATGACCATCACTACGGTTGCGACCACTCCCCACCGCCAAGCCCACCGCCAAACGCGCTGCACAAATGCGCCCACACCTTGCGATCTGTCTCGTTGCAGACTTAGTTCGGCCATGTAGAACGCTACAACATTGCGGATCGTGTTCGTGAGTTGAGCCAAGACCTGCATGACCGCGGCAACAGCGATAAACACTCCATACTCGATGGGCACAAGCCATCGTCCAGCTAGAACGCTGACTCCGTAGTCGAGTCCTCCTGCCAAGACCATGGCAACTGCCATGACCAGGCTGTCCCGTACTCCCATCGAACGCGCAAACCCGAGCGCGCGCCCTATGGCCGTACCTCTCCCCGCTTCCAATGGAGAGTTTGCGGGGTTTTGCACTGCGCACTGGCTTGGTTCGGTGTTTTGCGCCGGCGGCATTGACGGGAGAACTGCGGACACATTCATCCTTTCTTGGTTTGCTCGTAGGTCATAACCGGTCGGTAGACGCAGCCGCAGCGGCGTCCCTGCGGACAGTTAGGGAGCGGCAGGCGGGGAGCTTCATCGGGATGGTAAACCTTGTTCTCGGGGAGTTGCCGCGCGGTTCTTTTTCCATGTCGTGATGGAACTTGTTCAACCAGTCGAAAGCCATAGCATTCATCCTCGAAAACTGCCGCTCCCGAAGCGTCGCGGGAAGGGAGGCCATCTTACGCTGCCCAGGACCACCCGCCGGGACCGATTGCTCCTTCCAACTATCTTAGAGCCCACACCCGCTGGTGCCGAAATACCGTAATAATGAGGAGTATCTCTTTGAAAGCGCAGTGATCTTTTCACAAGCAGCCAAGCTTGCTGGCGTTCGTCCGTCTAAGCTACGATGTTCCCACAACCCCATGAAACTGAGCGTAATCTCTCCGACGTACAACGAGGCGGAGAACATCGGCTTGCTCATCTCCGAACTCGAAAAGATTTTGGAGAGTACAGATTACGAGATCTTAATCAGCGACGACAATTCTCCGGACTTCACTTGGGCCCGCGTGGAGGAGATCGGACGACGCAATCCTCGGGTGCGAGTTCTGCGCCGAACTTCCAATAGGGGGCTTGGACCTAGCGTGGTGGACGGCTTCGCTGCCGCAACGGGAGAGGCTGTGGCGTGCATCGACGCCGACCTACAGCACGACCCCGCTATACTTCCAGAAATGCTTAGGGTGCTGATGAATGGCTCTGACCTGGCGGTAGCCACTAGGTATATGCCCGGTGGGGGTACTGCGAACTGGGGAATGATTCGCCGCTTGGGCTCCTGGAGCTGCACGAAGCTGGCGCAATGGCTCCTCGGAGTGAAGTTGCGCGACCCTATGTCCGGCTACTTCATGATGCGCCGCGACGATTTTCTGAAGATCCGCGATAGCCTGAACGTGCGAGGTTTCAAGATTCTGCTAGAAATTGCCGCCCACATGCAGCCTCGCCGGCTGAGCGAAGTTCCTTACACCTTTGGCCCACGAGCCCAGGGTGAGTCCAAGCTTTCCACCAAAATTGTTTTTGCCTACCTGTCGCAGGTTTGGCGACTTTATCGCCAGCCTCGCAAAGCTGAGCTCGAATCGCGTTCTGGATGAACTTACGTCCCAGCAGCGACCTTGCGGGCTGCGCTGTGACCGGAAGCTGCAAATTGCTGTCGGGTACCTGGCCGTAACACCTTCGCGCCCACTCGCGCCAGCGTCGGAATGTCGTGCAGCATGTTGGTGTATGAAGCGTTGGCCAACGGACAGTGGCATTCCTTGGCAGCTACGCTTCGTCGTACTTCTTTTATTTTCTCGCCGAACCAGATCTCTTTGAAATCGTAGTGATGGTCGCGCAGATTGCCGAGATTGTCGGCTCGCACGCAGCAGGGCCAGACCGTTCCGTCGGCATAAATTTGGGCGCTCACCCAGCCAGCATAGCAATCGATGACCTGGTCTTTCTCTTCCAGAATCCGCTTGACCAGCTTATAGTACTCGACGCGTATCGCCTCGGTGAACTTGGCCATGCCTGTAAACTGTTTGCTCTCGACGTAAGCAATGAGCCTATCGATGGCTTTTGAATAGGCATCTGGGCCGGGCGTGATTGGCAGGCCGACCGTGTCTAATTCCACGCGGGGCTCGGCAATTTCCGTGATAAATTGGTCCGCACCCGACTTGTCGGCATAGGCCATCAGTTCGTCCAAATGCCCGACGCTGAATACCGAAACAACAGAGTGGATGCCAACAGTCAGGTTCTTGAGTGTTTTCCGCAATGAAAGGAGCTGCTTTAGGCGTTCCTCGAATTTTACGAAATTTCCTGGAATCCCCCGGATGTAGTCGTGCTTCACGCCCACGCCGTCCAGCGACAAGTTGATAATCAACTGGCTGTTCGGACAGGACTTTGCAATGCGTTCGACGCGCTCCGGAATGTTGGGGAGGATTGCATTACTGGGGATGTTGATCACAGCAGGTGCGCAGTGTTTATACGCCAATTGCGCCAGCTCAACGACGTGCGGATACATCAGCGGTTCTCCTCCGCTGATGGTGAACCAATACGGCGCCCGCCCCAGAGACGCGAGAACTCTGTCCCATTCGTCGATGGTCAGCTCGTTCTCGCGCTTCATCCAAATATTGCAGGTCAGGCAGCGGGAGTTGCACTTCGGAGACGGAGATAGCGTGAGATTCAACGGCAAGAGCTGCGGCCAGCCAAACTTACGGTACAGTTTGAACAGGGGAATCCGCGCTAAGATGCCCGCTGCGGAATTCATATCTTGGAGACCGCCTTCGAGTTGGCGACAATCTCAAGTTGTTTCGTAGAGGTTGCGATTTCCCAAATCTGGTGATTACGCCGCTTCTTGTAATCGCGTAACCCAAGCAAACGGCCGTAGGCTTCAAGTCCGACTATAGCCCACGTCCAGACGAATGGACGCGGCCGCCAATCGAGGTTGCGAAGCAAGATAAACAAGATCCTGCGAGCGTTCATCGTGCTGACCGTATAGCCCAAGGTGTCACGCACCGCCAAGTGACCAGCGTAGATTCGGCGGCGCTGCCGCAAAAAGTCGGCCAGGGTTTCCGGCCCTTTGTTGTAGACGACAGCAGCAGAAACATATTGCGCGCGATATCCTTGGCCGCGTACTACCGGCTCGATGCTAGCTTCGTCCACGGCTGTGTGATAGGGAATACGCTCGAAGATCTTACGGAATGCGATCATTTCCCCGGACTTGAAACTGGTCAAGTTAATCTTGTGGTGCAGACCCCATAGCATGTGGGCGGCAAAGCCCATAAACTGTCCCGGGTCATTCACCGGTACTGGATGCGAGGTGGCCATCCCCACTTCTGGGTCGGCGAAAGGAGCCACCAATCGTTCGAGCGCATCGGCTTCGGGCAGCAGGTCGGCACTGCATAGGACAATGATTCTCTCCCGTGCCTGAGGCAGATACTCATTGATAGCGGACGCCTTGCCCGACCGCTTCTCCTGCACTATCAGCTGGATGCGCGAATCTCGGTTTGCCCAGTCTTGTACAATCCCTTCGGTATTGTCGGTGCATCCGCTGGCCACGACCAAGATCTCGCTCAATACGACATCCCGCAATCTTTGTGTGACCAATGCTCCTAGGAGCCGCCCGATATTGGCTTCCTCGTTGTGAGCCATGATTCCCATTGAGCATGCAATTGGCATTGGAGTAGCCTCCTCGGCGGTCAGTCAAAAACGCGATGCATCAATCCGTGGAACTCTCTTCATTAGCTGGAGACCTATCCGGCAATCCGGCAATTTCTGGACACTGCGGAAGACAAGTACGGTATACCTGTGGGCTCGGCTAGCCGCAAACTACTACTTTTGCTACCCCACAGACAAGCTACCGCCATTGAAGCGGCAGGTGCACTCGGTAGGATGTCGCAATTAGGCTACCAGACTCCTGACATCGTGGAGGAACTGTCGAAGGCAGGTTTTTGCTTATGAGCTGAAAACAAGCAACTTAGCCATTTGGAAGGACGCTTGACGCAGGGCACAGGCGGACAGCTTCCCCAGCCTGACCGAGTAATGGAAAAGTCTTACCACGAATTACGAGCCGCTTTCCCTGGGCGGGCGCGGAGAGCACCCGGACCAACCCTCAAGTGCCAGCACTTTGTGGACAGCATCGAGCAGCGTTCTTGCAAACAGATCCGGCTCGCAGTTTCCGCCTGCGTGTCCATTTACTATCCGAACTGTTTTGCACCCTGCATTTCTCCCAGCTTCTACATCGATATCGGAATCACCGATCATCCACGATTCTTTGAGATCGATTTCGTGTTCGCGTGCTGCTGTCAAAAGGAGGCCCGGAGCGGGCTTACGGCACCCGCACGGAGGTTGACCGTCGTGGGGGCAATAATAAACCTCCGTTATTAATGCGCCTTTCGCTACAAGTTCCTGACACATGCGCGTGTGCATCGCCTCCAAGTCGCTCACGGTTAACAGTCCCTTCGCTACGCACCTTTGATTGCTGACTGCCAGGACGCAAAAACCCGCTTGAGTGAGCAAGCCGATCGCTTCGACCACTCCTGGAAGAAATTGCAGCTCTTCCCACCGGGTTACATACTGACCTTCCGGTGGCTTCCGATTGATAACCCCGTCACGATCCAGAAATACGGCCCTCTTCATGGAATATTTCCCGCTCCACTAGCTCAGAGATGATATGGCCGATAAGAATATGGCATTCCTGAATCCGCGGCGTCTCGTCCGAGGGGACACAGATACAATAATCCACGTTGTTTCTTAGTTTGCCGCCACTGCGGCCAGTCAGGCCGATCGTTTTCAACCCGATTTTTCTGGCGGTTGAGATGGCGTGAAGCACATTCGTCGAATTTCCACTAGTCGAAATGGCAATGGCGATGTCGCCCGGACGAGCCAAGGCTTCGA
>WNFG01013916.1_pt1 | contig 10400 bp, 5 predicted proteins | sample 5400431 | NCBI WGS metagenome assembly WNFG01 (sample SAMN13153346, study PRJNA577476) | soil metagenome | isolation source: 120 cm saprolite under Douglas fir tree site 2 hole 3 replicate 2 | place: USA:California | collected 2015-04-18
GAGCGATTGGCGCACCGCATGCGAGGTGCCGTCAGTAATAAAAGTGCCGCGCCCGGAATACGCCTCCACCAATCCCTTTTCGCGCAGCGCCTTTACGGCTTCGCGCACCGCCGTGCGGCTGACGCCAAAACGCTGCGCCAAGTCGCGTTCAGCGGGGAGTTGATCGCCGGGCTTGAGCGCACCCTTGAGAATAGATTCCTCGATTTGCTGGACGATCTGCTCGTACAGTCGCGACGTTCGAACTAATTTGTACACTGCCGTGCCCCCCCGCACCATTTGGAGCGAAACCGGTCGGGCGACCGATTGTGGTCCGGTTACTATACCGCACATCCACCGGCATCGGCGCGGTTTGTTCAGCTCTGGCATGGCTTGGTATTAGGTATGGTGGTATTACCAATGGACTGTACCATACTCATCTTTATTGCCGCAACTGGTGGGCAAATCCCTTTGGATAGACGAGTTGCGCGGCTCTTTAAACCAATCGTCTGCAGGCCGGTGTCCGGGGCATTCAACTATTCAGGAAGTGAATTCGCTTGACACCGTTTCCCAGATAGTGGTATGGCTGTCGGACCAGAAATACTGACGGAGGAGCACTATGCTATCCCGCACTCTCGGAACCGCCACGCTCAGAAGTGTTTCGAGGACAGCCGTCACTCGCTTTCTGCTCGCTATCATCAGCGTCCTGGCGCTGAGCCTATCGTCGTGGTCGCAGTCGACAGCGGGACGTGTTCTAGGCACTGTGTCCGACCAGAGCGGAGCCGCGGTGGCCGGCGCAACTGTGGTGGTTACCGACCTGCAGCGCGGCACCTCGCGCAGTATCACAACCGGCGAAGACGGTACGTACGTTGCCCCCGACTTGCAGCCTGGTACTTACAAAATCCACGTCGAGTCCAAGGGCTTCAAGTCCATCGAACGTCCGAACGTTCTGATCGAAGTCGCGACCGACGTGCGCGCCGATTTCACGCTTCAGCCCGGCCAGGTTTCTGAGACCGTTGTGGTCACCGAAGAGGTCCCCCTGCTTAACACCACTTCCGCCACACTCGGAGGCACGCTCAGTAATAAAGAGATCAATGATCTGCCGCTGAACGGCCGCAATTACGAAAACCTTCTGCAGTTGCGACCGGGCGTGATGCGTTATCCCGGAGGCGGATTTTCCACCACCAGCACCAACGGCTTGCGTGCGGAGGACAATGCGTATCTGGTCGATGGTCTTTTTAACAGCGAGCCCTTTTCCGGCCAAGGCATCATCAATGGCGCAGGCATCGCAGGAGATTCCGCCACCATTCTCCCCATCGACTCCATTCAGGAGTTCAATGTTCAGGAGAATGCTCCTGCCGAATACGGGTGGAAGCCCGGAGCCATCGTCAATGTGGGACTTAAGTCAGGCACCAACAGCGTGCACGGCAGCGCCTTTGCTTTCGGGCGTGATGGCGCCATGGATGCGCGGAACTTCTTCAATACTTCCCCGAATCCGAAGTTGCCGCGAACCCTAGAGCAGTATGGCGGTTCGCTGGGCGGAGCGATCATCAAAGACAAGGCTTTCTTTTTCGGCGCCTATGAAGGGCAGCGCTACAACGTGGGCAACTCTTTCGGGGGGATCACCAGCCCGTCGATGGTTTCAATGCCGGACGCTGGAAATTGCGTGTTTGGCACGCCCGGCGACTGCGCCAACAGCATTCCCGATGTGATTACAGATCTGCAAGCCGGCGGGATCACGATCAGTCCGGCCAGCTTGCAGGTTTCGGGATGTTCCATGTCTGGTTCTACGGTCACATGCAATGGCAGCGGCTTCCCCATCAACAGCAATCCCAGCATCGACATTCCCAACGGCTTTAACAACGATGTGCATGTCGACAACGTGGTGGCGAAGGTCGATTACAACTTCAACCAGCGAAACAACATTAACGGCATGTTCTTTTTCGGAAACAATTCGGGAAAGGTTGAAGACTTTCCGGAACTACAGCACAAATGGCTCTCCGACATTCACACCCGGGCCCAGGTTGTAGGGGGAAGCTGGATCTGGACGCCGACCACGCGTTGGGTCAATGAAGCCCGCGCGGGCTACAACCGGCTCTATCAACCGACCCTGCCCGGAGATTTGGGCACGCCGGCATCCGGTTACGGCCTGAACACGGGAGTGTCCGGACCGTTCACGGGTGGATTGCCGCGCATAGGCTTTGCCGGATACTTCTTTCCCGGCCTGGGCGGCTTCAAGTGGCCGAAATTTCAAGGACCCGACACGATCACGCAGTTCATTGACCACGTTTCCTATACTGCCGGCAAGCATGCATTGAAATTCGGTGGCGAGATCCATCGCAACGCTTTCAGCGGCGGCGCCTTTGGGAATGCGCGCGGCAGCATCACATTCCTGGGCGGCAACACTCCGGACCCGGCCGATCCTACTGGTCAAACGTTTCTTAACACCTCGCAGCTCGAAGACTTTTTTTCCGGCGCGCCTTTCAAGGCGTCGGTACTTTCGGGCGACCCAAGGCGGAATATCCATAACTGGGAGTACGCCGCCTTTGTGCAGGACGACTGGCGCGTCACCAGGAGTCTAACCGTGAATTTCGGGTTGCGGTACGAGTACAAGACGGCGCCGGTGGAAGCACACGGCCTGCTAGGCAACTTCGATCCCAACTCGGCAACGGGATTGATTCAGCAGGGCCGAAACGGCGTCGGCAGTGTTTACAACTCCGATCACAAGAACTTCGCACCTCGCGCCGGTTTTGCCTGGGACATCAACGGAAACGGAAGGACCGTTCTGCGCGGCGGCGGCGGCCTGGTTTTTGAGACGGTGAACTGGGAAACGTTCCTGGCCTTCAACAACAGCTTCGGCCTGCCCAGCGTGCCGACAGGGGCGCTGCTCGACGGAACGCCGGGCCCCGGCACGATTACGACCGGCAATCTCACCGTTTTCCCAGCGTTCCCGTGGGACAACGGACCCATTTATGGCAACCTTAGCGGCACCACCCTCAACTGTAACGGTGATACGACGGGCAATCCCTGCGCGATTATGGGAGTGGACCGCAAGCTGACTACTCCTCATGTCTGGAACTGGACGTTGAGTCTGCAACATGCCCTCTCCTCGAATCTTTCATTGGAAGTCGCCTATGTCGGAAATCACGGCTCGAAACTGGTCGGCATTCGCGACATCAATCAGCCGCCGGTGGGCGCCGGTTTCCAGACTTGTGCGGTAGATTGCGAGCAGGACCTAAGACCGTTTAATGCGAAGTTCCCTTACCTCAGCAATATTTTCCAGATGGGAAACATCTACAAGTCCAACTACAACGGGCTGCAGGCAACATTGAACTCGCGAAATTTCCACGGGTTGAGCATGGTAGCGGGTTACACCTATTCCCATTCGCTCGACGACGTGGGCGCGAATTGGGACTTTGGCTACGGCGCCGGCTTGCCGCAAGACTCCTACCATGTCGGACGGGAGTATGCGAGCAGCGACTTCGACATCCGGCATCGTCTGACCTTGTCATTGACCTACGCCATTCCGGGCCGCACGGGCTACGCTCAAATGTTGGAAGGTTGGGAAATCAACTCCATCGTTACGCTGGAGAGCGGACAACCTTGGGGACCAATCGATATGGGCACGGATGCCGCTGGTGTTGGGCCACTACCAGTCAGCCCGCCAGCGACAGCACCCATTCGCTGGAGCTTCTACGGAAAGACTTCCGACTTTAAGGCACGGCCTGCTCCCATTCCGTTCTTCGGTGGAAGTGGAGATCCGACGAATCCCACCAGCAATTCGAGTTGCAACACACAAGCGTTGTCTCTCGACGGAGGTGTAGCCGGGGGGCCAGCGACCAGTTCCCTCGCCGCGTTCGGCTGTTACGCTCAGGGCGGTTCGATCATGATTCCGCCACCATTGGGGCAGTTCGGAAACATGGGCCGCAACACGCTGCTCGATTCCGGTTTCCGCAACTTCGATTTCTCATTGGCCAAGAACTGGCATCTCGGGGAGCGGGTGCGCGCCCAGTTCCGCGCCGAGATCTTTAACATCCTCAATCACCCGAACTTCGCGAATCCTTATGGAGGCCAGAACGGCTTTGGACAAAACGATCCGTCGACAGGCTCATTCGGCTGTGAATGCGCCACTCCGGATGTGGCGGCAGCCAACCCGGTCATCGGATCGGGAGGAAGCCGGGCGGTCCAACTGGGGCTGAAGTTCATCTTCTAGCTGGATGTCTGCAGCTTGAGAGATTAAGGGCCGGACGTGATTCCGTCCGGCCCTTTTCGTCACTATTTTCCAGCAACTCGAAAAGGGTTCCTCAAGTTATGACAATAAAGACTCGATTCGCCATCCTTCTATTCTTGTTGATGTGTTCTACGTTTTTTTCCATGAATCTGTTTGCCCAGGAGCGGCGTGAGCGCACGATCGAAGAAATCAAGACGGAGGCGATTCGTCGCGCTGAAGTCGGCCAGTACCCTCTGATCGGCCTTGATCCCACGGATGTCATCGAAGCATTCCAAAACATTCATACAACCGACAAGGACGAATGGGCTGCAGGCTTTATGCGCGTTGCTGACCGATATTTCAACGAAGCGAAGTCGCTCGAGAAATCCGATCCGACCAAAGCGAATGCCGACTACGTTCGTGCTTGGAGACTTTATTCGTTCGGGCGCTGGCCCATTCCCGCGTCTCCGGGCAAGCAGCGCGCCTACGAGAAGGCGATCGAGTCGTTCCTGGCGCACGCACGGTTCTTCGATCCACCGCTCGAGGTTGTGCGCATTCCGTTCGAGGGCAAGGAGATCATCGGCTATCTGCGTCTACCAAAAATGACGATTGCGAAAGGTCCGGTGCCCTTGGTCATCGCGGTCAACGGCCTGGACAGCCGCAAGGAAGACTTGACCGAGAGCTTCGGCGCGATTCTCCCCTTCGGCATCGGATTCCTCGCAGTCGATGGGCCCGGCACGGGCCAGGCTCCAATCAAAGTTAGCGAGACTTCGGAGCGCATGCTCTCGCGAGTGATCGACTATGCGCAGTCGCGTCCTGAGATCGACAAGAACCGCATCGCTCTCCACGGTGTGAGTTGGGGCGCGTACTGGGCCACCAAGATGGCGATTGTTGAGCGTGCCCGCCTGCGTGGAGCCAGTGCTCAGTCTCCACCGGTCGACAAGTTTTTCCAGAAGGAATTCCTGATGAACTCGCTTCTGGGGAATCGCGAGTATCTCTTCGATCAGGTGCCCGCGCTCATGAACATTCTCGAAAGCGTTCACACGCTGGACGAGATGGGCGAGTACCTCCCAAAGATGTCGCTGGTTAGGCAGGGCCTGCTCGGCAAGCCGACGGCGCCCATGTTAATTCTCGCAGGCGTGCTCGATACCCAGGTTCCCATCGAGGACGAATACCTGCTGCTCAGCAAGGGAGACGTGCCGAAAGAAGCATGGATCAATCCGCAGGGCGGCCATCTCGGGCGGCAAGTCGGAGTCTGGCCTGATCCGCTGATCTTCAAGCGGGTGATTATTCCGTGGCTGGTAAAGACACTGGAACCTCCCCCGAACTAAGCCACGCCGAGAAACCACTGACCATGCCCATGCCCACCAAAAATTCGCCGCCCGCCAATGCTGCGCCAACCCCCAGTCGCAAGCCCTTCTACACGTCTCTGTGGGTGCAGGTCGTATTCGCCATCGTGGCCGCCGTGATTTTCGGCTACCTCAGCCCCGCGCGCGCCGTTGCGATGAAGCCTCTGGGCGACGCTTTCATTCGCCTAATCACGATAATCATCACGATCATCATTTTCTGCACGGTGGTCACCGGCATTGCCGGCATGCAGGATCTGAAGAAAGTCGGCCGCGTTGGCGGCAAAGCGCTTCTGTATTTTGAAATCGTCTCCACGCTGGCGCTGGTGATCGGCTTGATCATCGGCAACGTGGTTCGCCCCGGCAGCGGCTTCAACATAGACCCGGCGTTTTTGGACAGCGCAGCGGTCAGCGAGTACGCCGGTCAGGCCAAGGCCCAGAGTGTTACCGATTTCCTGATGCACATCATTCCCACCACGGTGACGGATGCATTCGCCAAGGGCGACATCCTGCAAGTGGTGTTCGTCTCGATCCTGTTTGGCCTTGCACTTTCCGCGGCGGGACAGCGAGGAAAAGTCCTGCTCGATATCCTAGAGTCGCTGACGCAGGTCGTGTTTCAGGTGGTGAACATCGTGATGCGGTTCGCTCCCATCGGTGCTTTCGGCGCCATGGCCTTCACCGTCGGAAAGTATGGACTGGCTTCGCTCGGCCCTCTGGCCAAGCTGATCGCGACGTTCTACGTCACATGCATTCTCTTCGTGCTTGTCGTGCTCGGCGCGATTGCCCGGATGGCAGGCTTCAGCATCGTGCAGTTTCTCCTCTATATCAAAGAGGAAGTCCTGCTGGTGTTGGCCACAAGCTCTTCCGAAACCGCGATTCCCACGCTCATGGAGAAACTTGAAAAGCTCGGCTGCTCGCGCTCTCTCGTCGCCCTGGTCGTGCCCACGGGATACACATTCAACACCGACGGCAGCAGCCTCTACATAACGCTGGCAGCGCTGTTCGTCGCCCAGGCAACGAATACGCACTTGACCCTGCTGCAGCAGATGACCATCTTTGCGGTCGCGGTGCTGACCTCCAAGGGCGCGAGCGGAGTACAGGGAGCATCTTTCATCGCCCTGGTCGCGACGCTGTCCGTGGTTCCCACGATACCGGTGGCGGGGATGGCGTTGATCCTGGGTATCGACCGTTTCATGAGCATGTTCCGCGCCCTGGTCAACATGGTCGGCAACGGAGTGGCCACGCTGATTGTGGCGCGGTGGGAGAATGAACTCGATCGGGAGACGCTACGGGGGAAGCTGGCGCGAGACTCCGCGTGATGCAGCGCTCTGATTGCATCAACCAACTGGCAAGTCCTGGCCTTTTTCGAGCGCACTCTTTACCGTCGCCCTGATTTCCCTCGTTCCCGCATTCTGGAGAAACGTCTTAACCGCACGTGACCAGCTTTGGCTTGCGAAGCTTGATGCAGGTTACCGAGCATCCGCGGGAACGATGAGCGATCTTAGTGTCGCTTGTCTGGCAGTTATTCTCATCGGGCTGATCATCACGTGGACGGGATACATAAAGCGCGAGCGCTGGACGTGGTTTGTGATGTTTATTGTGGTATGGGCCTGGGCATTTCCCGCTTTTAGCGTTGCCGCCGTTCGAGGCACTGTTCAAGGGCAGGATGGCCTTCACGTTGTCACAGTGGCTTTACAGCGCAATCTACCAGCCGGGATCTCCACGAATTTGGGCGGAGTCGGTTCTGATTTTCTTGTTGATGGTGATCGCGCTACTACTACCGATGAGATCATTCTTCTTCGCTACGGAAATACAGGAGCCAAATCTTGGCCTATCGACCAGACTCATTGCTTTCTCCGCCATAGGTATTTTGGTCGCTATGACTGTACTATTTGCTTGGATACGCGTTGGCGTCCTGTACCAGATTTCACTCACCGAGTTGAATTGGGCGCAGCAATTGCCTCCACCACCGGCGCCCCCGACGTGGACCCCATGCAAACCTCAATGACAAGACTGGGAGCTGAGACCCTGTGATCGGAAAGACCGCTCTCGTTACCGGCGCCAACGGCGGCCTCGGAACTCACGTCACGAACGCTCTGCTGGAGGCGAGGTTCACGGTCGTCGGACTCTCCCCACGAATCCAGCAGTCTGACTTCGACCATCCGAATTTCATCGCTCTTCCCGCCGCGCTCACCAGCCTGGACGTGGCAAAGAAGGCGGTGGACACCGTGATCGCACGCTGCGGAAAGATTGATGTGCTCGCCCATCTGGTCGGCAGTTTCGTCGGCGGGCAGACCGTCGCTGCAACGGACGACGCCGCCTGGCAGCGCATGTTCGACGCGAACCTGAACAGTGCGTTCCACATTCTGCGTGCAGTCATTCCTGAAATGCGCAAGGCCGGAGGTGGGCGCATCATCGCAATCGGCAGCCGTGCCGCCGAAGATCCCGGCCCCAAGGTCAGCGCTTACAGCGCGTCGAAGGCGGCGCTGGTGTCGCTGATGAAGACGGTCGCGCGGGAGAACAAAGACGCGGGCATCACCGCGAACGTGATTCTGCCCGGGACCATGGACACACCTGCCAATCGAAAAGACATGCCCGGCGCGGACGTTTCGCAATGGGTGCAGCCCGCCTCCGTGGCCAGCTTGATCGTGTGGCTGGCAGGGGACGCCGGCAAAGATGTGACCGGCGCCGCGATTCCCGTGTATGGCCGGGCGCTCTAGCAATTTGCTGAAAAACTCGACTGCGGTTCAGTCTTAAAGGGGCTTTGCTGAAGAACTCGACTGCGGTTCAGTTTTGAAAGGGCGCGGCTTCTAGCCGCGCCGTAAGCGCCGCCTAGATCAGCCGCGGCTTCAGCCGCTGAGGTTGTGTCCTCTTTTGGTAACTAAAGTAATTCCCCTACTGCATAATTTTCGCTACACGTTAACATTCGTGAAATATCTTGCGAGTAATATCTTTGCAGGAGGCCGCATGGGTTCGCCGCGCATTGCGAAGTCGCTGCCGCTGCAAGTAGCCGCCATCTGCTACCGAAGACACGGCAGTGCGATCGAATTCCTGCTGGTCAACACCAACGGCGGCAGCAAGTGGACCTTCCCCAAGGGCTCGCCCGATGCACGCCTCTCCCATAGCCAGGCGGCCGAACGGGAAGCCGCGGAAGAAGCAGGCGCCCTGGGCACAATTGAGCCACGCCACTTTCATCTCTACATTCATTCGAAGGGCGTGTTCTGGCAGCCCGGCGGTGTGCAGGAATTCGTGGTCAAAGCTTTCCTGATGGAAGTAAGTCAAACTCGGCGCCCGGATGAAGCTTTGCGGCAGCCCACGTGGTTTAGTCCGGACGAGGCCAAGCGCCGTCTGGCCAAGGGCCGCGAGGTGAAATATGCCCGCGAACTGGAAGCAGTCATCGATCGCGCGCTGGAACGCATCCACTTCCACTCCGCTCTGTTGGGCACTGATTCCGGGTCTCGCAACGCCCGCGCCACAGCCCAATCCTAAACTCCCTCCCGCCTGGACTCCATTCGACCCTCGATTTTGTGAGACGATAACTTCAACCTCATGATCCAGCTTTCCGCCGCCGGAAAACGCTTCGGCCACAAACTCCTGTTCGAAAACGTCGACTGGCTGATTACGTCCCACGACCGCATCGGCCTCGTGGGCGCGAACGGCACAGGCAAGTCGACGCTCATGAAGATCCTGGCCGGGCTCGACACGCTCGATTACGGCGCGCTCACCATCGCCAAGGGCACGTCCGCCGGATATCTTCCGCAGGACGGGCTCTCGCTCTCCGGCCGTACAGTCTTCGCCGAATGCATGTCCGTGTTTGCCGAACTGCGCGCGATGGAGCAGGAACTGGAGACTCTGACTCACAGCATCGCAGAGCTCGACCACACCAGCGCTGAATACTCCGACGTCGCCGACCGCTACCATCGCCTCGAGCACGAGTTCCGGACGCGCGACGGCTACTCTATCGAGGCCGAGGTCGGAAGAGTCCTCATGGGTTTGGGTTTCAGTAAAAACGACTGGCAGCGGCAGACCGACGAATTTTCCGGAGGCTGGCAGATGCGGCTCGCGCTGGCCAAATTGCTGCTGCAGAAACCAACGCTGCTGCTGCTCGACGAACCGACCAACCACCTCGATCTGGAAGCGCGCAACTGGCTGGAAGAGTATCTCCATGACTATCCGCACTCCTTCGTGCTCATCTCGCACGATCGCTACTTCCTGGATGTGACCGTCAACAAGATCGCGGAAATCTGGAATAGGCGATTCTGGTTCTACACCGGAAACTACGACAAGTTCCTGACCCAGAAGACGCAGCGCAACGAGCAATTGCACGCGGCGTATCGCAACCAGCGCGAGCGCATCGAGCAACTGGAAGTCTTCATCAACCGCTTCCGCTACCAGGCGACGAAAGCGAAGCAGGTTCAGAGCCGCATCAAGGAACTGGAGAAGATGGAGCGGATCGAGATCCCGCCGGAGGAAAAGACCATCCACTTCTCCTTCCCGCAGCCGAAGTCCAGCGGCCGCATCGTGGCCGATTTCGATAACGTGGCAAAGAGCTATGGAGAAAAGCAGGTCTTCCGCAACGTCAGTTTCATGATCGAACGCGGCGATCGCATCGCACTGGTAGGAGTGAACGGGGCAGGTAAATCTACGCTCATCAAGCTGCTCGCGGGCTCTGAGCCCCTGACCGGGGGCGAGTTCCGGCTTGGGCACAACGTTCAGGCTGACTGCTTTGCCCAGGACCAGTACAAAGAACTCAATCCCGACGCGCGCATGATTGACGACCTCGGCGATGTGTCGCCGCGCTCGACGCAGACAGAACTGCGCAGCCTCATGGGGTGTTTTCTGTTTTCCGAAGACGACGTTTTCAAGAA
>WNFG01015102.1_pt1 | contig 10399 bp, 9 predicted proteins | sample 5400431 | NCBI WGS metagenome assembly WNFG01 (sample SAMN13153346, study PRJNA577476) | soil metagenome | isolation source: 120 cm saprolite under Douglas fir tree site 2 hole 3 replicate 2 | place: USA:California | collected 2015-04-18
GGTGTTCACCGTCACGGCGATGCTCGCCGGCCTGAAGGCATCGCCGGCCTTGGATGGCTCGCCGCCGAACCCTACGAGAACCAACCCTCCCGCGCAGGCTGCGAGCGCGATGTGTCTACGTAATGCATGCATGGAAGCCCCCCCCGGGGCCGGCGCCTTGCTCAGTGGTCGCTTGCCCCGAGCTTTCGTCCACTCAATAGTGCAGGGAACGGAGTGAAAAAGCCATTCTAAGAATTCAGCAAAGGATTGCTTCTAACAACTCGATCGCCGCGTCTCATCCGACGACCAACTTCTCGCTGGCAATCACGCAATGCCGGGCGATCATGGACGAGATTCGAAGGCTCCGGGCTTCGGGGAATCTGAAGCCGACCGCCGGGCAGCGGACTCACTGAAGCGGCGCATCAGTCGAAATCAACCGCCGCGTCGATCGGCTCTTCTCCGGCCTCCACCATCTCATCGGCATTCGTACACTCGGGGTCGCAGGTTCGAACCCTGCTATTGGCAGCATCAGGGGAGGCGCTCCAGGATGGTGCCGTAGGGCCCCACGGCCCAGACGTCGCCCGCCCCGCTCCCCCAGACGCCGTAGAACCAATTCGTCGTGCCGCTCGGATCGCTCGTCCAGGTGCTGCCGTCCCAGTGCACGACAGTGCCGGAGTCGCCGCCGGCCCAGACATCGCTCGCCCCGCTCCCCCAGACTCCGTAGAGGTAATGGGTCGTGCCGCTCGGAACGCTCGTCCAGGCGCTGCCCTCCCAGTGCACGATCGTGCCTCCGCCGCCAACGGCCCAGACGTCGCTCGCCCCGTTCCCCCAGACGCCGTAGAAGTAATTCGTCGTACCGCTCGGAACGCTCGTCCAGGCGCTGCCGTCCCAGTGCACGATGGTACCGGTCCATCCGACGGCCCAGACGTCGCTGGCCCCGCTGCCCCAGACGCCACTGAGCTCATTGGTCGTGCCGCTCGAAACGCTCGTCCAGGTGCTGCCGTCCCAGTGCACGATGGTGCCTCCGCCGCCGACGGCCCAGACGTCGCTGGGCCCGCTCCCCCAGACGCCGGCGAGCCCATTGGTCGTGCCGCTCGGAACGCTCGTCCAGGCGCTGCCGTCCCAGTGCACGATGGTGCCTCCGCCGCCAACGACCCAGACGTCGCTGGGCCCGCTCCCTCAGACGCCGGAGAGCCCATTCGTCGTGCCGCTCGGGACGCTGGTCCAGGCGCTGCCGTCCCAGTGCAGGATGGTGCCGGTTGGGACCCCACGGGCGGTGCCGACGGCCCAAACGTCGCTCGCCCCGCTCCCCCAGATGGCGGAAAGGTTATCGGTCGAGCCGCTCAAGACGCCCGTCCAGGTGCTGCCGTCCCAGTGCTGGATGGTGCCGTAGTCACCGACGGCCCAGACGTCGCTTGCCCCGCTCCCCCAGACGCCCATCAGGCCGGCCGGCGTGCCGCTACTAGGGCTCCTCCAGGCGCTGCCGTCCCAGCGCCGGAGGACGCCGTACTGACCGACGGCCCAGACGTCGTTCGCCCCGCTCCCCCAGACGCCCAAGAAGCTATTCGTCGTACCGCTCGGAACGCTCGTCCAGGCGCTGCCGTCCCAGTGCTTGATTGTGCCGACGAGCCCGACGGCCCAGACGTCGCTCACCCCGCTCCCCCAGACGTGGACGAGCCAATTCGTCGTGCCGCTCGGAACACTCGTCCAGGCGCTGCCGTTCCAGCGCCGGATGGTGCCGCGGTCGCCCACTGCCCAGACGTCGCTCGCCCCGCTGCCCCAGACGCCACTGAGCTCATTGGTCGTGCCGCTCGGAACGCTCGTCCAGGCGCTGCCGTCCCAGTGCACAATGGTGCCTCTGCTGCCGACGGCCCAGACGTCGCTCGCGCCGGTGCCCCAGACGCTGTAGAGCAAATTCGCCGTGCTGCTCGGAACGCTCGTCCAGGCGCTGCCGTCCCAGTGCTTGATTGTGCCGAATTGCCCGACGGCCCAGATGTCGCTCGCCCCGCTCCCCCCGACGGCGTAAAGGTTATCGGTCGTGCCGCTCCAGACGCACGACCAGGCGGTCCCGTCCCAGTGCTGGATGGTCCCGTAGTCGCCGACGGCCCAGACGTCGCTCGCCTCGCTCCCCCAGACGCCGCGGCGATTGTTCCCCTGGGGTAAGGGATTCCGCCAGTGCCAGTTTCCGGTGTCACAAGCCGAGGCGGTGCCGAGGCTTCGGCCAGTGACGTTTTCGGTGTTCACCGTCACGGCGATGCTCGCCGGCCTGAAGGCATCGCCGGCCTTGGATGGCTCGCCGCCGAACCCTACGAGAACCAACCCTCCCGCGCAGGCTGCGAGCGCGATGTGTCTACGTAATGCATGCGCTTGCCCAAAGCCTTCGTCCACTCAACAGAGCAGGGAACGGAGTGAAAAAGCCACTCTAAATTGAGAAAAGGATGTTCGCACAATGGGCAGCGGACCCACTGAAGCGGCGCATCAGTCTAAATCAACCGCCGCGGCCTGTGGCCCGCAATGCTTCCAGGTGGAAGGCGCAGACGACCAGGGCGTGGGTGATTTCTCCGGTCAGAATCAGGTGCGGTATCTCCGCCCGCTCGAACAGCTCGATCAAGATGTCTTCTCCGGCGTCCTGTTTGCCCTGATGCACCTTCTCGCAGCCGACCGCGAGGTACGAGTAGCAACGGTTGGGCTGGATGGCCGGATTGGGGTGGACGAATCCGAGGAGCTCTACCTGCCCCGGGCGATAGCCGGTCTCCTCTTCCAGCTCCCTTTTCGCGGCGTCGATCGGCTCTTCTCCGGACTCCACCATTCCGCCCGGTATTTCCAGCGTATCGGACCAGATGCCCGACCGGAATTGGCGGATAAGCACCACCCTACCCTCCGCGGTGACGGGGATGATGTTCACCCAGTCCGGGGAGTCGATCACCACCCGCGCGTGCTCACTGCCATCGCGCGGATCGGCGACCAGGTCCTCGCGAATCTTGAGCACGTGGAAGTCCAGGGCAGGACCACTTCGCAGGAGTTTCCACGGCGGCGGACGGGGGCTACCGGACACGTTCATCCTCCGGCCGGAGGGGATCGCTCAGCGCCCGCAGCTCGGCGCGCAGAGCGATCTGCGCCGAGATCAGACCCGCCAGAATCCCATCCTCATAGTCGAAGGTCGGATGTGCTTTCAGCTCGGGGAAGTCGAAGGGGTTCATGACGTCCTCCGGGCTCAGGTGGGGTAGGGCTTCCCTCGCCAGATGAAGTACCTTTGCCCTCTGTTGCTCGATCATCTGATCGAGAAGGGCTTCGATCCCGTGGAGCAGCCGGGAGGCGATCTCCGCCTCGCTCACCTCATCTTTTTGCGAAACGGGCACTCCTTCACCTCGCGTCTTTAATCCCTAGCCGTTTTCCGCTGCCCGCACGAGATTCGCCAGGAATGATTCGGTGTCTTTGGAGGTGATCGGGGGACCTGCGATCCACACCCCATCGGCTCGGCCCCGCAGCGGTTCGAAATCCTCGGGCTTGGCGAAAGGACCCCGGACGAGGACGGTCGTGCTTCGCGGAACCAGGGGGAGCAGGCGGTCGGCGAGCGCGAGCGACAGACTCCGGGAGCTGAAGGCGGGGATCACCAAAAGCCTTGCCCCGCACCCGAGGGAAGACGACAGCTCCGACTCGGATGCGACCTCGACCGGGGCGGCCATGTGCATGCTCGAGAGGATCTCCATCAATGATCGAAGCTCGGCGGGCGAGATCGCCGCGGCAATCAACAGGGCCGCGTCCGCGCCCTGAAGTCTCAGGTGGTAGAGCTGCTCGCGGACGAGAATCAGGTCGCGCGCCACGACGGGGCAGGACGCGGCACGCGCGGCGGTTGTCAGGTCGGTGGAAATTGCGGCAAACGCCGTCTCGTCCGTTCCGATGGCCACCGCCGCCACCGAAGCGGAATCCGCCTGCCTGACCCTTTCGCCCATATCCAGTGCTTCCACGAGCCGCCCCTCCTCCGGAGAACCAGGTTGCGGATGTCCACCGGTCGGAGGCGCTGAAGCTGCTCTCGTTTCCTTTGGATCCAGTCCGCCAGATTCACGCTTTCACCCACGCCGCGAAGACCCTTTCCGCCCAACGGCCGAGCGAGGGCTGCTGGCCAAACCGCCACCGGCGTCCCAACTTCCCCCTGCGGCCCGGAGAGGAATATACCGGTGCAATCCCAATTGGAAAGGCGACCCATGGCACATGGAATAGCGGAAGACCCAGCGCTTTCACCCGCGACTCACCTCGACGAAGTCGAATTTCCCATCTGGCGGGAGATGCTGGTGCAGATCGCGGCGGACAACGGTGCATCGGTAGACGTGATCAACCTCTTCAAGTCGTTGCCACGGAACCGGTACTACTCGAAGGAAGAAGTGCTGCGGGATTTTGCCGAGGCGGCGCGCCGCTTTGCGACGGGTAATATCCCCGACGACGATGGCCAGTCGAGGGATCGCCGCAACCTGGGCCGGGACGCAGTAGAGAATGCTCCCAAAGGCAAGGTCCGACACCCCTGAGTTTCCATCGCAGCGGGAAAAGGGTCGGTGTTAAAGCCCTGGTCTCACGAGGTGCGCCCTGGAATCGCCTGCGAAGGACTTCAGCCGAAACCTGATCGAGACCGATGCCGCCATCGCCGAGCTTCTCTCGCGCGTGCGGAGAATCGCGGTCTTGGGAATCAAGACCGAAGCTCAGGAGGGCGAGGCGGCATTTTACGTGCCCAGGTACCTTGCCTCCGCCGGGTTCGAGGTGATTCCAGTCCCGGTCTACTATCCGGAAGTGAAAGAGATTCTTGGTCGGACGGTCTACCGGAAGCTGGCGGACGTGCCCGGGGAGTTAGACCTCGTCGATGTCTTTCGCCGCCCGCGGGACATCGATGCCCACCTCGATGACCTCCTCATCAAAAAACCCCGGGCAGTCTGGTTCCAACTCGGGATCCGAAACGACGCCGCCGCGGAGAAGCTCGCCAAAGCCGGAATCCAGGTGGTGCAGGACCGCTGCCTGATGGTCGATCATCGGCGTCTCGGGCGATAATCGGGAGGCAGCCGTCGTCCCCCAACGCCCTTGGGTCGCCGGTAACCTCATGGGAGTCCTGGATTCGCCGGCCGATCGACTTGGCAGCAGGCCTAAATCGACGTATGTTCATGCGCCGATATGCTTGCTCTATCCCAATCGTTTCGCGCCCTCGGGGATCCCACCCGCCTGCGCATCCTTCGGCTACTCGCCGAAGCCCCTCTCAACGTCAGCGAGCTGGTGTCCTTGGTGGGCCTGGCCCAGCCCTCCGTCTCGCATCATCTGAGCCGGTTGCGGCGGTTGGGTCTGGTGCGCGAAGAGCGGCAGGCTTCGTTCACCTACTACTCGCTCGCGCTCGATCCGACCGACGCCCGCTGGCCATTGATCGCCCTGGCGCGCGAAGAAGCCGACGCCAAGGGCGACCGGGCCCGGCTCAAGGATCTGCTTCGCGAGCGCGAAGATCGCCAGGCGCTCAATGAGAAGCTGCTCGAACCGGGGCAGTCCTGGTTTCTGTGGGCCAGTGCGCTGGCGTCCCTGCTGCCGCCCCTCGGTGTGGCGGATTTCGGTTGCGGCAGCGGAACGCTGTCGGTGGAGATCGCGAGGTGGGCGAAGCAGGTCATTGCCATCGATCAAAACCGCGTTGCCCTCGATCAGGCCAGGCAACGGGCCAAAGCAGAGGGCCTGGAGAACATCCAATTCCTCCGGGAGGATCTGCAGCGGTTGACGCTTCCGGACGCACAGCTCGATCTGGTGGTCGTCTCTCAGAGCCTGCACCACATGCAGGATCCCCGGGCGGTTCTCACCGAGGCATTTCGCATCCTCAAGGCGGGGGGAAGACTGATCGTGCTCGAGCTGATGCCCCACACCGAGACCTGGGTGCAAGACAGGCTCGGTCACCGGCACCTGGGCTTCGAACCCGCCGAGCTGGAGAAAGTCATCGGCGCTCTGGGCTTCGTTCGCGTCGTCCGCGTCACCCACGACCGACTCGGCGGTTCGCCCTTTCGGGTCTTCATGTTGAACGGGGAGAAGAAGGTATGAGTCAGGCGGAAACGAAACCAGCCGCTCCGAATGAACGCGTGGCGGCGCTCCTCGCCGCGCTCGAGAATCGGATTCTCGTGCTCGATGGCGCGATGGGGACGCTGATCCAGTCCAAGTCGCTCCGGGCGGCGGATTTTGGCGGCGCGCAATACGAGGGCTGCAACGAGAACCTGGTCCTCACCCGGCCGGAGCTCGTCGAGCAGATGCACTCCGACTACTTCGCCGCGGGCGCGGACATTGCCGAGACCAATACGTTCGGCAGCACCCCGCTGGTGCTGGCGGAATACGGGCTCGAGGCGAAGACGCACGAAATCAACGTTCGCGCCGCTCAGCTCGCTCGCGCCGCGGCGGAGAAGTTCAGCACGAAGGATAGACTCCGCTGGGTCGCCGGCTCGATGGGGCCGACCACCAAGGCGATCTCGGTCACCGGCGGCATCACGTTCGAGGAGCTGGTGAAGCACTTCGAAGCTCAGGCGGTCGGATTGATCGAAGGGGGCGTCGACTACCTCCTGGTGGAGACGAGCCAGGACACCCGCAACGTCAAGGCGGCGGTGTTCGGAATCCAGAATGCATTCGAACGGACGGGCAAAAACGTTCCCATCGCCGTCTCCGGCACGATCGAACCGATGGGAACGATGCTCGCCGGTCAGTCGGTGGAGGCGCTCAGCACCTCGCTCGAGCACGTGGACCTTCTCTACCTCGGCCTCAACTGCGCCACCGGCCCCGAATTCATGACCGATCACATCCGGTCGCTCGCCGCGATGAGCGCGTTCCGGGTGGCCTGCGTGCCCAACGCCGGTCTACCGGATGAGAACGGCACCTACCTCGAGTCGCCGGAGATGATCGCCCGGACGCTCGGGCGATTTGCCGAGCAGGGGTGGCTCAACCTCGCCGGGGGCTGCTGCGGGACTCAGCCGCCCCACATCAAGGCGATCGCCGCGGCGGTGTCCGGTCGGGCGCCGCGGCTTCCGAGCCCCCAGAAGCGATCCACCCTCTCCGGCATCGACTTCCTCGAGATCAACGAGGATGTGCGACCGCTGATCGTGGGCGAGCGCACCAACGTGATCGGCTCGCGCAAGTTCAAGGAGCTGATCGTCGCCGAGAAATGGGATGACGCCTCGGAGGTGGCGCGAGCCCAGGTCAAACGGGCGGCGCAGGTGATCGACGTTTGTCTCGCCAATCCGGACCGCGACGAGGTCTCCGACATGCGGAACTTTCTGGACGTGGTGGTGAAAAAGGTCCGCGTGCCACTGATGATCGATTCCACCGACGACAAGGTGATCGCCATGTCGCTGACCTACAGCCAGGGAAAGGCGATCATCAATTCCGTCAATCTGGAGGACGGCGAGGAGAGATTCCACAAGGTGGTGCCGCTGGCGCGAAAATTCGGCGCCGCGCTGGTGGTGGGATGCATCGACGAAAAGGGAATGGCGGTTCCGCGCCAGCGCAAGCTCGAGGTGGCGGAGCGCTCGCACGATCTCTTGACCCGGCAGTACGGCGTCAAAAGCGAAGACATCTACTTCGACGCCCTGGTGTTTCCGTGCGCGACCGGAGATCCGCAGTACATCGGCAGCGCGGTGGAGACGATCGAAGGGGTGCGCCTGATCAAGGAGCGCTTCCCGCAGTGCAAGACGGTCCTCGGAATCTCGAACATCTCCTTCGGCTTACCGGTGACCGGCCGTGAGGTACTCAACTCGGTCTTCCTCTATCACTGCACCAAGGCCGGGCTGGACCTGGCGCTCGTCAACTCGGAGAAACTGGAGCGCTATCCCTCCCTCTCCGAGGAGGAGCGTCGGCTGAGCGAAGACCTCCTGTTCAATCGCGGGACGGATCCGGTGACGCCCTTCGCAGCGCATTTTCGCGAGCGGAAGCCCCCCGCCGCCGCGAAGAGCACGCTCACGCTCGAGGAGCGTCTGGCGCTCTACATCGTCGAGGGCACGCGCGATGGACTGACCGTTGATCTCGACGCCGCGCTGAAGAAGTACCGGCCGCTGGAGATCATCAATGGGCCCTTGATGAAGGGGATGGACGAGGTCGGCCGACTGTTCGCGAAGAACGAGCTGATTGTCGCCGAGGTCCTCCAGAGCGCCGAGTCGATGAAGGCGGCGGTCAACTTCCTCGAGCCGCACATGGACAAAGCGAGCACCGCCTCCCGGGGGAAAGTGGTCCTGGCGACGGTGAAGGGCGACGTTCACGACATCGGCAAGAACCTGGTGGAGATCATCCTCGCCAACAACGGATTCCAGGTGGTCAACCTGGGAATCAAGATTCCACCGGAGCAACTGGTGGCCGCGGTCCGCGAGCACCATCCGGACATCCTCGGGCTGTCCGGCCTATTGGTGAAGAGCGCTCATCAGATGGTTTCCACCGCGGAGGACCTCTCCCGCGCCGGGATTGCGGTTCCCATCCTGGTGGGCGGGGCGGCGCTGACCCGCAACTTCGTCGATCGCCAGATCGCGCCCGCCTACGTGGGCACCGTCGCTTACGCGCAGGACGCGATGACTGGGCTGGAGCTGGCCAAGCAAATCGTCGATCCACCGCAGTTCGAAACGCTGAAGGACGGTTTGAAGCAGCGCCGGATCAAGCTCGCCGAGGAGACGCAGGCTCGACCGGCGCCGGTGATCGCCGTTTCCCGCTCGCGTCCGCCGGAAATTCCGGTGCTCGAGGATCTCCCCCCGCCCCCGGATGAGGAGCGGCACGTTCTCACCAACACGCCGCTCGATCACATCTGGCGATTCATCAATCCGGTGATGCTCTACGGGCGTCACCTCGGCGTCAAAGGTTCCGCCGCCCGTGCCCTTGGCACCAGCGCCGAGTCCGCGCTCGCGCAGACCGACGAAGGCCGAAAGGCGCTCGAGGTGAAGCAGGTGCTCGACGAGCTCAAGAACACCCTTCGAGACGGCGTGATGAAGGCGCGCGCGGTCTTTCAGTTCTTTCCCGCGGCCGGCGAAGGAAACACGGTGCTCCTCTTCGATCCGAAGACCGGGAAGCGATTGGTGAGCTTCGATTTTCCCCGCCAGGAGAAGGAAGGGGGCGTCTGCCTCGCCGACTTCGTCGCCCCCTTGCGCGACGGACGTCCGCGGGACCACCTGGGCATGTTCGTCACCACCGCCGGGGACGGCATCCGCGAGCTCTCGGAAAAATACAAAGCGTCCGGCGACTACCTTAAAATGCACGCCGTGCAGGCGCTGGCGCTGGAGACGGCCGAGGGATACGCCGAGCTCCTGCACACCCAGCTGCGTAGCATGTGGGGTTTTCCGGACGGTCCACAGCTGACCATGCTCGAGCGATTCCGGGCGGAGTACCGCGGCAAGCGATACTCGTTCGGCTATCCGGCCTGCCCGCGCTTGGAGGACCAGGTGACCCTGTTCCAGGCGCTGCGCCCCGAGGACATCGGGGTGCGGTTGACGGATGGGTGCATGATGGAGCCGGAAGCGTCCGTTTCCGCGCTCGTCTTTCACCATCCGGGCGCTTTCTATTACTCAGTCGCCTAGAGTGCTCCGCCATGACGGTTCCAATCTCGCGCCGCGCTCTGCAACTGCTTCCTCCGTGCACCACCACCGGCATCGGCAGCCTGCCGCACAGCCAGCTCGAGCTGGCGCTGCAGATGGCTTTACAGGTGGACGTTCCCTACTTGCCGCAGCTGCCGGCGGGGAATCCCTCCGAGTTCATGCTCCCCTCCGCGATGGACGGGTTGCCCGGTCTGCGCTACGACGGCGAGGGCCTCTGCTCCATCGATCTGGATGATTGGCAGCGCGGTCGCGAATCGTTCGGTGCATCGATCGAATCCGCGCTCAGCTCCGGCGATCTGGCGGCGTTCGAGCCTTCCCCTCAGGCGTGCCGCGCCTGGAAGCCATTCCTCTGGGAAATCGGTCATCGGAAGCTGGCCTTCGCCAAAGCGCAGATTGCGGGTCCCGCGACGGTGCGCTGGGCGACGAAAACCTCCACCGGGGATATCGCTTCGGATCTGCCGGATCTGGACAAGCAGATCCTCAGGCTTCTTCTCGCCAAGGTACTGGCGATGGCCAAGGCGATCCGGCGATCCTCGGCGACCCCGATCATCTACCTGGACGAGCCGGGGCTGTACGCGCTCGACCGCACCAATGCTCAGCACCTGATCGCGCTACAAGAAGTCAAGGTGTTGATCATGGCCTTGCAGCGAGAGGGGGCCCTGGTCGGGCTGCACTGCTGCGGCAACACCGACTGGGATCTCCTCCTCGATTCAGGAGTCGATCTCCTCTCGCTCGACGTGCGCCTCTCGCTGGATGCAGTGCTGGAAGAGCGCGATGCGCTGGAGCGATTTCTGGCGTCGGGCGCGAGCTTCAGCCTCGGGATTATTCCGACCAACGTCGCCGCGTCATTTGCG
>WNFG01005780.1_pt1 | contig 10397 bp, 9 predicted proteins | sample 5400431 | NCBI WGS metagenome assembly WNFG01 (sample SAMN13153346, study PRJNA577476) | soil metagenome | isolation source: 120 cm saprolite under Douglas fir tree site 2 hole 3 replicate 2 | place: USA:California | collected 2015-04-18
GATTCATCCTTATTCTACAGATATGTCTGGCGGTGTGCCCTGCATTGCCGTCTGTAGCCAATCTGCAAGCTCTTCTTTGGTCATGTTTCCAGATGCAACTGCCATCATTACAGCGTAGTAATCAGATTCAGTAGCAACTGGCTCTAATCCATTGAGTTTAAGAAATGTGAACATGGCCATACCAGCGGTGCGCTTGTTTCCGTCAAGAAATGGATGGTTTTGGCAGAGATGAAAACCGTATGCTGCAGCCATTTGAAAGATTGTAGAGTGTAAAAACTGTCCACTAAATTGAGCTTGTGGCATATGAAAGGCAGCGTCGAGTCCAGCAGCATCGCGTAAACCATACGCTCCACCATACAAGCGAATCTGATCATCATGAATCGCCAAGATGATCTCTATGCGGAGGAAACGAACCATGAGCCTACTCAGCTAACTTGCGGTTCGCATTGCGGTAGCGAGGCTCAATCGTTTGATATGCCGCCCATGCATCCTGAAAATCAGAAGTGGCGCGTGTCAGTATAATCCGGTCGCCAGCAATTTCAACAGCGATTTCATCATTTTCGCGCAAATGCAGAGCCTCCACCACAGATGCTGGCAGCGTCACAGCTGTCGAATTGCCAACTTTGCGCAGTTTGACTATTTGCATATTTGCCTCTCTCACTTATACATTTGTGTATACCAAAGTATATACTTTCCCCCAGGTAGTGTCAAGAATTAAACAGGCATGAAACAATATGCGCCCCCTTTTTTAGAAAGGAGGCGCACATAGGGATCAGAACTACCTCTCCGCTTCCACTTTCTTGTGCCGTGCAATAATCTCCTGCTGCACGTTGGGTGGTACTTCTTCGTACTGGTAGAATTCCATCTTGAAGGAGCCGCGTCCCTGGGTGATCGAACGCAGGTCGGTTGTATAGTGCAGCATTTCGGCCTGGGGCACATTGGCAGTGATCTGCTGCATGCCGTTGCCGATGGGAGTCATGCCGAGCACGCGCCCGCGTTTGGTGTTAATGTCGCTCATCACATCGCCCATGTTGTTTTCGGGCACGGTGATGGTCACGGTCATGATCGGTTCAAGGATGGTGGGGCCTGCCTGGGGGACGGCCTCCTGCATAGCCAGCGAGGCGGCAATTTCAAACGACTGCGCGGACGAGTCCACCGGGTGATATTTGCCGTCTACTACGGCTACCTTGATATAGACCATCGGGTTGCCCGAAATGAAGCCGCGCTTGAGCGATTCGCGCACGCCTTTTTCGACGCCTGGAATGTATTGTCCGGGAACCACGCCGCCGACAATCTTGTCCTCGAAGACAAAGGTTTCTTCACTAGCTGTAGGCAGTGGTTCGATCTCCAGCCATACATCACCAAACTGGCCGTGGCCACCGCTTTGCCGTTTGTGGCGTCCATTGGCGCGGGCCTTTTTGCGGATGGCCTCGCGATAGGAGATGCGGGGATCGCGTACTTCGAGGTCTACGCCATATTTGCGTTTGATGCCCTCGACCACGATCTGGATATGTGACTCGCCCATGCCTGAAAGGTGCACTTCGGCGGTTTCCGGGTCGCGTGTGACACGCAGCGTGCGGTCTTCTTCTACCACCCGCGCAAGCGCATTGCTCATTTTGTCCAGGTCAGCTTTACTCCTGGGGAAGACCGCCACGGTATAAACAGGCTCTGGGAAGTTGATTGGCTCCAGGGGAGTGGTTGTATCTTTGCTCCCGCTGAGCGTGTCTCCCGTGTGTGAGTTGGAGAGTTTAGCCACTGCCCCAAAGTCGCCGGCTGGAATCTCTGTTGCGCTTTCTTGCATTTTGCCGCGCGGAGTAATCAGTTGCCCAATACGCTCATCTGCCTTTGTCCGCACGTTAAAGACGTGGCTATCTGGCTTGAGCGTGCCGCTATAGATACGGAAATTGCTGATAGTACCTACCTGTGCCGCCGCAGTCTTAAAGATGAACATTGAAAGGTTGCCATTGAAAGCTTGCACGTCTACCGGTACAGAGTCTGCTGCGCTTGGCATGTAATCGACGATGGCGTCCAGGAGCGCCTGTACGCCGATATTTTTGCTGGCTGAGGCGCAGAGAACCGGAATTAACTGGCCGCTGCGTGTTCCCATTTTGATCACGGAGAGAATCTCTTCGTCGCTCAGCTCTTCACCCTCAAGGAACTTCTCCATTACCGTGTCGTCGCTCTCGACTGCCGACTCGATCAGTTGCTCACGGTAGCTGCTGATTTTGTCTTTTAGATCAGCCGGGATAGGGACTTCCTGGACCTTGTTGCCACCCTCAAAGGTGTAGCCTTTCTGTGAGACGAGGTCTACAACGCCTTTGAAGCCTGCCTGCTCGCCTATGGGGAGCTGTAAGGGAACGACTTTTAGACCGAACCGTTTGCGTAGTGATTCCAGGGCCTGGTCGAACGAGGTATTTTCACGGTCAAGCTTGTTGATGAGCACCATGCGCGGCAGGTTACGCTCATCGGCGTACTGCCAGGTGAGTTCGGTGCCGACCTCTACGCCTTTTTCAGCCGTCACGACGACGAGCGCAGCGTCCGCCACGCGCAGCCCTGCTTTTACTTCACCCATGAAGTCGGCATAGCCTGGGGTATCAATAAAATTGATCTTCGTGTTTTTCCATTCGACAGGCAGCACCTTGGCGTTAAGCGTCATGCTCCGTTTTAATTCATCGGGGTCGTAATCGGCGACTGAGCTGCCTTCATCTACTTTGCCCTGTCGCGTTACAACACCGCTGTCGTAGAGCGCCGCGTCTATCAAAGATGTTTTGCCTGATCCGACATGGGAGATCAATGCCACATTGCGAATATGTTCCGCAGTATAGACCTTCATGAGACGTATAATCCTCCTGAGTCTCTATGCACGAGGTACCTGATGCAGACTACGTAGATGGTAGACCGCTTGCATCCCCACGCCATTTGTTCTGTGTTCCGGTCAGAGTGAAATACAATGTGCCTATCCGGTTCATTCGGTGATATGTTGTAGTATAGCAGTATCACGCGGTTTGTACAACCGCCTTAACCGATTTTTCTGTAGGGATACGATTTACTGTTCCCTGGGGAGGTCATCCAGTGATTACGCTTCCAAAGGCCATCACCTTTGATTGTTATGGCACGCTCATCGACTGGGAAAAAGCAATCCAGCGATTCTTCGCAGAGAGTATGGATTCCAAAGGCTTCGGAAATGTTTCTCCGCAAACTCTGCAAGAGGATTGGGAAGAAATCCAATTTCACTATATCCAGGAAAAATATCGTCCCTATCGCCAGGTACTCCAGGACACGCTGAGAATGGCCTTCAATCAATACAGTATTCCTTCGAGCAAGGAAGAAGCCGAAGAATTTGCCGACTCCATGGGCTACTGGAAACCATTTCCAGATACAAAAGAAGCAATCCTTGAATTGCAGAGGTTTGTAAAAGTTGTGCTTATAACAAATACTGACAACGATATAATTGCCGAGACCGAGCGCACTATCGGCGTGAAGTTCGATGACATTATCACCGCCGAGCAGGCAGGTGCCTACAAGCCTAACTACGAAGGGTTTCTCCTCGCACGGAAGCGATTGGGGTTGAAGGTGTCGCAGATCTGGCATGCGGGCTTCGGCTTTAAATATGATATTGTGCCTGCCAAGAAGTTGGGATATACGACGGTCTGGGTGAATCGACAAGGTCAGGGACGACCTGGAAGGGTGAAGGAGACGTTCCTGGTGGGGGATATGAGGACGCTGGCGTATTTGATCAAGGGGATTGCGGCTTCCGTATGAATACTTTCTATTGTTCTAGCTCTCCTCTGCTGCTATACTGAATACGTATTTTATTCGTAGCGCCCCACCAGCAATATCGATGCGAGAACAAGGGCGCGATTCATTCGCGCCCCTACGAATTTTTTCATGCCGAGGACACCACGAAGGGAGAAGAACACATGACAGTAAATATCAGCGACATCGAGAACATCGTTGCGCAACAAAACACCTGGCGACAGACACAGACGATCAATCTGATTGCCAGTGAGAATACCCCCAGCGAGGCGGTAAGACGCGTACAGAACTCCGACTTTATGGGGCGTTATGCCGAAGGTCATCCCAACGAAGGCGATAAGGTGAATCGCTATTACCAGGGGACGCGCTATATCGACGAGATCGAGCGCATGGCGACAGAAGAGATTATCGAGCTCTTTAATGCCAGGCAGGCGGATGTGCGTCCGATCAGTGGCAATGCCGCCAACACGGCTATTGCCCTGGGATTTCTGCGAGGTGGCGATACTATTATTGCTAACTCGACCGATGCAGGGGGACATATCAGTCATGGGCCAGTGGGTGTATTTGGTCGCCGTATCCAGAATCGTGGCCAGTTGCTGAAGCTTGGTGGCCCAAACGCGATCAACCTTTATACGCTGCCACTGACTGAAGATCACTATCATATTGATACCGGCAAAACCGTTGAACTGATCGACCGCGCGTCACCACAAATTGTCGTTATGGGGAAGAGTCTTTTTCTCTTTCCTGAGCCGGTTTCTGAAGTTGCTGCTTTCTGCAAGACAAAAGGCATTCCGCTGCTTTATGATGGCGCACATGTGCTGGGATTGATCGCCGGTGGTGAGTTTCAGTCGCCATTACAGGAGGGGGCAACCTGGATGACGGGCAGCACCCACAAGACCTTCCCGGGTCCACAGCGCGGTGTGATTCTCGGTAATCTGGACGCGGAGGACGAAAAAAAATACTGGCCTGCCGCTGATCGGGGTGTCTTCCCTGGCTCCTCCAGTAACCATCACCTGCACTCACTCCCGGCGTTGCTCGTCTCTATCCGCGAAATGAAGAAGTATGGCCGTGATTATGCGAGGCAAATTGTGCGCAATGCCCAGGCGCTTGGCAGCAGCCTGGATGAGCTTGGCACACCCGTTGAGGCGCGTGACTTTGGCTATACTAAAAGCCACACGATTGCTGTGGACGTGTCGCAATGGGGCGGGGGCGTCGAGGTTGCCAAACGTTTGGAAGCGAACGATATCATTGTGAACTACAACATGATTCCTGGTGATGCCGACCCACGTAACCCCTCGGGCCTGCGTATCGGTGTACCTGAAATGACGCGCTTTGGTATGGATGAGCGGGCTATGGGTGAACTGGCGCAGTTGATCCATGATGCCATTCGCGGGAAGAACGTGAAGGACCAGGTACATGCACTGCGCGCACGCTTTTTGGAGATGAAATACGTCTAGCGAGAAAGGACTCTCCTGGCGGAGGCAGCCCTCTAAGCGCGAGCTGAAGGCATGTTGGGCATGGTTTGCAGGGCTGGGGCAGAAAGTATCAGGGCTGGGGCAAGCCCAGCCCCTACTATACTTCGAGTTCGCAGGCCGATTCGTCTATAGTAGGGGCGACCCTTGCGGTCGCCTGGCTCCTTGATTAAGGCATTTCCCCGTGCTCTTGGAACAGGTCAATTAGCCACTGTTCGTCATGAGTTGGCACACCCGCTTTTTGTGCCTTCGCCAGTTTGGAACCGGCATCCTCGCCGACAATCAGGTGGGTGAGCGATTTGCTCACTCCGGAGGCAATCGTGCCGCCCAGTCGCACAAGCTTCTCTTCAGCAACAGGCCGCGTCATGGTGTTGAGTCGCCCCGTGAGCAGGAACGTTTGACCTGCCAGGGGTCCTGTTGCTGTCTTCTGCTCCTCCTGCATATTGACACCTGCCTGCCGTAGCCGCTCGATCAGTGCGCGATTCTGCTCATCTTGCAGCCAGGTATAGAGACTATGACCGACGATGGGACCGATACCAGGGACTGCAGTGATTTCGGCTTCACTGGCAGCCAGCAGTTGATCCATGCTGCCGATAGCCTGAGCAATAATCTGGGCGGTCTTCGCGCCGGCATAGCGAATATTAAGCCCGAAGAGAAGCTGCCAGAAAGGACGGTGTTTACTGGCTTCGATAGCATTGAGCATATTATCGGCGCTTTTTGCCTTGACGCCTTCGAGTTCGAGCAGTTGCTCGCGCGTCAGGCTGTAGAAATCTGCGACAGATTTGATATACCCTGTTTCCACCAGTTGCTCGCACATTTTCTCGCCGATGGTTTCAATGTCCATAGCTGAAACAAAGTGAATGAAGCCCTCGAGATTGCGTGCCGGGCATTGCAGGTTTGGGCAGTAGGCCATGGCCTCGTCTGGTACGCGTACGATAGGCGTATTGCAGAAAGGGCAGTGCTCCGGGAGATGATAGACCTGTTCATTACCGGTGCGTCTTTCCACGATGGGTTTGACGACCTGGGGTATCACCTCACCCGCACGCTCCACAAGTACCCAGTCGCCAATGCGCAGGTCTTTGCGTTGGATATCACCTTCGTTGTGTAGAGTGGAGCGAGAAACGGTCACGCCGCGAATGTTGACGGGTTCCAGCAGCGCCCACGGGTTCACTGAACCGGTGCGCCCAATATTCAGGCGGATATCGAGTAGCTGTGTAGCGACCTGGATAGGTGGGTATTTGAAAGCAATGGCCCAGCGTGGATCTCTTCCGACGTATCCCAATTCTTGCTGTTGTGCCAGGTCGTTAATCTTGATCACAATGCCATCAATTTCATAAGGCAGAGTAAAACGTTCCGTCTCCCACTGTTTACAGAAATCCCAGACTTCGTCGAGGGTTTTTGCCAACTGGATATTTGGATTAACCGGAAAACCCCAGTCGCGAATCAATTGCAGGGCTTCCCACTGGCTATAAAAATCCAGGCCTTGCATGTAGCCTATCTGGTAACCGAAGAAGTCGAGGTGCCGGGAGGCTGTAATGCGTGGGTCTTTCTGGCGCAGTGAGCCTGCCGCTGCGTTGCGCGGGTTGGCGAATAGGCGGTTGTCGGTCATTTCCGCGTTCAGCTTTTCAAAGCTTTTGGTGGACATATAAATTTCGCCACGCACCTCTACTTTGCCGGGAATAGTGTTGCTACGCAGCTTTTGAGGGATACTGCGGATGGTCCGTACATTGGGTGTCCAGTCTTCGCCAACAAGGCCATCTCCACGTGTAGCCCCTACGGTGAGTTTGCCCTGGTCGTAGGTGAGCGCCATCGCCAGCCCATCAATCTTCAATTCACAGGCGTATTCGAATGTAGCATTGGGTAGGATATTCAGCGCGCGCTTGTGCCACGCCAGTAATTCGTCGTAGCTGCGTGCGTTCGCCAGGCTCAGCATCGGCACAGGGTGGCGAACTTCGGGCACATCCTGGACAGGGGCAGCGCCTACACGCTGGGTCGGTGAATCCGGCGTTTGTAATTCCGGGTGTTCTTGCTCGATGCGCTGCAGCTCAAGCATTAACTGGTCATATTCTGCATCAGTCAGTGTTGGGTTGTCCTTGACATAATAATGATAGTTTGCTTCTTCGATCTGGTGACGCAAAGTTGCTACGCGGGCTTCGAGCTGCTCTTCTTCGCTAGTGCCAGCGTGTTCTAATGGAGATGCCCCGGTTGCATTAGACAGTTCGTCTTCCTGGGGAGTGATTTGTGGGTCTGTCATTGTTGAAATATCTCCTGGCTCGTGGACCTGGCGACCGCGAGGGTCGCTACTACATGTCTATTCACAGGCTGGTGAACCTGGCGGCCCTCGTGGTCGCCACTACATGTCTATCTATTGAGAAAGTTCTTTAGTATGTATTCTTTTTAGAATTGCTGATAGTGGTTGACTGTGGGTGAGCCTTCAAATAGGCCGTTGATGTGGCTGCGCCACTGGGGGAAGAGTGGCCCTCCACGGAAATCTTCCATGTGTGCTTGATAAGAGGTCCATATGTTGATAAGCACATACTGCCTGGGTTGTTCGATGCAGCGTTCTACGCGTGCTGAGATGCATTGTGGGTGCTGGCGAATCACCTCGATCCCGCGCAAGATTGCCTGTCCTAGCTCGTCTTCTTTGCCTGGCACCGCATTAAAAATGGCGATCTCTGTAACCACTGTAAATCCTCCATGTTTTTCCTCTATCCTATCATGCCAGGCAAGAGAATGACATCCAACACATCAGTGCATCAGTGCGGATGTCATTTCCGCGTAATAACTCTATTCTATGGTGTAGAACGCCTAATGAATGTTGACGACCGAATGGGGTAATGTAGGGACAAGGGGCGGATGTGGGGTAGGGTGGGGGCCTTTTGCTTGTCTGGTGGCAACGCGATCCAGTGGGGACTGCGTGGAGCAAACAGGTCGCACCCCAACCAGGACAAGCACAAGGCCCCCTCATCCACTCCACCCCGCCCCTTGTCCCTACAGGACCCTGGGCCGCAAGTAGCTGATATTCGCGTAGGGCTTCCCTCTTGAAAATAGAGTGTATGGCATCTACAGATACCTCATGTACAGTATGAGTATAGTCGATAGAAGAGCTATGAGCAAGTTTATTTAGTACTTTAAAGATGAAGTCCTGCGAGAAGGCCTACCTCAGACACCGGTCCAGAATTAGATGAGGCCCAGTCATAAATCAGATTTCAACCGGCTAGCGATATCCATCCACAAAAAATGGGCGTTCTTCGCGTCTAGCAAACAGAGGTGATCCCAATAGTTGCAAAGAAAAAAGGAGAGCGAAATGGATTATCGTGTTGTTTGGGTACATGGTATTGGCCCAACCCAGCCTGGATATTCGAAAGATTGGGATCAGGTCTACAACCCGTATCTCAATTTCGACATTGCTGATTTCATAGAAGTGTACTGGGCCGGCGTCTACAGTTCAACAATGAGCGTTGGCAACCTGGGAACGAACATGATCACAATGCCACTCACTACTCAGGAACAGTTAGTTGAAGCCCAAGTACGCAAAGCATTGACGACCGTGTTACTTGCACGTATAACAGCGCAGGTGCAAACTCCAGCATTGTTAGGCGAGTGGTCTCAGTTTACTAATAAGGTGGCAACAGGTCAGGCGTTGCTCCCACCATGGGTGTTGAACCCGGATGCTTACATAGGTGAATTCGTGAAGTACCTGGTGAGTAGAGAGGTACGCAACGCAGTTAAGGGGAAAGCGAAAGAGCAGTTACGCCTGCTTGCGAACAATGGATGTAACTGCTCGATTCTCGCACATAGCTGGGGCACCGTGGTGGCTTATGAGAGTCTGCTCGATTTGGAAACGGAAATGCCTGCATTTCAGCTAGCCCACCTGTTCACATTAGGAAGCCCCCTCTGGCTCGTGCACTACCTGCTAGACGATTCTTCTGGGCGCAAACCACGGAATGTAACGAACTGGGTGAATATTCATGCGCAGGGCGACATGGTTGGTGCCGGACTGACTCCGGGCTTCCAGGACGATGCAGATTATGGAGTAGCAAGCTTTGGTAACGGCGATCCACACGGGAGCTACTTCGTAGACGGCAACATGGCGGTTGAGCACGATATCGTCGCCTTAACTATTCTAGGCCATTAGAGAGTAGAGTCACAGGCTTCTGACGATCACACGGAGCGCCAGGAAGGTTACCCAGGGCGAGGCTTCTTTTTTCTGGCCGAAGTCGAAGGCGCTCCAGGACTTCGCAATTCTATCTCGCTCTGCACGAGTGATCGACACGGCTATACCGGTCGAGCCTGTCGGGAAGACAAGCCCGACCGGTGCGTGCTAGTGGATGAATATCAGCTATGGCTTGGGCGGGAGCGAGTAGCTCGCCAGCGCCTCCCGATGCAGCACGAAGCCCAGGCGCTCATACATCGAGCGGCTCTCGCGGGTTGGACCTAGTACCCCGACACGAGCACCGAGCCGACGCGCCTCTTCAAGCACCACTCGTGTCATGGCCGTTCCCACTCCTCGACGCTGCCAATGATCTGCGACCTCGACGTTGTAGATGCCCGCTGCCTCTTGCCCGAGAAAGAGCGAGAGTGCTCCCACAGGCTCACCATTGACCCTGGTGATGTAGTGACGCAGGGGTTGATCTCCCCCCAACCCAAGGCTGATGTAGAGCCGTTCTCGCGGTTCATCCCGCTGGTCGTTCTCAAGATAGCGATGGAAGGTGCCCCAGAGGGTCACCCCCTCCTCGTCCACGGCCCGCTCGACGGTCAGATCTGGCGGTGGTGGGAACGGGGAAGCGATGGCCGAAAGATCGATTGCCATCCCAACACCCTCACGCAGGCGCGCCCAGCCATGTGCCAAAAGGAGCTGCTCCAGATTGGGAGGGCGGCTGTCTACATTCAGAAACCACAGGTGGGGAACGTTGCGCTCCCGAAAGCGCGAAGCCACTTCGTCGATCACCTGATCAACATGCGCCTCCGAGAGCTGTGCTCGCACCACCCCATTAAAGGTGTCGGAACTAGTTTTAGGAAATGCTGCCAAATGCTGCCAAATTGGAATATTTGTGCTATACTCCATCTATGAAGTTGAGTCAGTATGCGAAGCAGCAGGGAATGAGCTATCGAACAGCGCTACGATGGTGGAAAGCCGGACTCGTCAAGGGCTATCAATCGCCCACC
>WNFG01012635.1_pt1 | contig 10397 bp, 6 predicted proteins | sample 5400431 | NCBI WGS metagenome assembly WNFG01 (sample SAMN13153346, study PRJNA577476) | soil metagenome | isolation source: 120 cm saprolite under Douglas fir tree site 2 hole 3 replicate 2 | place: USA:California | collected 2015-04-18
GTAGTTATTCCTTGGCGGATGGCGTAGTGGATCAGCTCAGTCAGGGAATGGAAACCAAGCTTGAGCATGATCCTAGCGCGGTGCCCCTCGACGGTCCTGACAGCGATCTCCAAAAGCGCAGCGATCTCCTTGTTGGTTTTTCCTTCCGCCAAGAGGCGGATGATCTCCGTCTCGCGAGGAGTTGTCCGGGCACCCGCGCGCTGCTGTTGCTGACGCTCGCGTTTGGCCTTAAGAGATCCTTCCATCATGATCTTGGATACTCTAGGGGTGAGGAAACACGTGCCGTCAGAAATGGATTTGACGGCTTTGACGAGGCACTCGGTGAGATCGGATTTCAGAATGTACCCCTGAGCCCCGGCGTCCAATGCACGCTGGACCATGCGGTCTGACTCATGCATCGTGAGCACAAGGATTTTGGCAGTCGGAACCGCGTGCCGGATTTGACGCACAGCCTCGATGCCATCGAGTTCGGGCATGCTGATGTCGACCAAGGCTATATCGGGTTTCAGGTCTATGGCCTTTTCGACCGCCTCCTGGCCATTCGCCGCCTCGCCGACGATTCTCCAACCGCGCCGGGAGTGGAGGACACCGCGCGCACCCCGCCGCACTAGTTCGTGATCATCGGCTATCAGAATGCGCAGGTTTTTCACGTTCGTTCGCCTCCGAGAGGAATGGTGACGCGCACCGTTGTACCGTCAGCGCCGAAATCAACATGAAGGCGCCCGCCGATCAGCTTCACGCGCTCCTGCATACTCGGAATGCCAACACCAACGTCGAGCCGGTGCTCTTCTTTCCCTCCCGTCGCAGAGGCGGAGGCACCCGGGCCCAAGTCGCTGATTTCCAGGGTGAGGTTGGAGTTGCAATCAATGCGTATCTTGGCTTGCGGACTCCCCGAATGGCGGTGGATGTTAGTGAGGCTCTCTTGCACTACGCGGAACAAGGCCAACTCCACGTCGCGCGTCATGCGGCCGAGACGCGGTGAGAGCTCCAATTCCACCTGGATTCCACTGCGTTTGGTGAAACCCTTCACGTAGTCACGAATGGCGTCCGCTAAACCGGCTTCATCCAAAATGGGGGGATGTAACAGGTAGGAAAGCGTGCGAACTTCACGGATGCACTGGTCCGCCAACGCTTTACATTCGGAAAGAAGCTTTCGCGATTTTTGCTCCCGAGAAGGAATTGAAGCACGAAGTTGACCGAGCATGGTTGCCAAGGCGACGAGGTCTTGGCCCGTAGAATCGTGCAAATCCCTGGCGATCCTGCGCCGTTCTTCGTCCTGCAAACGTAGAAGCTGGCCAGAAAGGTGCCGGAGTTCCTCTTCCGCTCGCTTGCGTTCGGTGATGTCCTGGCCGACGGTAAGCAAGCATTGCTGACCATGAAGTTCTACCGACTCGACGGAGAGCAGAATAACCACTACTTGCCCGGACTTCGTTCGAAGGCGGACTTCCTGATCTCTCGCGTTTCCTTGTCTTCTGACGATGTCTGTGAGGGTTTCTCGCTCGCGGAGGTCAAACCAGAGACCAAGTTCCAGCTTTGTGTGACCGACGATTTCATCCCGCGTATAGCCGCTGTGCCTCTCGAAGGCTTCATTGACTTCCAATACGCGCCCTTCCTGAAGCGTGCTGATCCAAAGGATGGTAGGGCTACAGCGAAAGGCCTTGGAGAATTTTTCTTCCGATAAGCGCAGAGCCTTCTCGACACGCCTCTGGTCGGTAATGTCATGTGCTATCCCTCGAACGACCGGGGCGGTGACGCCATCGGTTCGAAGAGTATTGTGGTACTCCCAAATTCTGCGTTCTCCGGTCTTTGTAAGAACGACCATTAAACCTTTGACAAAGCCGTGTTTCTGTATGTCCAGAAGGGATTGATCGAATTGGGCGCGTGCATCCGGCAGCAGAAAATCCCGCATGGGCTTATTCAGGAGTTCCTCCCGGGAGTATCCAAGAAGTTTGGCGGGCAGTTCGTTGACGGACAGAAGACGCCCCTCGAGATCATGCGTGCAGATCAGGTCAGTGGAATGCTCAACCAAATCGCGGTAACGATCCTCACTCTCGCGCGTCACGACTTCCAACTCTTTGCGAGCCGTAATCTCCTGAGCGGTGCCGACGAGCGTCGTAACAGTGCCAGCGGGATCTTTGGCGGTAAATCCGATGGCTCTTATCCATTTCACAGCCCCGCTGGGGCAGACGATGCGAAATTCCTCGTCGAAGCGATTCGTACTCTCCAACTTCTCAAGCTCTGCCAATACGCGCGGCCGGTCCTGGGGGTGTATCAACTCACGGTAAGAGGTTGGATTGGAATAGAGCGAATCGAGGGGGAGTTCACAGATCTGTTCAAATGCCGGGCTCACATAGGAGACTTCCTTAGTTTGCGGGTCCAAAATCCAGAATATTTCCTGGATGTTGTCGGCCATTTGTCGAAATCTTTCCTCCGTTTTGCTTAGAGCAGCGGCCCGCCGACTCAGCTCTTCATTCGCTGCCGTCATTTCGTGTGGACTAGGGAGGCTCAGCAATTTCGGCATAAGATTGACGAGAAATAACGCCGTTGGCACGGAGGCAATGGCTGTAATCACCTTGACCCCGCCCGCAAGCCAATAGGCAGGAACCCAAAGGGTCCACACCTCCATTACGTGCGTCGCGCCGCAGGCAGCGATGAAGACGCCAAAACAGACAAACATCCAACTGAAAGGAAGATCTAGCCTTCTGCGCACAAAATAGATCAGGGCCAGGGGGATCAAGAAATAGGCGAGGGCAATCAGGATGTCCGACATCGCATGGAGCCAAATGAGAGCTGGCTTCCACTGATAGCAAAAACCGTGAGGCAGCAGATCATGGGAAGAGAATAGCTTCCATATCATCGGCTTTCTCCAGTTCGTCTTGATCAAGCTGCTGTGCAGGGGGTTGGCAAGAGGACGCGGCCACGGCATAAAGCGGAATCTGAAAGGCACAGACAGGCGTGCTGACACAAAGGGAGAGCAACGGAATATCGCGAGGCTGTCGGACGTGTTGAGAGGGACCATGCAGCTGCCTACCCCACTCGCGGCAGCGCAGCTGCCTACCCCACTCGCGGCAGCGCCATTTCTGTTATTTACTCTTACAACTAACTACAGCGGGGGTCAAGGGCTGGGAAAGAATTAATCAGGAAATACATACAGCAGACTAATATAAGTATACGTACGTAGATTTACATGTGTGGCTCGTCGCGAGTTCCCTTTCCGGAGCCTTGCAGCGAGGTTCGGCAGTTCAGTGCGGCGATGCGGCACTTAGATAATTCCCGTACCCAACGACGACCGTGGACCCCACGAGGACGAGGAGGCTGAAGGCCACCAGCCACTTGGTCTTGAGGCCTGCGCCTTTCCATTCCTTGAGAGCAATTCCCCACAAGGTGCTGAAAATGATGATGAAATACCAGGTGGTTCCCGCCAATGCGGACAAGAGATAATTCGGAAGCATGGGAGCCCGGAGTGTATCCGCGCCAGTGCTCACCAGAACGGCGGTGGCAGCCATCTCCTCGCCGGGAGCATCCGTTACTGTTTCAAGGATATGTTCTTCGCTTCTTGCCGGGACGTGTCCTCGAATATCGGATTGGAAATACTGATAACCGCTTTGATTCCGCTTGTTCAAGAGGAGGCACCAGATAACGTTTGTGGTGAATCCCCCGGCGAGAAGAACCACCAGAACAGGAAGCCCTTGCCAAAGGGTGGACGTGCGGTGCTGAAGTGTGATGGCTTTAATCGGATCGCCTGCGGCGAGTCCGTAAGCAAAGCAAGCGCTCATGACGCCGGAGAACGTCCCCACGAGCAGGCCTTTCTTCAGATCGAACTCTTTGATCGAGGCACGCTTCTGCTCGTCGGACATTTCGCGCTCTTTGGAAACTCCAGCAGCCCCGGCGAAGGCGATGCCTACGAGACAGACGGCAACACCAGCCAATATCACCAATCCGGAGCGGGTACCGAGTACTTGCCGAGCGAATTCACCGCGAAAGATCGGCGGCATTAGCGTGCCAAACGCTGCGGTGTATCCCAGAGCAACGGCCATGCCGAGGGACATGCCGAGATAGCGCATGGTCAATCCGAAAGTCAGACCGCCCAGTCCCCACAGGACTCCAAAGATATAGGTCCAAAGAATGCTTCGCAGCGGGGCTTGGTGCAGGACGACGAAAAGATCGCTGGTCATGATCAGCGCGAGGAGCCACGGGGCGATAATCCAACTGAAGAATCCGCCGACGAGCCAATAGGTTTCCCAGGCCCAGTGCTTCACACCGCGGAACGGCACATAGAAGCTGCCCGAGGCCAAGCCACCTAGCCAGTGAAAGAAAACTCCTAAAGCGGGATTTGGAATCACATTGTCCTCAAGGCTGCATCAGACATGAAAGACTTCTTCGAGCGGTGCCATGGCTCGGTCGGGCATAGCGCCGTCCACCGGAACAAAAAAGTCTGCCATGTCGCGTTGCCACCGTGCATTGACTTCCCGCTTGGCCATACCAGCGCGGGCGTTTTGGAAGTTTTCGGTCTCGAGATATCCGACGAGAAGACCGTCCGGGCGCAGGAACAGCGAGTAATTATTCCATCCTGCCTCGCGGAGCGCGTTCACCATTTCCGGCCAGACCGAGCGGTGACGTTCTTTGTACTCTTGAAGTTTTTCCGGCTTCACTTGCAGAACGAAGCAGATACGTTGCATAGATTCCCCTTCGCTATCGGGTGCCGAGATTGCGCTGCACGTTGCTAACTCTTCTTCGCGCCTTGGTTATCGGAGGAAGGCATCGGGCAAGCCCCCGTCCACGGGTATGACGTGGCCTGTCGTCCGTCCGCTCTGGTCGCTCGCTAACCAAACGATGGCGGCCGCACAGGCTTCCGGCGTGATGGGGCGCTTGATCAGCGTTCGTTGCGCGTAAAAATCAGCGAGTTTGTCTCTAAGCTGGTCGGTTGATTCAGATTCCGAGTAAGCGATGCCGTATTTTTGAAGAGAATGCATGAGCCGATCGCGGGGAAACATGGCAGAGCCGGCCACAACGGTTGCCGGGGCAATCCCGTTCACGCGGACGATAGGTCCGAGTTCAATGGCCAGTTCACGAATCAGATGATTGAGCGCGGTCTTGCTGGTGTCGTAGGCTTCGCTGCCTTTCTTGGGAACGACGGCATTCGCGGAACTGGTGAGAACCAGGGAAGAAGGAAGATTCTGATCGCGAAAGACTGGCTCCGTGGCGCGTGCCAGCAGATAGTTGCCGGTAACGTTGACGAGAAACGTTTTGGCCCACTGGGCTTCGGAGAGTTCGCCCTCGGAACCCGGCACCGGATAGATAGCGGCCGTGTTCACGACCAGGTCGATTCCGCCAAATTCCAGAATTGTGTGGCGGACGGCTTTTGCCAACGAGTCGCGGGAGCTCAAGTCCACAATGGTGGAGGTCACGAATTCCGCGGAAGAAAGCGGGCCGGCCTCGTCAGCTACTTTTCGTGCGCCGGCCTCATCGAAATCCGCGACCACCAGGTGAGCGCCTTTGCGCGCGAGGAGAAGAGCTACTTCGCGCCCGATCCCGCTGGCGCCACCGATGATCAAGCCGACCTTCCGGCTGAACTCGGCCTCAGGAGGCATACGTTGTAGCTTGGCTTCTTCGAGCGCCCAATATTCGATGTGAAAAGCTTCTGACCGAGGAAGCGCCACATAGTTGTGGAAGTGGGTGAACTGCTTGGACTGCTCGGGGCGACGCGCCTGGGGCAGAGGATGCGTGACGTCTCCATCCTCCAACGCATTTGCGCCAGTCATGACGTTGATGGCGTTGATGAAGAATTCCGTTGTGATTCGAGCTTCTTTTTTGTTCTTGCCAAAGCCGAAAAGGCCAAGACCGGGAACGATGACCACCGACGGATTGGAATCGCGCAATTTGGGCGAATCGCTTACGGCCCAATCATCGTAATATTTCTTGTACGCTGCTCGATATTCGATGACTTTTGGTTCGATGCTGGCCTTGAGGGCACTGACGTTTTGTTTCGCAGGGTCCCAAGAGAGGAAAAGAGGGCAGACCCTGGTGCGCAGAAAATGGTCGGGGCAACTTGTGCCGAGCGCGCTCAGTTCTTTCGACCACTTCGAGCCGGCAAAGGCCAGCGCGTCTTCGTGGTCGGTGTAGTGGGCGACGACGCGACGGTCCGAGGAGAGAGCTCCGCGCAAAGCAGGCAAGATCTGAGCCGCCACTTCCCTGCGATGCTGAATTGCAGAATGTACGAGACCGCCGAAAAGTGCGCCCTTCTTGCGTTGGTGGGCCAGAATAAATTCGCCCATCTGGTCGATCGTGTGAATGCTGTTGAGATAGCAATCGCGCTGCGATGTGCCCCATGTGAACAGCCCGTGACCGCCGAGAAGAATGCCGTCGGTCCCGGGGTTGTCCTTCACGGCTTTTTCGATGAGCAATGCCAATTCAAATCCAGGCCGCTCCCAGGGCACCCAGACGATCTTGCGGTCGAACTCTTTGTTGAACTCAGCCAGCTTCCTCTTGCCGTTAGCGCTCGCGGCTAACGCAATGGCCCAGTCCGGATGCAGGTGATCGACATGAGAAAACGGAAGGAAAGCGTGAAGGGGAGTGTCAATCGACGACGCGACTCGATTCTCTCCAAAGGCAGAGAGGGGATAGTAGTGAACCATTTCGTCTTCGTGCTCTTCGCCGTGATAGAGCCCCTTAAGCTGTTCTAGCCGATCGAGGTAAAGCAACGCGAAGCCCGCTTCGGTGATGGAGCCCAGGTCACCTCCGCTGCCTTTCACAGCCAGGACACGCGTCGGTTCACCTGTGAATGGATCCGAGAGCTCCAGCTTCGAACTGGTATTGCCGCCGCCGAAATTCGTGATGCGCAAGTCCGCTCCCAACAAGTTCGAGCGGTAGCGCAGAAGAGCCAATTGGTTGCCGGCGATCTTCTCGGCGCGTTCGGGACTCCAAAGGTCCTGGAGACGAGCGGTTTTTTGGATTTCAGGCATACACAGCCTCGCAGTATTGTTCGAAGCGATCGGCATGCCGATCCCATTTAACGGTATCGAGCGGTTCGAAACCCTCGACTGGATACGATCGATCTATAATTTGGCGGACTTCCTTTAACGAGCTGGCGCCGCCGGTCGCCAGGATTTGGATTGCGACATTTCCAAGGGCAGTCGCTTCGGCCGGCCCGGCCAGTAGTTTTCTTCCCGTAGCATCCGCGGTCATTTGATTGAGCAAGCGGTTTTTCGATCCTCCGCCAATCACGCGAATTTGGTGGATTCGCCTTCCGATAAGCTGCTCGAGGTTGTGAAGCACGAGGCGATATTTGAAAGCCAGACTCTCCAGGATTGCCCGGACGTAGCCTCCCACGCTTTTCGGCGAAGGCTGATGAGTTTTCGCACAGAATTGATCGATCGCGGCCGGCATATCGGACGGACGTAAAAAAGACGCATGGTCCGGATCCACGAGACAGCGGAAGGAATCTTCACGCGCGGCAAGCTCCATCAGTTCGAGATGGTCACAGGATTGTCCCTGCGCAGTCCAGGACTGACGGCAGCATTGCAACATCCAGAGGCCCATTACGTTTTTGAGGAGCCGCGTGGTTCCGTTGACGCCACCTTCGTTGGTGAAGTTGTGGCGCAGCGCTTCCGGGGAGATGACCGGAGCGTCCAATTCTGTCCCCAGCAATGACCAAGTCCCCGAACTGAGAAATGCGGTTCCGTCGCGCGCAGAAATCGCGGCTACCGCAGAGCCTGTGTCATGGGTTGCAGGCGCGATAACCCGAGTCGCTGACAGCGCGGAGTTTCGAGAAATACTTGGCAGCAGAGTTCCGACTTGTGTGCCGGGCTCCACAATTTCCGCCAGCAAGTGTGTGGGCAGCTCGAGGCGCCGCATCAGCTCCGTGGCCCACGTGCGGGTCGCTGGATTCACCAGTTGAGTTGTGGTTGCGTTCGTGAACTCGCAGACCGCGTTTCCAGTCAACCAGTAGTGGACTAAATCCGGAATCATGACGAGCCTTTCGGCGGCCTTCAGGAGTGCAGGAGTGTCTCGCACTGCGGCATAGAGTTGGTAAAGCGTGTTGATGGGCATGAACTGAATGCCAGTGGCCGAGTAGATCTCTTCTTTTGCGACTTTGCGAAATACATCTTGCATCACGCCGTTCGTGCGGGCGTCGCGATAGTGATAGGGATTCTGAAGAAGTTCGCCGCGTTCACCGAGGAGAGCGTAATCCACGCCCCAAGCGTCGACTCCGATTCCCGCCAGTTCCATTTCTTCCAAGCCGAGGAGCGCTTTTCGAACCTCCCACCACAGCCGGGTCACATCCCAGTGCAAACTTCCGCCATATTCCACTGGCTCGTTTTTGAACCGATGGATTTCTTGCGTGGTCAGCACTCCCGAATGAAGGCGCGCAAGAATGGCTCTGCCACTTTCCGCCCCAAGATCCAGAGCCAAAAAAGACTTTGTCGGACTGTTGTTAGGCATAGGAAGATAGGCTCTGCAAATTTCTGGCCGAGCGCTGCTTCGCGATGCGTTCCAGATACCCGCTCTGGCGGAAGGCGTCCATCGGATCCTTCGGGAGACTCTTGGATGCCCGCCATTCCTGAATTACGGGCCGCACGTCGGTCGCGAAAGCATCCTGCAACAACGATTCAGCGCGGACCAAATCACATTTTTCTTGCGCGTCGCGAAGTTCGCGGTGGTCGATGAGCGCGGCCTTGGAGAAAAGCTCCTGGGCCATGGTGACAGTTTGAATCATGGCTTCAATCTTGCCTTTGAGGTTATGGCTCTGGTCGATCATGCAAGCGACGTCGGACTGCTTGCCGCTCTCCGATTCAAAGAAAAGAATCTCGTGGAAGATGCGAAAGACCTGGTAGGGATCAATCGATCCGAGGGTCAGATCGTCGTCGGCGTAGCGGCGATCGTTAAAGTGGAAACCGCCGAGCATGCCCTCCGATAGAAGCCAGGCGACGATCTGCTCGATGTTTTGGGCCGCATAATGATGACCCGTGTCGACCAAAACTTTCGCTTGCGGGCCCGCGAAACGCGCGAGATGAAGCGCCATGCCCCAGTCGGCGATGTCCGTGTGATAAAAGGCGGGCTCGAAGGGCTTGTATTCCACAAGGAGGCGCTCGCCCGGCGCGAGCTCGCCGTGAGAGGCGCGCAAAAACTCTTCGAACCATTGCTTACGCTGCCGGATGTTCGCGGTGCCAGGATAATTGGATCCGTCGGCGAACCACAAAGAGATATCGCGACACCGCAGGCGGCGAGCGATTTCAACACTGTCCTTTACGTGCTTGAGCGCGCGCTTCCGGACGGCGGGGTCTGGATTGCCGAAAGAACCGTATTTATACTCCTGATCCTGAAAGAGGTTCGGGTTGATAGATCCGGCTTGCACTCCAAAACGCTCCGAGAGTTTCTGGATGTCGTCGGTGCTGTATATTCCGGCCGGAAAATCCCACAAAACATGCAGAGCGATGGTGGGGCAAACTCCGGTGAGGAGATGCACTTGACCGGCGTCACTGAATTTCTCCTCCGTAGTTGTTGCCGCGGCGGCCTGAATAAACTTCCCGAAGCGAGTCCCGGTATTGGCGAAGCCCCACGAAGGGATTTCGATGCGAAAACGAGCTAAGGCCTGAAGAATTCTCTCGGACTTAAGTGTGTTCATACGCAGCCTCGACCCGAAGAGGGTACACATCCGCGCGGTCCGGGGTCACGCGGTTTTTGCAGGACAGCACGCTTTGCGTTGCGAAATGATAGCCTATGCCGCGGCTGAACCGTAAAGTGGCAAACTGCCAGGAGATGACCAACATTACGCTTGGGATTCGAAAAGAGCCGACCAGCAAGGCCTAGGCAAAAAATTTGGCGGCCTAACCGCCACCTTCGGGGAGGGAAAAGTGAAGCTACGGGCGTTTTGTTTTCTTGTGATTTTGCTTTCCGGACTCGCGGGTTCCGCTTCGGCTGGCCCGTTCCATCTTCGCTGCGAGTATCTCGAAAATCCTCTTGGACTCGACAAGGCTTCTCCTCAATTGTCATGGCAAAGCGACGATACCGAACGAGACTGGGTGCAAGCCACATATCAAATCCTGGTAGCAAGCAGCCTTGAACAATTGCGTACCGGCAAGGCCGATGTGTGGGACAGCGGAAAAATAAATTCGAGCGAGTCCGTTGGGATCGCTTACGCGGGGCCGAAGCTGGAAACTCGCCGCCGGTATTACTGGAAAGTGCGAGTGTGGGACACGCAAGGCCGGCCCGCCGATTCGACGGAGTCAGCATGGTGGGAAATGGGCTTGCTTACTCCGGCGGACTGGAAAGCGCAGTGGATTAGCTGGAAGAATCCAGACGCCGATGCCGACCTGGCTGGGGCTCGCTGGATCTGGGTTGCGGGGCAAGACGCCTTGAAAGTTGTACCCAAGACCACGGCGATCTTTCGCGGGACC
>WNFG01020492.1_pt1 | contig 10397 bp, 8 predicted proteins | sample 5400431 | NCBI WGS metagenome assembly WNFG01 (sample SAMN13153346, study PRJNA577476) | soil metagenome | isolation source: 120 cm saprolite under Douglas fir tree site 2 hole 3 replicate 2 | place: USA:California | collected 2015-04-18
CGGAAGTATGCGCCGCTCTCCACAAAATATTTCTGATACTGCCCGTCCGTGATTTCGCCCATCCGCCGTACCAATAAGCCGTCGCGATCGTTCTGGATCAGGCTGTCCCAATCGGTTCCCCAAATTGCCTTGATTACGTTCCAGCTGGCGCCACGGAAAATGGCCTCGAGTTCCTGGATGATTTTTCCGTTGCCACGAACCGGCCCATCAAGACGCTGCAAGTTGCAGTTCACGACGAAGATAAGATTGTCTAACCTCTCGCGTGAAGCCAGAGTGATTGAACCCAACGATTCGGGCTCATCCATTTCGCCGTCGCCAAGAAAAGCCCAGACCTTGCCGCCCCTCGATTCCTTGAGCCCGCGATTCTCCAGATATTTGATGAATCGTGCCTGATAGATTGCCTGAATCGGCCCGAGGCCCATAGAAACAGTTGGGAATTCCCAGAAGTCAGGCATCAGCCAGGGATGCGGATAAGACGAAAGACCACCGCCGGGCTGCAACTCGCGGCGAAAGTTTTCCAGCTTCTGTTTCGGGATGCGACCTTCGAGGTAGGCGCGCCCATACATTCCAGGCGCAGCGTGGCCCTGGAAATAGACGATGTCGCGATCGCCTGACTCGTTACGCGCGTGCAAAAAATGGTTGAAAGCGACTTCGTACAGGGTGGCTGCCGAGGCGTAGGTCGAGATATGGCCGCCAATGCCCTCCTGAATCTTGTTGGCACGCACCACCATGGCCAGGGCGTTCCAGCGGACCAGGCTCTTGATACGCCGTTCCATCTCCTGGCTGCCGGGAAAGGGGGGCTGCTGCCGCGCTGGAATAGTATTCTGATAAGGAGTGGTTGCGGTAAATGGAAGGTTAACTCCGGCGGCGCTGCGCGCATGCAGCGCTAATTGCTGCAGCAGCCTTCCCGCACGATCTGGCCCGCCCTTCGACAAAACGTAATCCAGAGAGTCAAGCCATTCTCTGGTTTCAAGTACTTCCAAGCCGTTCGTCTGCGTCTCCGCCACCTGCTGTCACCATCCTTTGATTGCTGAACCTTCCATGATATTCAATTATTTGGAATTTTGCTGGCGGGGACGCATGGTTTGCCACGTTGCGTTCCGAGTTTGGTCCGGCTCTTGTCTCATCCAGGCAGCATTGGGACAAAAAATTGGCGGGAAGCTCCCCGAGCGGGACTCTATCCAGTGGGGTAATCTATTGGCGTACGATAGGAGGAGGTTTTATGCTGCGGAATATTGCCGTGATGATAATTGCTTCCGTCATCGCAGGCGCTACTCTGCTCGCCTCTGGTTCGTCATCCACACCGGCAGTGGGCAGCATGGCCCCTGATTTCACTCTTCCTTCGCAGCAAGGCACTCCAGTCAGTCTCAAGGACTATCGCGGAAAGTGGGTAGTGCTCTATTTTTATCCCCGAGACTTCACCAGCGGGTGCACGGTCGAGGCGCACAATTTTCAGCGCGACCAGGCGCAGTACGCCCAGAGAAATGCCGTGGTGCTTGGGGTCAGTGTAGATAGCGTCGATTCACACAAGCAGTTCTGCGCTAAGGAAGGATTGAATTTCAAACTGCTTGCCGATACTGACCGCAAAGTCTCAACTGCTTATGATTCACTCACGAATCTGCTCTTGGTGAAGTTCGCATCCCGGCATACGTTCATCATCGATCCAGAAGGTAGGATTGTCCGCACTTATACAAGTGTTGATCCCAAGAGTCACAGCCAGGAAGTCTTGGGCGCACTGGATGAATTGAAGAAACAGCACACGGGCGGCGGTAAGTAAGAGTGCGGGCTTGGTAACTCCGCCGTTCCGGATTTTATCGCTATTAGCGACTTGTCTCCTATCGGAAATAGATCCAGAGTCCGACGACCGTCGCCACTAATGCCAGACTGAAAATAACATTTAACCTGTGCTCCAGCGGTGTTTCCTTCGCAGGCTTAAATTGCGGCGTGCCCATGGCGACCGTGTCCATTTTCTCGTCCACGGTGGCGAAGGTGAGTCCAGCCAGCTTCCGACGATCGGGCGGCGGGGTCATCAGGCTAACCCCGATAAGAACTAAAGAACAGATCACAAACATGAAAATCGCGTAATGCAGGAAGTTCATGTCAATAATCCAGCGAATTGCGGGGGAGTTGTAGCGTGGAGTCGCTCCCAAACGGTCAGTAATTTCGAAGATGAAACGTACGCTGCCCAGGACAAAGCCTGTAAGCAGCGAGCTGATGGCGCCGGCTCCGTTTAGGCGCGTCCAAAGAATGCCCAAAATAAAACACGCCGTGATCGGCGGACTAATGTAGGCCTGCACGCTTTGCAGATAAATATAAAGCTGGCTGCTGATCAGGTGAATGAACGGCACCCACAACAGGCCAAGCACAACCATGATTCCGGTGGCGGCACGGCCAAAGCTGACAAGCTGCATTTCTGAGGCCTCTGGACGAAGTTTCTTGTAGAAGTCCAGTGTGACCAGCGTGGAAGCCGAGTTGAATACTGAACTCATGGCGCCCATCAAAGCTGCCAGCAGAGCGGCGATCATGAGTCCGACCAGGCCAGTCGGCAGCAAGTTGATAATAAGCGTCGGATATGCAATGTCTCCGTTGAACACCTGGCCCTGTGGACCGATCTTGAACAGATCGCGGTAAAGGGCAAAAGCGATGAGCCCAGGCAGAACAAGCATGAAGACCGGAAGAACTTTCAGGAAACCTGCGAAGATCGTGCCCGCCTTGGCGTGTCCTTCATCACGGGCGGAGAGGACGCGCTGAACAATCACCTGGTCCGTACACCAGTACCAGATGCCGAGAATGGGCGCCCCGAAGAAGATGCCTGTCCAGGGGAACTCGGGATCGGCCATCGGCTTGATCATGTGGAAGTAGTTGGCGGGAACAGCGGCCCGTAATCCGGCGAAGCCGCCGACGCGGTCCAGACCGACGAAGGTGAGAATGACAGCCCCAGCAATCAAAATCAGGGTTTGCACCAGGTCGGTATAAATGACGGCTGCCAGTCCGCCTGCAACGGTGTAGATTCCAGTCGCGATTACCAGCACGATGGCCGCGGTCCATTGATTCCAGCCCACTACCCGTTCGAGCACGATGGCCGCTGCGTAGAGATGGACTGAAATTTTCGTGAATACATAAGCGATGATGGAGATGCTCGCCAGGTAGACGGCGCAATTGCGGTTGAAGCGGCGCTCCAAAAATTCCGGCATGGTGAACACGTTGGAGCGCAGATAAAACGGCACAAACACCCAGCCGAGGATGAGCAGAATCAGACAGGCCAACCACTCGAAATGTCCAACTGCCAGCCCTGAGGTGGCTCCAGAACCCGCCAGCCCGATAAAGTGTTCGGTCGAAATATTGGACACGAACAACGAGGCGCCGATGGCGAACCAGCCAATATTGCGGCCCGCCAGGAAGTAGTCGGTTGAGGTGCGTTCTTTGCGGGCGAAATAGAAGCCGATCGCAAATACCACCAGGAAATACATTCCGATGATGACCAGATCCACCGGAGCAAGCGTGCGATGTGTAATGGCGGCAGCATGATTCATGGATTCTCGGGCTTACTTGTAGGGTCGTTTCATGGGGCCGATTCTAAGCGCGAGCATCATAGGCGATTCAGCGCACGGAGTAAACGAAAACAGCAAGCTTCCCATTTGTTGCGGCACGGGTGGTGCCCCTCTGCTCTAGCTGAATCATTTCAGCAGCTTCCTAGTTCGAAGCCGGCGCCAACAGGGTGGCCTGACATTGGTGCCAGACCCCACTGAAACCAGGCGACGGGTAGGGCATTTCCCTACAGCGATTTTCCCCACGGCGTACAGATTTGGCCTGATGGATTCCCGGCGGCAGGGATCGTAGTCTCATCACTGAGATCGATCTCCCCCAAAGCGAAGCAAGTAAGCGCCGATTACACCCGTAACCGGCGTTTACTTTTTTAGTGGAAGCTTAAGGGTGCTTTCAGCTGGCTGGGGTTGGTTTTATTCGTGCTTTTCAGTTATAAACAGCGTTACCAAACTCCCTTGTCGCTGCCGGTGAGCTTGTACTCGATTGCCGCAGCCGCTCCAAGGTAAGGCAAAAGACTAAGGCGCAGCACCGCAGGAACATCACCGCGAAAGGCGGCGTTCGTCACCTGCATGGTATAGAGCTTCGCTCCCTGGCGAAGAATTGGGATTCGCAGGAAACTGTCCCTGCAGAAAAGCGCCTCTCCACCAAACATCGCTGCCGACCGGACTTCAGTTGGTAGCTTGAGACCCTGACCGCGGTAAGCTTCAAGGTAATCGGACACGATTTTCAGGAAGGTGGCGACACCAGGCCAGATCCCCGCTGGATCGGCAAAAGCTCGCAGTCGTCCATAGTTCATAGGCTGGTTTTCAACCAGATTGGCGACATCCACGATATCGCAGAGTCGAAGATAGAAATGGCGGTACATGCGCTGCAAAGTACAAAGCACGATGCTACCTTCCGCCGCCGGGACTCTAAAGTCGTAGCCGTGGACATCTCGCATCACACTACTCTCGACCAGCCGACGGGCTAAGCCAACATGTTCACCTGTTTGGCCAAGTCGCGCGACGTGTACCTCGATGGCCTCCGCTAACCCTGGCACTTTAAAGTTCCATTTGTGCGCCAGGCGATCGCCCCAACTTCGCTCCAGGACTTGCGCGTGGAGTCTTTTCGTCATGACTTGAACTACGCTACGATCGTCGGCGGTAGTAAACAGATCAAGATCGCTGCCTAAGTCAGGCCAATGCTCCAGTGACTTAATCACCAGCACCGGGCATCCAATGGAGGCGAGTGCTTCACAAATTGAACGCAGAAAAATAACTGCTTTTTGGGCCCGTTCCTGTTCCGCGGAAACGGCGGCGGTAGCCCACTCCGCAAGCTCATGTTCGCCAGCGTGTGCGGCACGGCCTTGCAACACCTGGAAAGCCCGCACGACTACATGGTGCGTGTTCGCGGTCGCCAAGAGACGCTCCAGTCCGGTGCGATCGCGAGCCAACAGCGATTCCATGGCATCATCTCTCGCGCCGGGATCGTCGGCGCCCAACAGCAAAAGTGACAATTGATGGAAATCCTGGTTCTGCTCGCGAATCTTAGAGAAAAGATCTGATTGAGCGGCTGATTGAGTTGCTGATTGCATTGTATTCATCGGCTCGAGCTCCCCGCAGCAGTGCCAGGCTGGATCCCCGGTTGGTTGTGGTCGCACCGTGCCAACCCTCGTTCAATGGCAGTACCTTCCTCGTAATCGTTCCACGTGGCAATCAGCAAGAAAGGCAGGGGATGGGATTCGTCGTAATAGCGGCGGAACAAATGCAACGTATCCTCAAAGGTTTTCCCGCAGCGCTGGTCTATGTGACGGTTCAGGCTCCAAGACGCGCGCGTATCGTTAAAGCCCGGCCACGCCCCACCGACCGGAATCTTGTCGGGATATCTGGTCTTCATCTTTTTGTAAAAGTTATCCAGGTACTCTTCGCCCCAATCACTTCCGTCCGGAGTCCAATTCTTTGAAGGGTGCACCCATGGATAAAGGCCGTCAAACGCATTGGCATACTGCTGCGGTGGTTCGTCCTTATAGAACAGGAGCGGAGGTTGGGGCCAGTTGCTTACCTGAGCGCGCACCTGGTTCCAATCGGTATGCCCACGTTTGGGGAAAATGAAAATCACGGGGCGTCCGTTGTAATAAACGTACGCGTCACGACCGAGCGCATTGGGACCGATGTATGACTTGTAGGCCTTAGGGCGTCTTCAGTGGCGTGACCGTTGTCCTCCTCGGTTTCGTCGTACATGAGAGCGACGTGGAAGTGATTTTCGCTGGCTATTTTCTGCAATAGAGCGTAGCTGCGGTCGGCGAATGGCTCCCGGTCTCCGTACCAATCCACGGCAAAACCGTAGATGCCCATATTTTTCGCTTGTTCGATTTGTGAGCGCAGGACGGCGGGATCTTGCGTGGAATATCCAACATTGATGTGCTTGGGTTCTCCAAACCAGGGTTGGTAGTCTGCAAGTACTTTGGGATAGCTCTCGGGAGCCCGTACCGGCAGGTTATCTCGAATGGCGCGATGGACACCGTTCGAATTGCACCCAATTGCGAGAAAAACCAGAGCCGCAATGAGAACGGGCAGAAGCGATACGCGGTTGACCTTCATTTAGACTATCTCTTCCGAAAAACTGACAACAGCCTGTTTGATGCATTCACACCGCCGATTATTCTGCGCACTCGTCGGAGCGCCGCACGTGGTTGTCAGAAAGCAGGTACTGTTTCCAACAACCGCACCACCCATCGGTCGGCGGCGGGCGTCATCACCACCAGATAATTCAGCGCTACTTGCTCCTGATGGACGATCTTGTCTCCATCCAGAATCTGTACTTCAAGTTGCGCAGTATCCCGCAACTGCATGGCATCGCCACTGGGTGAATAAAAGATTGCGCTTACCTTGTGTCCATGATCGATGTAACGGACTCGGATCCCGCCCTTCTTCTGATCGGCAACAGCGCGAGCGAACGCTTCCTTCGCGAACCCGGTAAAGTACCCCTCGAGCAAGTCGGCGCGGTTCTGATCGAGTGCCTGGGCGAGTGTCTGCCATGCGAAGGCATAGTCACGAGCAATGTTTTTGCCTGTAAGCTCCTCAATTGGTCTCGGAGAGATCGAATCTGCATTCAGCCGCACGCTGGGCAGTGCATCAGCCCCGAAGGCAGCGGTACTTGGCGCGACGCACGCGAATAACAGCAGACCGTAAAACACCGAGATCAAACGGCGGAACTCAACCCAGGAAATCATGGCGTGCCCCCAACCCGCACTTCGTTGCCCATGGCAACGCCCGAAGCGACGGAGATAGTAGCTCCGCCCGTCAGTGGCATCTGCGCGCGCGCGATCCCGCGTTTGATCGGCGCATCCACGGTTGTCTTCCCGGCTGCGTCGGTTGCGGTGAATGTCACCACCGTGCCGTCAGGAACCGGATTGCCGCTACAATCGCGCACCGTCTCTGTTTCCACGGTGACGGAGTTCCCCTTACGTGCTGCCTTGATGCGCAAATTACAGGCATCCGATGCGACCTGCTGCACAACCCGATGCTCTGAGATATTCCCGAGAGAAGCCACCACCTGGGCCGGCCCGCCTTTGCGAGTTGCGTCAAGGTGCATCCAGGCGACGCCGTTGTTTGTTGGCAAAGAACGTGAAATCGCCGGGGCATCCTTCACCGCCACATTGAAATTCACCTTCACGGGCTGCAATACCAGATTGTGAAACCTGTCGAAGACAAATGCCACCGCGCTGATCGCATCTTTGGCCGACACTGGCACGCGGGACGGATGAACCAGAAAGCTCAATTCGGCGGGGGCGGCAGCAACAACATAAACCTCAGAACTCACGCAACCATCCGACCCGCAAACCGTGGCGATGTAACGACCCGCATCGCGCACGTCCTCAGGCGCGACTTCGATTGCATTTCCCAGCCGTACCTTTTGCTTTGTGCGATGAGTCGGCCCGACGAGATAGAAAGTGGCATCTCCACTGCCCGTCGTCGCAATGGAAAATCCGCTTCCGGCGGTAACCTGCTTTGGCGGATGCAACTCTGCCGCACGCGCGCCCGGGAGGCTGAGCTCGCTGAGAAGCATGAGAAAGAAAAATACGAAGGTATGGCGCATATCAGGAATTGCCACTGCTGTAATGGTTCACCGTAACGTGATAGTTCTGCACCTTTGCGGCGACATCGTCCGGCAAATCCACCGCGAAGTGGACGGGAGTTTGTGGCAGCAGCGCTTGGTCGATATATCCGTCCGACACCCAGATGACCTTTCCGTTACTGTCGTAAAACACCGCCAGGGTCTGGGCGATGTTCACCGGCTGTCCACTTTCATTCAACAGTTCACCGCTCAAGACTTTCTTGCCAAGTGCATCAGTATTCATGCGCTGTCCCGAAACCTCGATGACCGGATCAGCGCTGGCCGGTACCAGCATGGCTTTTGCATCCATCCTCACGCTCTTGATCTGCTTCAGCTTTACTCCCGGGAAGTCAATCCGGTAGGGCGACACTTGTTTGGGCAGCAAGGTGTGAGAGATTTTGTCAAAGCTGCCCTCCTGGCTCAGGGGCGCATTATTCTGGTCAAGCAAGGTAGCATTCACGTTCACATAGGCCGGCACCGTATCTTCGTTCACAATTTCGCCGAGGATAATCAGCCGGTCGGGCCTTTCCACTGGGTTCATGGAGATGATGCGCACCTGTGGCGTATCGACATTCTGCTCACCCCAATCATCTTCCGGACCGCGATTGATTACGTCCCAACGGAGGTAGTTCACCGGGATCACCTGCGGCGGCACTCTGGGAAGATTGGGCGAGGGCCAGTCTACTTTCCAACTGCTCCCTTGATGCTCCACTTTCAAATCGCGGACGTCATCGATTGGCCCTACGGCGGTGGACCAATGCAAGTTGGCGCGAACCACCGCTTGATCACTGGCGGCATGGATCGGCCAAACATCGAATCCTTCCAGCGAGGAATATGTCCGCAAGCTACGATAGCTGCCGGAAAGATCGCGCTCGAATGCGCTTCGGTCGATATCTTTATTATTCGCAAGTCGCGCATAGGCTCGATCCCAGTTGTGCGACTGCACGTCTGCCAGAAGAGCCTGTACCGCTTCGGTAGGCGTGGAAGCCGATCTCATCTCCGCCCGTGCAAGGCCGCCCGACGTTACCCACCCTACGGCCACTAACAGTAGAGTGACCGCAAAAATTAGGAGAGCCAGAAGGTATCTCATCAGCGGGCCTCCCGCGCGTACATTGGCACTTCAGCTGGACTAGAGGACGGCACAATTTCCAACGACCTCACGCGGTCCGGAACTAACAGCCACAGCAATATCGCAAAGAAGCTGCATCCTATCGGAAGAATGCCCCAGAGCAGACCTTCCCATGGAGCAGGTATCGCGTCCGACTCAATTTTGCGCGCAGGAGGAACATCCTCTTTGGACCATACCGTCACGAGGCCATTGTCGAAAGTTTCAATCTTTCGCCAGCCTGCGAAGGCCAGCAGCGGATCGTAGTACGGGTCATGAACGAAGACGTATTTCAGTCCGTACCTGTTAGCGTGCTTTAGCATCGCTCGCAGCGATTCCATACCTGCGCGTCCAAAAAACTTGGCGCTGGTAAGTTGAGCCGCCCCGTACTGTGTCATCTCGGGCAGCAGCCTCGCCGAGTTGTACTCACCGTCAACGCTGTTTGCCGTGGTATAGGTAGAAACTTTTGGCAAAGCGTTGCCAAATCCGAGCGTGATGTAGCGGTATTTATCGTGTCCATCACGATTGAGGAATGAGACCACGGAGTCTACGTTCATTCCGCCGATGGTCTTGAAAGGACTGAAATACATCCAGCCCAGGGCCAGTGCGAATGTGGCAATGGCAGCAATGCCCACGCCAATCGAGGCAAGCTTGGGAGCACGATCCAGCATTTCCTCAACCAATAGCCCGACAATGGGAAGCGCCAGCAGTGCGGCCAGCAAGGTGAATCGCTCGAAGGTAAGGATCTGAAACGCCCGTCCCAGCAGCAAACGTGGAATCGGAGTAGTTCCACCCAGGCCAAAAATGAACGCTACCCAGAAGAAGATCAGCAACGGTCGCAAACGTGGGACCGAGGCTCCTCGGATAACGATAAACGGTAAAGCCAGGATCAGCGCACCGTAAGGGACGATGAAATAATTCATCCCATAATCGAAGTTAAGCAGGAAGTTTGACCGGCTGGCGTGAGGGATGGGAACCTGCTCGATCGGATGTTGGAGAATCGAGATCCAGTACGGAAGCAATACTATTGCCACACCAATCGCCGATAGTGCCGTGAAGACTGCTGCTCTTCCTAAAACCGCGAAGCCGCCGCCGTCGCTTTCTGCGCGACGGTCCATCCAGGCGAGCATTAGCACGGGCGCAGCAAACAATATCGCGCCAAACAATAGCGTCACGTGGTGAATCGAAGCGGCTACCAAAGTCAGCACTACACCTTTTACCAGCGCTCGTCCCCGCCCCCAACGCAACCATTCGTAAAAATAGGGCAGCGCCAGGAGGTAGAAGGGGGCTGAGACCGTGGTCGAGAGCTGGCCGGCTGAATACACGAGGAACGCAACTGTCCCAAGAAATACGCTAAGTAATGCGGCATAACTTGCGGCACGCTCACTGACCCACAATCGAGCAAAACGGAATACACCAACCGGCAGCAGGACCACGCCGATCAGTTGCACCAGCATGTAAGCCATATTCAATCCGAAAATGAACGACAAAATCGCAATCCACTGGTGTCCGAGTGGCGGATATGTGGTTTGGGAAAACCCAGCGAACCATTTTTCGTTCCACGGATTGAACCAATGATGGGCGTAATGCGACGCGAAGAAGATGTGAAAGTTTGCGTCGTAAGTAGTCGTAGTCGGCAACTGCATGATCA
>WNFG01005782.1_pt1 | contig 10396 bp, 7 predicted proteins | sample 5400431 | NCBI WGS metagenome assembly WNFG01 (sample SAMN13153346, study PRJNA577476) | soil metagenome | isolation source: 120 cm saprolite under Douglas fir tree site 2 hole 3 replicate 2 | place: USA:California | collected 2015-04-18
ATCAGCAGGTTCCATTCGGACTGCTCCAACATGTCGATGAAGCCGGGAGCGACGATCAATCCCTTTGCATCAATCACTTGCTTGGCCGTGGCGTTGACCGGCGCACGGCCTACCAAGGTGATGCGATCGCCGGCGACACCGACGTCCGCATACACCCACGGGTTTCCCATTCCGTCCACAACGCGCCCGTTGCGGATGAGAACGTCGTACTGCTGACCGAAGACACTCGATGACGACAGCAGCAGGATGAGGCCGGCCACCCACTTTTTCATGGTTGCTCCAAGGATCGAAATTGCATTCGCGCCCGTGCCATTCCCGGCTGCGGATTATAGCGCTGCTCGATCGCTGATCTGGGAGGGGAATTACAAAACGAACTCAAATTCGCCCCGAAATCTCAAGTCTGAGCTACTCGTTCCCTCGGACGGTCGCGGACATGATTGGAAGCGTTTGCAACTGAACTCGATGAACGGTGCTCCTTATGATTTCACGGGCTCGAAGAGTTTTTCGATGGAAGGGATCTGTTTGCGCATCTCGTCGCGCAGCTCTTCGGCCTTTTTCTGCAAGGCGGCTTTGTCGTCGCCCGCTTTGTACATGAAGACGACGCCCATCGCGCCGATGGTCTTGCCGGACTGGTCCTGGATCACGAGTTCCACTTCGAAATGGTCGCCTTTCTTATTCACTTCCAAATTCGGCTTGCCCGTTTCGATGACACGCATGTCATCCTCATCGGCCTTCTTGCCGATACGGCCGATATTGGAGGCGATGATGACATTGTCGGTTTTCCCCGGAGGGGTGACGTGCATGGCGAGAATAATAACGTCCTTGTGTTTCGCAAGGGCCCCGTCCACCAGCTTCTGCGCAAAGATTTTTTCTGTTTCCTGTCCCCTAGCGGCCACACCCATGAGCAGCGCCGCAAGAGTGGCGAACATGATTGTTGTAGACCTCTTGATGTATACCAGCATTCTTCCCTCCTTTAGGTTTGTCAGCGATCTCCTAACGGCTCGAAACATTTTGGCCGCCCCGAAAAAATCATGGCGCGGCCGGCAACAAGAACAGCAAGGAAGCTCCAAAGGCAACCAGAGAAATCAAAAAAGTAATCACCATGAATCCCATCATTCGGCGCATTGGGATGCCGGCAATCGCCAGGAGTGGAAGGGCGAAGAATGGCTGAATCATATTTGCAACAGACTCGCCCATGGCCACAGCCATGGTGGTTCCGGCGAGGGATGCGTGAAGTTCTTTTGCAGCAGGCAATACGAAAGGCCCCTGCACAGCCCAGTGGCCGCCGCCGCTGGGAATGAAAAGCGTGATGACCAGCGATGAGGCGTAAGTCCAAAACGGCAGGGTGAGGCTCGTAGAGAAGGCCAAGAACGCTTTGGAGATTACGCCCGCGAGACCCGTCGCCGTCATGATGCCCATGATTCCGCCGTAAAGCGGATACTGGAGGACCAGAGGGCCGGTGATTCGCGCAGCGTTCTTGACGGCCTCGACGTATGCGACGGGCCTCCAGTGGCAAAGCAGGCCAAGCAAGAGACAAATCATGATCACAGAGTTGAGCTCGAGCGTGAACCCTTTGGAACTCCATTGATATGCAAGTGCAGCGATGCCGCAGGAGGCCAGCAAAACGTTGAGTATCCATGCGTTGTCCAACGCGCTGCCAATCGTCTTGCGCTTTTCGCTGGGTTTGCGCTGATCCTCTGACCGCAATTTTTCCGGGTCGGCGAAAATGGATTGTTCTTTGGAAGGCTCGAGCAAGCGATAAATCAGGGGCAGGGCAATCAGCAAAACAAGCACGGGCAGCAGGGTAAATCGCGCAAATATCGTTTCGCGCAGCGGAAGGCCATGGCCAACGGTCTTCTCAACGAGGTTCAACGTGGAACCCGGTGTGGCCTGAGACAACACGATGGAGCCGGATAGCCCCTCAGTAGAAATCACGAAACCCGTGTAGGCAGCGGCGACTAACCACCCGAAATCCATGCGCACGCGTTTGGCGATTTCACGCGCGAGGAGAGCCGCGGTCACGAGGCCGAAACCCCAGTTGAGCCAGGACGCCAACATCCCCACAACAATTGTCAGCGAGACAGCCGACCGCGGCGACTTGGGGAGTGAGGCAGCCTTCTCCAGCCAGGAATGAACGAGAGGCGAGCTCGCGAGCGAATAACCCGTCACGACAATCAGCACCATCTGAAATCCAAAGGTGAAGATGTTGAAGATGCCGTTGTACCAAGCGAGTGAGATTGATCCAGCCGTGCTCGCGGGAATGAGCGCCTTGGCGAGGATTGCGACCAGGATCGTAAGAATCACCGCAAAAACAAAAGGATCCGGCATTACGCGTTCGAAAAGATAGACAAAGAAAGCCGTCACCCGGCTGATAGCGGATTGCTTCGGGCGAGCCGCGTCTAAAGTCGTTTCCATAAATTCCTAAGCAAGCCTCAATCTCGCCACAACCAAATTGCGGAGCCCGAGCATTTGACACTGCGGAGAGAGGAGTTTGCCTCTCTCCGCAAAAGACGACAATCGAATAAAGCCACTCAACTCAGCTCCTACCAGATGAACTTCACTGCGAACTGCATCTGGCGCGAAGTCGTGATCGTCGGGCTTGTCAGCACGCCCGCGTTGTTTAGCGTGCCCGAGGCGGCAAAAATCTGACGAGCTGCCGGCGCGGGCGGATTGAAATTCGCATGATTAGCGAGGTTGAATATCTCCCACCGGAATTGCACGTTAAACGTTTCCGAGATGCGATGCACAGGATTGTTCTTGAAGAGCGAGATATCGAAATCCTGCAGGCCAGGGCCAATCGCTATGTTACGGCCGGAGTTGCCCAGGAGGTTGGAGCAATAAACCTGGCCGGCCGGAGGGGCAGCCGCTGCGCTGGCGAAGGTCTTACACGAGGCCGTCATCGATGCCGGCGCCGTGGGAAGAGCAAAGCAATTCAGGTTCAGGTAGTGAAGGCCGCTGCCTTTGAAATTGGAATTGACGGGATCGCAGCCGGCCACTCGATTTGGGAAGGCAAAAAGGTCTGCGCCGCCCAAACCCAGCGGGTCGCCGCCGATCGTGGGAGTAAACGGCAGACCGCTGGTCACCGTGTAAATGCCTCCGACCTGCCATCCAGACGCTGCCCAGTGTGGGGCGCCGCTCCAAGACGACGGACTCGGGATCATCCAGATGGCGTTGATGGCCAGAACGTTGCGCACATCGAAATCAGACAGACCTCGCCGAAGCCTGGGATCGAAAACCGGAAGGCTGGAAACCGAATTGCCGAAGGTATCGCCAGCAATCCCGGAAGAGCTGGTGTCAATGCTCTTCGCAAAAGTGTACGAGCCCTGAATCTGGAAACCGTGGCTCAAGCGCTTGATGGCATTCAGATTGAATCCCTGATAAGTGGAAGATCCCGACCACATGACGGCGCTGACTTGGCCACCGATGTTCGGGAAGAGCCGCGTACCGCCAGCAAGAGGCCAGAGATAGCCTGCAGACGAAAGCGCCGGCTGAATCTGGTTGATCTCATCGGCGTGGAACGGCAGATGAACGCCGTGCGAACCGACGTAGCCGGCAGTGACCGTGAAATTCCGGAAGAGCTCCCGCTGAACATTCAACGTCCATTGCTGGACGTAACTTCGGTGCGGATTGGGTTCGACGTAGGCGTTCCGCAGGTTCGTGGGGATTTGTGCCTTCGCGAATCCGCCTGTCGGGAAGTCGCCAGACGCCACGGGTGTGCTTGAGCCTCGCGTGAACGGTTGCGAGAGCAAAGTCAGAAGCTCGAATTGATAAGGAAGCGGCAGCACATCGTAAATGCCATAGGCACCCCGAACGGAAGTCTTCCCGGTCTTAAATGGATCCCACGCGAAGCCCACGCGGGGGGCAAAGTTTCTCAGCGTGGGATTCGAGTAGTACGGGGAGCCCAGATGGGGCCCTGCGTCGGTGAGGTTGATCAGAGTCGACAACTGCTCGGCAGTTTCCGTCGGCACGGTGGCCATTTCGTAGCGGACGCCGAGGTTCAGCGTAAGATTGGGCCTGAGTTTGTAATCGTCCTGAACATATCCGCTATAGATGGTCTGGCGAAGATCGCGCGGCGTGTGGGAGGTGCTTAAAAGCGTTTGAAAGGTGCTTGGCTGGTTCCGCAAAAAAAACTGCAAGCCGCCAAACGTGAAAAAGCCATTCGGGCTTGCGCCTTGCGTAAACTGGTTCGCTTGAATGCGTTCGGCGTTGAAGCCAAACTTCAACGAGTGCTTGTTTCGCGACCAGAAAAGATCGTCACTGACCTGGAAGGAATTGTAATGGAAGCGATATTCGCTGATGGCGCCCAGCCCACCGGTAAATTGGGCGACGTTGGAACCGACCGTGATAATCCCCGCCGGGAGTCCGGGGTTAAATCCAAAAGCGGTGTTGGAGGCGGCAGGATTGATCGCCGACAAGGTGGTGAAGGCGACCACGACGTCGCGATTGAAGCCAAAGCGCGCGGTGTTGACCAGGGCCGGGGTGAGAATGTGTGATTCTTCCAGCGCAAAAGTATGCCGGCGTGACTGGTTTCCAATTTCCTTGAAATTGTAGGCGTCCGGATTCTCCTGCTGGCCCCGGTCGAATACATAGGTCCCGAAAAGGTTATCCGACGCTGAGATCCTGTGGTCCACGCGTCCGGTAGCAAAATCCTCGTTCGTGATCTGCTTTCCGACAAAACTGAAAACGCCGGTGTCGCCGTTGCCTGCAACAGTCTTTGGGTCTGGGAGCGGGAACAGGGGCAAAAACGGCCTGACACTTGAGTTGATCGGCACGTTTACCTGTTGAGCTGGCGGGCACAAGGAGCACAGGACGGCAACAGTCCCGTCACCGGGAGCCCCGTTTTGCGCAACCAGCCCGCGCGCGGCCAGCGACGGCACGGTAATGCCGTTGGTTAGGCTAAGGCCTTGGCGCAAGCCTTCGTAATCGCCAAAATAGAAGGTGCGGTCCTTGAAGATCGGGCCGCCCGCGGATGCACCGAACTGGTTCCGCTTGAAGGGCGGGACGATTAAATTGCCGGAAGCGTCTTTCGCGAGATCGAAAAAGTTGCGGGCATCGAGCTTGCTGTTGCGCAAGAATTCGTAGCCTGATCCGTGAAACGCATTCGTGCCAGAGCGAGATGCCGCGTTGATGACGCCGCCGTAGGTCTTTCCGTAATCCGCGGGCGCGTTGCTCGTCACGACAGAGAATTCCTGGACCGCGTCCACGCCGAGAACTCCGCCGGTGACGCTGCCCGGCGCGCCCGAACTGTAATCATTGATGCTGACCCCGTCGAGCCGATAGTTGTTCCCTTGCGGACGATTTCCGCCGATCGTAACGTCTGTGCCGAGGCCGCGATTCGGGCGGTCATTGCTTACTCCCAGCGCCTTTTGCGTCCGAACTTGTGCCACACCGGGCTCCAAGAGTGTCAAGGATGTCCAATCGCGCCCATTGAGAGGCAACTCGTTCACCGTATGCGAATCCACAACCCCTCTGACTTCCGAGGAAGCCAATTGCACATCGGAGATCTCGGAGCTGACGACGGTAACCTTGTCGGAAGCCTGTCCGAGTTTCATCGATACGTTTACTTCGCGCCGCTCTCCTGCCACCAAACCGACGTCACTAATTACAGCCGTCGAAAAACCGGGCGATACGACGGTGATCAGATATTTTCCGGGTATCAGGTTGGGCACGGCAAATAGTCCATCGCCATTCGTCACAACAGGGCGCTCGCCGCCTGTCGCGACATTTTTGATCGTTACGTTGGCGCTGCCGATCGCTGCGCCGCTTGGGTCGGAAACAGTGCCGACAATGCTTCCGCCGGTTTCCTGCGCCCGCGCAACCCAGGTCCCGCAGACGAGCGCCATCACCGCCAGAAAATACATGATCCTCGATCCCACTTTGAGCACTGGCTGCCTCATTCGCATTACCTCCTCACCCCATCAAAACTCATAAGTCGTGCTGTCCCCCCAGATGTCCAGACACACCCACCCCCGCGGCGAAAGGAGCCGCAGTTTCCGCCCAATTGCTGGAAACTCTTGTCGCGAGCCGCCTGCTATAACCTTTCCAACCTCGTCTTCAGTTGGCGCAGCTCAGGAGCCAGCTCCACTGCGCTCCTCTTTTCTTGGGTGCTGCCCTTCGCCGAATCTCGTGCCTCTTCGCACAGCGGCAGCTCAACCCACAGAGTGGTCCCTTGCCCCTCACAGCTGGTTATAGAAACTTTGCCATCGTGCGCCGCGGCGATGGCTTTGACGATCGAAAGCCCCAGACCTGTGCCGCCGGTTGCACGAGTTCGCGCTTTGTCGGTACGGTAAAAGCGGTCAAAAATAAACGGCAATTCTTCCGGAGCAATGCCAATCCCGTTATCGGAGACCCCGAGGAGCGCCTTGCCTGCCTCGGCGCGGACGATGACTTCTACTGAGCCCCGCTCGGGCGTGTACTTGATGGCGTTATCCAGCAGGTTTACGAGTATCTGTCTCAAGCGAAGTCGATCACCCATTACGGTAACCATCTCTTCCATAGAATAGCGGATGACTATTCCTCTTTCGTCGGCCAGGAGACGCATCTGATCCGCCGTCGATGTGGCCAGCTCCGCCAAATTGACTCGGCTTCTGTCTATTCCAGCCTGCCCAGCATCCAGACGGGAAATAATCAGGAGTTGATCGACAATCCGCGACAGTCGATCGATCTCTTCGAGCGAATTTCCAATCATCTCGAGCGATTCGGCGTCGCGCGAACCTTGCGCAGCCATCGTTTCCAGTTCCCCCCGAAGAATGGTAAGAGGGGTCCGCAGCTCGTGCGCCACGTCGGCGGAGAATCGAGATATATGATGAATCGATTCTTCGAGGCGCTCTATCATGCGGTTGAGTGAGAGCGAGAGCCGCTCCACCTCATCGCCCGTGCACGCCACGGGGAGCCGCTGGCTAATGTTCTCCGAACTGATGCGTTCCGCCTGTTCTGTGATCGCGCGGACTGGCTGCAAGGAATGTCGCACCAGGATGAGACCTCCCGCCGCTGCCACCACAAGGAAGACGGGAATGCCAAGTGCCAGTGCGAGACGCACGCTTCTCAATTGCGCGGCGATCACCTCGTAAGGGGCTCCCGTCTCGATCAGGAATCGCTCTCCCTTCGGAGTGTCATACGGCGATCCTTGAATGATGAGCCGCCTGTCTCCTACGTCTACGAAACGCGACTTGTAGCCGTCCCTGTCGTTTCCCGCAACCGCGGGCACCAAAGACGGGTCAAAGCTGCCGTCGCGCGGAGTGTTCGATCGATAGAGAATGCTTCCGTCCTGGCGAGTCACGCGAATATATCGGCCATTCACTTCCGGTTCGTAGCTTTCGTCAATTTCCGTGACGGCGAATTGGGCTCCGCGGACCGCGACGTTGACCAGCACTTCGTCCCCGATGGTGCGGGCTTGCCGTATAAGCGATTCCTTCATTTGCTCATCGAGATGCCGCTGCAGCCCCAAATAGACGGTAGCGCCAAACATCAGCAGGGCCGCGCCCAGGAGTCCTGCGTACCACAGCGTCATGTGGAAGCGGAGCGACTTGGTATTCATGCTTCGCTCTCATTGCGAACGGCATATCCCACGCCTCGCACGGTGTGAATCAGCTTGCAGTCATAGGAATCATCCACCTTCTTCCGTAGGTGGCGGATGTAGACATCCACGACATTTGTGAGGCCGTCGAAGCTTTCGTCCCAGACGTGCTCGATGATCATGTTGCGCGACAGCACCCGCCCCGCATTCGACATCAAGTACTCCAGTAAGGAGTATTCTTTGGTCGTCAAGTCGATGCGTTTTCCCGCACGCTTGACTTGCTGGGACAGGCGGTCCAGCTCCAGGTCCCCGAGTCGCACAGTGCTTGCACGGTTCACGGGACCGCGGCGCAATAACGCCTTGACCCTCACCTGCAGCTCCGCGAACGCGAAAGGTTTAGTGAGGTAATCATCAGCGCCCGCTTCGAAATTGTTCACTTTGTCCTGAACGGAATCACGCGCTGTGAGAATGAGCACCGGCACCTTGCTATCAAGTGACCGGATTCGCTTTAGCAGCGTCGTGCCATCCAACCCGGGCAGCATCAGGTCGAGGATGATCAGGTCATATTGAAAGGACATGGCAAATTCGAGTCCTTCCTTGCCGTCCGCGCAGACATCCACGGCGTAACGTTCCGCCACCAAGCCGCGCTTGATGAACCCCGCCACCTTGGCTTCGTCTTCTATGAGAAGGATGCGCATTTCTGCCCCCTCGTTCTTATGAGAGCCTCATGAAGAGCCCATGAAGCCCAAATGAAAGTTTTTTCAGCAACGCCGAATCACTATTTTTAATGCTTCGAATGCTCCTGAATTTCCCGGAAGCCAGCTTTGCCGCATTCTAATCCCTAGCTTCTCCCTTAGGTCATTAGTTTTCAAGGTCTTCCGGTCTCCGGCGGAAGGACATGTATCCATTATTCGGTTTCGAATCTGAAGATTATTTCATCCTCCGTTCAGATGGCACTCACCGATTCCCTCTACAGTTCTCTCCGACTGGCGCACCCCACATCCGAAGTCGTGGTTGTGCCGTGGAGAAAGCATGAACGCATCGATGAATTTCCCGCACTTCGTGCTGGCTACAATCGCAGTCAGCTTTGTCAGCAACTGCTTTGGGCAATCCAGGGAAAACGCCATGCCGCTGCGCCCAATCGCATCCGTACCGCTTCCAGGAATTACGGGAGACTTTGACCACTTTGCCGTCGACGAAAAGGGAGGAAGGCTGTTCTTGGCGGGTGAAGATCACAAATCACTGGAGGTGTTCGACCTGAAGACAGGTCGCCACATCAAGAGCATCCCAGGATTTGGCGTCCCTCACAGTGTGTTCTATCTGCCCGAAACCAACCGCATCCTCGTCACCGATGGTGATGCGGCCGCGCTCCAGATCCTGGACGGCGACAACTATAAGTTCGTCGGCAAGATCGAAGGACTCGCCGGCGCCGATTCTGCGCGAATTGACGCGACGCGTGGGATTCTTTACGTCGTTACCGGCGGCAAAGACGTGCAACTCGACTACTCCTTCGTGGTCGCTATAGACCTCAAATCCAACGCCAAGATTGGTGAGTTGCGCATCGAAAGCAAGCACGTGGAAGCGCTGGCTCTTGAGCCCTCCTCTTCGCGATTGTTTGTCAACATCACGGATCAGGGCCAGGTTGCAGTCATCGATCGACAAGAGATGAAAGAAATCGCGCGCTGGTCCGTTGGAGTCGCAGGAGAAAATTCGCCGATGATTTACGATGATGCTCACCGGCGCTTGCTAATCGTCTGCCGCAGGCCAGCGATGCTGGTCGTCATGGACGCAGATACTGGAAAAGTTGTGGCCAACCTGCCCGCAGCGGCCCGCGCAGATGATGTCGCATTTGATGCTGCCAATGGGCGCATTTATGTGCCGGGCGGCGAGGGTCATATCTCAATCTTCCGGCAAGATTCCGCGGATCATTACACTCCTCTCGCTAGTATCCCTACCGCACCAGGTGCGAAAACATCCATTCTTGTTCCACCCCTTCGCCGATACTTCGTCGCTGTTTCTCCAGGGGATACGGGAGCCATTGCCAAGCTTTTGATTTTTGAAGTCCTGCCGGCACCCGGTAAAACAGAAGCAGCCGCAGGAAAATAAGCGCAACGATTCGCATGTGCCAGGGAGACACGCAATGATTTGCGCTCCGCGACGATTCGATCATTTGACGCCGGAGAGGAGTGAGGCTCTCCAAGACAATCCACGGCGGGTTCCGTTGGCGAAGCGTGTTTTGATTCTGAGAATGCAGGTTTGCCTCCGCGAAGCGTTCTTCTCACTGGGGAGTCGGCCAAAGGGTATCCATCGCTCGAAGCCGACCTGGCTCTACGAGCTGGCCTTCCTCTGCTTCCCGCGCCTGCTGCAAGCATACCGTCTGGAGAGGGCGGCGACAGCAACTTAGCATTCAGCCTCGATGGACGATATTCCATTACTCTGGAAACTACCGAAAATTAATATACAAATTGTTTACAATGTGTTCGCAAGTCGTATACGAGTTTCACTTGACTTCGATTCCGCGCCTCGCTATAAGCCCGTCGCAGCGGGGTAGGCACTATTGCCGGCACGACAGAGCAAGGGAAGTTGGGCCGATTCCGAGCAGTACTACGGAGGTCGCGTCAATGGCTTTGAGAACTCAACAGCTTTCGTTTCACAGTTTTTGTTGTATCGCGGCGATCTTATTCGTCCTTTTGGTCCTTCTTCGGTCAGCCAATGCGCAAACGGGCACGAACTTCGTGCTCCAGGGAAACGTGCAGGATTCCTCGGGAGGAATGGTGACAGGCGCCACCGTCACCATCCGAAACCTGAGCATCGGAATGGTGCGCACCGCGGAGACCGACAGCAACGGCCATTACATCTTCTCGGCACTGCCTCCGGCCG
>WNFG01007191.1_pt1 | contig 10395 bp, 9 predicted proteins | sample 5400431 | NCBI WGS metagenome assembly WNFG01 (sample SAMN13153346, study PRJNA577476) | soil metagenome | isolation source: 120 cm saprolite under Douglas fir tree site 2 hole 3 replicate 2 | place: USA:California | collected 2015-04-18
TGATGTACGGCGTGGACGGCAGCGGCTCGGCCTGACCTCCCGGGGGCGAAACGGCATGCGTCCAGCGCACCGGCATTTTGGAAAAACGAAATACCCTTAAAAAAGCACGGAAATTCAAGCGCCTGCACGCCGCCAGCGATCGGGCGCTTTCCCGATTGGGCTGATTACGGCTGGAGCTGGACGTAGCCGTCTTGCACGAGTTGAACAATTCGCAGGTTGGCGCCGGTGTCCACCTTCACTCCGGGAAGCAGATCGGCATTCACCCAACCTTTGGTTCTGCCGTCTGGCCGCATTCCTCGAATTGAATGCCCTCCTGCTGCAGAGCAGAGATCAGCTCCTTGAACGGATTTCCTTTGTCGGATGCGCGCGCCGCATTGTACGCTTGATCATTCAACAGCATGTAACCCGCCGCGCCGTGGAAGACCGCAATTATGTTAATGGGAGTTTGGCTCGCCTTGTAATTCTGCACCATCAATTTCATGTAATTGAGGCCGATCGATCGATCGCCATCGAAGGCGAGATGATCCATGTTGAACACAACCTTCGACGGCTTGAGCATTACCGGGACATCGATCCGGAGCTCGCCTTTCGGGGCTTGTTCTGCGGTCCATACCGGCGTCGCGTGGATGAGCGCTGCAAGGATCAGTCCTAAAGCTGCATGTTTGATTCCAAGCATGAGAAATTCTCCCGGTTGGCGCTGAAACGCCGTTGTTGCGCGCACAGAGTAATCAACTATCACAACGCGGTCGATTGCGGTCTGTTCGCGGAGGAATTGGTCGCCGTGCCGAAGCGCACGAGAGTGGCCAAATAAGGTAAGCTCATGATCAACGGCATGCAAAACGGTGTTTCGGCCTTCGATCTCATCATCGGCGGCGATCCGGCGCTCTACGCGATCGTCTCCCTGTCGCTGATCGTCAGCGTCTCTGCGACCTTGCTCGCGGCCGCGATCGGCCTGCCGCTCGGCGCCCTATTGGCGCTGGTGAGGTTTCCAGGACGCGCCGTGATGGTCGTCGTGCTCAACGCGTTCATGGGGCTGCCGCCGGTCGTGGTCGGGCTTGCCATGTACTTGTTGCTGTCGCGGTCGGGGCCGCTTGGGTTTTTGGGCCTGCTGTTCACGCCGCAGGCCATGATCCTCGCCCAGGCCGTGCTGGTGATGCCGATCATTGCCGCATTGACCCGGACCTATGGGTTGAATACCGCGATGAAATGACCGCCATGCGGGTCGGTCCCGCCGGTCGGGTTGCGGCATTGTTATGGGATGCCCGGTTCAGCCTGATGACGACCCTGCTTGCCGGCTTCGGGCGCGCCGCGGCCGAGGTCGGCACAGTCATGATCGTGGGCGGCAATATCGATGGCTTCACGCGCACGATGACGACCGCAATCGCGCTCGAGACCTCCAAGGGTGATTTGCCGCTCGCCATAGGCCTCGGCATTGTGCTGATTGCCTTGATCATCGCGGTCAATGCCGCTGCGGGCGCCGCAAGGCGGCTTGGCGAACTCCATGCCGGATGAGATCATGCGTGCGCCGCGAAGCGAACTGCCGATCACGATCGAAGATGTCTCCTTGCGCAGCGGACGCGTGACCATTCTGGAATCCGTGTCTCTGGTGCTCGCGCCGGGCGCCCCGACCGTGCTGATCGGCCCCAACGGATCGGGGAAATCCTCCCTGCTCCGCCTCGCCACGGGACTGGTCTCGCCCACCCTCGGCCGGGTCACGTGGGGCGGGCGCGTCACCACCGGGGGCGACCGCTGCGCCATCGTGTTCCAGCGCCCTGTCATGTTGCGCCGCTCGGTCGCCGCCAACGTCGCCTTCGCGCTTCGCCACGAGGCGAAAGGGCGTCGCCACCGCGCCGATCGCATTGCGGCGCTGCTCGATCTGGTCGGACTTGCCGCCCTTGGGGCGCGGCCGGCGCGGCGGTTGTCGGGCGGCGAACAGCAGCGCCTCGCCCTTGCCCGCGCACTCGCCCGCGATCCGGAAGTTCTGTTTCTCGACGAGCCGACCGCGAATCTTGACCCTGCCGCCACCAAGGCGGTGGAAGATATAATCGTGCAAGTCGCCGCAGCGGGCGTGAAAATCGTGCTCGCGACCCATGATCTCGGGGAGGCCCGCCGCCTCGCCGGCGAGGTCGTGTTCATGCTCCGCGGCCGAGTGCGCGAGAGCGCGCCCGCGAAGTCGTTTTTCGCCGGTCCGGCTACTCAGGAAGCGCAAGCCTTCCTCAGTGGCGATCTCGTGATTTGAAGCGGCTGACGCGTTTCCAGATTGGCTTGACAACCCCTTGCTGTCATCGCCCGGCTTGACCGGGCGATCCAGTAACCACCGGCCGTGGATACTGGATTGCATCGAAATCGGATGTTTCCGATTTCGACAATTTAATGCCGAAGTCGGGCAGGCCCGACTTCGGGTCAAGCCGGGCAATGACCCCGATGGGAGAGCGAGAGATTCCAAATCCACCGAACTCAATTTGACACGCAACATTTGCCGGCATAGCAATCAACTAGCTGCAAAATTACTTGCGATGCCGTCCATGGTCGATCAGGTAAACGCCGAGTCCGGATTTGCGACAATCCCCCCGCACAACCTGCCGTCGCGCCTCAGCATGTCCCGCGGGCTCGCCGAGAGCGCTTTGCCGGTAACCGGCGTCGTCGTCGGCATCATGCTTATCACCGGCCCGATCCTGGCGACCGTCGTTCGCAGCGCGCTGTCTTGGGACGCGGGTGGTCCGGGGCTGTCGTGGCGAAATTTCACCAGCCTGTTCGCCGATCCGCGATTCTATCAGGCGGCAGGCAACACCATCATGTGCGGAATCGGCGCGACAGTCATCAGCTGCGGGCTCGGCCTCAGCCTCGCATGGGTGGTGTCGCGCACCGACATGCCGGGCCGGCGCTGGTTTGAGGTCCTCAATCTCGTGCCATTCTTCTTGTCGCCCTATGTGGGCGCCATTTCGTGGGTCTATCTCGCGGCGCCTCACAGCGGAATTTTGAGCAAGCTGCTGGCTGACACCTTCGGCCTGGCGCCCGATCTCATTCCGATCTACGGCATCGGTGGCGCAACGTGGGTCCTGTCGCTTTTCTACACGCCTTACGTCTACTTGTTCGTCATCGCGCCGATGCGACAGATGGACCCCGCGCTGGAAGATGCCGCGCGGGTGCATGGGGCGGGCTTCTGGACGACGCTGCGCCTCGTCACGATTCCCTTGCTGTTTCCCGCGCTGTTCTCCGCCGCCCTGGTCGTGTTCGTCACCAGCGCCGGATTGTTTGACGTTCCGCTCGCACTCGCGTCCCCGCGCGGCATCCGCACCATGCCGACCGAGATCTTTCAGCTTGTGCAATACCCCTCCGATCTCGGTCGCGCCGCCGCGTTCGGCGTCATCGTGATGGTGGTAACGGTGCTTTTGACGGTGCTTCAGCGCCGTTATCTCGATCGCAGGCGCTTCGAAACCGTGACCGGCAAGGGCTATCGGCCCAGCATTGTCGCGTTGCGTCGCGGCGGCCGCGCCGGTGCGCTCGCGCTTGAGATCATCTACATCGGCTGCGCCGTCGTGCTCCCGATGATCGCGCTCCTGATGGTGTCGTTGTCATCGATTTGGACCGGTACATTGTCGTACGCCACACTCACGTTGCACAATTTCGAATACGTAATGTTCAACTATTCGCTCACTCAACAGGCGATTTTCAACAGCCTGTCTCTTGCCGTGATGGGTGCTACGCTCGGAGTTTCCATGAGCGTGCTGCAGGCCTATTACATCAATCGCAATGCCGGCCGGCGGCGGGCGCTGGCGGACGCAGTCCTGTCCTTGCCGCTCGGCATTCCGGGCATCATTCTGGGCCTTGGGTTTCTCATCCTCGCCATCCGCACGCCGCTCTATTCGACCCTGACCATCATCTTGATTGCCTATGTGGCGCGGTTTTTCCCATTCGCAACGCGTACGGTCTCCTCGATGCTGGTCGCCATAAACCCGGAGCTCGAACAAAGTGCGCGGGCAAGCGGCGCGAGTTGGTTGCAGACCATGCGCTACGTTCTGTTGCCGCTCCTGGCGCCGGCGATCGTTGCCGCCTGGCTGATGCTGTTCGTGATCTTCATTCGCGAGCTTGGCGCCACCATCCTGCTTTACGCGCAAGGCACAGAGACCATCAGCGTGGCGCTGGTGGTTTTGAGCGAGCGCAGCTTCGGCTATGTGGCAGCGCTTGCCGTCATCCAGTTGATGTTGCTACTCATAGCCTTCTCATTATTCAGAGCGACGCGTGCTTCGCTCATTCAGACTTGAGGGGCACGCGCGTGGCTTTTGTGCGGGTTAAAGAGCTGCGCAAGCTGTTCGGCGAGCTTGTGGCGGTCGAAGGCGTGTCGTTTGCGGTAGAGGCCGGCCACACGCTGGCGTTGCTTGGGCCGTCGGGATGCGGCAAAACCACGATTCTGCGGTGCCTTGCCGGCCTTGAGAACGCCGACGCCGGGGCGATCGAGATCGCAGGCGCCACGGTATTCGACCGTACCGCCGGCGTGAACCTCATGCCGGAACAGCGCGACCTCGGCGTCGTGTTCCAATCCTACGCCGTCTGGCCGCACATGACCGTCGCCGAGAATGTCGGCTTCCCTCTCAAGGTCCGGCGTGTTCCCAAGGCCGAGATCGCGGCGCGCACCGGCCGCATCCTTGACCTCGTCGGTCTCGCGAACGCGCAGGATAAGCCCGCCACTGCGCTTTCAGGCGGCCAGCAGCAGCGCGTCGCGCTCGCCCGCGCGCTGGTGCACGAGCCCCGGCTGGTGCTGTTCGATGAACCGATGTCGAATCTCGATGCGCGGCTGCGGGCCCGCATGCGCATGGAGCTTGCCGTACTCCAGAAGCGGCTCGGTTTCACCGCCATCTATGTCACCCACGACCAGGCGGAGGCGTTCTCGCTGGCCGAGACCGTCGTGGTGATGAACCACGGGCGAATCGAGACCGCCGGAGATCCGCGCCGGGTGTTTGCGCGACCGCAAACGCCTTTCGTGGCTGAATTCCTCGGCTTCAACGTCAACCGTGGTCGCGCCGTCACTATCTTGCCCCGGCGCAAGGGCTTCCATGTGGAGGTCGCATTGACGGACGGCTTGCGAATCTGGGGGGTCCTGCGCGGTGACAAGCCGGCGCTCCCAGGACAAAGCGTTCTCGCTTGCAGCCGCAAGGAACACATCGCAGTGGCGAAGCCCGCCGATGCGGCAATGCTGCCGCACCGCGATGTCGCCGGCGTGCCGGGCGAACAAACGTTCATCGGCGTGACGCAAGCTACGTCATTTCTCGGCCTCGAAGAGGAGTATGTGATTTCCATCGATGGTATCGAGATGGGCGCGATCCAGCCGCCTTGCGGATTGCGTGCCGGCGAACCCGTAACGGTGACGATTCGCCCGGAGGACGTCATCGTTTTCGTTGCCGAAAACCGCGACAACCGAGGATAATGGATCGAATTGAGGCTGCCAGAACGGCACTTGCGTAACAACGGATGCCGAAGCAAACATCTTGGGAGGTGCGATGAAATACGTCCTTAGGGTTGCCGTGCTTGCGGCAGCCGCGGTGGTTGGTCTCGCCAAGTCCTCAGGGGCCCAGGAGCCTCCCGTCTTGCCTCCCGCCTTCCATGGCGCATCGGCCGAAGAGAAGGCCCGACTCGCCGAGCTGATCGCTGCTGCCAAGAAAGAAGGCAGCCTCACCTATTGGGACGTTGTCATCCAACCCGAAACCAATGATGCGCTGACCGCGGCGTTTCGCAAGTTCTACGGACTGCCTAACGGGTTTCAAATCCACTATCAGTTGTCCGCCACGGCACCGCTGGTGACGCGGGTCGAGCAGGAGATTAATGCCAACCGCGTCACCATCGATGTGGCGGCGGTCGGCGCGCCCTCCTGGGTGTTCGAGCGCGCCGCCGCCGGCGATGCCTTGGAATACGATTCGCCGCAGTACAAGTTCTACGCGAACGTGATGGCGCGCGGGCTCGGCCGCAAAGGCATATTCGCCTTCAACGGCGCCTACCTGTTCGTGCCGATGTGGAGCACCGACCGGACCAAGTTTGAAGGCAAATCCTGGAAAGACGTCATCAACGCCGTGCCGGCCGGCCGTATCAGCATCGGCGACGTGTCGAAGTCGGTGGCGTATCTTGCAGCCTATGCGGGTCAGCGCAATGTCCTCGATGTGAACTACTTCAAGGCCATCGCGGCGATGAAGCCATCGTTTCTGATCCGCTCCGAGCAGGTCGCAGGCCGCCTCGTCACCGGAGAGGACCTGATAGCGTTCTCCGGCATGCCGACGCGCGCCTATCAATACAATCAGAAGGGCGGGAAATTGAAGTTCATGCTGCCGGAGGAAGGCGCGGTGCTGCTGCCGCAAAGCATGTTCATCCTAGCCAAGGCGCCGCACCCCAATGCCGCCAAATTGTGGGTCGATTTCGTTCTGTCCGAACCGGGGCAGACGATCCTCGTCAAAGGCGAGGCCATGGTGTCGGGCCGCAGCGGTTTCAAAAGCCCATTGCCTGACTATGCTCCCGGCATCGACAGTCTCAAACTGATCAATGTGGATTGGCAGGGCTTGTCATCCGACAAGCTGAGGGGGCTGCGGGACGAGTGGACTGGAATTTTCAATCCGTGATTCCCGTCGTCATTGCCGGGCTTGACCCGGCAATCCATCCCCTTGTTACAAGTGTCTTCTCAAGAGATGGATCGCCGGGTCAAGCCCGGCGATGACGCTCGTGAGATTTGCCAAGCTTCCTTTTCGGGCCAAGCCTGCTAATGACGGAGGCGGGATGTGCAATTCTGGGTCTATATCCTCGCCAGTAGACCGGGAGGCACGCTATACGTCGGCGTAACAAATAATTTGATTCGCCGCGTTTACGAACATCGGAACGGCTTGGTCGAAGGGTTTACGAGGCGGTATGGAGTGAAGAAGCTGGTGTATTATGAACAGCACGATACCGCGGTTTCTGCGATCCAAAGGGAAAGAATATCAAACATTGGTCACGCGAGTGGAAGATTGATCTAATTCTATCCATGAATCCCGAATGGCGCGATTTGTACGACGAGATCACCCAGTAGATACAGCGTCGTCAACCCGCGAAGGACTGCCTGACGACTACCCCGGCGTCATCGCCGGGCTTGACCCGGCGATCCATCAAACGAGAAACGCTTTTTGCAAAAGAGGATGGATACGCGGGTCAAGCCCGCGTATGACGTCAACCTGCACCCTATCCCCCCATTGCATCATCAAAGCCGACCCACGCACCGTCGCGGCAACTGCGCCCGCAGGCCTCCGCGAACGCCACATCCCGGATGCCGGCGGCGAAGTCGGAGCAGAGCGTCGCGTCGGCCGCGAGATGGCGCAAGAAATCCTCCCAGCCGACCCGGTAGGGATTAAGATTTGGCCCCGCCCCTGGCGCTTCCTGCCAGCGCGCACGATAGTCGATGGCGAGGTCGACCATCGGATTGAACGCCGCTACGCGCGGGGTATCGGCGAGCGACTGCATGTAACAGCGGTGTAGCCCCGCAATGGCGGAGCCATTGGTGCCATCGATCTGCAACGTCATGAGATCGTCGCGGCGCACCCGCGTCGCCCATGAGGCGATGATCACGCCGGTCGCGCCTGACTTAAGCTCGATCAGCGTGGTCGCCTGATCCTCGACATCGACCGCGTATCGTGCCCCGGCCTCGTCGAGGCGCTCCGGCACTGCCGTCGTCGCCGACGTGAACACGCGACGGATCGGCCCAAGCAGGCCTTCGATGAGGTAACGAAAATGCGAATACATGTCGACGAGGAGGCCGCCACCGCCAACCTTGCGGTAGTTCCAACTCGGCCGCTGGCAGGGTTCGCCGGAGCCGTCGAACACCCACCAGCCGAATTCGAGCCGGAAGCCAAGGATGCGCCCGAAGAAACCCGCCTGTGCGAGCGAGCGCAGTTTGCGCAGGCCGGGCAAGTATTGCTTGTCCTCGACGGCGCCATGCTTCAAACCGCTCGCCGTCATCGCCGCCAACAGCGCCCGACCATGCGCGACCGTCAGGGCGACCGGCTTTTCCGCATAAATATTCTTGCCGGCCGCGATCCCTTTTTCGAGTGTCGCCTGGCGCTGATGGGTGGCGGCAGCGTCGAACAGCACCGTGTAGCGCGGATCGGATAGCGCCGCATCGAGATCGGTGGTCCAAGGCGCGCCGCCGTTCTCCCGTGCGATGGCAGCGAGACGCTCCTTGTCGCGTCCGACCAGGATCAGCTGCGGCACCACGCGATCCTCGCCCACCGCAAGGCCGCCTTCGGCACGGATCGGCGTGAGCGCATTTTTCAAATGCTGCGTGGCGCCAATGCGGCCAGTTGCGCCATGCACAATGATGCCGATGGTGCGGATGGCCATCTGGATGCGGTCGTATGCTATCTTGGACGAGACGTTCGCCGGGGAGTGCTCGACCTCATGTTACGCAAAGCCACGCGTACTGACTATCCACCTATCTCGGAAATCCGGCTAACAGTTCGGGAGAACAAATGCCGCTTGATCAAATGGTGCGGCGGGCGAACAATCGTGTCCGAGAGCCGCCGGCGGTGCCGGTTTTTGCAAAATGAATTCGCGGGGGAGGAAAAGGAATGACTACACGCAGAAGCTTCCTTAAAGGAGCGGGCGCGGCAGGCATCGCGTTCTGCGGTTGCGGAATGCTTGACGGCGCACATGCGCAGGAGGCGGGGCGGCGCCTGCCGGTCCTTGTCAAGGACAAGCGGATCAAGACGATCGACGTGCACTCGCATTGCCTCTTCCAGGACGCCGTCAACCTGATGGGCGACGAGGCGCGCGGCGTGTTCGTGCCGGTCAAGGGTGCGGAAGACCAATACATCGCGGTCGCCGAACGCCTCAAGCAGATGGACGCCATGGCAATCGACATGGAAGTGCTCTCCATCAATCCGTTCTGGTACCGCAAGGACCGCGACACCGCAGCCGCAATCGTCAAGCTGCAGAATGAGAAGCTCGCGGAGCTGTGCGCCTCGCAGCCGGAACGCTTCGCGGCCTTTGCGTCGCTTGCCCTGCAATTCCCCGATCTGGCCGTGCAGCAACTTGATGACGCCGTGAGAAAGTTCGGCCTGCGGGGCGCCCAGATCGGCGGCAGCGTCGCCGGCGAAGACTTTTCGAATCCCAAGTTTCACCCGGTCTGGGCGAAGGCCGAAGAGCTTGGGGCCGTGCTGTTCATCCACCCGCAGAGCCCGCCGGAGCTTGCCAAGCGCTTCCAGGGTAACGGCTGGCTGTCGAACACCATCGGTAACCCGCTCGACACCACCATCGCGCTTTCGCATCTGATCTTCGAAGGCACGCTGGACCGCTTCCCCGGATTGAAGATTCTCGCAGCGCATGGCGGCGGATATCTCGGCTCCTATGCGGCGCGCTCCGACCACGCCTGTTTCGTCGCGCCGCCCGGCGCATGCAATCCGGAAATCAAGCTGAAGAAGCAGCCGACCGAATACCTGCGTCAGCTCTATTTCGATGCCCTGGTGTTCACGCCAGAGGCGCTGCGCCATCTCGTGGCGCAGGTCGGCGCCAGCCAGGTCATGCTCGGCAGCGACCACCCGTTCGTGTGGGAGCAACATCCCGTGGACCACATCTTCGCCACCACGACCCTCTCCGACGACGAGAAGGCCGCGATCCTCGGCGGTAACGCGGCGCGGCTGTTGGGGGTCAAAGTGTAGCTTGGGATTCAGCCGAGAGAGGTCATAAGAAGCATTGCCACGGTCAACAAGGCACGCCTGGGCAGCGCGTTGTCGCGGCGCGTTCGCGGGTTAGTTTCGTCTGCGGTCACGACGGCGTGATAATAGCCATGAAATGACCGGGAATAAATCACCTCGTCCGGCAGTCTCTTCCGCAGTCGGTCGCCTATCGGCCGCAAGGGAGAGAGCATATGGGACAGGACGAAAATGACGGCATTGACCGGCGCGGCGCATTGGAATGCATGATTTGGGCCGGCACCGGCGTACTATGGACGATGGTGGGTGGCGTGCCACGGTCATCGTCGCTGCTGGGAATTTCCGAAGCAAAGGCGCAGGCCGCAACCGGTTTCACATTCCTGCAGATTTCCGACAGCCACATTGGTTTTAAGGCGCCGGCGAACCCCAATCCGATGGCGACGCTCGACGAGGCCATTGCCAAGATCGGAGCGTTGCCGCAAAAGCCCGCTTTCATGATTCACACGGGCGACATCACGCACTTGTCCAAACCTGAAGAGTTCGATAACGCCGATCAGGCCGTCGGCAAGGCGCGGCTCGATACCTTCTACGTTCCGGGCGAGCACGACGTCGTCGATGCCGACCTCGGCAAGGCCTACATGGAGCGCTATGGCAAACGGGTCCAGGCCAAGGGAACGGGCTGGTATTCGTTCGACAAGAACGGCGTGCACTTCGTCGGCCTGGTCAACGTAGC
>WNFG01016166.1_pt1 | contig 10395 bp, 12 predicted proteins | sample 5400431 | NCBI WGS metagenome assembly WNFG01 (sample SAMN13153346, study PRJNA577476) | soil metagenome | isolation source: 120 cm saprolite under Douglas fir tree site 2 hole 3 replicate 2 | place: USA:California | collected 2015-04-18
CCCAGTTAGTTGTAGCTGCCGAAATGCTCATCGGCACAATTTCGATATTCCTGCCGGCAGAGACGTCAGCAGCGGCAATGCCGGACACCTTGCAAGTCTTCAGTGCCGCGTCCCGCTGTTGATCACTAATCGATTGCTCGAGTGGGAGAACGACCACGCCGCGGCGCAAACACGCAATCAGGATCGAAGGCCAATCTTCGTGATTCCCAATGTGGATTGCCACGACGCTGCCGGCGTCGAAGCTCTCGATCTTTGATTCAAAATCGCGCGCGCGTTCGTCGATTCCCCGAAATGTGAAAACGAGCCGGCCGCGACTGTTGAAAATTGCGGGCGCGTCGCGCTTTTGAGCGAGAATCGCTTGCCACCGTTTCGACAATTCATCTTTCAGCTTCATCGCTTGCGTAAAATGCCCACGCGGTTACATTCGGCGCTCATTTTTGACGATGAAAGCAGGCATTCACCCAGAATATCACGAGACAGATATCGTTTGCGCGTGCGGAGCGGTCTATCATACCCGCTCGACGCGCCGTGACATTAGAATCGGTATTTGCGCCGCTTGTCATCCGTTTTTCACCGGCGAACAGAAATTTGTGGACACGGCCGGCCGCGTCGAAAAATTCGCCAAGCGCTACGGCAGCACCAAAGCCGCGCGCTCGGGCAAAAAAGGTTAGCTGATTGTAGAGGCGCTTGTGCCAAGCGCCTTCTTTGCGCGGCTGACACAGCCGCCACTACACACTCATGGACTTTGATCCTCTCATCCAACGCAAACGGGAACGCTTCGAGCAGCTCGAACGCGAAATCGCGGACCCGCGTCTTTTCGAGAATCGCAAACGCGCCGGCGAACTCAGGCGCGAACACGCCAGCACTAAGGGCGTACTCGCGAAATGGGACGAACTCGAAACGGCGCGCAAGCAGCTCGACGACAATCGTGAGCTGGCGACCTCGCGCGACGTTGAGATCGCGGCGATGGCGGACGACGAGATTCCGGATTTGGAAAGGCGTGTGGCTAAGCTCGAGCGCGAATTGCAAATTGCGTTGCTGCCGCCGGACGAAAACGAAAACCGCGACGCGATTGTCGAAATTCGCGCCGGCACTGGCGGAAACGAAGCCGCGATTTTCGCGGCCGATCTTTACCGGATGTATCAGCGCTACGCCGAGTCGGCCGGATTAAAGACCGAAGATCTCGAATCGAGCCCGGCGGAGCTGGGCGGGTTAAAAGAGGCGATCTTCAAAGTTTCGGGCGAATCCGTCTTTCGAAAATTGCGTTACGAAAGCGGAGTGCACCGCGTTCAGCGGGTGCCCGCAACTGAAGCGCAGGGGCGCATCCACACTTCCACGGCCACGGTCGCAGTCTTGCCCGAAGCGGAAGATGTGGATGTTGAATTGAAGCCGGAAGATTTACGGATTGAAGTTTCCCGCTCCGGCGGTCCTGGCGGACAGGGCGTCAACACGACCGACTCGGCTGTCCAAGTCATGCACATTCCAACCGGAACGATTGTTCGTTGCCAGGACGGTCGCAGTCAGCTCAAGAACAAGGAAAAGGCATTATCGATCTTGCGGGCGCGATTGCTAGAACGCCAGCAGCAGGAGGAAGCGGCAAAATATAGCGCCGTGCGCAAGAGTCAGATCGGCTCAGGCGGGCGCGAAGAAAAAATTCGCACCTACAATTTTCCCCAAAACCGGCTGACCGACCACCGTATCGGACTAACGCTCTATAATTTAGATCGTGTGATTGATGGCGACCTCGACGAGATGATTCGCGCGCTCCAAGCAGCCGATATGGCGGAGCGGTTGAAAGAGTCGTCGATTTCGGCGTGAGCACTCTCCTTCTGTCATTTCGACCGAAGTAGAGAAATCTCTTACTATTTCTGAAATATCTAGAGATGTCTCGACTTCGCTCGACATGACAAAAACGAAGACCCTGCTCGAAGTCCTGCAATCGACGACGGCGTATTTCCGAAAGCACAAGATCGACAACCCGCGATTGAACGCGGAACACTTGCTTGCGCACGTGCTCGGGCGCACGCGGATGGAGCTTTATCTCGAGTTCGAGCGTCCGCTTGATGGCGCGGAACTGGCGCCACTGCGCGATCTGGTGAAGCGCCGAGGGCAAGGCGAACCGCTCCAGCATTTGCTAGGCACGGTCGAATTTTGCGGCCAGACATTCCTGATCGACAAACGCGCGATGGTGCCGCGACCGGAAACCGAAGAGCTCGTCGAACTCCTGCAATCGAGAATCGAGAATCGAGAATCGAGGATCGTTGATGTTGGAACAGGCAGCGGAGTGATCGCCCTGAGTTTGGCGAAAGAATTTTCTTCTCGAAAATTTGGCTGAAAGATTCGACCTAATCGCGGCGAATCTTCCATATATCTCCACGCAAGATCGGCATCTGCTCTCGCGCGAGGTCCGGCACGATCCCGAGGTAGCGCTTTTTGCCGGACCGGCGGGCGATGAGTTGGTGCGAAGACTAATCGAGCAAGCGCCGTCGCATCTCGAACCAGGCGGTTTGCTCGCACTGGAAATTGCGGTCGGTCAGGCTGAAGGACTGTCCGAGCTCTTTCGTCAAAAAAAATACCACGACATTGAGTCGAAAAGGGACTATTCAGGTATCACACGCTTTGTCTTAGCCAGGTATGGATAAAATCCGGATCCACGGGGGGCGTCCGCTGAGCGGATCGATCAAAATCAGCGGCTCGAAAAATTCTGCTCTGCCGATTCTGGCGGCGACGCTTCTCACTCGCGAGCCGTGCACGATTCGGCGCGTGCCCGATCTGAGCGACACGCACTACATGCTGCAAATTTTGAAGCACCTCGGCGCGGAGGTAGAACGCGCCAGCGGCACCGTCACAGTCGCGGCCGTAAAAATAGATTCGATCGCTCCCTACGATGTCGTCCGCAAAATGCGCGCGTCGGTTTGCGTGATTGGTCCGCTCCTTGGCCGGTGCAAAGAGGCGACGGTTTCGCTGCCGGGTGGTTGCGTCATTGGCGATCGGCCGATTGATTTGCATTTGAAGGGATTCGAAGCGCTCGGTTCTGCCGTTCGCGTGGAAGCAGGCAATATAAAAGTGTTTGCGCCGAAACTCACCGGCGCGGTGATCAATTTGCGCGGGAAATTTGGGCCCACTGTTCTCGGGACCGACAACGTGATGATGGCGGCCGTGCTGGCTGAGGGAACGACCGTGATTGAAGGCGCCGCTCAGGAACCGGAAGTTGTCGATCTTGCGAATTTCCTGAACAAGATGGGCGCGAAGATTGAAGGCGCCGGCACCCGCCGGATCATCGTTGAAGGCGTCAAGGAATTGCACGGCGCTGAGCACGACATCATCCCGGACCGGATCGAGGCCGGAACATTTCTCGTGGCAGGGGCAATTTGTGGAAACGGAATTACGGTCAAACGCGTCGAGCCAAAGCACGTTGAAGCCGTAACCAAGGCGCTGAGTAATTGCGGATTCAAAATCGAATCGTCCGAGAATTCAATTACGGTGTCGCCCAACGGCGTGGCAACGCCGCTCGAACTTGCGACCGAACCTTATCCCGGTTTTCCGACCGATATGCAGGCACAAATGTGCGCACTTCTTTCCACGACTGGCGGCATTAGCGTCATCACAGAAAACATTTTTCCGCAACGCTACATGCACGTGGCCGAGCTCAAGCGCATGGGCGCAGATGTCGATCTTGAGGGTCCAACTGCCGTTATCCAAGGCGTCGATCGTCTCTTTGGCGCGCCGGTGATGGCGAGCGATTTACGCGCGTCGGCCGCCTTGGTCCTTGCTGGATTGAAGGCGGACGGAATTACAGACGTCAGCCGCGTTTACCACATTGATCGCGGCTACGAACATTTGGATGAAAAACTGAGCGAGCTCGGTGCCCAGATCGAGCGAGTGCAAGGATAACTTATGGAACCAGCGACAACGACAACATCGACATCTTCCAGTGTGCGAACGTGGTGCATTCTTGCGCACGCCACGGCTTTAGTCGGATTCTTAGTGCCGGTCGCGGGTCACCTCGTCGGACCGCTCATTGTCTGGCTGGCCAAGCGTCAGGATTCACCCGAGATCGACGCCCACGGCAAAGAGTCGATGAACTTTCAGATTTCGATGCTGATCTGGAACGCGATCGCGGCGATTTTGATCATTGTCTTGATCGGCATTCCAATCCTGATTCTGCTGCATATTCTTAACATTATTTTTGGGTTCACCGAACCGCCCGCTGGCGATTGAGTCAATCGCTCCTACCCGTGCGTGGTGTTTTCAGCAGTCCACGCAGCGTTTTCATGTTCGCGACGTCTTCATGCAATTCCTTGCCTTTCGGCGTTTCGAGAACCTTTGGGATTTTTCGAAATCGCCGGTCGCGCATAATAAAGCGGAATGCGTCCAGACCGATCTGGCCCTTTCCGATGTGCTGGTGTCGATCCACCCGCGAACCGCGCACGGTTTTGGAATCGTTCACGTGAATGGCGGCGAGACGGTTGAATCCGATTACGCGATCGAATTCGCGAAATGTTTTCTTGATCCCGGCTTCACTCCCGATGTCGTAACCGGCGGCGAAAATGTGCGCGGTGTCGAGACAAACACAAAGTCGCTCCGGCTCGCGCACATTTTGGATGATGTAAGCGATCTGCTCGAATCTGTGGCCCAGACACGAGCCCTGGCCGGCGGTCGTTTCGACCGCGATGCGCGTCTTCAATTTTGGGATTTTTCGAAACACGCGATTGACCGAGTCGACAATTTTTTCGAGGCCGGCTTCTTCACCAACGCCGAGATGCGCGCCGGGATGAAGAACCAAAAACGGCAGCTCGAGTTGATGCGCGCGGGTGAGCTCTTCAGACAAGGCGCGGATGGAATTGGCGTGAAACTGCGGATTTGTGGCCGCGAGATTGATCAGATAATTCGCGTGGGCAAAGATCGACAACAAGTCGCCGCGTTGGACATGATCGCAAAACGCCCGGATTTCCTGGCGTGTGAGCGGGCGCGCGAACCATTGCATATTGTTCTTCACGAACATCTGAATGGCGGTGCACTTGATCGAACAGCCGCGCTCGATTGCGGTGTGCACGCCGCCACTGCTCGACATGTGCGCGCCGAGAAGAATTTCGGATCGCCGATTCTCGTTTACCGATTTGTTCCGGCCGTTCGAGCCCGTCACAACTTCGACAAATAATACGGCAGCATGTCGCGCCAGTAATTCCAATCGTGGCCGCGCCATTTGCCGTCATCGAGCCAGTGCTGGATGCCTTTCGAGTTCAGAATTTCCGAGAGCCGGTATGATTCGTGACGGGTGTTGTCCCATTCGCCGGTGCCAATGACGATGCCCATGTGATTGTATTTCCACGGGTCGGTCGTGTTCGGTAGATAATGAAACGGACTGTTGAAATAAATGTTGTCGTCGTAATAGCCATCGAAAAAATCGCTGATGTCGAACGAGCCGCTTAAGCTAATGAGATAGCCGACCAAATCCGCATGGCGAAAGGCGATGTTGGCGGCGTGATACGCGCCGAGACTCGCGCCGCAAACGGCCACGCGATGGCAGCGACATTCACGCCGCGCGAGATCGAACACATCGCGCACGATCACATTTTCATAAGCGTTGTGCGTTTTCATTCGATCGGCCGGATGAATTTTCTTGTTGTAGAAACTTTCCAGATCGATCGCGTCCGGGCAATAAACGGTGACTTTGCCAGCATCGACATAGCTCGCGACTGAACCGACGAGCCCAAAATCTTTGGTTTGATAATAACTGCCGAAGGAAGTCGGGAAGATGATCAATGGCAGACCGCCGTCGTTTCCGAACGCGAGCATTTCAAACTCGCGGCTCAACCACGGTGTGTACCATTTGATATAGCGTTCGTTCATCTTCGTTTGTCATTTCGGGCGAAGCCGGAGGCGAAGTCGAGAAATCTCTCAATCTAAAATTAATTCGGATTCGGAAATAGTAAGAGATTCCTCGGTCCGAGCCGGATTGGCACTTTAGCTCGGAATGACTTAGAAGCGTCTGGTTTTGAAACCGAAACACACTCTGACCGGAAACATTAAACGGCATCGCGCTTTTCATTCGAAGGTTCTCGGAAATCGCCGCGACGTGCTGGTCTATTTGCCGCCCGGCTATAGTCGTTTTTCGCGAAGACGTTACCCGGTTTTATATTTGCACGACGGGCAAAATGTTTTCGATGCCGCGACTTCGTTTGGCGAAGTTGAGTGGGGCGTTGATGAGACCGCACAGCGATTAATCCGACATAAACTGGTCGAGCCGCTCATCATCGTGGCGGTGGCAAACATCGGCGAAGAACGGATCCATGAATACGCGCCGACGCCGGGCGTAATCGAGCCGAAGGACCATCCAAGAAAACGCAGCCGCGGGCTCGCCCGAATTTACGGCCAATTTTTGATCGAGGAACTCAAGCCATTCATCGACAGAAAATATCGGACCAAGGCAGAAGCCGAATTTACCGGACTCGGAGGATCGTCGCTCGGTGGGCTGGCGACACTGGCGATGGGAATTTTATTTTCAGAGACGTTTTCTCGTTTAATCGTGATGTCGCCCTCGATTTGGTGGGACGATTTCGCGATTTTCCGGCTGGTCGGAATCCTGGCCGAAAAACCGCCGCTTAAAATCTGGCTCGATACCGGCACTGCCGAGCCGGGATGGGAACAAGCGCGCGAGTTACGCGATTGCTTGGTCGACGAAGGCTGGCAGCTGGATGTCGATCTTAAGTATCTCGAAGTGGAAGGCGCTGGCCACAGCGAGGCGGCCTGGGCGATGCGGGTTGAACCGGCGCTGCGATTCTTATTTCCGCCGCGTCCGATCGCGTGATGGAAATTACTGCAAAAACTTGCCGTAAACGTGAAAGACGCGGGCGAAACCGCCGACGAATTCCTGATCTTTCTCGTAACTAAATTCACGTTTCGCCGGCAGCCATGTCAAATGACGCGGCGCGTCGGAATGATTCGGATCGTAGACAAGATAATGATCAGTGCCGTCGGCTGATCGCTTGCCGTCGTGAGTGTAAACAAGAACGGAATGATTGATGTGGAGAATCGGATAGTCCGAGAGGTAGGCGATGAAAAATTCGCCGCGGGCGAGCGTTTGCTCCAGCTCTTCATGCGTTTTTTCCTGATAGTCTTTGTTGTGCAAATAAAACATCCGGAAATTCCCCGGCCGTAGATAAGCGACCCAGCCGAGACCGATGTTTCTCTGCATGAGCCTGGTGTGCGCCTGACTCATTTCGCGCAAATTGCGATAACCGGGAATGACGATCCGCTTTTCCGGCGGCAATGGATCGTGCCATGGTTGCTTCCGCGTGACCGCTCGAATGCGTTTGTGCAGTTCGCTCTCATCTAACGATGGAGAGTTCGGATCGAACTGCGCGAACTTGTAAAACTGCTCGACGGTCCGGCTCATGACGAAACAGCGGCGCGTGTAGCGGTCCGGTTTCTTCCTTTCAAAGAAATTGCGGTGAGAAACGATTTTGCCCTGTTCGTAGGCGAATACGGTTGTGTTCGCGAACGCGAGGGTGTCGCGATAAAAACTGAAACCCGCCGCTGGTCCGGCTGAAGCGGCGAAACAGTTTGCGATGGGCACGACTGATAGGATCGCAACAAGACCAGCAATCTTCCGCGCTCTCATCCTGATCCCGCAGCCGCGGGAGAAGGATCTCTTACACACGCGTTGGTCACGCAGATTAGCTTCTGTGCTCCAAGCTTCGATTGCGAGATCGCTCGGTGCGAGCCGCACTGGCATTTCGCTCGGGATGACAGCACAAGATCGATCCGCCAAAGGACGGATTCGCGGCGGCGAATAATCTCCAAGTCGCATCACTAATTATGAACGCGCTGAACTCGTTTTCGGCTCAGCGAAATTGCCGAGTTTCCGAAATTTCTTGTAGCGCTTTTTCAGCAACTCGTCGACTTCCGTCCCTTTAAGATGCTCCAAGTTTCGCCGCAACGCCCTGCCTAGGTTCGTCGTCGCCGTTTCATAATCGCGGTGCGCGCCGCCTTCTGGTTCGTCCACGATCTCATCGACGACGTTAAGTTTTAACAAATCCTGCGCGGTCAGTTTGAGCGCTTCGGCGGCTTCGGGCGCGTGACGCCGGTCGCGCCACAAAATTGCCGAGCAGGCTTCGGGACTGATCACGGAGTAATACGCGTTTTCCAAAATCAAAACGCGGTCCGCGACGCCAATGCCGAGCGCGCCGCCCGATCCGCCTTCACCGATCACAGCTGCGATGATCGGCACTCGCAAATTCATCATCTCCCGCAGATTGACCGCGATCGCTTCCGAAATGTGGCGTTCTTCGGAACCGATTCCTGGAAACGCGCCCGGGGTGTCGATCAACGAAATGACCGGCATCTTGAACTTTTGCGCGAGGCGCATCAGTCGAAGCGCTTTGCGATAGCCTTCGGGATGCGCGCAACCAAAATTGCGCATCACATTTTCTTTGGTGTTGCGGCCTTTCTGGTGCGTGATGACGACGCAACGCTGCGAATCGAGCATGGCAAGTCCGCTCGGCATCGCTTTGTCATCGGCGAAATGCCGGTCGCCGTGCAGCTCGGTCCAACCAGTGAAACAACGCTCAACATAATCGAGCGCGAACGGTCGTTGCACATGCCGCGCGATTTGGACGCGCTGCCACGCGCTCAAGTTGCCATAAACCTGGCGACGCGTGTCGCGCAACTTGGTTTCGATCGCTTCCACTTCCGAACCAAGATCGACATCGTGCTCGCGCGAATGCGCCTTCAACTCCTGCAAGCGCCGTTCCAGTTCAACGATCGGCTTTTCAAAATCGAGTGGTTGCAGGTCCATCGCGCTAATCGGTAATCGTGACCGGGGTCTGTTTGTTGACCAGGCTGCTTAATTCTTCCACGTCTGCCGCGGCGAGGCCAAGTCCTTGCGGAGGCGGCGGCTGGGACAATGCCGGATGCGCCGAATCCGGCACGGAATAAATCGTGTAAGCCTGCGAGCTGAGCCGGATCCAGCGCGTGCTGCCGATAAATTCTTTGGTGCCGAAGCCGACACGCTTGCCACCGTTCCACGCCATCACTTCGGCAACTTTGGTCGTGACTTTGGACGGCTGTTTGGCCGGCAATTTTTCCTCCTGCAAATGATATTGCTTGAAAAAGCCACCGTGATTGAGAACCACGAGCAGTTTTGGTTTGCGCTGAACGACGATGGCGAAATCGGGATGCGAGATGAGCAAGTGCTCTCCGATGTGAAGCATTGTTCCGTTCAGATTGTTCATTCGCATGATGAGCTCCGGCGTCGATTTCACCTTGTGCGCGACCCTCTGCAAAACGTCGCCAGGTTTGACGACGTATTCCTCTTTTTCGGGCGACGGCGTGCGCGAAAGGAGGATGTCGACGTTCACTTCGCCTAACAAATCCTTGGCTTCTTCGGCGTGCTGACCGCTCGGATATTTTTGGATAAACGCGGTGAGCGCTGCGCGCGCTTCCGGAATTTTCCCTTCCTGCCGCAATTCGGCGGCGGCCTCAAATTCCGGCAGCGTCAGGTCAAGTCTCGGTTCGGGAGTGACCTCACCGCGCTGTTCTTTGCGGACCTGGATATCTTCTTTGAAAACAAAATTGTACCCGAACCAGGCGGCGCCGCCGAAGATGATGATTGCCAGAAACAGGACGAAGAACCACTTCATGGATTAAATAGCGCGGGGGGTAATTTTGTCGTGGGCGCGGCCAATTTCCAGCTGCGACGCGCGGGAAAATTAGGTCGCTTCCTCGCGTCCTGGGAAGAACCGGTGCCAGAGCCGTCCGATGGTGCGTTCTTCCTCGTTGCTCCAAGTGTAATGACAGTCCTGGCAATAAAATTCCTTGGGAATGACTTTCATCGCACACAGCAGCCCGACCAATGCTGGAGTCAGGAACTTCCGCGTCATTTGCGGATACTCGATGTTCGAGGATCCGCATTGCGGGCAGCGAATGATGGCGGCAGCCACGTCGGGATCTTTCGTTTCCCATTCGATCATTAAATTCTGCACGCGTTCGAAATCGGCGTCGTCCACCATCACCTTGGCATTGGCCTGCGGGCGCGACATGAAGGCGACCTGCTGAAGGTGGCCCTCGTTGTGAATGTCCGCTTTGATTCCGGCCTGTTGAAAGCGCTGCTTCAGACGCTTCGCCTTGTCCGGCTCGTTGAATGTCGCGATCGTCACCATGGCTTGATCTTGCAGTGGCGCTGCGTCATTGAGCAAACATCAACTACTGGCCGAGCGCAAGATTCGGCGGCGGGAACCAATGGTAGAGCATGAAATAAACGAGCACGCCGGTGACTGAAACATAGAGCCAAATCGGCATCGTCCAGCGGCCGATCCGGCGATGTCGATCCCAGCGGCGTTGAAACACCGGCACGAGAGTCACGATCACCAACGGTAACGTGACGAACGCGAG
>WNFG01005785.1_pt1 | contig 10394 bp, 5 predicted proteins | sample 5400431 | NCBI WGS metagenome assembly WNFG01 (sample SAMN13153346, study PRJNA577476) | soil metagenome | isolation source: 120 cm saprolite under Douglas fir tree site 2 hole 3 replicate 2 | place: USA:California | collected 2015-04-18
CTGGCACGCTCATGGTCACCAACAGCACGGTTACCGCCAGCGTTGCCAGCAATGGCGGCGGGATCTACAACGTCCAGGGCGGGACCCTGGCCCTCGCGGGCACCACCGTCTCCCAGAACGTGGCCGGGCGGGACGGCGGCGGTATCGCGAACAACGGCGGAACCCTCCAGCTGAGCCTGAGCACCGTGTCCGGCAACAAGGCCAGCCAGGCCGGCGGCGGCATCGTCAACTTCTTCGGCACCGTCTCGATCAGCCAGAGCACCATCGCCGCCAACGCCGCGTCCGGGAAGAACAGTGAAGGCGGGGGCGGCATCGCCAACGGCGACGGGACGCTGACCGTGGACAAGAGCACCATCAGCGGCAACAGCACGAATTCGGGCACCGGCGGCAGCGCCATCTTCAACATCCTCACCACATCGGTGTCCAACAGCACCATCAGCGGCAACATGTCCCCCCAAACCAGCGGGTCCATCCTCAATTCGGACACCCTGACGCTGTCCTACGTCACCATCGCATCCAACTCGGCCGGCATCGTCAACACGGCCAGCGTCACCGCAACCGGCACCATCATCGCCAACAGCACCCAGGGACCAAACTGCTTCGGGAACCGGATCCACGAGCCATTCGGATTCAACCTGGACAGCGGCACCTCGTGCCGGCTCTCCCAGGCCACCGACCTCACCAGCACCGATCCGCTGCTCGCCCGGCTGGCCAGCAACGGCGGGCCGACCCAGACCCAGGCGCTCGAAGCCGGAAGCCCCGCGATCGACCGCGGCGGCACCAGCGCCAACGGCTGCCCGCCAGCCGACCAGCGGGGAGTCACCCGGCCGCAGGGACCAGCCTGCGACATCGGAGCATTCGAATTCGTGCAATAAGAGGATCGCCATGCGCCAAAAGTGATGGCGGCCTCTCACGGGTGAACAGGGGGCCGCAGCGGTCAGCGGACCGCTGCGGCCCCCTGCGGGTCAGAACGTGGCCGCGGTAGCCCGAGCCGGCCGAGGTCGTTACGGACCCCGTTTACCCGCGCCGCCTGCGCCACGGGCCGCACGGCCGCGGCAACGGCCGCGGCAACGGCTGCGCGGCCGGGCGGTCACCACCGGGCACATCGGCGGCTTCGTCAAGATCAATTGCGGGCCCGCGGCGGCCGCGAGTGCGGTGCGGATGACCTGCGTACGTCGGCAGCGGCTCAACGATGACCGTTCCGTACTCCCAGGACAAGACGCGCTTCGCTGGGGATCCTGGCCGCGAAGAACCTCAACCTGCCCCGGCCCGGCCGAGCCGGGCCGATCCTCGACGGCCTGCCTCCCCGCTTGCCAGGGTTCGGCGTGGCGCGAAGACCGCGCCGGCCCGGGCCACGCGAATTCAGCCATGAACTGGGGCCTGCGATCGCGGCGTGTTCAACCAATGTTCACAGCAGGAACTGAACCGGCGCGGACTGGGTACCTGAACTCTGTTGGCAAGTGCGGCCCGGGATCCAGAAGGGCCTGGGCGCACCTGGAACGGAGGTTCCAATGACGCGATTCACGTTCCGCCGGCCGCACTCCCTCTCACCCGGGCCTGGCCTGCGCCGGCGCCGGTCGTGGCCGGCTGCCGCCGCGGTTGCCGCCGCCGCGCTGGCCACCATGGCCGCAGCCGCCTCCCCGGCTGGCGCGGGACAGGCACGATTCCACCAGGTCAACCTGGTGTCGGACATCCCGGGCGTCGCCCCGTTGACCGACCCGGACCTGCTCAACGCGTGGGGCCTGGCCGCTACCCCTGGCACCGACCAGGCGCCAGGCTCGCCGCTGTGGGTGTCCGACAACGGCTCAGACAAGACCACCCTGTTCGCCGGGGCCACCCCCACCTCGGTGACCCAGGTGCTGGTGGTGAACATCACCGCGGGCGCTCCCACCGGTCAGGTGTTCAACCCCGACCGCGCCGGCTTCGTCGTCCATGACGCCGCCGGCCACTCGGGCTCGGCGCTGTTCATCTTCGCCTCCGAGAACGGCGCGATCGACGCCTGGAACCCCGGCGTCGGCGCCACCGGGACCGGGCCGTCAACGGTGACCGAGACGCCCGTCAGCAACGGCGCCAACGCCGTCTACAAGGGCCTGGCCATCGCCCAGGCATCCGACGGCCACACCTACCTCTACGCCACCAACTTCAGGTCCGGGCGAGTCGAGGTCTATGACAGCAACTTCCAGCCGGCCCGGCTGCCGGGCGGGTTGTTCACCGATCCCGGCATCCCGGCCGGTTACGCGCCATTCGGCATCCAGGAACTCGCCGGCGAGCTTTACGTGACCTACGCCAAGCAGGACGCCGCCCTGCACGACGACGTCGCCGGGCAGGGCCACGGCTTCGTGGACGTCTTCAGCAACGACGGCGCGCTCATCCGCCGTCTGGTGTCTCATGGTCAGCTCAACTCGCCATGGGGACTGGCCCTGGCACCTGCCGGCTTCGGCGGATTTGGCGGCGCGCTGCTCGTCGGCAACTTCGGTGACGGGCACATCAACGCCTACAACCCCGACACCGGCGCCCACCTGGGCCAGTTGCGCGGGCCGGGCGGCCACCCGATCGTCATCGACGGCCTGTGGGGTCTTAGGTTCGGCAACGGGAACGCCGCCAAGACCGGAGAACTGGTCTTCTCCGCCGGGCCCAACGGCGAGGCCGACGGGCTGCTGGGGAAGATCGTGGTAGCCGGCTGACACTGTCCCGTTGACCCGCAACGGACCCCGGGCGCAGGGCGGGCAGCGTCACCCCCAGGTGCCTGCCAGCGCCTCTGCGCCCGGGTGACCGGGGACCAGCTGCCCGGGCACCAGACGCGGAACCTCCTTGGCTCTGCGAGGTGGCCTGCAGGCTCGCTGGCGCCCACCCCGGCGTCGGTCCCTCCGAGAAGCTGGCACTGGCCACGAACGCGGTCCGTGGCCTGCTCGACGGCAGGGCAATCGAGGTGTGGGTGGGCCGGCCGATGGCCGCCCGCTGACCACCAACGCCTCCCACGGCAGGCCCCCTTTCACCAGCGACAACAATGAGGCGTGGCAGCGAGAGCGTCATCAACCAGTTCCCCGTGTAGCCAGGGCCACCTAAATTACTCTTCGGTCACTTCGCCCCTGATGAGTTCGTCCTGGGGTCGTGGTCATATCCGGCCGGGATTTCTCGATAAGCCCTGGGCCGCAGGTCAGCGAGGGTGCTGGGGTTGTGGCGAGGACGAGTCGGTCTCGATTTGGGCATACCGGCAAGTAGTGGCGGGTTGTTCTCCTACGGTGACGATTCGTGTCGCATGAGTGGTTGTCTGGCGAGCAGGTGGGCCGGTATGGCCGGTTCGTGGCGGATCCGACGCCGGAGGAGCTGGAGCGGTTCTTCTTCCTGGACGAGGCCGCGCTGGCGGAGGTGCAGACCCGGCGTGGCCTGCACAACAAGCTCGGCTGGTCGGTCCAGTGGGGGACCGTGCGGATGCTCGGCACCTTCCTGACCGACTCCGGTCCGGTGCAGGTGCCGGAAGTGGTGATCCGGTATGCCGCCGAGCAGCTGGGGGTGCAGGAGTGGACGGCGGTCAGGCAGTACGGCGACCGGCCGCAGACCCCCTACGATCACGCGACGCAGATCCGGGACCTGCTGGGGTACCGGGAGTTCTCTGCGGCCGAGGGTGAGGTGGCCGCGTTCATCGCTTCGCGGGTCGCCAAGACGCGGGACTCGCGGCGGGAGCTGTTCGACCGGGCGGTGCTGTGGCTGGTCGAGAACCGGGTGCTGCTGCCGGGGATCAGTACGCTGTCGCGGCTGGTCGCCGAGGTGCGGCGGGCGGAGCTGGCCGCGATCAACTCCGCGCTGATGGACGCGGCGCCGCCGCACATGCGCGGGGAGCTGGTGGCCACGCTGACCGTGCCGGACGGCAAGAAGGTTTCGGTGCTGGAGTGGATGCGCACGCCGGTGACCAGGCTGTCGGGCACGGGGATGTGCGAGGCGTTCGACCGGTCGGCGTACGTGCTGGGGCTGGGGACGGGGGCGGTGGACTGCGGCGCGGTGGCGCCGGTGAAGATGGCCGAGCTGGCCCGGTTCGGGGTCACGGCCAAGGCGTTCCGGATCAGGCAGCTGGAAGACAGCCGACGGGCCGCCACGCTGCTGGCGACGGTGCGGCATCTGGAGGGCGTCTCGGTCGATGACGCGCTGCTGCTGTTCGACCTGCTGATGTCCACCAGGCTGCTGTCGCAGGCCGGCCGGGCTGCCGACAAGGAGAAGCTGAGGAACCTGCCCCGGCTGCGGGTGGCGGCGGCACGGCTGGCGGCCGCGTGGGCGATCGTGCGGGACACCCCGCCGACCCAGGTCGGGCAGGACGGCGCGGAGAAGGACACCACGGCGGCCGAGGTGGTCGACGCGGTCGTCCAGGTGGTGACCCGAGAGCAGTTGGAGGCGGCGCTGGCCACGGTCGCCGAGCTGCTGCCGCTGCCCTCGAGTGAGGACGACGGGGATCTGGAGTGGCGGGCGGAGCTGGCCGGCCGGTACGCCACGGTGAGGCCGTTCATCGAGCAGCTGGCGTCGGTGGTCCCGTGGGGATCCACCGCGGCCGGCTCGCCGGTCGTCGCGGCGGTCAGGGCGCTGCCCAGGGTGACGGCGGCCCGCAAGCCGGGCCTGGAGCACATCAAGGGGTTCGAGGACCTGATCACAGGATCGTGGCAGCGGCTGGTGCTCGGCAACCCCAGGCTGGACCCGCCGCTGATCGACAGGCCCGCCTACGTCTTTGCTGTCCTGGAGGCCCTGCACTCGGCGCTGCGGCGCCGCGATGTGTACGCGGTCGGCGCTGACAAGTGGGGCAACCCGCGGGCCCGGCTGATCGAGGAGCGGCTGTGGGTACGCGAGCGGGCCTCGGTGCTGACCGCGCTGGGCCTGGAGGCCGACCCCCGCGCTCACCTGCGGGAGCTGGCCGACCTCGTCGACGACGCCTACACGCAGGTCGCCGCGGGCTTGGCGGCGAATCCGTCGGTGCAGGTCAAGAGCGGCAAGCTGCACATGTCGCGGCTGGAGGCCGCGCCGCTGCCCGAGGGGTTCAAGGCCGTCCACGACGCGGTGCAGGCGATGCTTCCGCGCATCGACTACCCCGAGCTGCTGCTGGAGACGCACGGCAAGACCGGCATGTTCGACTGCATGGAGCACATCTCCGGGTCGCATCTGCGCCGCGACGACCTGGACATCTCCCTGGCCGCGCTCACCGTGGCACGCTCGTGCAACGTCGGGCTGGTGCCGGTCGTCAAGGCGGGGGCCGCGGCGCTCACCGAGCACCGGCTGCTGGGGGTGGAGAAGGGCTACTTCCACGGCGAGGGCATCGCCGGCGCCTCTGCCCGCCTGGTCGACAAGCAGGCCGGGATCGGCATCACCGCGGACTGGGGCGGCGGGCTGGTGGCCTCGGTGGACGGGATGAGGTTCGTGGTGCCGGCCCGGTCCCTGCATTCGCGGCCCTCGCCGCTCTACTGGGGCATCGGCAAGCGGCCGAGGGGGTCGACCTGGCTGAACACGGTCTCGGACAAGGTGATGGGACTTGGCGGCCTGCTGGTTCCCGGCACGCTACGGGACTCGCTGTTCATCCTGGACGCCATCCACCGCCTGGACGCGATCGAGCACCCCGAGGTCATCACGACGGACCAGGGAAGCTACAGCGACATCGTGTACGGCCTGTTCGCGATCTGCGGCTACCAGTTCGCGCCGCGGCACGCCGATATCACCGACACCCAGCTGTGGTGGGCCGACACCGCGATGCTGGACGGCGAGCTCACCAGGAACCCCAGGGCCGCCAACGGGTGGGGCGACTTCAACACCCTGGGCCTGCGGAGGGTGTCGCTGCCGGCCATCGTGCAGAACTGGGACGACATGGTGCGGGTGGCCGGGTCGCTGGCCACCAGCCAGGTCCGCGCCTACGACCTGATCCGCATGATGATGGCCGACGGCCGCCTCACCGGCACGGGGAACGCCTTCGCCCACTACGGGCGGATCTTCAAGACCCTCCACCTGCTCCAGGTCATCCATGTCGAGGAGTACCGCAGGATGATCGGCGCCCAGCTCAACATCGGCGAGTCCCGCCACCAGCTGGCCCGCCGTGTCTTCTTCGGCAACCTCGGCCGCCTCATGCGCGGATATGAACGAGGTATGGAGGACCAGCTGGGCGCGCTGGGCCTCGGTCTCAACGCCATAACCTGGTGGAACTCGTTGTATATCGACGCGGCGATGAAGCAGTTGGAGGCTGGGGCGATGGGCATCAAGGGCGGCCGGATCAGCCCGGAGATCCGCGCCCGTTTGTCTCCTTTGGTGTCCGAACACATAAACTTCCATGGTTTCTACCCGTTTCACCGCCCTGACCTGGGCGAAGGGCTCCGCGCCCTGCGCGACCCCGCCGCCGCCGACCAGGAAGAGGACTGACAGTGGCCGCCACGCCCGCTCCGCTCGCCGACACCGGCACCCTGGCCCAGACGCTGGCCCTGCTCGGCACGGTCACCGACGCCGGCGATGCCCCACCGGAGCTGGCCGCCCTGCACCTCACGCGGACCCTGGTCGCGGCGGCCGAGCAGCAGGCCGTCGCCGCCGAGCACGCGGCCTCCAAGGCGGGCGGCGGGCGCCTGCCCGACGGCCACGACGTCGCCGGCCATCAAGGCACCTACGACCTGGCCACCGCCAAAGCCGCCCTCACCATGCTGGCGGTGGCCTACTGGCGTTCCCAGCGGCTGCACGCCGGGGTCCAGGCCCTCGCCCGCGCCTTCACCGGCGCCGATGCCCACGACGGCGATGAGGACGACGAGGAAGGCCGGGACGAGGAGCCGGAGAACTCACCGGTGGAGCTGATGTGGGACCTGGCCGTCCCGGCGGCGGCCGCGACCGAGGCACTGCTGTCCTTTCTGGGGGCGGTCACCGTCGACGACGACCCTCGCGGAAGCGTGCAGGCGCTGGATGTGGCCACCGCCCTGCTGGTCAGCGCCGGCCGCCGCGCCGCCCGTCTCCGCTCCGCGATCGGGATGAGCCCGGTCCCTGATCTCCTGGGCCCTGGCCGGGAGTGAGCCGACCCCCGCGTCGAACTACGCCGCGGGATCCACGAGGGCCTGAACGTGGTGGAGAACTGGAATTCCGCCAACAAGGACATCTTCTCCCTGGCAAGGCCGACGACCACATCTCGGCCACGCCCGGCCAGCAGCCACAGGCAGAGCCGGCCGGGCAACCCCCGCCGGCCACCCCCACCGTCCCGATCCGTCCCGACGGATGGCCCGACTGGCTCGGCCGCCGCCCGATGAGCAACAGCGACCGGGACAAGATCCGCCAGGCCCTCACCGAAGGCCTGCCCGAAGGGCTGCTCACCGACCCCGGCCCGTTCCTGTGCTATCTCACCATCGACGGCCTGCACCGCACCGACCCGGGCAACCTCCCGCCAGCGGCGAGATCGTAACGGCCGCCGTCGACCGCTACCTCGACTCGATCAAGACCAAGACCACCCGCTCCGCCCGCTGGCTGGCCGGCCCTGAGGCCCCTGCCGGAAGGAAACAGCCTGTGCAGCACTTCATCACCAGCTACGGCGTCGCCGCGGTGTTCTTGCTGATGCTGGCGGAATCGGCGTGCATCCCGGTCCCGTCCGAGGTGATCATGCTGCTCGGCGGGGCGCTGGCCGCCGGCGCCGTCGCCGGGGCGCACCCCAGCCTGGTGCTCATCATCATCGCCGGAGTGGCGGGCAACGTGGCCGGCAGCTACGTGGCCTGGGCGGTGGGCCGGTACGGGGGGCAGGCCGCAGTGCGCCGGTGGGGCCGCCGCGTCGGGCTGCGCGAGCACGACATCGACCGGGCTACCGTCTGGTTCGACCGGCACGGGCCGGCGGCGGTGTTCTTCGGCCGCCTCGTGCCCGTCGTGCGCACCTTCATCTCGCTGCCCGCCGGGTTCGGCGACATGCCGCCGGTGCGGTTCGGCATCTACACCACGCTCGGCTGCATCCCGTGGACCACGGGCCTCGCCATCGCCGGGTACTACCTGGGCAGCAACTGGCAGAGCGTAGCCAACGCCTTCCACGGCCCCACCTACATCATCGCGGCCATCGTCGGCGTCGCCGTGCTCGCGGCCCTGGTTGTCTACTTCCGCCGCCGCCGCCGCGGAACCGGCGCCCACGCAGCCGGCAGTGAGCAGGCCCGGCCGCGCGCAGGGCAGCCCCGGTGAGCACCCCTCGCCGCCAGACCGGCAAGGTCGCCCGGCGGACCGCGGCCGCCTGCCCCGGCCCGCCGGATGACCACCCATGACACCCCCCCGGGGCAAATCCCGCTCCGGCTGGCTGGCAGCGGGGCGCGGGTGATGGCCCCGGCCCGGCGCGGGCTGGCGCAGTCTGCCGCGTGCAAGGCATCCGGGCCGTGGCCGCCGGGTCGTGACCATGGTCATCTGGCCCGGGGCGGGCCCGTGACGGCACCACCGTGTCCGCAAGCCGCCACCTGGCAGGGTGAGGTGTGCTGGCACACCGCTGTCGATGTCGCCGGTACCCGCGCCCCGGCCTGGCCGCGCCTTCCGCTGGCCCTTGCCCGCGGCGCGGTGACCCGGCATGGCTGATCCGGCCGCCGCACCGCCGCCGGCGCCGACCGCCCCGGCGGCGGAGACGCCGGCTGCCGGCCTGACCAGCGCCCAGGTTGCCGAGCAGCGCGCGCGCGGGCTGACGAACGTGGGCGGGGAGCGCACCAGCCGCTCGGTCGCCGAGATCCTGCGCGCGAACATCTTGACCCGCTTCAACTTCATCCTCGGTGTCTTGCTGGCCGTGATCCTGGTCGTGGGCCAGCCGCAGGACGCCCTGTTCGGCATCGTGCTGGTCACCAACGCGCTGATCGGCATCGCACAGGAACTGCGCGCCAAGCGCACGCTCGACCGGCTCGCCGTGCTCAGCGCCCCGCGGGTCCGCGTGATCCGCGACGGCGCGCCGCAGGACATCGCCATGGCGGACCTCGTCGCCGGCGACCTGGTCGACCTGCGGGCCGGCGACCAGCTGGTCGCTGACGGGGTGGTACGCGCCAGCACCAGCCTGGAGGCCGATGAGTCGCTGCTGACCGGCGAGTCCGAGCCGGTGGGCAAGCGGGCCGGTGACCGCCTGCTGTCGGGCAGCTTCGTGGTCGCCGGGTCAGGCGGCTACCAGGCCACCGGGGTGGGCGCCGACGCGTACGCCCGCAAGCTCGCCGCCCAGGCACGGCGCTACGCGCCGGTGCACTCGGAGCTGATGGACGGCATCAACCGGATCCTGCGCTACGTCACCTGGGCGATCGCGCCGGTCGCCGTGCTGCTGGTCATCAGCGCGATCCACGGCCATCAGACGGTGCGGGAGGCCGCCACCGGGACGGTCGCGGCGCTGGTCGGCATGGTCCCGCAGGGCCTGGTCCTGCTGACCAGCGTGGCCTTCGGCGTGGCCGCGGTCACGCTCGCCCGGCGCCGGGTCCTGGTGCAGCAGCTGCCCGCGGTCGAGGGCCTGGCCCGGGTGGACGTGGTGTGCCTGGACAAGACCGGCACCCTGACCGACGGGACCATCGGCTTCGACAGCCTCATCCGGCTCGACGGCCAGGCGCCGGCCGAGGCGGCACTCGGGGCGCTGGCCGACGACGAGAACCGCAACGCGACGCTGGCCGCCGTCGGGCAGGCCTTCCCGCCGCCGGGCGGGTGGCCGCGCCAGGCGGCCGTGCCGTTCTCCTCGGCGCGCAAGTGGAGCGCGGCCAGCTTCGCCGGCCACGGCACCTGGGTGCTGGGGGCGCCGGAAATGGTGCTGCCCGCCGGCCAGCAGGACCAGCTGTCGCAGGCCGCCGGGCTGGCCGCCAGCGGCCGGCGGGTCCTGGTGCTGGCCCGCGCCGCGGGCGCCCTGGACGGCGACTCGCTCCCGCCGGGCCTGCGGGCGGCGGCCTTCGTCCTGCTCGCCGAGCGGCTCAGATCCGACGCCGCCGAGACCATCGCGTACTTCGCGGCGCAGGGCGTGGCGCTGAAGGTGATCTCCGGCGACAGCCCGCTCACTGTCAGCGCCGTCGCGGCGCGCGCCGGCCTGCCCCATGCCGACCGACCGGCCGATGCGCGGGATCTGCCCGACGACCCCGGCGCGCTCGGCCGCCTGCTGGAGGAGCGCTCGGTCTTCGGCCGGGTGACACCGCAGCAGAAACAGGCGATGGTCAAGGCTCTGCAGGCCCGCGGCCACACGGTGGCGATGACCGGCGACGGCGTCAATGACGTGCTGGCGCTTAAGCTCGCCGACATCGGCATCGCCGTGGGCTCGGGCGCGCCGGCGACCAAGGCGGTCGCCGAACTGGTGCTGCTCGACAGCCGGTTCGCCACCCTGCCCGGCGTCGTCGCGGAAGGCCGCCGGGTGACGGCCAACATCGAACGCGTCGCCAACCTGTTCATAACCAAGACGGTCTGGGCGACGCTTCTCGCGGTAGCCGTGG
>WNFG01006863.1_pt1 | contig 10394 bp, 9 predicted proteins | sample 5400431 | NCBI WGS metagenome assembly WNFG01 (sample SAMN13153346, study PRJNA577476) | soil metagenome | isolation source: 120 cm saprolite under Douglas fir tree site 2 hole 3 replicate 2 | place: USA:California | collected 2015-04-18
CGCCCAGGACTTCATCCGCCTCCTGAACCAGCGCAAGAAGAAGGAAGAGGAAGGCCTCGCCCGGTCCCGCGACGACGACGACTACTAGCTGTCGCTAGAATTCACCGCTCGTGAGCTGGAGTTTTAAAACGGGCGAGGACTTCGTCCTCACCCGTGTACTCCTGGCAACGACTGGGAGGCGTCTTGTAGGTTCGCGCATGGGTGACGGCCGGACGAAGTCCGGCCTTAGGGCGACGCGTTTGATTTGTTTTAAAGGGCAATAAGGATGAGCTGGAGTTTTGTGCGACGGGAGTGGGGTGCTGTCACCTTTGTGCTGACGGTGCTCGTTGGTATGGTCGTGGTGCCGGTCGCGCTCTTTTTCACGAACGTGGCTCCCAGCCCGGTGCTGGGTCCGGCCATCACGACCGCAAGCAGCGCCCGCGCGAGCGGAGTCAGCTCGCCGACCCCGACCCCGACGCCGACGAAGTCGCCCTAGCCGCCAGGCTTCAACCGGCGAGTTGCCACAGCAGGCGATCGCCGTTCGACCGGACGATGTCGTCGAGCGGCAGCACCAGGTCCGCGTAAGGCGCGCTCCCGGTGCTCACCCGCATCTCGATCACATCCGCCAGGCGCAGGCGTGCCGTCTGGGCGCAGTCACGCAAGAACGTGAAGACCACACCGGCGAGGCTGCGGTCGCGGAACGCCAGGACGACGACCTCGTCGCTCAGCATCACGGGTTCGCTCCAGGCGTATGCGGAGCCCTCGATCCCACGCAGGAGTTGAAGCAGCTCGGCGAGCCGGCGCATGGGGGGAGGCGGCCCTTCGATCAGCAGGGGAACGTCCCGGAGCGGCTCCTGGAAGTTTTGCGAGCGGTATTGCGCCGTGAACCCAAGGTCGGAGATCCCGGCGAACGGGGCTGGGACCTTGATCGTCACCTCGGAAAGGGTTTGGTTGCTGGGACGCATTCTCCTGCCGCTGCTTTTCATGACCTATTAACGCACGGGGGCCCCCCAAGTGTCTCCTACGCGTGGACGAGAATTGGGCGGATGTGCAGATGCCGCTGACTGGAATCCGCGTGCTCGATCTCACCCGGCTGCTGCCGGGCCCGTTCTGCACCATGCTGCTCGCGGACATGGGCGCGGACGTGATCAAGGTCGAAGAGCCCTCCACCGGCGACTACATGCGCTGGACGCCGCCCCTGGTCGACGGCCAGAGCGCCCTGTTCAATGCCATCAACCGCAACAAGCGAAGTCTCACGCTGAACCTGAAGTCCGACGCCGGGCGCGACCTGCTGCTCCGGCTGGTGGAACGTTCGGATGTGCTGGTGGAGGGCAACCGGCCGGGCGTCATGGATCGTCTGGGACTCGGCTGGCCCGTACTTCACGCGCGCAACCCGGCCCTGGTCATGTGCTCGATCACCGGATACGGGCAGGACGGCCCGATGGCTTTGCGTGCGGGTCACGACATCAACTATGTCGCCACCGCCGGCGTGCTGGGACTCAACGGGGCGCAAGGCGGACCGCCGATGCCCTTGGCTGTGCAGGTGGGCGACATCGGCGCCGGCGGGCTGCAGCCGGCGGTCGCGATTCTCGGCGCCCTCGTCGGCGTCCAGCGGGGCGACCAGGGGCGTTGGCTGGACGTCTCCATGACCGATGGCGCGGTCAGCTGGCTGGCGTTAGCCCTCGCGCAGCAGGGCGCTGGGGAAGAAGTCGGACGCGGCGACCACCGGCTGACGGGCCGTTACGCCTGCTACCGGGTCTACGCGTGCAAGGACGGGGGCTACTACAGCGTGGGTGCGCTGGAGCCGAAGTTCTGGACGGAGCTGTGCAACGCAGTGGGCCTACCGGACCTCATCGAGATCCAGTTCGCCGCCGGCGAGGACAGGGCGCGCGCGCACCGGGCGATGGAAGCGGTGTTTCTATCGCGGACGCGATCGGAGTGGGAGCGGGACCTGGCCGGGCTGGAGCTTTGCTGCGAGCCCGTCCTCGACCTGAGCGAGGTGGCGTCGCATCCGCAGATCGCTGCTCGCGGCCTCGTCGTAAATGCTCCAGCCGGCGTCGAGGTCCGACCCGCGGTGCCGATGCGGGCCGACTGGCGCAGGCGCGATGCGCCCGGGCTGGGAGAGCACACGGCTGAGATCCTCTCGGAGCTCGGAGTGGACGGAGCGCAGCTCGCCTCGCTTGAGAAAGACGGCGTCGTCTAGCGGGCCAGCTCGTTCCAGACCGCCTTTACCTGGGCCAGCGTGTCTTCACGCGTCCCGCTGTTGTTGATGACGTGGTGGGCAAGCCCTCGTTTGTTCTCGATGGGCATCTGGGCGGCGATCATCGCCCGGGCGCGCTCGGGCGTGAAGCCTCGGCCCGACACCAGACGCTCGACCTGGATCTCCTCAGGGACGTAGACGAGGACGACCGAGGAAAAGAGCCGCTCCAGCCCGTTCTCGAACAGAAGTGGGACGTCCTGCACGACCACCTCGGCGCCACGCTCGGCTGCCTCCGCCGTGCGCTGAGCCATCCACTCGCGAACGAGCGGATGGACGATGGAGTTGAGTCGTCGCCGGGCATCGTCGTCACGGAAGACGAGCTCCCCGAGCCGCGACCGATCGATATGGCCGCTTTCGACGTAGGCGTCACCGAATTCGCGCACGACCGCATCGAAACCGGGGCTGCCGGGTTCATAAACCGCATGCGTGGCCTCGTCCGCATCGACGACCTGAGCGCCCAGTTCCCGCATCATCTCCGCCACGGTCGATTTTCCCGACCCGACGCCTCCCGTCAAGCCTATGAGCTTCACTTAGGATTTGGCCTCAGTGGGGGACGAAGAGAAGTTCGACGCGATCGTCGTGGGCGCCGGGCCGGCAGGGACGGCCGCCGCGTACACGATGGCGAAGGCGGGGCTCCAGGTGGTTCTGCTCGAGCGCGGGCCCAAGCCGGGCTCGAAGAACGTCATGGGCGGCATTCTGTACAACCATTACCTCGAAGAGATCGTAGGGGACGTCTGGAAGGAGGCGCCACTCGAGCGTCCGATCATCGAAGAACGGCGGTGGATCATGACGTCCAACGCCTACATCGGGATCGACTACAAGAACCTCCGCAACCGGGAGCGACCGCATTCTTTCTCGGTCCTGCGGGCGCGGTTCGATCCGTGGTTTGCCGACCAGGCGGAGAAGGTCGGAGCGGTCGTGGTGCCCGAGACCGTGGTCGAGAGACTCATCGTCAAGAACAACCGCGTGGTCGGCGTCGGCACGGGTCGTGGGGATGACCTCTACGCCGACGTGGTCGTCGTCTGCGAAGGCATCGGCCTGGGAGTGGGTCTGCTGGAGAAAACGGTCATCAACGGCAAGCCGCTCCGACGAAAGCTGCGTGCGAACGAGGTCGCGATGGCGGTCAAGGAGATCATGCAGCTCGATTCGGGCCTCATCGAAGAGCGCTTCAACTGCGAGGCCGGAGAAGGCTGCACGATCGAGTGCTTCGGCGACTCGACCATGGGCATGTCCGGCTTCATGTTCATCTACACGAACAAAGACACCCTGTCGGTGGGCGGCGGCGCGCTGCTGAGCGAGTTCAACACCACGCTGCGAAGCCCCAATGACCTCATGGAGCACTTCAAGAACCACCCCAGCGTCATACCTCTGCTGCGAGGCGCCGAGACCGTCGAATACCTGGCTCACCTCATCCCCGAAGGGGGGTATCGAGGCATTCCGAAGGTTTATGGCCCCGGCTATCTGGTCTGCGGCGATGCGGCGATGCTGTCGAACCCCGTCCACCGCGAAGGCTCGAACCTCGCGATGGTCTCCGGCCGTTTGGCGGGTGAGACGGTCATCCATGCCAAGGAGACAGAAGACTTTTCCGAGCATCGCCTGCACGAGTACAAGGGCAAGCTCGACAACTCCTGGATCATGGCCGACATGCGCAAGTACGACAAGGCGGTGCCCCTTCTCGAGCACAACCCGCAGCTGCTGACGAAGTATCCGGAGATCGCGGACCGCGCCCTCGACGAGTTCTTCAGGGTGGATGGAACCTCGAAGTGGGAGAAGCAGTCGAAGATCCTGAAGATGGTGCGCAAAGAAGGCGGGCTGAAGATGATCTGGGACACCGTGAAAGCCGGTTGGGCGATGAAGTGATCTTCAGCCCTGGCTATTGGCGACGTTGATCTCGATCGTGTGGTAGCCGCTCGCTCCGGTGGGGTAGCTGGCCGTAGACTTCGCATCCTGGGTCGCGCCGCTGCTGTCCGTAGCGCGGACTCGCAGCCGGTAGGCGCCTTCCTTCCCCGGCGTCCACGCCGCCGACCACAGGACCCACGTCAACGGTGAGAGGGGCGGCTTGAAGTCGGCCGGCGACCAGCTCCGTCCGTCGGTGCTGTACTCGACCTTGTTGATCCCCCGGGTGCCTGCGAACGCCACGCCCGACAGCGAGATCGCACCGAGCTTGATGATGGCGCCGTCGCGTGGCACGTCAAATCGGGCGGTGGTCTTGACGACCGCGTTGTGGTCCCAACCCTGGGCCTCCCAGTAGCCGCCGCTTTCGTGGTCGACCAGCTCGATCGAGTCGAGCCACTTGGGTCCCTTCATGCCGTAGTGGCCGGGCAGCAGGATTCGGGCTGGAAACCCGTGCGCCGCCGGTAGCGGGGCGCCGTCCAGGTCGTAGGCGACCAGCAGCTCGGGCGCGCCCCGGATCAAGCTCATCGGCAGGCTCTCCGCGTATCCGTCGCTCGCCTTGAACGCCGCCCATGTGCCATTAACGCGCGGGCTCGCCATCGCCAGGAGGTCCTTCAGCCTCACGCCTTTGAAGCTCCCGGTACTCATGAGCTCGCCGCCCACGTTGTTGCTGATGCACTCCATGGTCACGTACTCCGTGGAGCTCGGCAGGGCGCGAAGGTCGGCCAGCGACAGCTTCATGGGCTTGTCGACAGCCCCGCCGACGCTCAGGCTCCAGCCCTGCGCGTCCACCACCGGATCGCTGAAGTTCTTGGAGACGACGTAGAAGTTTGCGACCGGGGTCACCTCGGGGCTGGCGCCGCTGAGACCGGCCTCAGGCGGATTGAAGATCGCGCGATACCAGTCGGGCACGAGCCGCAGCGCCAGCACACCCAGGCTGACAGCGCCGATCGCGAGCGGAACCGCGCCGAGCGTGCGCCGGCGGCCGGGATCGGCTTGGTCGGGCAGGAGGCCGGCCGACCCCATCTGCAGGATCACGCCGTAGATCGCGAAGAGCAACCCCCAGACCAGGGGAGTGGTCGGGCCGTCGTTGAGCCCGAGGAACCCAACTCCAGAGATCGGCAGGAGCAGCGCCGTCACCACCAACCAGCCGATGCCCGCGAACACGAGCGCGGACTGAGCCAAGCGCCAGCGACCGCTGGCCACCGCCCAAGCAGCGCCCAGAACGCCGAGCCCGACCACCATGGCCACGATCAGGCCGAACTCCTCGACCACCTTGCCCGCGTGCTGAAGGGTGTCGATCAGGAAGCCGAAAACGAACCCGGGCATGATGGCCAGCACCGGCCCGCTCAGGGCCTGGGGGAGCGGCCGGAGGCCGAGAAAACTGCCGGCCAGGTACATCAGCGCCACCAGGGCGAGCCCCGCCAGCGCTCCCCAGATGAATCCGCGGATGGCGGCCGGCCTCCAGCTTGACATCGTCATCACGGTCTAGATACCGCCTGAAGATACGTCGCCGTCAGGGCAAGCAGCGCACAAAGCGACGCGCTTTGCTGTTTAAATCGGGTTACCGGATGTCCGCTCCGATCGTTCCCGAAGATCTCTACCGGTTTCGCTGGATCGACCACGTCCGGCTCAGCCGAGATGGGGAGCGCGTCGCCTACCAGCTGAGCTGGGCGGATGGCGAGGCGCGCCAGAATCGCAGCCGGATCGTGGTCAGGCGCCTCCTCGAGCCCGAGCCGGTGGACGCGACCGCGGGACCGCGGCGAGACCATTCGCCGGAATGGTCGCCCGATGGCCGGCGGGTCGCCTTCGTGAGCCGGCGCGGCCCCGTGGACCAGGTGTTCGTGCTCGACATGGCGAGTCCGGGAGACGCTCGCCAGGTCACCTCGCTGGCAGAGGGAGCAGGCAGCCCGCTGTGGTCTCCCGACGGGAACGCCATCGCTTTCATCGGCACGGTCCTGGGCGATCCGGAGGCTGTTGTGGACGACCCCCGACCGCCCGAGAACAAGGACCAGCTGCGCCGCGCTCCCGTCGCGCGCATCGCCCGCCGTCTCGACTACAAGCACGACGGCCAGGGCTTCGTCGACGGCCGCTACCACCATCTGTTCGTAGTGCCCGCAACCGGTGGCGACGTTACGCAGCTGACCAGTGGTGCCTGGGACGTTGCCGGCTTCGACTGGTCGCCAGATGGCAAGCAGCTCGTGGTCGCGGGCAACGCCGAACCCCAGGGCGACTTGCAGAGAGCCCTCAACCTCTACGTGGTCGACCTGGCCGGCAAGCGTTCTCGGCTGGCCGGGGGCTTCTATCTCGCCTCACCCGCTTGGTCGCCACGCGGCGACCTGATCGCATTCATCTCACCCAACGGACTCGAAGCAGGCCTCCTGGAGCGGCTGTGGATCGTCCCGTCTGGTGGCGGCGACCAGCGGTGCCTGACCATCGGGCTGGACCAGTCGGTGGGCGACAGCATCATCACCGACATGCGCGCGGGCCACGGCACGCGCTTGGTCTGGTCCCGAGAGGGCGATCGCCTCTATTTCCAGTCCAGCGGGCCTGGCGTGGCCTCGGTTTACTCATGTGACCTCGAAGGCAACGTCCGACCCGAGATCGGCGGCCAGCGCCGGATTTACGACTTCGACGTGGCCTCGGGCGTCTTCGCCTTCTGCGCGTCGGACACGACCAACCCGGGCGAGCTGCACATGTTCACGCGGGGCGCCGAAGCGCGCGTGACAGACCTGAACCCGTGGCTTCACGAACGCTACGTCGCCCAACCGGAGCGCCACTCGTTCACAGCGCCCGACGGCTGGGTGGTCGAGGGTTGGCTCTTGCGGCCCGACCACTTCGACGCGGGTCGCCGGTATCCCCTCATCCTGGAGGTCCACGGCGGCCCGCACGGACAGTACGGGTGGGCATTCTTCCACGAGCTCCAGGTCCTCGCCGGAATGGGCTACATCGTGCTGTACATCAACCCGCGCGGCTCCGATGGATACGGTGAGTTTTTCCGCCGTCAAGTCGTCCGGGACTGGGGCGGAAAGGACTTCGTCGACCTGATGACCGCGCTGGACCAGGCCATCGAGACGACCGGCAACGTCGACGTGACCCGCATGGGCATCGGCGGCGGTTCGTACGGCGGCTACATGACGAACTGGGTGATCGGACAGACCAACCGGTTCTCAGCCGCAGTGGCGATGCGCTCCATATCCAACCTGGTGAGCGAATACGCCCAGCACGACATCGTCCTGTGGGGCGCCCTGGAGCTCGGTTCGCCGCCCTGGCCAGACCAGGACGAGCTTTGGAAGCGATCGCCCATCCGCTACGTGCAGAACATCCAGACCCCTCTGCTGCTCACGTGCGGTGAGATGGACCTGCGCACCGCGATCTCGCAATCCGAAGAGCTTTTCGGGGCGATGCGATTCCTCGGCAAGACGGTCGAGATGGTCCGCTTCCCCGAGGAGTCGCACGACCTCTCGCGCAACGGCCGGCCCGACCGCCGCGTCGAGCGGCTCGAGCGAATCGGGGGCTGGTACGAGCGATTCCTGGGCACCGCATCGGTGGAGAAGGAATCCGAAGTGGTGACGCAGGTGTTGCCGGTGCAACGCGACATGGAGGGCGCCGACACCCGCGAGGGAGTGACCGCGCCGACGACGGTTCTCGAAACCGTGCGCCAGCCGGAGGCGCCTGCCGCCGAGTCGATGCCCACGGCGGTGCTCGAAACCCAGGAGATGGAGACTGCTGTGGTTCCATCCGAGGTTGAGGCGGACCTGCCGCCGGAGGCCGAGGAACCCGCCGCGGCACCCGCCGCAGCCGAGGAGCCGCCCGAGCCCGAACCCGTCGCTGAGGTCGCACCTTTCGACTCCGAGTCCGTGGCGGAGCCGGTTGCGGAACCGGAGGCGCCGGTCGCGGTCGAAGATTTGCCGGTCGAGGCCTTCGTGCCGTTCTTCCCGGAGCCGGAGCCTGTGGCGCCCGTCGAGGCCGCCGACCTGAAGCCGGAACCGGAGCCTGAGCCGGAGACGGTGGTCATGCCGCCCGAGCCCGAGCTGGTTGAGGCAGAGTCCGCCGCGCCTGAGCCCGAGCCCGAACCGGTGGCCGCTGAGGTCCACGAGCCGGAACCGGAACCGGTCTCTGAGGAGCCGGCGCCAGAGCCTGTGGCGGCGATGCCGGAACCTGAGCCCGTGGCGTCGGCGCAGGCCACGACGCCCCCGAGCGTCTCCGAAGTCAAGGCGACGATGCTCCGGTGGCCGACCAACCCCGGCCTGCAGGAGAACGGCCAGACCGATTCCGGCGAGCCCGCGACCTCGATCATCCCGGCCTGGCAGCCCGCCGACGTTCCGTCGGAGAGCAAGAGGACGGTCTCCCTTTCGGCGATGTCGCCGCAGGCCATCGCGTCCGGCCAAGCCATCGTCGCCAAGCTCAGCTTCGAGAGCGGCCCGTTCGCCGGACGGGTCGTCGCCCTGCCCAAGGAGATGGTCACCGTCGGCCGCGCTCCGGACAATGACGTGGTCGTCAGCGACCCCGCGACCTCAGGCCGGCATGGCCGCATCGAAGTACGCGCCGGCGCGTTTTGGATCAGCGACCTGGGCAGCACCAACGGCACGCTCGTCAACGGCGAGCCGGTGATCGAAAAGCAGCTGTCCGACGGCGACCTCATCGCCATCGGCCAGAACACGATGCGCTTTACGCTGAGCGAGTAGCGAGGGCAGTACATTCCGCGGCGGCTTCGCGGAGCCGCGCGGTGAACTCTTCGACGTCTGGGACGATGCCGGGGTCGGCGGTGAGACCGAAATACGCATCACCGTTATAAGAGACGATCGCGACCCCGAGGCCCATCGACGGATACAGCGGCGCGAACGGCCAAACCTCCAAGAGCTGAGCCCCGCCGGAATAAAGCGGGAACTGCGGCCCGGGAATATTGGTCACGTTGATGTTCGCGCCGGCTTGCGGGTTGGACATGAGCCGGCCCGCCAGCACGAGCAGCGAAGGGGGCGCCCAATCCGCCAGACCAGCCAGCTTGTCAGCCGCGACCGCCTGGCGCGTGCGCTTCAGGTCGCCGGTCGTGACCTTGATGCGGCGGAGGCGATCCTCCATCGTGAGATCGCCGGTCGGGAGCTCGAGGACCATGCCACTGATCTGGTTGCCGATGCGACCTCGCGAGTCATCACCCCGGACGCTCACGGGGCAGAACACCCGCACCGTCTCAGGCACGGCCTCGCCCCTGCTCTTGAACCAGCGATGCAGGGCTTCCGACACCACGGCCAGGACGGCATCGTTGACGGTGCTGCCGAAACGATCCTTCAATGCTTTGAAGGCCGAGAGCGGCACCTTGAGCCCGCGACCGGTGCGCTGGGGCCCGATCTTACGATTGAAGAAGAGGTCAGGTCGCGGCGTCACGGTATTACGGACCACGTTGATCACGCCCGTCCATGGCAAGTGGGTCGTGTTCCAGATGGCCGGCATCCTGGACCGATCGGATTTCGCCGCAGTTCTGAAATCCCAGAGCATCGGGCGGATGAGCTGCCAGTTGGATGGCTCGGGGCGCGGCCTCCATTCTTCGGCGGGCGGCTCGGGCGTAAAGCCCTCGGGCGTGGTGTCCAGCAACAGCGTCAGGATGTCGACGCTGGACACGCCGTCGACCATGGCGTGGTGCGCCCGGTTGACGATCACGACCCGTCCTCCTCGCAACCCCGTGACGATGGTCATCTCCCACAGCGGCCGGCGCATGTCGAGCGGCCGCGAGAGGATCCGCATCACGAGCTGGCGGAGGGTGGCGCCGTCGCCGGGCGGGGGGAGCACCTCGCGACGAATGTGCGCGCCGAGGTCGAAATGCGGATCGTCGACCCAGACCGGGTGGGCGAGGTTGAGCGGAACCCGGTGAATGCGCTGGCGGTATCGCGGGACGAGGTGAGCTGCGATTCGCCCTCGAAGACATAGACGGTGCCCAGGTCAAGCGGTGTCTGTGGGCGTTCCGCATACAAGAACCATGCGTCGCGTGCCGTCAGCGGCTCGTAGAAAGGCTCGTCGCTCGCCGTCACTCCGTGATCCTAACCGCGGATCGCGGCATGGGCGCCGGTAGTCTTTTCGCGTGCACGGAACCGTGGCCGAGATCTGGCGCTACCCGGTCAAGTCGATGGCGGGCGAGCGACTCCAATCTTGCCTCGTCGCCGCGACCGGGCTGGAAGGCGACCGGCGCTGGGCTCTGGTCGACGGCAAGGCGAACCGGGCGGGCAAGCCGCTCACCATTCGCGAGACAGAGCTGCTGCTGACTTTT
>WNFG01005787.1_pt1 | contig 10391 bp, 9 predicted proteins | sample 5400431 | NCBI WGS metagenome assembly WNFG01 (sample SAMN13153346, study PRJNA577476) | soil metagenome | isolation source: 120 cm saprolite under Douglas fir tree site 2 hole 3 replicate 2 | place: USA:California | collected 2015-04-18
CGTGAATTTCAGTGATCTACTGTTCTCCGTGATTGTGCGTACGACCTTGTCGGGCACGCCTGCCCGGACTTCTGCCTCTGTCTCGAGAGTCACCCGCACCGATGATCCCAGGAGCCCGATGAGATGAGTAGCGGGCGAAGACGGCGGTTCGAGACGGAGTAGGGGCTGAGCCCATACAATGGTTCATATCGAAACAGTTGACCTATCCTCGCGCGGTGTAACACTGCCCAGTGATCGCGTCGGAATGGTCATTGCCCAGCCGTATCTTTCACTGACTGACGCGGAGCCTTATCGGTGCACCCCGGAAGTCAAACCCCGGCAGATGCAGATGCTCACGGATACTTTGAGCGTGGCTCTCGCTGTCCGACACGGTGCACCCAAGACGCATTTCACCGTATTTCCCGAATACAGCATTCCCGGCTTGGATGGGATCGCACTCTTGGAAACCGCCATCCGTGCGGATGAATGGCCTGCTGGCACGATCGTCATCGGTGGCACCGATGCGCTTTCCAAACCGGATCTCGTTAGGCTCGCCGGCGAGCCGGGCACCCACATCGATACGATCCACAATGGCTCGGACCGCATCGCGCACGATGAATGGATCAATTGCGCGATCACTTGGGTGAAGGCTGATGATGGCACCGTCGAACGGTGGCTCCAGCCCAAATTGTTTCCCGCGTGGCTAGAACAAGACGTTGCCTATCAGGGAATGTTTCGCGGCAACTCGGTCTTCACCTTCAACGGTCCATTCGATAACGGGACTCAATACCGCTTTTGTTCTCTAGTCTGCTTCGATTGGGTTGCCACTCTGCATAGTCAAAAGGCTTGGCGTTGGGTGATGGACGAACTTCGGCAGCAGGCCGTCTGCGCCAAGGCCGAGTTTTCGCTCTCGTGGCTTTTTGTCATCCAATGCAACCGCAAGCCGTCGGCTGATAGTTTTCTGACGGAAGTAGCGGGATTCTTTGATCAGACAGCCTTTCCAAACGTGCGCCGCGAACGTGCTTGCTTGGTATTCGCGAACAGCGCAGGCAAGTCTGTACCCGGGCGGAGCGACCTATACGGCAACAGCAGTCTGATCTTTTCCCGCCAAACGTCATTTGCTGACCCCAAATGCCACGCGACATTCTGCAACGGCGGGCATCGTTTTCGTTCGAGCACGCTGCTCACCGCGTATCGCGACATTCTCTTTCGTGAGCGTGGCGCCTGCATCCATTCATTCTCCCAGATAAACCCCAATTCGCTTAACGCTGGCGCGGCCGGGAAGACCATCGCCGTCCAGAAAGCTTTTGTATTTCCTCTGGCCAGTGTCAGCAATGACCCACGCGCACCTTCTGCGCCGGTCCCAGCTTGCGTCAAATGGTTAAACGATGAACTGGACCTGCTTCCGAGTTCGAAAGCCGTATATCCGGCCGTGCAGCTTGCAACGGCAGTAGGCGTCACGCACAGCCAGAATGTGGCCGCGCTCCGCGTGATATTACCTCAATCTATTACGAACATGGTGAAATTAGCGGCGCAGGAATCGAAGGCCAAAGATGCTGATGAATGGGATCGCCCGGAAGTCGAGGCTATGGAGCATCTCGTGCACACCCTTGATATAATGGGCCTCGGTTTCTCCCCTCTGACGGTCGGCGCCGACCCTGCCCACGCGACGGTGATGATGAATAATCAGACCGTCGATATTCTCGCCATCCGCGGCTACTCGCACGAAGTTTGCCTTGAACACTCCAAGAGATTTTTGCCCCAGCCGAGGCGTCAGGTTCTCCTAGTTTCGCGGGATCGGGACAACAATTCTTGGCTTAAGAAGTTCGCGAGTTTCTTAGATCCAGAAAATGCGAGATTAGGTCAAGAGCGAAAGATCACCGACCCCGCGAGCGGTCTATTGCATCTCGGGTATCGGAATTTGCTAGATATTTTCCAGCAAGCAGCCACGGTCACTGCCGTTCAAGGGGCAATCGATGCCGCACTCGCCGCATAACACCCATCCGTCCGCCGACAGCCTGCGGACCTATCTGGCTAGCGTGCTGCCCAGCTCTCGGCTGACCAACGCGTCTGTTGATGCCGCTTATGAGCCGCTGCTCCTCTTACAGACCACGCATGCGTTGGCGGCGTTCGCCTTTTCCAATGGCGATATGCGCGAGACCTATGACGCCCTTTATGGGAGTTTTAAAAAATACTACGCGGAAATGCGGGGTCAGTGGGATGCCCTCGACCTCGCATTCGTATTTTGCGTGCACCCCGATGTGCCCAATCTCGACCGTTTTTGCTCTAGCGTCGAAACAGATGTCTATTTCTGCCGTAAGTTCGTCGTCCCGTTAGCACCGCCGTTAAGTTCATCGCTTGCGCGCTTGCCGTTTCTTCCGCTCACGCCGCTGAAGGGCCAATCCTTACGGCCGCCATCCGCTCAAACATTCTTGCAACAATGCGGTGTGCCGGCCGTGCTCGCAAAATTCCTCGTCGTCCAGCGCGAGCGCAGCCCCGAAGGCATCGTGGAGGATTGCACGAGCGGGAACTTCGGGGAGCCGCGAGAGCTCACGCCGGCAGCGAACGCGCCGGTCGCGCAGTCGGAGCGCTCTGCCGAGTCTGTCCGGCTTGAAACGGTCACCATTAAGAATTTTCGCGCCTACCGCAAGCCTAAGACGTTTGCGTTCGGGGCAGCCGTTACCGTTCTCTATGGCCCGAACGGTTTCGGCAAGACCTCGTTCTTCGACGCCGTCGACTTCGCTGTGACAGGCGAAATCGGTCGCATCAAATCGTCGGGCGACGCGCATTTCAGAAAGATCGCCCAGCATCTCGACAGCAAGTCCGAGGAGAGCGCTGTGTCCCTCTCTTTCTCGTGCAATGGCGCTGTGCGCAAGGTTAAGCGGGATGTGAGCAACCGGAAACAAGCCTTGTTGGACGGTCGGCCCACTGACCGCAAAACTGTTCTCAGCGAACTGACAGGAGGCGATATCCCGGCTACCGACCGAGTCGAAAATTTCGTCAGTCTTTTCCGGGCCACACATCTCTTTAATCAGGAACAGCCGGAACTCACTAAGGACTTTCAAGATGATTGCCGCCTGCCTTCAGAGATCGTCGCCCGCATGCTCGCGTTTGAAGACTATGCCAATGCGGTGAGCAAAGCGGCCAAAGTTCGCGGGGTGCTGCAAAGCGTCATTGACAGTGCCAACACTGAGATCAAAGAACTCTCAGAACAAATCGCCGACGAAAGAAAGGAACTGGACCGGTTGGGCCAAACGGCCAAGGCGCACACCAACGTCCAGGCGCTCGACACAGAAATTGAAAGTTTGCGCCGCACACTCGGCGCGGCCGGAATCACCGTCGCTCCACAAGAACCCGATGTTGCCAGCGTACGGGGCTGGCGGGCTTCGCTCGAAGCCCGCATCGGCGAGTGCCAGAGCCGCAGCAGTCGACTCTCCACTCTTGCGAAGGAAACCGCCGGGCTGCCGCGGACGCGCAGCCACATAGCCAGCTTGCAGCAGCAGCTCGTAGAGAAGGAACGGGCGCTCGACACGGCCGAGAAAGCACGGATTGCAGCTCAGGAGACGCTCCAACTCGCGAACCAACGCGTCGCCGAAATGAACGCTAGATGCGTCGAGACACAAACGCGCGTCGATATCCTCGAGTGGGTTCGCGCGACAAAGCCCGTATATGCGCAGCTCCTCGAAAGGCAGCGTACGACCGTCGACGAAACGAACCGCGCGACCGACACTCTCGCGCAGAACCGCACAGCCGAAGAAAAGGCCGCCAGCGACCTGGGTGCGCAGGAAAATCTCGCGACCCAAGCTGTTGAAAAACTAAAGACGAAACGCGCGGAGCTCGCTGCAGTGCAGAGCTTGAACGCATCCATCACCTCGTGGCAGGTCAACCGTGCCCGGCTTCCCGCCGTCGTTGAATCGGAACAGGCTGCGGTCAAGTCCTTAGAATCGCTGCGCGTCGAGGCGCGCGACCTTACGCCCCAGCTCGCCGCAGTGGCTGCCGAGGAAGCACGTATATCCCGGCAAGTCGCGGAGTTCGACAAGAGTCAGTCCGAACTCAAGAACCTTCTGTCTCAGTTGCTGAGCCACGTAAGCACGGGCATCTGTCCGTTGTGCGGTGAGGACCACGGTTCAACGGACGAACTCGTTCGCCGCATCCAGAACCGCGTCGCCGCCGACGCGGCGAGCGGTGCGCGGGCCGACCTCAACGGCGCGCGGGAGCGGATCAAACAGCTGGACGAACGGATCGCCGATAATAAGCAAAAGCAGCAAGCGACCGACACTCAGCTTGTCGACTTGAAAAAGGAGCGTGCCAGACTGGACATCGAAATCGACCAGTTCGCGAGTTCCGCAGCGACGCTCGGCATTATCCTCGAAGGCGGTTTAACCCCGTTGGAACAATTGCAAGCGCGGAACAACCAAGTTCAACAGGAAATTGGAGAGCTGAACCAGCAGGTCAAAGAGACTGGCGTCGCCGTGGAAGCTGCGCGCACGGTACTCGCAAATGCGAAAGCACTTGCGGTGGCCAAGGCTACGGACATAACCGGCCGGAAAGCGGAACTCACGCGTCTGCAAGAACAAGCCAGTAAACTGCGTAACGACCCACGGCTGACGCAATTCTCCCTCGACGTTAGCGACGAACAACTCGCAGAACTCGATCGCCTCAATCGTGAGCAACTGTCCGGGTTCAAAGCCGAGATAGTCAAAGCCCAAACAGAGGCGACGCAGAAAGAATTGGAAGTGAACGCACTCCGACAGGAATCCACCTCACTGAACGCCCAGTTACCGACCTTGCGCACCCAGCTAGCCGGTCTGCAAAAGACAGTGACGCAAATCACTGCGCGGCTCGAGGAATCCAAGCTGCCATCTGATGCCACTGAAGGAATGTTGCTTAGCCTGATTGCGGAAGAATCACGGGCGCAGGCGCAGTTTCTCGCGCTCCGAGATTCGGTGTCCAACCTCGAACTGGCGGTTGATGCAGCGACGACCTCTGCTGCGCTGACCCAGCTCCTTCAAAATGTCCGCAACAAGGAAAAGGCGGTCACGGCTGCGGCGCTACTGCGTGACCAACACCTGCCGTGGCTGAAGTATTTCGAGGAACTATCTCGCCTTGTGTCGTCCCAGCAGAACGATGCCACCGCCAATTTCACTCGCGAGTATGGTCCGCGCACGTCAGTGATTCAGCGCCGACTCCGCTCGGTCTATGGTTTCGATGAGATTGAAATACAGAGCCACGAATCCACGATCAGTGTCCGAGTGAAACGTCACGGCGAGGTATTGCGGCCGACCGACTATTTCAGCCAGTCCCAGCAGCAGACGCTATTCCTGGGCCTGTTCCTGACCGCGTACATTTCTCAGACTTGGTCTGCCTTTTCTTCGGTATTCTTGGACGACCCCGTAACCCATTTCGACGACCTGAACACCTACGCCTTCCTCGACTTGATTGTTGGCCTGCTAGAATCGGACCTTGGAAAACTGCAGTTCATCATCTCCACCTGTGACGCGAAACTTTTACAGCTTGCGCGGCAGAAATTCCGCCACATGGGCGAGAGTGCCAAATTCTATAGCTTCTCGGCTATCAGTGCGGAAGGACCTATCGTCGACGAAATTGCCCCGCCGCAAGAGCGCGAGGCATAGTCTAACGAAGTCGGAAGTCAGCTATAAGCGCCGAACTTTCGGCAAGCAACCTTTCGAAGTGGCTCTCAGGCCACGTCTTAATCTTGAGCGCGCGTTTCGCCGGCATTGTCGTTCTCGATAATTGCGACTGCATCACTCGTGAGGCGTCCAGTCGTCGTGACTATGAGGGCATCAACTTCGGGCTGCTCCCGACACGCGCTCGCCCCACTACACAATCTTAGCGAATAAAACGAAGATTCTACGGTGGTCCATGGCGAACCGAACATGCAGGGTTATAGGCTGGGCGCGCAAGGCGTCGAGCATACGGTCCAAGGTTGTCTATCCGGGCCGTGGTTCAAGCGCTCCGCGTTTTTCGCGAACGCGACTGCAGGCCTGCGGAATATTCTCGGACGCTAGATCCCGGCCGCTCGCGTCGCGCCTTGCACGGCGTAGACGTCCTTGCTTAAAGTCCCTGTTTGGAAGATAGCGTCGAAATTTTATGCGATAGCTCATGCCGGACAATCCAGCCTATTTTGTGGGTCTCTTTCGAGACCTGCTCCTGAAGAACCACCTAACGCCGACGCGGGTCGCCAATCTCGTAGGCGTTCGAACTGAGACCGTTGAAGCATGGCTCTCCGGCCAGTTACCGAGGGCAGTTTCGGTATGGACCGTTGGACAGACTCTTAACGCGGACCAACGTGCCCTGCTCTCAAGTGCCGTTGCCCATTTTCATGCTAGGCAAATAGCGCGATTACCCGAGAACATCGATGTGAGGTTCGACAAGTCAGCGAGCGCGTATCTCAGTGGAACGTTGGAGAGTCTCCCGGCAAAAGACCGGCAGCGATTCCTGCAGACCTGGCAGTCGATACTTGAAGAGAATAATCGACCTTTACCATTGCCAGAAGAGGAACCTCTCGCGTCGGAACTGATCCTTCTTCCGAGACCGACAATTGCAGTCATCGATGAGTGGGGCGCAATTATCGACGAGATAGCAAGGGACGCCTCGCAATTATATCAACTGCACTGGAAGCGCTTCGAGGACTTGATTGCAAGGCTCTTGGAACGCTACGGCTGGAAGATTGAACAAATGGGTTACACAAAGGACAACGGAACCGATATCGTCGCCGTAACCCGAGTCACCCCTGACATTCGCTTCACGATGATGGTTCAATGCAAGCGGCTCGCCCAACGACGGAAAGTTGGAATAGCTACCGTTAGAGAAGTGTGGTCTGTCAAATGGCACCAAGGTTTAGACCGCGCCATGATTGCGACTACGTCAACCTTTACCCGCGGTGCTAAAGAGCAGGGCGAGCAGTGGGCTCTCGAGCTTAAAGACCACGACGCGATCGTACAGTGGTGCAAGGGACTTCGGTCATCTAACGCGACACTGCCTACCAGCATAGTTCCTAAGCAACAGTCCTGACAATTTGCTACGCTGCGGGTGATGGTCGAAAAACGACCATTTTGAATCAAACAAAGAGAACAACTACAGCCTCTTGTCGTTCCGGAAAATCCGTTCAGCTATTTTCTCGCACCGCTATCTATATTTGCTGAAAATATCGCCGATGATTTTCTCTGCCACGGGCTTCTGGGACGCGAAGAATAGGTAATAAATCACGGCTTTCGTGCTGTTCCTCATTTCAAGTGGCTCCGGGACAAAGCCGAATCCGGCAACCTTTTTCAATCGGTCTTTAGTCTTTAAAGGCGGAGACTATCTCCTCATTGCTTTGCTTGACCTTTTCGGGGCCGAAGAAATTGCCTTGTCGGCTTACCGCATAAGCAGCCTGTTCCCAAGAGCCGTCACCCCAAAACTTGGTCATTCGCTCCACGCCGCCTTGAGGAACCTTTTCTGGATTTCTCCAAATGGCGTTCCGGTTCATGTCCATGACCGGGAAGTTTAAAAACATATCCACGGCCTTAGACTGTCCGGCTTCAAAAATCACTCCTCAATCGAGATGCAAGCCATAGGGATCAAGCAGACATAAGGCGCGATTGAAGTTCCTGAACTGAATCGTCGGCAACAGTTGTTTGGTCAGATATTCGTTTGAATCACCTGTGTGGATATGAACATCAGGTCTATCTCCACACATTGATCGGAGATATTCTGTCTTATCGGCGTTGAGATCAATGAAGTAGTATCCATCGAATGGGGGCGACATTTTCAAGGCGCGCGCGGGGCTCCCATCAACCTGAGCCTTTGTCTTTTTCGACAAGTGAATCCCGGCACCGCTGAATCCATCGATATAGTATTTCTTTAGGTTTCCGCTTTTCTTGAATGCCGTGGTGTAGGCGGAACCGTATTGTTCCACGATCTCCAGTTTTAGCTCAGACCAATAGCCAATCTCATCGAACTTAAAACTGAGGTCTGTCACGCCCCAACCTGCAATTCGTTTTGTCTGGTTGAGGTCGGCAATTTCATCGGAAACTGGCTCCATTCCCTCCCTTCAAGTAATCTGCCGCCTGCCTTGGGTGTGCGGCCACCCCATTGTTTGAAAAAGAAGGACACCTTCGATTTGACGCATTGATTACGTATATCAAGCGCCCATTGGGCCTCCATCGGTCGCGCACGGGGGCCGCTTTCGCCCCCGACAATGACCCAGTCGATGCCCTTGAGATTCAGCTTGCCCACCGGCCCTATGAGCGGCTCGATTGACAGAAAGCGAATGCCAGCGTTGGCATTTTGTAAATGAACTATGCGGGACGCGGCTTTCTCGTTTTCGATGGAAACGCCGAACCACATGTGCGCCGGAGCTTTGCGGATTTGGTAACGCTCATTAATGAACTTCTGCAAAAGCGAGCTGCGCTTACTGAGCACCTGATAGATATGCCAATCTGCCTTCTCCATCGTATCGAACACTTTGGAGATATGCCCTTTCGGAACCTCCTTATGGAAAAGATCGCTCATGGAATTCACGAAAACCATCCGCGGCCTTTTCCATTCGAGCGGCTGCAAGAGCCTTTCGGGCCGGATCGTTAGATCAAAACCGTTTTCAAAAGGATGACCGGACACCCCCCGAAAACGCTCTGAGAATCTGGCTGCATAGCAATTATCACAGCGCACTAATTTTTGTGCAGCCCGTGACGGGATTCCAGGTCGCATCTGTCCACTCAATTGTGCTTTTGTCAGCCATAAATTACCTGTCTCAAACTTCGACCCATCCTTTAACTTGAGCGCTTTTCTCCGATTGTCCTAGGGGAGAACTTGCTGAAAAAGCCTACCTCACACTGCGCAGATTGATCGTGAACCCCGATTTCTGCCGCTGATCACGAGCCCATCTTAGCGAAGAAAAACCGAAACTGCTATCATGAAGCGATGGCCGTCCGAACTTGCAGGGTCTTATGCCGGGATGCGCAAGGCGTCGAGCATACGGTCGAGGTCACCGCGCAGAGTCTGTACGAGGCCGTGGCTCAGGCACTGCGCGTTTTCCGGGAGGACGCCTGGAGCGACGAACCTAATCGCGGCGCCGCGAGCGTCGTCGTGACCATCAACCAGCCGCAGGTCGAGCATAGGGTTCGAATCAAGGACTTTGAAAATTGGCTCGACTCGGCGGGGAGGAGCCCCGCCGAGATGGCGTTAAAGAGTCGCTTGCGGGACATCATCAGACGCTAAGCCCCGCAGTGGGTGTTCGTGCCTCCGTGCGCTATATCGTTCGCTCTAGCGAACCTCCACGATCCGTGCGCCGGGCTCCGGACCCGAACCGCTGCTACACTGCTTGCGGTGGCCAAGACGATCCAAAAAACGCGCTTTCTGCAACCGGTCCACTTCGTCGAGCCGATGCAATGCTTGGCCGTAGCGAAGCTGCCGGAGGGGCAGGACTGGGAATATGAGATCAAGTTCGACGGCTACCGTGCGCTCGGCATCAGGAGCGCTGGCGGCCTTCGGCTCATGTCCCGCAATGGTAACGATTTCTCAGCCCGGTTTCCGTCCATAGCAAACGCACTCTCGAAGTTGCCGGACGACACCGTCGTTGATGGCGAAGTTGTCGCCTTGGACGAAACTGGCCGTCCCTCTTTTAACGTGCTCCAAAATTACAATCATGCCCCCACGCCGCTTCAGTTTTACGCCTTTGACCTCCTGCATCTGGCCGGAAAAAATCTGCGCGGCCATCCGCTCGACGAGCGCCGCGAATTGCTCCGCGCCAAAGTGATGCCCCGGTTGCCCGACGCCATCCGCTTTTCGGAAACGTTCGACGCTCCATCCGCCGAAGTCGTCGCTGCGGTCAAGAAGCAAGGCCTGGAGGGCGTAATTGCCAAACGCCGTGATAGTACGTACGAGCCGGGCCGCCGCTCCGGCGCTTGGGTAAAAATGCGTATCAACAAGGGACAGGAGCTTGTGGTCGGCGGTTATGTCCCGGCCAGCAAGAACTTCGACTCGCTCATCGTCGGCTATTACGAGGGCGACGACCTTATCTATGTTGCGCGTGTGCGCAACGGATTTGTTCCGGCTCTTCGGGTGAAGGTTTTCGAGCGCATCCGCAAGCTCGAAATCAAGACCTGCCCCTTTTCGAATCTGCCCCAGCGCGACCAGGGCAGGTGGGGTCAGGGTCTCACGGCCGATAAGATGGCCGAATGCCACTGGCTCAAGCCGCAACTTGTCGCGCAGATAGAGTACGCGGACTGGACGGACGTGAACCATCTGCGCCACTCGAAATTCATAGCCCTGCGTGACGACAAGCCGGCGAAGGACGTGGGCCGGGAGCAGCCGGTAGGCTGATCTCAGGTCTGGCCCGCCACCGGGTAAGCTAAAGTCCCTTGTCGTGGCGTCACCGCGTAAAGTGCCCAGGTGGATTTCCGCTCGCG
>WNFG01005788.1_pt1 | contig 10391 bp, 11 predicted proteins | sample 5400431 | NCBI WGS metagenome assembly WNFG01 (sample SAMN13153346, study PRJNA577476) | soil metagenome | isolation source: 120 cm saprolite under Douglas fir tree site 2 hole 3 replicate 2 | place: USA:California | collected 2015-04-18
ACATCACCGCCGCTAGTACCAGTCTACGCATCGCAACACCCCCATCGAACGCTCTGAACTTGGCGCTGATCATCGCCTGTTAACCTTAATCAATCGTTGTCGCAGCGCTCTGACCGGCATGATCTTTTTGCGAAAACCGAAGATCGTTTTCAAAACAAAACGGCGCGGGAAGATTCCGCGCCGTTTACAATCGTTAAGAATTGAAAGACTCGATCAGCCCTTGTGCACCACGGGCGGCGGCGGCGGATACATCGCGGGGCTATCGAGCTGCCAACGCACGCCGAGCGTCAGGTCGTGCGAAGTGATGTCTTTAAATCCCATCGTATGGTTGTTCGCGAACCCCGTGAAATCGGAGACGATGCCAGTCGTTGCATCGCCAAGATTCACGTAGCTGTAACCGAGCTCCACGGTAAAGCCCGGGTTGACCCTGTAGGCCAGACCGGTATGCAGAGCCCATGCGAAATTCCACTTTGAGGCTGTAGGTGCGGTAGCGACACCGGAGGCCAACGTATTTGTATCGACATAACTGGAGATGGTGTTGCGCGAAAAGCCGACGCCGGCGCCGATGAACGGCGTCACGCTCCACCAGGTACCGAGATCCACATAGGCGTTGGCTAGAGCCAGCCATTCAGACTTGCTGGCAGTGTAAGTGTCAGCGCCGTTGGTAGGTACGCCGGCATTGCTGAAGACAAAAACATCGCTGCCGTGAAAATTGGATTTGCCGCGATACTGGCCGGTGACGTCGGCGCGGAACCAGTTGTTGAACTGGTAACCGACGCCGATGCCAAAGATACCTGCGGTGTCAAAGCCCGTATTTTGATTCAGCGACAGCAGCGTGGGATAGGAAAACCAGTCCAGCTTCTTGACCCTCTGATTGCTGAACCCAATGTCGCCACGCAGATACCATCCGCCGAAATCCTCGATCGGGGCCGGCGCATACATCGGCGACTGCATGATGGGCATGTCCGCTGCGAACGCCACTGACGACAACAGTGCTGCCGCTCCGGCGGCAACGAGAAACTTAACGCTACGCATTGGCTTCGTCCTTTTGGCCGGTGAGGCAGACAACGGAGGCCTCACATCAAAAACTCACCGCCGGACGATGCCATTAAATGCTTAAGCGCCACTTAACCCTAATTATTAAGGTTGATAATCTCTTACCCGCGATCCGAAGCGAATGGAATTTTCAGTTTCGCCGATCGCGCGCCAGCCACGAATATTTGCGAAGTCTTCACAATCGCTAAAAATGTATTGAAGGCGGCGCCCGCGTCAGCGCTGAGTTTTCGGCAGCGTCGGCAGGAACACCGCGAGCAGCCCGATCGCCGGCAGGAACGCGCAGACCTGATAGACGAACGCGATGCCAGTGTGGTCGGCGACCTTGCCGAGCACCGCGGCGCCGAGCCCGCCGATACCGAACGCGACGCCGAAGAACACTCCGGAGATCATTCCGAAACGATGCGGCATCAATTCCTGCGCGAACACGATGATCGACGAAGTCGCCGACGAGATGATGAAGCCGATGAACACCGTCAGCACGGCGCTTGCGAACAAGCCGGCATAAGGCAGCGCCAGCGTGAACGGCAGCGCACCGAGGATCGAGAACCAGATCACGTATTTGCGGCCGAAGCGATCACCCAGCGGCCCACCGAAGAAGGCCCCGACCGCGTTGGCGGCAAGAAAGATGAAGAGATAAAGCTGGGCGGCCTGGGTCGAGACCGCAAACTTGTCGATCAGATAGAAGATGTAATAGCTCGACAGGCTCGACACATAGAGCTGCTTGGAGAATAGCAGTGCGACCAGCACCACAAGCGCGATCTTGACGCGTTGCGAATCCGGCGCGTCCGGATGCGGTTCGACGGGTGCGAACTTCCTGGCCGCGATCTGCGGCCTGTACCAAAGCCCAATCCGCCACAGAATGACGATCGCCAGAAACGCGATCGAGGAAAACCAGGCGATGCTTGGCTGACCGAACGGCACAACGATCAATGCCGCCAGCACCGGGCCCATCGAGGTACCGAAACTGCCACCGAGCTGAAACACTGATTGCGCGAAGCCGTAGCGGCCGCCCGACGCCAGCCGCGCGATCCGCGCCGACTCCGGATGGAACACCGCCGAGCCCAGGCCGACCAGCGCGGCGGCGACCAGAATGACGGGGTAACGCTGAGCGATGCTGAGCAACAGCAGGCCGAAGAAGGTAGATCCCATGCCGATAGCGAGGGAAAACGGCCGTGCCTTCCTGTCGGTGAAATATCCGACCACCGGCTGCAACAGCGACGCGGTGAACTGGAACGCCAGCGTGATCAATCCGATCTGGGCAAAGTCCAGCGCGTAATTGTCTTTCAGGATCGGATAGATCGACGCGATCAGCGACTGCATGGTGTCGTTGAGGAAATGCGATAAGCTGATTCCCGCCAGCACGATGTAGGCCGGCGCTGCGCCCGCCGTGCCGGCGATTGGGCCGGACGTCACATCCGGAACCAGCACCGGCGCGACCGGCACTTCATCGGAGACGACGACAGGCTTGTTCAAGAGATCGATCCCGGAAGATTCGCGACACGCATTTCCTACGATGGCCGCGCTGCGGTCACCACCACTATTAGATAATGGCTGCGATGCGATTGGACCCGGCTAATCGCGCTCAGGCCGCCGCGGCATGGCCCAGCGCCGAGACGATGTGGTCGACCACTTCCTCGACCAGGATACGGTCGTCGCCCTCGCCCATCACCCGGATCACCGGCTCGGTGCCGGACGAGCGGACCAGCAACCGGCCATGGCCGTTGAGCCGCTTTTCGCCGGCATCGATCGCCGACTTGACGTCGGCATCGTCGAGCGGCTTGCCGCTGCGATAACGCACGTTCTTCAGGATCTGCGGCAACGGCTCGAAGCGATGACAGACCTCCGACACCGGACGGCGAAGTTTTTGCACCACCGCGAGCACCTGCAGCGCCGCGACAAAACCATCGCCGGTGGTGGCGTAGTCCGACAGAATGATGTGACCGGAAGGCTCGCCACCGATATTGTAGCCGCGGCTCAGCATCTGTTCGAGAACATAGCGGTCGCCGACCTGCGTGCGCACGAGCTCGATACCCTGGCCTTCGAGAAAGCGCTCCAATCCGAGATTCGACATCACGGTGGAGACGATACCCGGCTTGGCGAGGCGGCCGTCTTCCTTCCAGCTTTGCGCGATCACCGCGAGCAACTGGTCACCATCGACCAGGTGTCCGCGCTCATCGACAAGAATGACGCGGTCGGCGTCGCCATCGAGCGCGATGCCGATGTCGGCGCGCATTTCGCGAACCTTGCGGCATAGTGCTTCCGGCGAGGTGGATCCGCATTCCTTGTTGATATTGAATCCGTCCGGGTCGACGCCGATGGCAATAACATCGGCACCCAGCTCCCACAGCGCTTCCGGCACCACCTTATAGGCCGCGCCGTGGGCGCAATCGACCACCACGCGCAAGCCGTCGAGGCTGAGATCGCGCGGCAGCGTGCGCTTGGCGAATTCGATATAGCGGTCATGAACGCCGTCGATGCGGCGGGCACGCCCGAGACTGGCGCTCTGCGCCAGACGCCTGTCGAGCGATTCATCCAGCAATTGCTCGATCTGCTTTTCGACGTCGTCGGAAAGCTTGAAGCCCTGCGGACCGAACAGCTTGATGCCGTTATCTTCGAACAGATTATGCGAGGCGGAAATCATCACGCCGAGGTCGGCGCGCATCGACTTGGTCAGCATCGCCACCGCCGGCGTCGGCATCGGGCCGAGCAGCAGCACGTCCATGCCGACCGAAGTAAAGCCTGCCACCATCGCATATTCGATCATGTAGCCGGAAAGCCGCGTGTCCTTGCCGATCACGACGCGATGGCGGTACTCGCCGCGCTGAAACACCAATCCGGCCGCCTGCCCGACCTTGAGCGCCAGCTCCGGTGTGATCAGACCATTGGCACGACCCCGAATCCCGTCCGTACCGAAATATTTGCGGCTCATATGTCCCCCGAGCGGCTTTCAAGGATTCTCAAACCACCCCGCGAGAATACTTGAACGCCCGTCCATCACAACGTGCACGCCTTATAAGGCCTTCGGAGCTAAGATGGCTTCAAAAAATATGATGAATCATTACCATCGCCAAAACCACACCTGAGCTGTTAACATATTGTTAACGCACGCAATACCGCCGGTTCCCCTGCCTTGGAACACCTCAGCGCTAACCCGTGCGCTTGACGTGATGGTCGCCTTTCGAGGGCGGCGGCTGGGTGACATTGACCGGGTCCGAGCCCGGAAAGGTCTCCTCCAGCCCCTCCTCCAGTGCCTGGTCGAGCTGGCGCTTCTCGGTATCCTTGACATTTTTGGGGTCGGAGCGTGGTCCGGTCATGGATGCCCTCCTGGTTAGCAGCCCGTTCCGCGATACGATTTTGCGGATGGCCCAACCATGCTAGATGACTGCCCGACTGAAGAATTACAAGAAGGGCCGGGAGCGTCCATGAAACACATCACCTGCATCGAGGATCTGCGCCAGGTCCATATGCGCAAAGTGCCGAAGGCGTTTTTCGACTACGCCGATCGCGGCTCCTATGCCGAGGAAACGCTGCGCGCCAACCGCGACGATCTTCAGCAGATCAAGTTTCGCCAGCGCATTCTGGTGGACGTGTCGAAGCGCGATCTTTCGACTACCATCCTCGGGGAGCCCGCATCGCTGCCGCTGATCCTGGCACCGATCGGACTGTGCGGCATGCAACACGGCGATGGCGAGATCCATGCCTGTCGCGCCGCACACGCCGCCGGCATCCCCTTTACGCTGAGCACGATGTCGATCTGCTCGATCGAGGACGTTGCGGCCAACGTCGACAAACCGTTCTGGTTTCAGCTTTACGTCATGAAGGACCGCGGCTTCATCAAGGCGCTGATCGAGCGCGCGATCGCCGCAAAATGCAGCGCGCTGGTGCTGACCGTCGACCTGCAGGTGATCGGCCAGCGTCATCAGGACATCAAGAACGGCATGACGGTGCCACCGGAATGGAGCGTGTCGAAGTTCTTCGATTTCGCCAGCAAGCCTGGATGGGTGTCCGGGGTGTTGCGCGGCAAGCGCCGCACCTTCGGCAATCTGGTCGGCCATCTCAAAGGCACCGACGATATTACCGCGCTGGGGACATGGATCTCGACGCAATTCGACACCACGCTGAACTGGAAGGATGTCGCGTGGATCCGCAGCATCTGGCCCGGCAAGCTGATCCTGAAGGGCATTCTCGACGTTGAGGACGCCGAGGAAGCGGTGAAGACCGGCGCACAGGCGCTGGTGGTCTCGAACCACGGCGGCCGGCAGCTCGATGGCGCACCGTCATCGATCGAAGTCTTGCCGGAGATCGTCGACGCCGTCGGCTCGCAGATGGAAATCATGTTCGACGGCGGCGTTCGCTCCGGCCAGGACGTGATGCGCGCGCTCGCGCTCGGCGCCAAATCCTGCATGATCGGCCGCGCTTACATCCATGGCCTCGGCGCCTTCGGCGGCCCCGGCGTCGCCAAGGCGATCGACATCATCGCCAACGAACTCAACGTGACCATGGGGCTTTGCGGCGTCAACACCATCGCCGAGATCGACGACCACGTGCTGGCGATTTGATTTCGTCATTCCGGGGCGCGAGCAAAGCGAGCGAACCCGGAATCCATACTCCCGGTCGTGGTTATGGATTCCGTGCTCGCGCGGAGCCTGTCATCGGGCCGCGCTTTGCGCGGACCCGTTGGCGCGCCCCGGAATGACAAGTAGTCACATCGGCGGGGTGATGCCGTCGCGGCCGACATTGACGCGGTTGGCTTCCAGGGTACCGTCATCCTTCTTGGTCGCGCCGAAGATGATGATCTTGGCGCCCGGCTTGAGTTCGGACTTGTCGCCCGCAACGAATGTCACGATCGGCGTGTCCGGCGGCACCACGACTTTCTTTTCACCGTCCTTGTATTTCACCAGGATATTCTGGCCGTCGGTGCCTTTGACCGTCTCGGCGACGGTGGCGTTGGTCATGGTGCTGCCCGCGCGCTGGTCCCAGGGCCGGAAGCCTTCGGCTGCGCCGCGCTGGGTTTCCGGGAAAATATGAACCGCGACCGCCTTCTGGGTGCCGTCGGGCTCGGGCATCGCGGTGACGCCGATGTAGGACCCCGGCTTGATTTCCGACAGCTCGGTTTTGGCGACGCCGAACACCGCCACATTGTCGGTCACCCGGACCTTCATGTCGGTGCCCTCGCGCGACTTGATCGCCAGCATGGCGCCATCGACACTTTCGATGGTGCCGCGGATCCGGACCGTGGGAGGTTGCTGAGCCCATGCCACCGATCCGAGTACGGATACTAAAGTCAACGACGCCGCGAGCAGGCGCGGCCTCAACGAAGAAATGTTCGGCATGGTTCTCCCCTTCCTCGGCTTTTCCCGGTAATGGGGGAAACACCGCAACTCCAAGGCTATTCCGCGCGGCAGCGCCACCATTTACATCGGCGGCGTCAGCCCGTCGCGGCCGACGCTGACGCGGTTGGTTTCGAAGGTGCCGTCCGGCAGCTTTTTCATGACGGCGATCACCTTGGCGCCCGCCTTAAGGTCGGATTTGTCGGCGGGTACATAGGTCACGACCGGGGTGTCCGGCGACACCGCGACTTTCTTCTCGCCGTCCTTGTATTTGATCGTCAGGGTTTGACCGTCGTTGCCGGCCACGGTCTGGGCCACCGTCGCATTGGTCATGGTGCTGTTGGGGCGCAAATCGAACGGCCGCGAGCCCTCTCCGGTGCCGCGCATGTCTTCGGGAAACACATGCACTTCAACCGCTTTTTGTTCGCCGTGCGGCCCCGGCACCGTGGTGGTGCCGATGAAGGAGCCGACCTTGATGTCATCAAGCGAAATCCTGGCGATGCCCACCACCCGCATGTCGCCGGTCATGCGCAGCTTGACGTCCTCGCCGCTGCGCGATTTGACCGCGAGCACATCGCCGTCAACGGCTTCGACGGTGCCGCGAACCCGCGACGGCGAGGTCTGTTGCGCGATCGCATACAAGGACGATGCGACCACCATCGCGACAGCAATCAGCGGACGGGTCAGGGTTGAACGATGGACGGGCATGAACGGGACCTCCGGCGGGCACTACCTAACACTGGACACCGGCGTCTCAACGATATTCCGCCTCAAAGCTTTGTGAGATCGGTCTCCACCAGAGCGCGAAGCTCGGATGTAACTTCGGGGCGCTGCCCGAACCACAATTCAAAGCCGCGCACCGCCTGGTGCAGCAGCATGCCGAGCCCGTCGGCGGTCTTTAGCCCGCGCGCACGCGCCGCCGACAGCAACGGCGTTTCCAGCGGCACATATACCAGATCGGCGACAACGGCGTGTGACGGAAGCAAGCCGACGTCGAGCTCCAGTGCGGGTTGGCCGTGCATGCCGAGCGATGTGGTGTTGACCAATAGCCCGGCACGCGGCAGCAGACTGTCGATGGTGTCCCATGCGACGGGATGGACGTTGGCGCCGAATTGGTCCGCAAGCACGCTCGCCCGTTCCGCGGTCCGGTTTGCCAGATGCACGCAGCTGATGCCGCGCTCGATCAATCCGAACACCACCGCGCGCGACGAGCCGCCGGCGCCGAGCACCAGCGCTTCCTCGACCGTGTCCCATCCGGGCGCGCAGGCGTCGAGATTATGGATGAAACCTTCGATGTCGGTGTTGGTCGAGCACAGTTCGCCGCCTTCGTACCACAGCGTATTGGCCGCGCCGACCGCGCGGGCGCGCGCGTCCGGCTTGGTCAATGCCAGCGCACGCTCCTTGTGTGGAATGGTGACATTGGCGCCGACAAAGCCGTGGGTCGACAAATGCAGCACGAATTCGGCAAAGCCTTCGGGCGGCACCGCCTCGATATTGTAGCCGCCCTCGATGCCGAGCGTGCGCAGCCAATAGTGATGGATCAGGGGCGATCGCGAATGCGCGGCCGGCCAACCGATCAGGCATGCGGCAAGGGCTTTGCTCACGGCTGTCATTGCCAATCCCGTTGGGCCGCGCGGTAAGCGGGCATCGTCGCTGCTCAGATCGGACAAGCTGCGTCGGCTGTCAATGCTGTAGGTGAATTGGCTATAGGTGAATTGTCGCGGCAACGATCGCGCTTAACGCCAGCGCAGCAGCGGCGGCAAACCAGATCGCGGCAAGATTGATCCAGTAATAGGCGAGCGCACCGCACAAGGAACCCGCCACCAGCGCCGCCCACAACAGCAGATTCGAAGCCCAGCCCCAGCGCGCGCCGCCGGTCAGGGCCTCAGCTGCGAGCTGGCCGACCTTGACCAGTGCGCCGGTGACATAGGTGAGACCGAGGCCGGCGCCGCCGGCGATCTGGAACACCGCGTTCTCCATTCCCATCGCCAGCACGATCGCGGCGATCGCGACATTCGGCAGGTCGAACGCATAACAAAGGGCCGCGGCGGCGAGCAGCGATGCTTCCGCCAGCAGCACCCAGGGCTGGCGATTGGTGCCGCGGCCAAGCACAATCAGGCTGCCGGCGGCGGCGCCGACCACGAACAGCGCGACCAGGCCGAGCGCCTCGATCGCGCCCAACCAATGCCCCTCCGCAAGACTGACGCCCATCCGTGTCGAGTTGCCGCTCATGAAGGAGACGAACAGGCCGCCGAGATGCAGGAAGCCGATGCCGTCGACATAGCCGGCCAGCGCGCTCAGCGCGCAGGCGAGCGCAATGCTGCGGCGTGAATCAAGCATGCTTGGCCGCCTCTACGCATTCCACGCGTAGACTTCCTTCTCGTAGGCCTCCTCGAAACCGGCGCGCTGCAAATTCCGGTAGGAATGTTCGAGCATATAGAGTGTCTCGGACACGAGCAGCGCGCAACCGAGCTGTTCGGCCTGCTCCACGCGCTTGGCGATCAGCGCCTGCTGCGCGCCGCGCCTGCGATCGCCTTCAGCGGTAGCCGCGGCCATCAGATAGCCGATGTCCTCGAACATACAGAGCGCGGCGATCGCGACCGGGCGGCTGCCGTCGAACGCCATGTAGTGGAAGAAGCCTTGCTTGCCCGCCGAGGTCACATATTCCGGCCACAGCGTCTCACCCAATCGTTCGCGGCTTGCCGCGATGTCGTCCCGGCCGACCTGCCGGATATCGAGATCGGTCTTGAAATGAGGCGGCACATGGCGGTCGCGGCACAGCGTCGGATAGCCAGTACGGCGAATGCGTGAGAAGCCGGCCTGATCAAGCAGGTCACGCGCCATGTCCATATCGGGACCAGGGCTGAGCCAGACGAAAAACCGTTGCACGCCATGGTCTGCGAAGAAACCAATCAGGCGCTGGACGCTATCGGCGTTCATGCCCGCTTCTGTTCCGCAGAGATGAACGCGGTTGAGATTGGCGGACGCGTAGGGCGATTGCCGTTCGGGATCGATCGTCACATAGGCATCCGCGAACGGCACGCCATGGAATCCCCGACCGGCGAGCCCATCCGGCCGATTCTGCGTATCCAGCCACGCGATGAGCCGCTTCATCTTCCGCGACAGATCGAACTTGTCCATGACGCGCGCCAATGCAGACTTCAGTCTGAAGGAACACGGGAGTGTTGGGAAGCCCCAGCGCGCACTCCGCACACGCTACGCCGTGTTGATTGGGACACCCGAGCACACCAAAAGCGGGCCAGCGCGGCGCAGGACACATCCCTTAGATTAGATATCTGAAATATCATTTATTGACACTTTAACATCATTAATTATCATGTAGAGATGAGCTGTAATATCGACGGGAGCCCCGGGCGCGCGTAAGGCAGGTCCATGATCACAGCCGCTCAATTGCGGGCTGCCAGGGCGCTTCTCGGCATCGACCAGCGCCGGCTCGCGAAACTGTCTAGGCTTTCCGTGCCGACCATTCAGCGTATGGAGGCGAGCGAAACCATGGTCCGGGGCAATGTCGATTCGCTGGTCAAGCTCATTACCGCTTTCGACGCGGCGGGGATCGAGATGATCAACGAAGGAGCCGTTAGCAATTCGCTGGGGCGCGGGGTACGACTGAAAGCAAGTTCAGGTTCCGCGAAGACCCTTCTGGGCGCTCGATCGAACAACAAAGCGTCAGGCAGAACAAGGGGGCGCACATGATGTCGGGCGTTGTTTTGCAAATGGCATGTGTCGCCGGATTGCTTGGATTGGCATTTCTGGCGGTCGTTATGAGCCGCTCAAAGGTCGCCACGGCCGTCATCTACAGCGCGACATTAGCCTTGTCCGCGATTGCGTTGATCGGGTCCCTGCGGTGGCTGCTTGGCGATACGGCAAACGCCGCAGATCTGACCTTGCCGATCGGATTGCCATGGCTCGGCGCTCATTTCCGAGTGGACGCGCTGGCTTCGTTTTTTCTCGTCGTCGTCAATCTGGGAGGAGCGGCAGCAAGCC
>WNFG01005790.1_pt1 | contig 10387 bp, 9 predicted proteins | sample 5400431 | NCBI WGS metagenome assembly WNFG01 (sample SAMN13153346, study PRJNA577476) | soil metagenome | isolation source: 120 cm saprolite under Douglas fir tree site 2 hole 3 replicate 2 | place: USA:California | collected 2015-04-18
AGCCATCACAAGTTCTCCCCACTTAGGATCAGGTATGCCGAAGACTGTGACTTCCTTAACCGCCGGATGCTGGTAAATGACCGCTTCGACTTCGCCGGAGTAAACATTCTCGCCGCCGGTAACAATCATGTCCTTCAGCCGATCGAGAAGGTAGATGTAACCATCTGCATCCTGGTATACGATGTCACCGCTGCGGAACATCCCATCACGAAATACCGCGTTCGTTTCTTTCAAATTGTTCCAATAGCCACGCATTACATTTGCGCCGCGTGCAACCAACTCGCCATGCTGGCCGGTAGCAACCTCTTTTCCCTCGTCGTCCACAACTTGCACTTCAATGCCGGGACAAGGGCGCCCGCAAGATGTCAACCTGCTTTCTATGTGTTCATGATCCTGCAGTCCCGCAAGAAAGCCCGTTTCACTGAGCCCATAAACCTGAACGAGCTTAGTTTTGGGTAACATCTTCCTTGTGCTGTGAATAAGTTCGGGAGCGATCGGTGATCCGCCATATCCCAAATACTCGAGGCTGGTCAGGTCATACTTTTTCAAATCCGCAAATTGGGTCAGTAAATTGATCATTGTTGGAACCAGCACTGTGTGCGTAACACGTTCGCGCGCTACGGTCTCGCAGAAGGCTTCCGGGCTGAATTTCGGAATCGTGACCTGACAAGTCCCGAAAGCCGGCGAAGCGAACATGAATGGAAAGTCGGCTATGTGAAATATTGGCGCCGCATGGAGATAGACACCACCTTCTCGGTAGCGCATCCAGTAGTTCACATGGTCCAGATTAGCCAGAATGTTGGAATGAGTGAGTGCCACACCTTTGGGCCGGCCTGTGGTCCCACTGGTATAGATAAGTGCAAATACAGCATCCGGGTCGTAGACATCCGCGGGAAATGAATCATTCCCAAGGTCGAATGGTTCTTTGTCGATGACAAGTTGACCGGGAAGCTCAACGCTTGGAGCGGCCAACGACGAATGCCGAATCAACCCATGCGGGGCTGCGTCAACCAGTACATGATCGATCTCCTTCGCTGAAAGCCGGGTATTCAAAGGCACCGCAATTACGCCAAGCCATGCGCACGCGTACACCAGCTCGACATACTCACGTTCATTCGGCAGTAGTAACGCCAAACGGTCGCCTTTCCTGAAGCCGCGTTTCGTTAGACCCGCGGCAATTCTTCCGACGCGATCGTGAAGCTCACGAAAGGTCGAGCATTCCTCGCCCGATGCAAACGCCGTCCTTTCCGGATAGTAGCGAACAGCCCGTCCTAGTGAATGCGTGTGGATCATCCAATCAACTCCACATTAATAAATGGAGTGTTGGCAGGGAAGGTTCGATCGAGATCAGTCGGAGAGATCGTGTTACATACAGGAAACATGCCATCGTATGCCGCCAAGGACCCTTCATAATCGCAATCGAAACGATAGCGCGCGAGATCTGCCACCGTTACCATCAGCAGATCGTGCTTCTTGCAGAATTTGATAAGGTCAGGCAAACGAGCCATGGTGCCGTCGTCATTGATGATCTCGCAGATCACTCCGGCGGGCTGCAGGCCAGCGAGACTCGCCAGATCGACGGCCGCTTCCGTTTGGCCGCGCCGTTCGAGAACACCTCCGGGCCGAGCGCGAAGTGGGAAAACGTGACCTGGGCGCGCGAAGTCGTCTGGATGACTGTTCGGGTCAACCGCCATCTTAATTGTGTGTGCGCGGTCGTAAGCTGATATCCCGGTCGTTATGTCCCGGTGTATTAGGTCGATTGAAACGGTGAATGCGGTCCCACCCAAAGCGCTATTTGCCGGCACCATCGAACCAATTTCTAATTCCTTCAATCTCTCATCAGTCATGGCGACACAGATCAGGCCCCTCCCGTGTTTGGCCATGAAATTGATCGCCTCTGGCGTGACCATTTCCGCCGCCATCGTCAGGTCGCCTTCATTTTCACGATCTTCATCGTCGACTACGACGATCATTCGTCCGGCCTTGAACTCTAGAATGGCATCTTCCACGCTGCCAAAAGAGAATTCATTCTGCTCAATAGATCTTATAGGTTGATTACGATCTACTGGCAGTATTCCGTTAAGCTTTAGCTGATGACCCATTCTCTCTTTCTTAGTTCGCAGGTAAGCCAGCGAGTGTGAGTTTGGCGCTGCTTCGCAGGAAAGCTGTTCGGCCTCGAGGCCTCCATCAATCAACGCGCGAACTTTGTTAGGATTATTTGTGAGCAGACGGACGCGATCGAGTCCCAGCTCACGAAGAATAGCGACGGATAGACCAAAGTCTCGCGCGTCATCCTTGAATCCCAGCGCACGATTAGCTTCGACTGTATCGAGACCTTCATCCTGGAGCGCGTAGGCGCGCAACTTCGCCATCAACCCAATGCCGCGGCCTTCCTGGTGTTCGTAGATGACCAACCCACGACCTTCGCTGGCGATGGCACGCATAGCAAGGTCCAGCTGATCATTACAATCACACCGCAGCGATCCAAGCACCTCGCCGGTGAAGCACTCCGAGTGAATCCGCACCAGCGGAGTCTCGTCGCCCAGATCACCCAAGATGATCGCTACCGCGGTTTCACGCGGTCCGCTTCCGAGCAAGATGTCCCGGTCGAAACCGATGGTCTGAAACACTCCCCATTTTGTCGGCAAGTGGATAGTAACGACGCGTCGAACTGTGTTTTCTTTTGCCGCTATCAACATGATTTGCGCAACTCTTTCTCAGATCATCCCAAGGCCTTCATTCGGGCTGCATTCAGTCCCAGTTCCACCTCACGGCCGTAATCCGGATCTGCCTTAATAAAGTGTGCGATCTGACGTGCCTGGATCTGGGGCGGTACGGAGATCAAACTGTCCACGATGTTGTCGATCAGGCGCGCACGCTCTTCCGGTTTCATCAGCCGGAACAGGTCGCCTGCCTGCTGGTAATCGTCGTTGCCTGCACGATGGTCATATCGGGCGGCGTCGCCCGCGATGCGTAGCGGCGGCTCCGCATAACGGGGGTCCTCGGTCGGACCATTGAAACTATTCGGTTCGTAGTTGGGCGCTGCGCCGCCGTTTGCATCGAAGCGCATGGCGCCATCACGGTGGTAATGATGGACTGCACTATGAGGGCGGTTGACCGGCAACGATTCGTAGTTCACGCCGAGCCGGTGACGATGTGCATCGGGATAGGAAAGAAGCCTGGCCTGCAACATCTTGTCGGGCGAAAAGCTGATGCCGGGGACCACGCTCGCCGGCGCGAAAGTGGCCTGCTCGACCTCGGCAAAGTAATTAGTGGGATTTCGATTTAGCTCAAGCTCGCCCACCTCGATCAAAGGATAGTCCGCATGCGGCCAGACCTTGGTCAGGTCGAAGGGGTTCAGGTCGTACGTGTCGGCCTCCAATTCCGGCATGATCTGAACCGAGAGGCGCCACTTCGGATAGTGGCCTTTCTCGATAGCCTCAAAGAGATCCTTGGTCGCGTGATCCGGATTCGAACCCGCGAGTTGAATCGACTCTTCCCGCGTGAGATTTTGAATGCCCTGCTTGGTCTTCAGGTGGAATTTCACCCAGACGCGCTCGTTCCGCGAGTTGATGAGGCTGAACGTGTGACTGGAGAAACCGTCCATGTGGCGGTAGTTTTTCGGCGTGCCCCGGTCGCTGAAAAGAATCGTGACCTGATGGAGCGACTCGGGCGACAACGACCAGAAGTCCCACATCATGGTCGGAGACTTTAGATTGGTCTGCGGGTCGCGCTTCTGGGTGTGAATGAAGTCACTGAACTTCAGCGCGTCACGGATAAAGAAGACGGGAGTGTTGTTGCCGACGAGATCCCAGTTACCTTCCTCCGTGTAGAACTTGGTCGCGAAGCCGCGTGGGTCGCGCGCAGAATCGGCGGAACCCTTCTCGCCGCCAACGGTTGAGAAACGAACCATGACCTCCGTCTTCTTGCCGATCGCAGAGAAAACCGCAGCCTTGGTGTACTTGGTGATATCTCCCGTGACCGTAAAGGCGCCAAACGCGCCGGCGCCCTTGGCATGGACCACCCGCTCGGGGATCCGCTCCCGGTTGAAGTGGGCCATCTTTTCGATCAAATGAAAGTCTTGCATCAACACTGGACCGCGGGGACCTGCCGTCAACGAGTTCTGGTTGTCGGCGACCGGGATACCGGAGGCAGTAGTTAAACTTTCAGGTTTAGTCATCGTTATCTACCTTGATCAGTTTGTTCATTTACGGCCAGAGCGTCATACGCGTTGCGCCTTACTTTATCCATCTCTTTTACTGTCAAATTAACCAACCTACCTCGGCTAAGTTATCTCCAAACGAGGCTCCCGGTTCTTGCCCTCTTTTTGGGTCTGAGATTTCAGCTGAGCCAGAGCCGCTGTCATCGGTGATTCACGCTCTGGCCAAACCACCGACATTGCCACCGCGACGACGATGCCGATCGAGACCTCAGAGAAGCGGTGAACCGCAATTAACCAAGCGGGATCGGGTCGCGGAATCAGCATTACGATAATCAACGCAATTCCCGCATAGCGGTAGGCAGTTCTATCGAGACGATTACGCAGGTACGGATGGCATAACCGAGCGCCCCACAGATCAAACCAAGTAAAAAGATGCCGGCGCCAAACGTCAAAACACCTCGACCAAAGTTCCCGGCTAATACTGCACCCATACTAACTCCCAGGGCCGTGCCCAGAAATTCGCGTCCCGCAACGGGCAAAGATGTGCCGAGGGCTGATTGCATTACGATCAGTGTGGCGATCGCTGCCCAGTAGCTTTCCGCGAGCCCTGATAGACGCGCCACCAACACCGCTGCTACCGTCGCCACCGCAGTACGCGCCGAGAGCTTCAGCATCGGGTTAGTTAACCCGGACCGAAGCCAGTTCCTGAAGCGCGTGGCCATCACAATTCGTTATCTCCTGGGTCGGTTATTGGTGCGGAGCAGTTGCCTTTGCTTTCGTGAAGTCCGGGCGACGCTTCTCAATAAACGCTGTGAACGCTTCCTTTGCTTCCGCCGAGCGCACTCGCGAAGCGAACTCTTCGTTCTCGATTTTTATCGCCTGCGCGATCTGCTCACGTTGAGAATGCTTCATCAGTCTCTTGCAAGCTTGCAAAGCGCCAGGAGGTTTCGCAGCCAGCGTCTCAGCTGTTTCCGTCGCGGTGGCCAGCAGTTTTTCGTCGGGCACAACACGGGTGACTAATCCAATTTCAGCCGCCACCTTTGCGTCAAAAGGCTGACCCAACAAAATCAACTCGGCAGCACGGATGTGTCCGCTACGCGCCGGCAAGGACCAGGAAGATCCGAATTCCGGGACCAGGCCAAGATTGATAAAAGGCAATTGGAACTTCGCGCTCTCACCCGCGAAGACAAAGTCGCAGTGGGTGAGCAAGGTGGTTCCCCCTCCGATAGCGACACCCTGCACAGCGGCCACCAATGGTTTGTCGAAGTTGAGCAACGCACTCGCCAGTTGAGCTTGCGGACTCTCACCTGGCCCTGGGGGGTTCTTCAGGAAATCTTCGATGTCGTTGCCCGCGGAGAACGAGTCTCCGGCGCCATCCCACAGCACGACAAGTACGTCATCGTCCTTCGCTGCGTCATTCAGGATCTCCGCCATGCTCAGGTACATGCTCGAAGTCATCGCATTCTTCTTAGCGGGTCGATTCAATGTGATCCGCAAGACACTGCCAGAACGCTCGGTTACAATTTCACTCATCGTTCACCTCACTTAAGCGCCAATTCTCGATGCTCTGTTACCGTGCCACTCGCCAGAAAGCTGTCGATTTGTTTTGTGTCGAAGCCCAACTCCTGGAGAATCTCTTCATTGTGTTCGCCAAGTTCCGGGGCTCGTTTTGCAGACACCTTAGTTACGCCATGGACCTGAATTGGACTGCTGATTGTCGACGTCAACTTGCCGCCGGCGCCTTCAAGCGGAACGACGATGTCATTCGCGCGAAGCTGCGGATCGTTGACCACTTCTTGTGGGTCGCGCACTGCACCGAACGTGACGTGGACGTTATTGAAGACTTCGTACCAATGCGACATGGGCTGCGCACCGAATACTTCGTCGAGGATAGCCGCCAACTGCGGCATGTTCGCCACCAGGTTCGCTGGGGAGAACCGTGGATCGGTTAATAGGTCGGCGCGGCCGATGGCTTTCGCCACTGCTTCCACTTTGTCAGGCGTAACCAGGAGGACAAACCAGGTGCCATCGCCAGCCTGATACACGTTCAGCGCCGCATTCGCGGGGTTCTTGCGATCGTGCAGTCCGTAAAATTTCGCCCCGCTCAGGGCAGCCTGGATCGAAACACTCGCGGACCAGATACCCTCGGCGAGCAGCGAAGTCGTGACATGCGACCCGTTGCCGGTGCGCTCGCGACGATAGAGCGCGGTGACGATCGCGGAATAGAGACCGACGGCTGTCGCGTTGTCGCCGCTGCCGGCGACTGGCCAGGTAGGCGGGGCGCCGGCATCGCGCGTCATTGACAGCAAACCGCTGCGTGCCCAGTATGATGTGATATCGAAGCCCGGTAGCTCGGCATCAGGCCCCTTTTCGCCGAAACCTGTAACATCCGCATAGATCAGGCGCGGATTCCACTGCACTACATCCTCGTATTCGAGCTTCAGTCGTTTCCGTGCGGGATGCGGCGTGTTGACGATGAGCACGTCGGCCCATTGGACGAGCTTTTCGAGAACCTGCTGAGCGCTGGGGGATTTCAGATCGAGCGTCATGCCGCGTTTGTTGCGGTTGGCCAGGTGCCAGGGATACGCATCTTTCGCCTGCGGCTGCGGCGGAATCTGATGCCCATGTCTCCAGAGGTCGCCGGACGGCGGCTCCACTTTGATCACTTCGGCGCCAAAATCGGACAAGATTACGGCGGCGCTCGGACCCGCAATGAAGCTCGCCAGGTCGACTACTTTCAATCCCGAGAAGATATTGTCTTCACTCATAGTATTCTCCGTTTTGATATGTGTTGGTTGTGGTTAGCGCCCCTGGAACTGCGGTGCGCGCTTTTCGAGAAATGCTGACGTGCCTTCCTTCTTGTCTTCCGTTCCCGCGCAAAGCCCGAAGAATGAGGCTTCCAAAGCGAGGCCCTCGTCCTGGCTCGTTTCCAATCCTTTGTTCACCGCTTCGAGCGAATACTTCACGGCGATCGGGGCGTTGGAAAAAATCTGTTTCAGGATTGCCTCGGCGCGCGGTATCAGATTGGCCGCTGGCACAACTTCGTTCACCAGCCCGATGCGATAGGCATCCTGCGCGCTAATCATTTCCCCAGTGAGAATGAGCTGCAATGCGCGGCCCTTACCGACCAGCCGCGGAAGCCGCTGCGTTCCGCCACCACCAGGAAGGACTCCTAATTTGACTTCGGGTTGGCCAAACTTAGCCGTTTCCGAAGCGATCCTGATGGTGCAAGCCATGGCCGTTTCGCAGCCGCCGCCAAGCGCAAATCCGTTGATGGCTGCGATCACCGGCTTGCCGAGATTCTCGACAAGGTTGAGCACCGCCTGCCCGAAACTGCTGGACTCCTCGCCTTCTACGGCGGTGAGATGAGCCAGTTCGTTGATGTCCGCACCCGCGATGAACGCTTTATCGCCCGCTCCGGTCAGGATGACCCCGTGCACCTCATCATCGTCCCGCGCTGCCTCGAACGCCGTTTGCAAATCCTCCCAGGTTTTAGTGTTCAACGCATTGAGGACCTTCGGGCGGTTGAGAGTCAGATAGGCGGTGGCGCCTTTCTTCTCATACAAAACATTTTCGAGTGTTAATTGTATCGCTGTTGAATTCATAAGTTTGTCCTGTTTCAAAGTTTGTTCCGTCGCGGTTTACACAAACGCGCTGAAGCCGGTGATGGCTTTTCCGATAATCAGATTTTGCATCTGATACGTGCCTTCGTAGGAATAGAGCGCCTCGGCATCCGCAAAGAAACGCCCCACGTTGTAATCGGCAGCGATGCCGTTGCCGCCCAACAGTTCCCGAGCCCACGCGACGGTCTCGCGGCATTTGGCCGTGGTGAACGCCTTGGACAGCGCCGCGTGAGCGTCGGTCAGCTTGCCTTCGGCCTGTAATTGAGCCGAGCGAACCACCATGCATTGCGAAGCGGTGATGTTCGCGAGCATTTTGGCCAGAAGGTCCTGCACGAGTTGAAACGAGCCGATCGGCTTTCCGAATTGCAATCGCTCCTGGCAATATTTGAGCGCGTTCTCGTAAGCGCCCATCCCGCATCCTGTCGCCTCCCACGCCACAAGATAACGCGTCATTTTCAACACCCTCGCGGTGTCGCGGAACGAGCTGTCGCCCTGAAGACGGTTCTCCTCTGGGACCCGGCAGTTCTCCATCGTGATCTGGCCGTTCTGAACGATCTTGAGCGCGATCTTGTTCTGGATCTTCTCGACCTTGAAGCCAGGCGTGGTTTTGTTCTCGACGATGAAGGCCTTCACCTGATTGTCCGCGACGTCGCGCGCCCAGATGATTGAGATGTCGCACCAGGGTGAATTGCCGATCCACCTCTTCTGACCATTAAGAACCCATGTGTCGCCTTCGCGCTTTGCCGTCGTCGTCAGACCGCCGGACGCGCCGGAACCCACCAGTGGTTCGGTCAGGCCGAAGCAGCCGATTTTCTCGAAGCGAGCCATCGGCGGAAGCCATTTCTGTTTTTGCTCCTCCGAGCCGCCGAGGTAGATGGAACCCATCGCCAGGCCATTGTGGACGCCAAAAAAGGTCGCAATCGATGAATCGAAACGGGACATTTCCATTGCAACCAGGCCAAACAGCAACGCGCTTCCGCCTCGGCAGCCGTAACCCTTCATTCCAGTGCCGCCGATGTTCAGTTCTTTGATCGCCGGCAACAGTTCAAACGGAAACGCGTCCTCCACCCAATACTTGGTGAGGATGGGCGCAACTTTGGTCTCCATAAACGCACGCACCTGTTTCACGACAGCCAGTTCTTCGGCCGGCAAGGTGCTGGCCAGGTCGTAGAAGTCGCTGTTTGGGGCCGGCAGCGGCTTCGGCTGCTTTGTCGGTGGCTTGATTTCTCTTCGGATGTTTTGGGGTTCAGCGATTGCAGCGCTCATAATTTGTCTTTCGTTTTTGTTTGTTGATTGATTGTCGTATTCAAATGGGGATTCATTCGGCCACGCGCAGGGCGACCTTCCCGCGCCTGAGACCGCTCCGTGCGCGCGTGTAGGCGATTCGCGCTGCCATCAACGGAAAAATTGTCCCGACGAAGACCTGGAGTTCGCCGGCGTCAATCAGGTTGGCGATCTCCGCCAGTTGCGAGCCATCGGCGCGAACGAGCATGAAGGCATCGCGGGCGCGTTGGTCCGCGATGCCCGCGCTTTGGGTTGCGACGGTGACCATCCTGCCGCCCTTCGCCAACACGCCCCACGAGCGCTCCAGCGTTTCACCGCCGACGCAGTCGAACACCACGTCCACGTCCTTGACGACTTCTTCAAATCGTGTCGTCCGGTAATCAATCACCTCGTCAGCTCCCAAAAAGCGCGCGAAACCGAGACTACCGGACGAAACCGAAGCGATGACGTGCGCGCCGCGCCAATGCGCGAGTTGCACCGCGAAACAGCCGACACCGCCCGCCGCGCCGTGAATCAGAATCCGTTGACCGCGCTCCAGTTTTCCTTTGTTGAAAAGTCCCTGCCACGCGGTCAACGCCGAAATCGGAACGACCGCAGCCTGAACATGGACGAGCGATTTCGGTTTGCGGGCCAACCCGGTCGCCTTGACGACGCAGAATTCCGCTTGCGCGCCGTTGATGAACCAGTCGTTGAGTCCAAAGACCTCGTCGCCGACGTTGAAACCGTTGACCTTCGCGCCGACCGATTCGACGACGCCGGAAAACTCGTGGCTCAACACGATTGGATACGGGCGGGGCTCGCCGAATGGCAGGTTGAAGGTCGTAAACCATTGAAGCTCGGTGGGCATGACGGAGGTCGCGTGGACTTTGACCAACACCTCGCCCGCCTGCGGCTTTGGCCGCGGAATTTCTCCCGCGACCAAAGCCTCCGTTCCGGCTTTTCTGTCGAGGTAAATCGCCTTCATGGTTTGGCCGCCCTTGCCACCAACGCGTTCTTTGAGAGCGGCGCTGGCAGCTTTCGTTTGCTGCTTCGGCATTGGCGACATCACTGTTGTCATGGTGAAAATCGTAAAGCTGGTTTCGGATTCTGTGAATTCCTCGACTAGGTGAACGGCAGCTAACTCTTTCGAGTTACGCGAAAGGAACTTACTTTGCGGTCAGGCGAACAACCCTTTGTCAAATTGAGACACGCGGCGATGACAAAAATTGATGTTTGCTACTAACGCTTTGATCGCGCGCTCGCCACATTCGTCAATCCAGCGTTGAGTGTGGGCCATTTGGCTTTGAAGAGTCGCGCTCCTTTAAGACGCAACAATCCT
>WNFG01017077.1_pt1 | contig 10387 bp, 9 predicted proteins | sample 5400431 | NCBI WGS metagenome assembly WNFG01 (sample SAMN13153346, study PRJNA577476) | soil metagenome | isolation source: 120 cm saprolite under Douglas fir tree site 2 hole 3 replicate 2 | place: USA:California | collected 2015-04-18
ATCACCGCGACCGACGGTGAAGATATCCCCTTTTCGGCCCAGTGGCCGGAGACGACCGCTCTGGTCGCGGTGGGGCAAACGCGCAACGTCGAGCTCATCACCGATGCACCCGGCGACTGGGCGTTTCACTGCCATATGACCCACCACGTCATGAATCAGATGGGACATGAGTTCCCGAACATGGTGGGAATGAAGACCGGAGAGCTGGATGAGAAGATTCGGCCTCTTCTACCTGCGTACATGACCCATGGTCACACCGGAATGGACATGGGCAAGATGGCCGAAGTCATGCCCTATCCCCGGAACACGATCTCCATGAAGGGCGCTACGGGACCGTTTGGAGACTATATCTCGATGGGCGGCCTGTTCACGATCGTCAAAGTTCGGGATCGTCTGAAGAGCTACGATGAGGATCCTGGATGGTATCAGCATCCTCCGGGCACCGTGGCGCTCAAGGCGAGCGATGCGGAGCTCGCGCGAGACGGGATCGACGTGAATGAATCGAGCGCGCGTGGTGGTCAGAGCGCCCCCGGGCCCGCAACGAAGCGGCCACCCGGCGTCGACTCCACTCCACGTCCAATGGATCCCCACAAGCGACATTGACAGGAACCTCGCGGGCCTGACCCTGGCCACACAAATGTCTGAGGGAACCGAGTACACGTGTCCCATGCATCCCGAGGTTCGCGAGGTCGGACCAGGATCCTGCCCTGTGTGCGGGATGGCGTTGGAGCCGGTGATTCCGAGCGGGGGCACGTCCAAGACGGAGTATACCTGCCCGATGCATCCCAAGATCGTGCGGGACGCTCCCGGCTCGTGCCCGCTCTGCGGAATGGCGCTGGAGCCCCGGACCGTCACGCTCGAAGACGAGGAAAACCTCGAGCTTCGAGACATGTCACGGCGCTTCTGGGTGAGCGCAGTCCTGGCGGCGCCGGTTCTGTTCCTCGCTATGGCAGACATGATTCCCGGCCAACCTGTCGGGCATCTCGTCGCGGCCAGTGTCGCGACCTGGCTCGAGCTCGCTTTGGCGACTCCAGTGGTCCTGTGGGGAGGGTGGCCGTTCTTCGAGCGCGGGTGGCAATCTTTTGTCAACCGCAGCCCGAACATGTTCACCCTCATCACCCTCGGTGTCGGGACGGCCTATGTGTACAGCGTGACAGCGACGCTCTTCCCGGGGCTTTTTCCTGACTCGTTCCGCGGACATGCGGTCGAAGTTCCCGTGTATTTCGAAGCCGCCGCGATCATCACCGTGCTCGTCGTGCTGGGGCAGGTTCTCGAGCTTCGCGCGCGAAGCCAGACCAGCGGCGCCATCAAGGCGCTGCTCGGGCTGGCCCCGAAGACGGCACGTGTGATCCGGGAGGACGGCCGCGAGATCGATGTCCCGCTTGACCAGGTCCACCCGGGAGACCGGCTGCGGGTGCGTCCAGGCGAGAAGATGCCAGTCGACGGGGTCGTCCTGGAAGGCCACAGCTCCGTGGACGAGTCGATGGTGACGGGCGAGCCCAACCCCGTCGAGAAGGAGCCGGGTAGCCGTGTCACGGGCGGTACCGTCAACGGCACGGGAAGCTTTGTCATGCGGGCGGAGCGGGTCGGGAGCGATACCCTGCTGGCCCAGATCGTCCGGAGGGTGGGCGAAGCGCAGCGTAGCCGGGCGCCCATCCAACGCCTCGCCGACCAGGTGTCGGCCTATTTCGTTCCCGCCGTGGTGGTAGCCGCGATCCTCACGTTCGTGACCTGGAGCCTGGTCGGCTCTGAGCCGAGGATGGCCTATGCCCTGGTCAACGCGGTGGCGGTGCTGATCATCGCCTGTCCCTGCGCGCTGGGGCTGGCGACCCCCATGTCCATCATGGTCGGGACCGGGCGCGGAGCCCTGGCGGGCGTCCTCATCAAGAATGCGGAAGCGCTCGAGGTGATGGAAAAGGTCGATACGCTGGTGGTGGACAAGACGGGCACTCTCACCGAAGGCAAGCCGCGCCTCGTGTCGATCGAGCCTCTGGCTGGTCACGAAGAGAGTGACGTGCTGCGGCTGGCGGCGAGCCTCGAGCAGGGAAGCGAGCATCCGCTGGCAGGGGCCATCGTGGCGGCCGCTCAGCAGAGGGGACTCAGACTGGATGCCGTCGAGGGGTTCCGCTCGGTGACGGGGAAGGGCGTGGTGGGACATGTGGACGTGCGATCGGTGGCCCTCGGGAATCGGAGGCTCTTCGAGGAATTCGGCATCGACCCAGGCCCACTGGTCGAGCGGGCTGAGGTTCTCCGCCGGGAGGGTCAAACCGTGATGTTTATCGGGATCGAGGGGAAGCCGGCCGGGCTCCTGGGCGTCGCGGACCCGATCAAGGAGTCGACGCCGGAGGCCATTACCCTGCTCCACCGTGACAACGTGCGCGTCGTCATGGTGACCGGGGACAACCGCACGACCGCCGAGTCCGTGACGCGGAAGCTTGGGCTCGATGAGGTCGAAGCGGAAGTGCTGCCCGAGCAGAAGGTCGGCACGATCAAGCGGCTGCAGGCGGAAGGTCGGATCGTGGCCATGGCGGGTGACGGGATCAACGATGCCCCGGCACTGGCGCAAGCCCATGTGGGGATTGCCATGGGGACCGGGACCGACGTGGCCATGGAGAGCGCAGACATAACCCTCGTGAAGGGTGATCTTCGCGGGATCGTCCGGGCCCGCCGCCTGAGTCGCGCCACCATGCGGAACATCCGCGAGAACTTGTTCTTCGCGTTCATCTACAACGCGCTCGGGGTGCCGGTGGCCGCGGGTGTGCTCTATCCCGTCCTCGGCCTGCTACTGAGCCCGATCATTGCCAGCGCTGCCATGACGTTCAGCTCGGTTTCGGTCATCGGCAACGCTCTCCGCCTGCGCAAGGTCGACCTGTGAGCGGCTTCGAAAGCGCTTGACCTTGACCCACGGGGCAGGGTTTAGGCTCCATGCATGGGACGGGACGGCTTGCTGATCGGCGAAGTGGCCTCCCGGAGCGGGGTCAGCCGCAAGGCACTTCGGCTCTACGAGAGGACCGGGATTCTCCCTGCGTCACGGCGGACGGGGGCCGGCTACCGGGTCTATGGGCCGGACATTCTGACGATCCTTGCCTTCGTCGCGCAGGCCCGGCGACTCGGCTTCCACCTCGACGAGATCAAGGAAGTCGTCCAGATCAAGAGGTCGGGCCGCTGCCCCTGCCCGCATGTTCTCGACCTTGTACGGCAGAAGGTCGAGGAGCTTGACCACACACTGGCTGACCTGACCGAAGTCCGACGCGGCCTTCGGGAGCTTCTCAGGTCATCCTCACGATCAGCGCGACGGGGCAAGGCTGCAGTGTGCCGTCACATCGAGCGGCTCGAGTTCATGAAGGGAAGGAGGTGAGCACATTGGACAACCGGAAGATATTGCTGTGCCCGGCCGGGTGCGGAGCCTGCCCAGAAGTGGAGTTCGCGGGTAGCCAGGTCCGGATCGGTGAGACCGGGAATCTCGCGGTTCTCACCAACGACGAGTGGAACGTGCTCGTTGATCTGATCCAGGCTGGCAAGCTCTCGAAAGTCTGACGAGTGACTTGTGGGGAGGCCACCTGTACTCCGAGCGTGTGGCCTCTCCGGCAATTCGGCATCGACCTGCTCGCCGTATGCGAGTTCGCTCGGGGCGGAACCCGCCGTGGGCTGCCAAACTGGAGATCAAGGAGGGTATGGTCCATGCGCTGCCTCATGACCTGCGTGCTCGTCCTGTCGATCGCGGCACCGTCGGCCGCGCAAGATGCGCTGACTTCGCCCTATCGCGACCAGACCGCCGCCGAGATTCGAGGCCTCACCGAGAAGGAGGTCTCGGAGCTGCGCGAAGGGCGCGGGATGGGTCTGGCCCGGGCCGCCGAGCTGAACGGATACCCGGGGCCCCGCCACGTGCTCGATGCGGTGCGAGAGGGTCGGCTCCACCTGAGCCCCGGCCAGCTTCAGACGGTGCAACGGCTGTTCGACGACATGGCCCGGGAGGCGCAGCGCCTGGGCGACATGATCATCAAGGAAGAACGAGCCCTCGAGGGAGAATTCCGGAAGGGAACCATCGGCGAGGCCGACCTGCAGGCTAGCGTGACACGGATCGCGGCGCTCCAGGGTCAGCTCCGGGCCGTTCATCTGAGAACACACCTCGAGATGCGCCCGGTTCTCTCCGAGCAGCAGATCCAGCACTATAATCAGCTTCGAGGCTACGGCGCCTCATCGCCGCAAGAGCACAAGCACTAGCATGAAACTTGACTCCATAGGGTTGCTCCGGGATACTGTCGAGCCATGAGAGGCTGTCGCGTCGCCACTCTCGCCGTGCTTGTCTTGTGGGTCCTCGGCTGCGATGCCCTCTGCAGCGTTGCCTTTGCTGGCCCCATGGTGGCGACTGTCATGTCTTCCCAGACCTCGACTCTCGTGCTCGGTAGCGTCGCGCTTTCTCCGCAGAACATCTGGTCCGCTCCCGACTCACCGCCCAAGCCCGCTCCCACCCTTTCGTAGTTCGTCGTAGTTCACGCTCCAAGTCGTAACTCACCATCGCGCCCGTGTCTTTTCCGCGCCCGGGCGCGTGACACGGGAGCGTGCCAAGGGTGTATCAACACGTCTTTCGATAGGGGGCTTGTCATGATGATGGAAGGTTGCGGGATGGGAATGATGGTGATGATGTGGGTGGCCGGGCTCTTGGGCCTCGCGCTGCTCGCGAGCCTTATCGTGCTGCTCTGGGTCGTCATCGGGCGGCTTCGGCGCCAACCCTAGATAGGGCCCGTCCTTGATCAACTGGCTGATCGGCGCCTCGGTCCGCAACCGGTTCCTCGTCATCGCCTTCTTCGTGCTCGTGGCGGGATGGGGGTACTGGGCGCTCGTGACGACGCCGATCGATGCAATCCCGGACCTGTCGGACAACCAGGTCATCGTGTTCACCGACTGGCCCGGCCGTTCCCCCCAGGAGGTGGAGGACCAGATCACCTATCCGCTCACGGTCAGCCTGCAGGGGCTGCCCGGCGTGCGGGTGGTGCGCTCGTCCTCCGCCTTCGGGTTCTCGATGATCAACGTGATCTTCGAGGACTCGGTCGACCTCTACTTCGCCCGCTCGCGTGTGCTCGAGCGGCTGAACCTGCTCACGAAGGCGCTGCCGTCGGGTGTCGTGCCAACGCTTGGCCCTGACGCCACGGGGGTAGGGCATGTCTTCTGGTACACGGTCGAGGGCCAGGGGCAGTCGCTTCGCGAGCTGCGCGCCATCCAGGACTGGTACATCCGGTACCAGCTCAACTCCGTGCCCGGTGTGGCCGAGGTGGCCAGCGTGGGTGGCGTGGTCCGCCAGTACCAGGTGGATGTCGATCCCAAGCGCCTGCGCGCGTTCAAGATCCCCATCTCCGCCGTGGTGGACGCGGTCATGCGGAGCAATCGCAATGTCGGGGGCAACGTGGTCGAGGGGAGCGGCACCTGGTCGGTGATCCGCGGCCTCGGGTTGATCGAGAGCGCCAAGGATCTCGAACAGGTGGTGATCGGCGCTGATAACGGGGTTCCGATCTTCGTCCGCCAGGTGGCCGATGTGAAGATCGGCGATGCCTTCCGGGTAGCCGCGCTCGTCAAGGGAGATAAGGAGGCGGTGGGCGGGGTCGTGGTGGCCCGCTACGGCGTGAGCACCGTGGAGGTCATCGACCGCGTCAAGGAGAAGATCGCGGCGCTTCAGGCCGGACTTCCTTCAGGGGTGCGCATCGTCCCCTTCTACGACCGCTCGGCCTTGATCCAGCGCGCGGTCGCCACCCTCAAGCGGTCCCTCATCGAAGAGGCGGCCGTGGTTACTCTCGTCAATATCCTCTTTTTGCTTCATCTGCGGTCCGTGCTGATCGTCACGATCCCGATCCCGCTCGCCGTGCTGATCGCGTTCCTCTTCATGCGCTACCTCGGCATCACGTCCAACATCATGTCGCTGGCCGGCATCGCCATCGCCATCGGCGTCCTGGTGGACGCGGCCATCGTCGTCACGGAGAACGCCTTCCGCTTCATCGAGAAGCGCGGGGTGAACTTGCGTGACCGCGGTGCCGTCGCGGCCACGGTGCTCGATGCCACTCGCCTTGTGGGCCGCCCCATCTTCTTCTCGATGACCATCATCGTCCTGGCCTTCATTCCGGTCTTCGCCCTCACGGGCCAGGAGGGCAAGCTCTTCCATCCGCTCGCCTTCACCAAGACCTTCGCCATGGCGGGGGCAACCATCCTGTCCGTGACCCTGGTGCCGGTGCTGTGCACGCTCCTCATCGGCGGCAGGGTGCGGGGCGAGGAGCGCAATCCAGTCATGCGACCGCTCGTTTGGATCTATCGGCCGCTGCTCGACTGGGCGTTAGGTCATCGAGTCCTCACGCTCGGGGCCGCCCTGTTGGTCATGGCGGGCGCGCTGGTGCTCATCCCACGGATCGGCAGGGAGTTCATGCCGCCGCTGAACGAAGGCGACCTGATGTTCATGCCCATCACGGACCCCGCCATCTCGCTGCCACAGGCGATCGAGATCACGCGGAAGCAGAACGCCGCGATCCAATCCGTGCCCGAGGTCGCGGGCGTGGTCGCGAAGGTCTCAAGGGCCGACACCTCGACGGACCCGGCCCCGATCAACATGACCGAGACCGTGGTGAACCTGAAGCCCGAGAACCAGTGGCGCCGTGGGATGACGCGTGAGGGGATCATCGCTGAGCTGGACGCGGCGGCCACGATGCCCGGCGTCTCCAATATCTGGACGCAGCCGATCATCAACCGGATCAACATGCTGACGACGGGCATCCGCTCCGAGGTGGGCGTCAAGATCTTCGGTGACAACCTTGTGGCGCTCGAGGAGCGCGCCAGGGCTGTGGCCGATGTGCTGCGGAAGGTTCCCGGCGCCGCGGATGTGTATCCCGAGCAGGTCACGGGTGCCCCGTATCTTGACCTCCGGGTGGACCGCGAGGCGGCGGCCCGGTACGGCATCACGGTGGGCGCTATTCAGGACGTAATCGAGACGGCGATCGGGGAAACCAATCTCACCCTGACCATCGAAGGGCGCCAGCGGTTCCCGGTCAGGGTCCGGTATGCCCCGGAGTACCGGTCGAGCCCGGAGGCGCTGGCCAGCGTGCTCGTCACAGGTCCAGGCGGCGCGCAGGTGCCGCTCGGACAAGTCGCGCAGTTCCGCCAGGTCAGCGGCCCCGCCATGATCGCCAGCGAGAACGGGCTGCTGGTGGTGACCGTCCTGCTGAACGTCCGGGGCCGGGATGTGGGCGGCTTCGTGGACCAGGCGCGCAAGATCGTGGCGGAGACGGTGCGGCTCCCCAAGGGCTCCTACATCGAGTGGAGCGGGCAGTACGAGAACGAGGTGCGGGCGCACCAGCGGCTCAAGATGGTCGTGCCCGTCGTGCTGCTCGTGATCTTCTTGCTGCTGTACATGACCTATGGATCGCTTCTGGACGCGGCGCAGGTGCTGCTGGCGGTGCCCTTCGGGATGGCGGGGGGCATCTATCTTCTCTATGCCCTCGGCTACAACTTCTCGGTGGCGGTCTGGGTCGGGTTCATTGCGCTCTTCGGGACGGCGGTCCAGACCGCAGTGGTGATGGTGATCTACCTGGACGAAGCAGTGGCGCGCAAGCGGGAGGAGCTGGGCGGCGCGCTGACCCGGGCAGCATTGCTCGACGCGGTGAAGGAGGGCGCACTGCTTCGTCTACGGCCCAAAGTAATGACCGTGTCCACCGTGGTGGCCAGCCTGCTGCCGATCATGTGGAGCCATTCCACGGGAGCCGAAGTCATGAAGCCGCTGGCGACCCCGGTGCTGGGCGGCATGGTCAGCTCCCTCGCTCTTGTCTTGATCGTGACGCCCGTCATCTTCTACTGGCTCCGCGAGCGGGAGCTCCCCCGGGCCGACACGCAGTCCTCTCGGGACACGCACGTGATCGAAGGTCGGCCCGCTCTGGGCTCGACTGACTGATCAGGCTCACAAACCAAGGAGGATCAATCGATGAAGCGACTGATCGCAGTGATCGCGGTAGCGGCGGGGCTCGTCGGCGCTGGGTTCGCGACGGCCTGGAGCGCCGAGCTCAAGGTGATGCAGACGCAGAAGACCAAGGATGCGGTGATCGTGCTCATGAGCGAGACCGGGCAGTGGAAGCCTGGCAAGAACGCGTTCGTGCTCGATTTCAAGTCGCCCTCCGGGCAGCCGCTCGATGTCGGCAAGGTGGCGCTCAGCGCCAGCATGGCCATGCCGGGCATGGCCCCGATGGTGACGGGCGGCACGCTGTCTCCGGACAAGGCGCCCGGCCGGTATCTCGGCGCGATCGACTTCCCGGACGGCGGCACGCGGCAGGTGACGGTGACCTGGGACGGTCCCGCTGGAAAGGGTTCGGCGCGATTCTCGGTCCCGGTCCGGTAGGAGGCACGAGGATGCGACGGCAAGCCACGGCGAGTACCAGCCTGCTCTTGGGCATCCTCACGGGCGCGGGGACGGCGTTCGCCCAGACACCGACTGCCCCGGAGCAGCTGACGGTGGATCAAGTGGTGGAGCGAGCCGTTGCCGACAACCCGGAGCTTCGCGCCATGCGGGCGGAGGTGGATGCCGCCCGGGGACGTCTGCGCCAAGCTGCGCTCCGTCCGAACCCGATGCTCGAGCTGGGGGGCCAGCAGAACGTGGCGGGGCCGGACAACAACGTCAACGTCGGCTTGAGCATTCCGCTCGACCTCAATGGGCGGAAGGCGGGGCGGGTGGGTGTTGCGGAGCGTGAGATCGACGTGAAACAGGCGCAAGTGAGCGATCGAGAGCGGCGGCTCTCGGCCGAGGTGAGCTTGAAGGCGAGCGAGCTCTTGGCCGCGCGCCGCAACCTCGAGTTTACCGGCGAGCTCCTGGGCACGAATCAAAGGGCCCTCGGGCTCGTCCGCGACCGAGTCCGCCAGGGCGCCGCGCCGGCGCTCGACGAGAACCTCGTGCTCCTGGAGGTGAATCGCCTCGAAGCGAGCCTCAGCATTCTCAAGAGCCGGGTTGAAATTCTTGGCCTCCAGCTCAAGCTGCTGGCCGGGATGCCGCCGAACGAGCCGCTCTCGCTTCAGGGCGAGCTCGGCTCGCGCCCATTCGAGCTCGACCGCACTCAGGCGCTCGAGCGGGCACTCGCCGGGCGGCCAGACGTCGTCATCGCCCGCGCGGAAGCCGCGATGGCGCAGGCCAAGATCCGCCGAGAAGAGGCCGAAGGACGCTGGGACGCGAAGCTCAACCTGGGATATCAGCGCCAGGATTTTGGCTTCTCGCTCAACGGACTGACGGACCGCGGTGGGACCAGGCCCATTCAGGACACCTTTCACTACGTAGGCGGCGGCGTGACCATCATGTTGCCGGTGAGGAACAGGAACCAGGGCAATGTCGCCGCCGCGACGGCGGAAGCCCAGGGCGCCGAGCGCAAGCGCGAAGCCGCCGAGCTGATCATCCGCCAAGAGGTCGCGGCGGCGTTCACTCAGCTCGACGCCGCACAACGCGCGCTTGAGATCTACACGCGCGGAGTTCGGGACGTCGCCGCCCGCAACCTCGGGGTGGTTCGACAGGCCTACGAGCTCGGCCGTATCCCAGTGCTCGATGTGATTGCCGAGCAGCGCCGCTACATCGACATCGAGATGGGCTATACGGATGCGCTCAAGCTCGTGAACGACGCGGGGATCGAGATCCAGCGAGCCGTCGCGGTCGGGCCCCGCTAGGAGATGGACACGCACTTGGACACGGAGGGCAGAGTGAACGACTCGCCGCACGCCCCTCGGCGAGGGAGGATCGCCCGGGCCTGTCTGCTCGGGCTCGTGGCGCTCGGCCTGATCGCGCTGGGCGCGGCGGGTGCCACGGTGGCGCTTCGCCGCATGGAAGGGGCACGGACTCCGGCGGCTTCAATGGCTACCACCCCGCCGCCCGCACCAGCGGAGCCTGCCGGAGATGCCGAGGTCGTGCTCTCACCCGAAGCGCTCGCCCGGGCCGGGATCAAGACGGCACCGGTTACCGCCATCGGTGGTGGTACCGTCGTCACTGTCCCGGGCACTGTCATGGCCAACGCGTACCGGGAGGTCAAGGTCACCCCGATCGCTGCCGGCATCGTCACCAAGGTCCACGTCGAGCTGGGCGCGGGTGTCCGGCGAGGCGCGCCGCTCGTGACGCTCTTCAGTGCGGAGCTGGCAGAGTCCCAGACGAAGTACATGTCCATGTCGGCCATGCTGGAGGCAGACCACAAGAAGCTCGAGCGTACACAGAAGCTCGTAGAGATCGGGGCGGCGAGCCGTCAAGACCTCGAGGAGATCGCGGCCGTCCACGAGGCCCACACCACGGAGGTCGAGGCCGCGCGGCAGCGGCTCCAGCTGCTGGGGCTGAGTGTCGAGCAGGTTCGGGCCCTCACGAGCCCGAGCCAAGTGGTCTCAACCATCGTGG
>WNFG01005794.1_pt1 | contig 10383 bp, 4 predicted proteins | sample 5400431 | NCBI WGS metagenome assembly WNFG01 (sample SAMN13153346, study PRJNA577476) | soil metagenome | isolation source: 120 cm saprolite under Douglas fir tree site 2 hole 3 replicate 2 | place: USA:California | collected 2015-04-18
ACTCGCGGTCAGGCGTAGCTTGGCTTTCTATCTCAAAATCAGGCTGTCCGATGAATCCAGCATGACTCGCATGGCTGCGAGTCGTGCCACACGTTTATAGCAGTCTGATCATGAATAACCGACTCTACCGAAAGCTGGACCGCAAAAATTCCCAGGTTCCACTTGGGCATAACTCGCCATATTGAGGTCTTGCCATCTGTAGGGTCGCTCAACCTCCGATTTAAGAGCTAAGCCCTTGAAAATAGTGTATAATTAATGGCCTTCATGCGGCCAGGATTTTTGGTTATCTATTAGTTTTCCTGCTTTGAGAATCAATCTTTTAAATATGTTTCTTAGATTCTTAGATCATTTAAAAGGAATTCTATAGTTAACACTTGACAAGAATCATAAAACTGCGCTAAACAGAGATGCCGCTCTCTTTTGGGGGAGAACGATGTCTCAAAGCATATCCAGAATTATTACGCTATCTCGCATCGCTTTCGCCGCGACTATCGTGGCTTTCCTCGTCTTTACCGCCGCGAGTGCTCGCGCCGAACCCGACCAGCTCATCTTCGAATGTGTGAATGATTCGAGCGGAACGACCCATGTTATTTCGCAGACCCAAGCGTTATCGGCGACCCCGTGCCACAAGAACGAGACGCTTTTCTCTATCGAGGGAGCTTCAGGGGCGTCTGGTCCCACGGGGCCGAGCGCAGCAACGGGAGTGACCGGAGTTACGGGAGCTACCGGAGCTACCGGCTCCACGGGGACGCGAGGACCAATAGGATTGACGGGGGCGACCGGTTCCACGGGCGTAACCGGCGCAACTGGCGTAACCGGCGTCACGGGCGTAACCGGACCAACTGGCCTGACCGGCGTAACTGGTCCTACAGGTGATACCGGCGTAACTGGCGTGACCGGACCGACCGGCCTGACTGGTGAGACGGGACCAACCGGCCTAACCGGTGTAACCGGTCCAACTGGCGATACCGGCGTAACTGGCGTGACTGGTCCCACGGGCCTGACTGGTGAGACAGGGCCGACTGGCTTGACCGGCGTAACTGGCCCGACAGGCGTAACCGGCGTAACTGGCGACACCGGACCGACCGGCCTGACCGGCGTAACTGGTCCGACTGGCGTGACCGGCGTAACTGGTGAGACCGGGCCAACCGGCCTGACCGGCGTAACCGGCCCGACGGGCGACACTGGAGTAACCGGTGTAACCGGCCCAACCGGCTTGACTGGTGAGACGGGACCGACCGGCGTAACCGGCGTCACTGGCGAGACTGGACCGACTGGCCTGACCGGCGTAACTGGCCCGACTGGCGTAACCGGCGTAACTGGCGAGACCGGGCCAACCGGCCTAACCGGTGTGACTGGCCCGACTGGTGACACTGGAGTAACCGGCGCTACTGGTCCGACGGGCGTGACCGGCAATACCGGCCCAACCGGCGTGACTGGCGTGACCGGCAATACCGGACCGACAGGCGCGACCGGAGTCGGGACCACCGGTGCGACTGGACCGACCGGAGTCGGCGCGACTGGTGCGACCGGCAACACCGGACCGGCAGGCGCGACCGGGACGGGTGCGACCGGTGCGACTGGAGCGACCGGACCGAGTGGAGCGACGGGAGCGACCGGAGGAGCCGGACCCGCGAGCTTCATCCTCTTCAGCAGCGGTGGTGCCGTAACGACCCAAAACGCGACTCAGTACTTCGGCATAGCGACGGCGCCAGTGAGCGTGGCGAACGAGCTGAACATCGAGCAGATAGTGGGTGCGGGTCAGACGGTCGGAAACGCCATGGGGCATTTCAATTCCATCTACTGCTTCGTGAGCAAGCAGCCGACGGCCTCCACCTCCGATGTCTGTCAGCTTCGGGTTAATTCCGCCCCAGCGTATGCGGGCGCGACAAATGTGACCGGAGTCACTTGCACGGTCCCGACCGGAAGCAAGACCTGCAGCACGACCGGGCTGAGCGTCTCGTTCAACGCGGGTGACCTCGTTGATGTTCAAATCCAGACTGGAAACAACACAAACGATGTCACAACAGTTGACGCCACTGTCGGTGTCAGTCCGTAGACGATTCGGGAGTGGCGGGCGGACCCGCCCGCCACTCCGTGTCTGCGAGATGAGACACAAGGACCGGGCATGATTAGTCGTTCTCAAAGAAAAGCAGGAGCAGCAAACGTGCAACGATATCTATCAAGGACAAGAAGTGTGGCTGCGTTCATGGCGGTAGCAGCAGCGTTGTGTTGGTCGTCTACCTCACTCGCAGCTACGCCAACCCTCGGGCCCGATTGCGGTACCGGAGCGGCCATCGTGGGATCGGATTCGGCGGGCAAAGTGACGCTGGGCACCGCCCCAGCGGCGACGTGCACCCTGGCGTTTTCGGTGGCGCCGCTGAATCCGCCCGCCTGCACGGCAACGAATGAGACCAACGGTGGAGGAAATGCTGTCCCGGTCGGCGTGAGGACGACGACTACCACCGTAGAGATGGATGGAATGTATCCGTGGGTACCAGGCGACATCGTCAGCTATTCCTGCACGTCCTACTAACGGTCAGGACCGGTCCCGCAAAGGAGCAGTGATTATGCTATATCGAGTTATGAGAAAGACGGGCGCGCTGGCCGTTATGATGGCGGCGGTGGCCGTGCTGATATTGTCGGCCACCTCATTCGCAGGCACGCCGAGCCTCGGCTCCGGATGCGGCGGCGGCGCAACCATCGCCGGCTCCGACACCGCCGGCAAGCTGACGCTCGGGACGGATAACACGGTCTGCGTCCTGACCTTTTCGACGCCGTTTCCGAATGCCCCCGCCTGCGTGGCGATGAACGAAACCAACGGTGGCGCCCATGCGAACGTGGCGGGCGTGAAGTCGACCGCGAGCACGCTCACAATCGACGCTGCCGCACCTTGGGCCGACGGCGACACCATCGCGTACATCTGTCAGAGCTACTGATTCTCGCAGCCGGATGTCATTCTGCGAGTTTCTGAATTCTCGCTTCCCTGTCCATCTCAGATCCCTCTCCCTGTCCAGGGAGAGGATGAGGGTTAGGGCAGCCGCCACAACAGATGTTGCGTCACTGCTGTCTCACGATAAACATGCTGACGCGCTATCCTGAGGCACCACTCGCGGCAGGCTCCGTCGACTGATCGACGCGGAGCGATGATGATACTATCCATAGTAGTTGACTCCCCGTGTATCGCGAATTAGCCCCTGCTTCCTTGAGCTTTTCGCCACGGCGAGAACACGCAAACGAGACGAAGCAACGGATATTTCCGTAATCCGAACCATCGCGTAAGCTACTCGAGCAGAGGGACGCAAAAATTTCCGCCGCAGCGATAACCCCCACTCCCGGCCAAGCGTCGTCGCCCAGCCAAGGCATGCGCGCGATGCGCGGCCTGCGCGAATGGGCCGTACCCGCGATAATCGTCATGGCGGCCGCCATCCGCCTGTATCATCTCGGTCGGCCGAGCCTTGAGATCGACGAGGCGACAAGCTACCGCATCGCCACCATGCCCATCGGCGCGATGTGGCATCTCATCCTCACCCGCGAAACCAACCGCGGCCTGTTCTACGCTTTTCTACGTCTATGGATAACGATCTTCGGATCCTCGGAGACGGCGCTCAGGATGCCGTCGGCGATCGCCTCGGTCGTCACGGTCTTGCTCATCTACCGCGCGGGCGTGCGGCTGTTCGGGGAGCGGGCCGGAGTCCTGGCTGCGCTGCTGCTCGCGCTGAGCCCGGTCTCCGTGGCGTGGGCGCGCGACACGACCGGCTATGCGTTGGAGCTGATGTTCGTCACGGCAGGCTTGCTCTTTCTGCTGCGCGCGCTCGAGCGTCCGAGCGCCGGCAATCTGGCCGGATGGGCGCTATGCGACGCGCTGGCGGTGTTCGCGCATACGCTGGCGATCGCCGCGGTCCCCGCGCAACTGATACCGCTCCTGCTGCTCGATCGCCGCGACGTGCCATGGCGGCGGCTCTTGATTGCCGCCGCTCCATTGATGCTGGGCGTTGCGCCGGTATTGGGCGTGATCGGTTTCGTCGTAGTCGGCCATCACAACATGTACGCCTGGATTCCAGCGCTTAGCTGGCCCGTTATTCGAGAGACGCTCTACGGTGTGGCAAATGGTCTTGCCGACGACGCGTCGGGCCAGACCGTGGTGGCGGTCTATGCCGCGGGCGTGCTGCTCGGATTCGTGGCCACGGTGCGAGCCTGGGATCGGTCGCCGGCCGCCGCGATGCCGTTTGTGCTGACGGCCTCGGGCGTGGTGCTGCCGTTTGCGCTAGTGGCGGCGGTGTCGTTCATCAAGCCGACTCTTTATTTCCGGTTCCTGATCTTTTGCGTGCCCAGCCTGTGCCTGTTCGTCGCCGGCGGTGTGACCGCGACGCGCATGCGCTCGATCGCGGCCGTCGTGGTCGCGGCGTTGCTGATCGGATCGGGGTGGCATACGTGGTACGTGCTCGAGCGTTTGCCGCGCTTCGAGTGGCGCGATCCTGCAACCTACATTTTGGCGCGCTCGCAGCCGGGCGACGCGCTTGCGGTCCGTTACTGGCAGAACCTGCTCGAATTGGATTACTACTTCGAGCGGCTCGGGATGCCGCGCGGACTGATCGAGGATGTTTTTCCCGATTGGGGCCCCGACCTCTTTATCGACGGTAAATACACCGCGGACATCGATGCGCAGGATTTCTTCGCGCGGCACCTGATCGCGCAGATAGATGCGACCGCCGCGAAGAAGAAGCGGCTATGGTTCGTGCTCGGCAGCGAAGGGATGAGCGGGTCGTTCGATTACTGGGCGTCGTTGCCGATTATCCAGCAACATTTGTATACCGATTATGGTTCGGTCGAGCCTCAGCGGATCGACGGCTTTTGGGTTTTCCTGTGCTCGAATCCGCGCGCGTCCTCTCCACCGAAGCGCTAGCCCAATCGAGCGCCAGGCGCGATTGGCCCGCTGTCTCGGCCATGCGGCTACAAGGCCCGATCAATTATTGCTGCCGGACGGGCGCTAAAAAAATTCAAGGAGCCGATTTCAGCACTGCGCCGGGTGGGGCGAGCAATGAGGCTAATCGCTTCGCCTCGAGGTTGGACGGATCAAGGGCCTGCGCTTTCGCGAGCTCGGATAAGGCTTGAGGTAAAAGTCCGCCCGCGCTCAAATAGGCATTCGCCAGCAAGAAGTGAGCTTCCGCGTCTCCGGTAATGTCGTAAACGTAGATCGAGTAGCCGATCTTCGCGATCGGGGTGCGCCTGTCGAGCCAGACGAGAGAATTGTTTTGCGGCCCGGTCATGACTCCCTGAAGATTAACCACGCTTATCGCCAACACGTCGCGCGTGCCCGGAGGCTGGATCGACGAAGGGCAGCATTCCAGAGTGAACGAGGTGGGAACGTATTGGTAATGAATTCCGTAGTAGCCGGGTAGGGCTGTCCCGAAATAGGAAAGATAAATCCAGGGGAGTTTCTCGCGCTCCATATAGGCTTTCAATCCCTGGAGGTCCTGGCCCCAGTCGATATTGGAATCGCTCAGATAGCGGTAGCCGTTGCCGGGTCCACCGGCCAACTCGTTGAAGTAGGCGAGGTCATGGGGGGCGATCCCCAACGACGAGACCGTCGAAAGCATCAGCGGCAGACCGCACAGCACGGGCGCTACCCAGGCGCGGCGAAAAGGGGCTGTAGCGATGCGCGAGGCGAGGACGAAGAGAAAGGGATACATCGGGAGAATATGCCGAAGGCCGACGTCGATCTTGCCAATTGATGCGGCCGCGATGAAGGCGATGGGGGGAACAACGAGGAAAATCGCTTCCTTGCGGCCGAGCGGCGCGCCGATTCGACATAGGGCGAGAGCCGCAAAAATCAAGAACAGCGTGCCGGCCGGTGTCTTCACCAGGAAAGCCACCAGGAAGTAGCTCCACCATCCCTGGCCGGAATAACTACCCATCAGGTAGGCGCGAAACCCGGCTTTCTGTAGCGCCATCACCGCCTGGAACCCGGCAATCCATCCGAAGAACCCGCGGCGGAAGCCAAAGTAGGCGAGCGGGACGACCAGCGCCGCAAAGAACAGAATCAAACCGGCGGCGGCAAATCCCTCCACCATTTTTCCCGCATGGCTGCCCGGTTTATTCGTTAGTTTGGACTCGGGCAGTGATAGCCCCTCTCCAATCACCACCAGGGCGAGGATCGGGAGCAGCAGCACAGTCGAAAATTTGGAGACTAAGGCGAGGCCCAAACTGATCCCGGTGGCGGCCAGGAGCCAGCCGGAGGTGCGCCGCTTGTATTCCCAAAGAAGGTACAGCGTAGCAAACGAAAAAAGGGCCGGCGCGAGATCCGAGGTAACCAGGGAGCTATTGGCTACGAGGTTCGGATCGACCGCAGCGAGCCATATCCCGACGATCGCGGCCGCGGCGCCCCATAGGCGAAAACTCCACCATCCGACAAGGGCCACCAGAATTGCGCCCAACAGAAGGTTGGGGATTCGGCTGAGCGTGAGGAGCCGGCTTGCCGCTACGGGTGAACCGTAGAGGAAGTCCCGCCCGAGCGTCCATCCGAAGATCTCTTGTTCTTTTACCCGATTCCAGAGTTCGGGGATTGGCTTGAATGGCAGCCGATACCACAGGTAAACAGGAAGGGCCGAGAGCTCCGGCACCAGCGGTGCGTGCTGCGGAAACAGGCGAAAATCCCGCGTCGTCAGATAAGAGTAGCCGGACACCAGATGAATCGCCTCGTCGAAGGTCTGGGAGTTGGCGCGGATGAACATCAGGCCCTGACCTACGAAGACCGCCAACAGGACCACGCCCGCGATCCGGGCCAGTTTCGCGCTCGTTACGTTCGTTGCTCTTGCGAGCGCATCGACCTCATTGGCTAACGAGTGTCCAGCAGCGAGGCTGACATGATCGACCGTGTCGCCCTCGGACTCGATCGATGGCTCGTGCGACGGCGCGCGCGGCCAGAGCTTCCGAAGCCGTGCGCCATACCGGGCCACGGCAATCGCCAACAGCAGTGCCGCCAGGGTCAGTATCGAAAGCATCAAGGCCAGGTGGCGCACTCGCGTCGGCAACAATTCAATCTTGATCGTATGCTGTCCGGGGGGAACCTGAAACGAGATGAGGCCAAACATCGGCTCGGGCGTGATGTTTGTCTCGCGGCCGTCGATCGTCACGGTCCAGCCGGGATAGTAATCGGTCGTGTCGATCGCCAGCATCGGCGATTTCGTCACAACCGAATACTCGTGGCTGGTCGAGGTCCAGTACAACTCGCGAACGGACTGCCAGAGCGGCGAATTCAGAAAACCGTTACCGGTGCCCCACATCCGCTGCCTGGCCCATCGCGGCTCGTACTCCTCGCGCGTGGTGGTGTTGAGGCCTCGCTGCGCGATCGACGAGGGCTCGTAGAACTCCTCATCGAACGTAAGATAGCCCTTGGGTTCGGTGTGGGGCAGGTTCACCAGCACCACCGCCGCAATCAGCAAGACAACCGACTTGGGGCCGAGACGGTCAAAAACATATAGCGCCAGCAGGGGCATGAAGAGCGCCGGGATGCATAGCGTTCGCCATGGATAGGCCATGTACTGCAGCGTGGCTACGTGCGCCCATATTGGCGACGTCCATTCGGTGGCCAGGAGCGATCCGGCCAGCACCGCTCCAGCGAAGATCATGGCGTCGACCCGCCGCATACGGTTCAGTGCGCGGATTCCAATGACTATTCCCGCGATCGCCAAGGCTATGTGAACCCAACCCAGCGAGAAGGAAATCCCGTCATTGGGTCCGGCGACCGAGTAGCCGAAACCCCACTTGCCCCAGAACAACTGCCAGGGTGAAATTATGTGGAAGCGCCAGTCGAGGAAGTCCGTGCGCAGGAGGTTGGTCTTGACGAAGTCTTTTTCGAGTAACGCGGGTAGCCAGAAGAAAGCGCTGAGGCCGAGTCCGCCAGCGATCGCGGCTGCACCGGCGGCGGCGGTTCGGACCGGGCGATCGGAGACGGCAGAGCGCGCGAGAATAATCAATGCGAAGATCGGGAACATGAGTAACGCGATCGCGTTGTGCGCCAGCGGCAGCAAAGCGATCGCAACCGCACCGAGCGCGACGTTCAGAATCGTAGGATTCTGAAGCGCGGTTATCAGGCCCAGCAACGCGACAGGCGCCATCGCGATTGCGGAAGCCTCGGCGAACCGGGCGGAGACATATACGTCAAGCGACTGATAGGGGGCGAACAGCCATACCGCCGCTCCGCCCAGAGAGGCGATTCGCGAGAAGGACATTCTTCGCCCGAGCAGATAGACGGCGATCGCACCCATTGCGAATAGGATTACAAGGCCGAACTGGAGAGAATCGGCCAGCTTGACGCCACCTTCGTAGAAGGGCAATGCCGTCACGTAGATGAGCGGCGGCGCGAATTCGAACAGCGGCTGGCCGTGCCCATTGTCCAAATCGGGCGCCCAAACCGGCGGAAACTGATGTTCGCCGATTATCTTCGAGAATTCGGACAATCGCGGCGGATATTCACCCGAATCGTGGCCGTCAATAAGCTGGCCTCGGAAAAGACCGCGGGTGAACAAGAGAATCAACAATGCGAGCGCGACGGCGATCTTCACGCGGTCGGTCGTCAACCATTCGCCGCATACGACGAGCTGTTCCTGCAAGCGATTCTCGGCGCTCTCCCAGGCTTGAAGCAGTGGCGGCCGCACGGCGAGCACAAACAGCGCAAGACCTACAAGAAGGAGCAGGGGCTTGAGCGGTCCGGGCTGGTAACGAACCTCGACGTCATGATGACCGGGGACAAGCGCGATCGCTCCGAAATCGGGAGAAACGCGCAGGAGCGGCGCGCGTTGCCCGTCGACCCATGCAACGAGGCCCGGATGGTAGGTGATTTTGATGAGGGCATAGCATAGGCGCTGAGCGTCGATGCTGGCGCGGTAATCCTCGCCGACTTTGGTTTCAGAAAGGATCTGGCCGCGCGGAGTCATGAACTTGGGGTCGGGCGCCGGTAGCTGTTGCCATCGCGTGATAAGCGGCGCCGCGACGGCGCGGGGATCGAGCGCGATCACCTCGCCCGCGTGAAGCATCGGGCTCCGCAACCATCCCGAAATCGGGTCGAACCATGTGGCCGGGCCGCCGTCGTAACGCGCTCCGATATCGACGAGGCTGAAGTAGCCGGTCGGCGAGGCCTCGTAGACTGCGAAGCGGCCGTGTACGCCCCGTTTACGGAACCAGGGCTGCAGCTTGAGCGTGACGGGCGCCAGCACCGCGCGAATCCCGAACAGATCCTCATGGACGGGATCGTTCTCATCGCGCAGCACCATGAACTCGGAGGTCAGCGAGATCGTGTGATAGAGGAAGCTCGCCTCATCCATCCCGTTGAGTGCGAGGAAGGAATACACTTTCGCGGAGCCGATATTGAAGGTCCCGCCCCACTCCGCCGCCTTCCCCGCCGATACGCGGCCGGGACGTTCGGCGAGAATCGTCCGCACGTCGGCCAGCGCCGCGTCGAGGTCGCCGCGTTCATGGGCGTAGGCGGTCAGGTTACTCTCGCCCCACTGTGCGTTGAGGCTGAGATACTGCACGCGCTCCGCTGCGATTAGTACGAGTGCGCCGCCGAGTACGGCGCCCATCGCGATCGCGACAAGTCCAGGACTACGAATGGCGGCTGCGATGATTCGTTCGAGTCCCCACGCGGCGAGCAATACCGCGAAAAGCTCGAAGGCGGCTTCCAACCGGTGCAGGTGGAACTGGCTCGGAATTCCCGCCAGCACGAGGAGATGGCCCCAGGTCGGACGGCCGAAATAAAGCGCCAGCCACAGGCCCGTGAGCACGAGCAGCCGTCTCGCAATCGAATCCTTGAGGTTGAAGGCGGCGATCAACGCTGCCGCCGCGACCATCAGCGACAGCATCGGTAAGCGGCCGAAGTCCAGCAGTTTGCCGGAGAAAAGCTCCTTCAGGATGGTCTGTGCACCGTAGGAGTCGAACTTGTAGGCGGGGTCCCATCTGCTGCGGTTGACCTCCGCGCCTCCGAGGACCATCGGGATGACGAACCACGCCAGCAGCAGCATCGCCTTGGCCGCTATGGAAACAGCGCGCGTGATTCGCTGTGCCCGGCCTTCGCCGGGCTTGACCAGCGCCCAAAATGCGATTGAGACGAATGCGATGTAGCCGAAAAATACGTGCGCGAGCGCCGTCAGTGCGAGCGCCAACGCCGCGGTCGTCTCCCTTTTCCCTGAGTCAATCGCACGCGCCACGAGGCCAAGCGCCAGCATCAGCATTTCGAAGGCAATCAACTCACTGAAAAGGCCCGAGCCTCGCCATGCGTAGGCGTCGAAACTGAGTCCGTAGCGGCTGAAGTCGCCTTCTTCGGCTGGAGCGAGGATCAAGATGGACGCGAGCCCTGCCGCTAAGGGATTCAATCCCATCAGC
>WNFG01009062.1_pt1 | contig 10381 bp, 8 predicted proteins | sample 5400431 | NCBI WGS metagenome assembly WNFG01 (sample SAMN13153346, study PRJNA577476) | soil metagenome | isolation source: 120 cm saprolite under Douglas fir tree site 2 hole 3 replicate 2 | place: USA:California | collected 2015-04-18
GACATCAACCGGGCCGGGCTTCCAGGGCGGAATCGCACTCGCCGCAGTTCGATGTCAGCGGCCGTTTGGTGGTACCTGAAGGAGACTGGTCCGATCTGGCCGGGCGGCGCGATCTGGCGGAGCGGATTCGAGACGGGCTAGATCACGTCGAGGAACTGGATCGGGCCGCGTTCGTGTTGCGCGCGATGGAAGATGTTCCGTTGGAGGAAGCGGCAGCGATCTTGCGAACCTCCTCGGAGAAGATTCGTGATCGAGCACATCGGGCCTGCCTCTTGCTGACCGGTTTTCTGGGGCGACTCGCCGGCGCGGCGGAAGGAGAAACGCGCTGGAAGAACATCGCATGAGCAGAGGAGACGCCGGCAACGTCCGCGCCTTTTCCGCGCCGAAGGCTTGGAGCGCCTGGCTGCGAAAGCATCACGCCGGCTCGCCGGGGCTTTGGGTCAGGTTCTACAAGAAAAGCAGTGGCGTTCGGACCATCACCCATGCCCAGGCCCTGGACGAGGCCCTCTGTTGGGGTTGGATTGACGGCCAGGCCAAGCCTCTTAACGGTCAGGCTTGGCTGCAGCGCTTCACCCCGCGCCGTTCCCGTAGCGGCTGGTCGAAGCGCAACCGGGACCATGTGGCCCGGCTGACCAAGGAAGGTCGCATGCAGCCCAGCGGGCTGGCCCAGGTGGCCGCGGCCAAGGCTGACGGCCGCTGGGAGCGGGCCTATGATTCGCCCAGCGCCTCACAGGTGCCCGCGGACTTCCTGCAGGCGCTGCGCGAGCACAAGAAAGCCGAGGCTTTCTTCAAGACCCTGAACCGGGCCAACCTCTACGCCATCAGCTACCGCCTGCAGACCGCCAAGAAACCCGAGACCCGGGCGCGGCGCTTTGAACAGATTTTGCAGATGATGAAGGAGGGGAAGAGGTTCCATTGAAGAAGGCGGTAGAGATCTCCTCGTGAGGCGCAGCCTATTTCGGAACCGGCGCCGGAGCTTCCGCGCAGCGCGTCTCCACCAAGAGCGATCGCCGGCCAGTGCGCTCGTGCACCAGCACGCATCGGTCCGCGACCTTGAAGAGGCTGAAGCGCTCGGGCATCGACCGCTCGCGGCCCTCGAGATGACGCCGCTCGATGATGAGCACGCTCTCGCGCACCAACGCGTCCTCGGCGAGGAGCGGCTGCGCGCCCAGCGCGTCGGTCACCGCCTGCAGCAACGCCGCCCTGCTCTGCGGCGTGGGATGGACGATCACCGCCGGCACCGCCCCTTCGAGCGGGTCGGGCCGCGGCGGCGCGCCCGGAGATGCGCACGACGCGAGCAACCCCGCCGCGATCAGCCCGTGCCTCACTGCGGCCGCCAGAGGATGCGGTTCTCCAGGAACGGATTGCGCACCAGGGTCACGTCCTCGGCCCCGCCCCCGGCGACGAGCGCCAGGTTCCTCGACGTCCGCGCGGGGCAGGGACTGCCGCTCCGGAATGCGAGCGCAACAGCGAGCCGCGTCTCGGCCGGATCGCCCAGATCGTGTCCGAAGTCGTCGGCCACATAGCATCCCGGCAGTGTCGCGGCGGTGGCGCCGGCCGTGCCGCTGCCGCTGGGCGTGAAGCCATCGGCATAGTCGCCGAAGCCCTTGTCGTTCACGCCCTGGAACTGGATGGAGAAGTACGTGGTGCCGCAGTTGGGCGCAGGATAGAAGCCGTACGGCTTGCCGCAGGTGGTGTGGCCGATCTGGACGACCGTAACCCCCACGCCCAGCAGGCCGTTGATGACGGACTCGCTCGCCGAGCAGGTGCTGCCGCCCGTGAGCACGAAGACGCGATCGAGATCGAGATGCGGCAGCGCCTGCCCCGTCGAAACCGAGAAGCCCAACGACTGCGAGAGAAAAGGCGTCGTGACAGGGTTGCCCCCGATGGGATCGATGTTCGGATACTTGTCGTTGAACATCGTCCTCTCGAACGTCTTGCCGCTCGTGACCGAGGGCTTGGCGATCATGTACGCGAGCTCCGACGCGATGGCGAGGTAGCCGCCGCCGTTGTAGCGCAGGTCGAGCACCAGGTCGGTGGCTCCCTTGAGCGCGGTGATGGCGTCGATCAGACCCTTCTCCGCCGTGGTGTGCGAGTTGAAGAGCATGTAGCCCACTTTGATCGTGGGGTCCGGGTTGGGGAGGAAGTGGACGTTCTGGACCGGCGTGCTGGTGACGGCGGCGGAGGTCATGGTGAAGGTGCGCGTGGTGCTGGAGCCGCGATCCTGGACGACGAACGTGTGCGTCTCGCCGATGGTCGACGGGAACAGTCCGGCGTTGAGCACGTTCTTGTCCCCGTCCACCATGGCCGCAGTGTCGATCTTGATCACCTGCGCGCCGCGCGCGAGGTTGGCGCTGGTGGCGGGCGAGTTCGGCTCGGTATAGGCCACGTAGACCAGCCGAGGCGGGCTCGTCGCCACCAGCGCCCAGGTCGCGCCGTATCCCGCCTCGACGCCAGACTGCGACAGCTGCTCCCAGACAACCGTGTCGTACGTGAAGTGGAACTGGTCCTTGGGCTTGTTGCTCGCCGTGATCGCCTGCGTCTTGAGCGCCATGAAGTAGGCGATGGCGGTGCTGTACTGCGAGGGGTCGACGGCCGGCACCTCGCGGTACCAGAGATAGAAGTCGTCGATCCAGCCGCGCAGCCAGGTCTTCTCGTCGTTCAGGCTGCCCGGCTTGTCGGGGTACGTCTTGCTCGTGATCGGGTCGATGCCCGTGCGCGGCGACGCGCACTTGCCAGCCGCATCTTTGTAGGAAGGAGCACCTTTGTTGCCACCGCAGGCGAAGGCGAGCACGAGGAAGACGATCAGGGGTCGGCGCATGGGAGACGGCATTCTGCGAGCATTCGCTCGGCCGCGCAATTCGAAGGCGCGTCCGGCCTTCGAAGCCGCAGGCCGGCAGGATCGACTCCCTGCCGGCCCGTGGCGCTTCCCGCTCTCGCTAGAATTTGTGCTGCACGCGCCCGTACACGTAACGGCCCAGGTAGTCGTAGGTGTTCGGGTCCGAGTTGGCCAGGGCCGCGCTGTAGACGTACGGAGGCTTCTTGTCGAACAGGTTGCTGATGCCGGCGAAGAAGCTGGTCACGCCAAACGTGGTCGCCTGCGAATAGCCGGCGTGGATGTCGATCTGCACGTACGAGCCGACCTGGCGGGCGTTCGGGTTGGTGGTGCCGTCGGTCAGGTTGCAGAGCCCGCCTGCGGCCGTGGTGGGGTCATAGGGGTTCGAGCACTCCTTGAAGTTGCCCACGTACCGGCCGATCACCCCGGCGAGGATCCGGTCCATGCTCCAGTCCACCCCAGCGACGGCCTTGAACTCCGGCAGCGCGCCGAGGTCGTAGTTGCCCTTGCCGTGGACCGTGGGAAATCCGCCACCGACCACGAGCTTGCTGTCCAGGAATGCGAGCCAGTTGCCGTCGAAGGAAAAGGCGAAGCGGCCCACCGGGGTCGGCAGCGCATACCTGATGGCGAAGTCGATGCCTCCGGTCGATTTCTGGCCAGCGTTCGTATAGAAGTCGTTGATGTATTGGATGGCTCCGAAATTGTTCCGGACGATCAGGGCGCAGAAGGGCTGGTAGAGGCCGATGTAGCAGCCCTGCAGGATGTAAGGGGCGCCAATGAAGCCGATCGCGTCGTCGATCTTGATGTTGTAGTAGTCGACCGTGACCGACAGGCCCGCGACCGCCCGCGGCTGGACCACGATGCCCGCGCTGTAGCTCTTGGCCGTCTCGGCCTTGAGGTTCGGATTGCCGCTTTGGCGGACCAATTCCTGAAGACCGGTATCGGCCGACCCCGTTCCCTTCACGCCAGTGGCCAGGCACTGATTCTTCGTCGCCGTAGAGACCGTGGGCAGGGTCAGGTCGGCGCAAGGGTCGGTCGCGGCCGGGTCGGTCTCGTTCCCGCCGAGGAACAGCTCGGAGATGCTCGGGGCGCGGAATGCGGTCGAATAGGTGCCGCGGACAGTGAAGTCGCGGATCGGCGTGTAGCGGGCGCCGAATTTGTAGCTGAAGTTATCGCCGAAGGTGCTGTAGTTCACGTAGCGGGCGGCGACGCTGGCCTCGAGCGCCTCGACGCCGGGCAGGTTGGAGAGGATCGGCAGCGACAGCTCCGCGAAGGCCTCGTTGACGGTGAAGTAGCCGCTGGTCGACTTGAAGTTGAAGTCGGCCGAGTCGCCCGCCTGGACGATCGGGTCGGCGACCTGCGAGCCCGACTGCCGGCGGAACTCGTAGCCGACCGCCAGCGACACCGGCTGCTCCGCGGCTATCCTGAACAGCTCACCACCGAGGTTGAGGTTGACGGCGAAGAGCGCATCGAAGGCGCGCGAGGTGCCGGTGAAGCCCAGGTACCCTGCCTGTGACTGGTCGATGCTGCCAGGGCCGCCGAGGAGGTTGAGCGGGGCACAGCCGTCGGAGAGCGTGGTGGTGAGATTATTCGGCGTGCTGACGCAGACCGGGTTGCCCTTGGCGTCGAGCGTGCTCGCCCCGACGGCGTTGGCCACGCGCGAGTTGCGGAACGACCCGCCGGTGGTGAAGGTGCCCGCAGTCCTGCCGTAGTTCATTGACGCGTCCCAGAACCAGCCCCCGAGCGGCCCGAGCGCGCCGGGCAGCGAGCCGTCGATGCCGGTGACGACGCGGAAGGTGCCCAATTCCTCGGCGTAGGTGCGGTGGCCGAACTCGACGAGGCGGCGGCCCAGGTAGTTGAGGTCGGTGCCGAACGGGTTGTACAGGCTGTCCTTGGAGACGACGATGTTGTTGTAGTCGGCAGGGTTGAGCGGCATCGGCGCCGCGTTCTGGGTCGAGTTGCGCTGGACGTATGACGCCTCGTAGTAGCCGCGCACGCCCGGGAACTTCACGTCACCGGCGGCGAAGGCCTGCACGGTCGTCGAGGGGATGGTGAGGTAGTTCTCGGCGGCGTAGTTGTAGAAGTCATTCCCGGTGTTGTTGTTGTCGGGCGCGGGCGTGTTGAACTTGCGGAAGCACTCGTTCTGGCCGAGGCCGTTGTTACCGCAGAAAACGACCCCGGGGATGGGCGTTAACCTGGAGTCGCGGATGAAGCGCGTGCTCGGCTTCCAGCCGGGGATCGACGACATCGCAATGCAGAGCGCGTTGCCGTTGCAGAGAGGATTGCCGTTGGCGTCCTGGGGAATGCGCAACGTCCCCTGCGGGGTGCGGCTGCTGCCGCTCACGCCCTGTGCCGTGGCCGGAGGCGCCGTGTAGTCGTAGTCGAGGGCCTGGGCCGACCAGTCGCGGTCGCGCAGCCAGGAGTCCTTCTGGTTGAAGTAGCGCACCGAGAAGATCGCACTCGACCTCTCGTCAGTGCGGCCGGCGGTGACGTGGGCGTCGAAGGTCTGCGCGTCGCCGCGCTGGGAGAGACCGTACTGCGCGCCCAGGTTCGCGCCGTCGTAAGTGCGGCGAGTGATGATGTTGACCACGCCGGCGATGGCGTCGGAGCCGTAGACGGCCGAGGCGCCATCCTTGAGCACTTCGATCCTCTCGACCGCCTCGGTCGGGATGGTGTTCAGGTCGACCGCGGACGACGCGCCGAGCCCGCCCGGCACCACGCGCCGCCCGTTGATGAGCACCAGCGTGCGCTGGATGCCGAGGCTGTGCAGGTTGATGCGGGTGGTGCCGTCGGCGCCGTAGTTGATGCCGCCGGTGTTGAGCTGGAAGTTGGGCGCGTTGCCCTGCTCGGGAAGGGTCTGCAGGAAGTCGCCGATGGTCATCTTGCCGCTCGCCTCGAATTGCTGGCGCGAGACCACGGTCACGGGCGCTGGGGTGGTCAGGTCCTTGCGGCGGATGCGCGATCCGGTGACGACGATCTGCTCCTCCATCGGCCTTTCGATGGGGGTTTCGGGCGCCGCCTCTGGAGCGGCCGGCGGCGCGGCGGTGGACGGGGTGGCGGGGGGCGGCGTCTGCTGCGCGGCGAGGCCCGCCGCCCAGAGGAGGGTGAGAAGCAAGGGCGATACTCCCAACAGGCTTCGCATCGGTGTCATGGCGGGGTCCGATCTCCGGGGAAGGGACGACGGGCGCCAGACTAGCGGGTCCGCGCGAAGCTGCAAGCACCCCCCGCCGTCGGGCCATGGACAATTCTCTCCTGCAGCCCGTTGCCTCGCGCCGCGCGGCTGTTGGAGAGTCGCGCTTTTTCAGAGGGGGTTTCATGCTTGCCGCCGCGCTTCTAGCCGCCGCCTATCACGCCTGCCCCGCCGACCTGACCGCCTGGCGCGACCTGCTCGACGCGGAGTGGATCGACTGCCACCGCGTGGCGGATCTCACCACGACCGGCAATCCCTTCACCGATCCGCAGAGCCTCACCGGCATGGGCTTCCCGCCGCCCGGCACGGGAACGCTAAATTCGCACTACACCAACCCGACCTCGCCGCCCGTGAGCGGTCTGCAGATCGACGGCTGGTTCGCCGACGCGTGCAACGCCTTCCAGGCCGAGCCGGCTCTCACCGCCAAGGACGGGACGCCGTTCATCCCCGGCTGCACGCCACCGCCCATCCCGGGCCAGACGTGCGTGTCGGGCTGCCACCACGATTCGCAGTTCGTCATCCGCATCCCCGACGCCTGGGACGGCCATCTCCTCACCGCCGGCACGCCGGGCATCCGCGACGCGTTCGCGAGCGACTTCATCCTCTCCGACCAGGCGCTGGAGAAGTCGTGGGCCTACGTCTCGCAGGACAAGGGCAACATGGGCGCGAACTTCTTCCGCGACGGCACCGACGAGACCGCCTCGAGCGGCACGCCCTGGGTGCCCGGCGCGGCGGTCCACGAGTGGATGCACCGCATGCGGCAGGCCACCGCGGCGGCGCGCAAGCTGCTCGGCGCACTCGCGCCGCAGTACGGCCTGCGCGGCGTCACGCGCTCGTACGCCGCCGGCATCTCCAACGGAGGGTACCAGGTCCGCCGCGCCATCGAGACGGACTTCCGCCACCAACAGCTCTACGACGGCGGCGTCGATTGGGAGGGCACGCTCTTCCTTCCCACGCTTCCGCCGGGCATCAAGACGCAAGCGCCCACGACCGGGTACAACCTCTTCACCTATCTGCCGACGGCGCTGCTCAACTATCCCGGCGACGTGCTGGGCTTGCCGCCCTCGGTGGCCGCGCTGGCGGCCGTCGGGTTCAACCCGCAGTCGCAGCCCCTCTGGCCGTATCACTGGTCGATCTACTGGGGGCTGACGCAGAAGATCTACCGCCTCGAGTTCGACCCCGAGTACACGGGCTACACCTGCTCCGACCCGCTCGGCGCCGGCCCCTCGTGCGTCTCGCCGCCGGCGCTCACGGTGCCGCCCGGCGATCCCGACGCGCTCTACGATTACCAGGCGCGCATCGCGCAGAACCCCGCCATCCTGGCGCGCATGCAGGAGGTGGCCAACACCGGCAACATCCAGCGGCCGCTCATCACGCTGCACGGCGATCAGGATTCGCTGCTGCCCATCGCCACCGACTCGGACATCTATACGCAGTTGGTGGCGCGGGCGCGCAAGTCTTCGGGCCACCGTTATTACCTCGTGCAAGGCGGAAACCACGTCGACCCGCAGTACGACGATCACGCGGGCATCGATTCGTACGGCGACACCGTCTTGCGGCCCATGCTGCCTTGCGTGCGCGCGGCCATCGACGCGCTGGCGCTCTGGGTGGAGAGCGGCGTCGCGCCGCCGCCGAGCCACACCATCGCCCGGCCCCAGGGAGCCACGCCGGCGCAGCTCGCCAACACCTGCACCCTGCAGTGACGCCCGGCGACGACATCGCCGCGCGCGTCGACCGCCTCGAACTGCCCTTCGACGCGCGTGGGATCGATCCCTACGGCATCTCCAAGTGGCATTTGACGGTCGCCTTCCGCGTCCTCGGGCTGCTCTACAAGCGTTACTTCCACATGCGCAGCTTCGGCACCGAGCACATCCCGCCGAACGGCCGGGCCATGCTGGTGGGAAACCACTCGGGCGGCATCGCGCTCGACGGCGCCATGGTCATCGCCTCCTGCTTCTTCGAGATGGAGCCGCCGCGGCTCGCGCAGGGAATGGCGGAGAAGTTCATCAACCGCCTCCCTTTCGCCTCGGTGTGGGCCAGCCGATGCGGCCAGTTCACCGGCCTGCCCGATCTCGCGCAGCGGCTGCTCGAAGACGGCCGGCTGCTGCTCGTCTTTCCCGAGGGCGCGCGCGGCACCGCCAAGCTGTGGAAGGAGCGCTGGTCGCTGGTCGACTTCGGCACCGGCTTCGTGCGCCTCGCGCTGCGCACCAAGACGCCCATCATCCCCTTTGGTTTCATCGGCGGCGGCGACGCCATTCCGACCGTCACCAATCTTTATCGAATCGGCAAGCTATTCGGGATGCCGTACATCCCCGTGACGCCGTGGATCGCGCCCCTGCCGCGGCCCATCCCCCTCGAAGTCCACTACGGCGCGCCGCTCCTCTTCCAGGGCACCGGCTCCGAGGACGACGAGGTCGTCCAGCGCTATGTCGAAGAGGTGAAGAGCAACGTGGCCGCGCTCATCGAGAAGGGCCGCGAGTCGCGCCGGAGCGCCAGATGAGGGTGCTCATCCCCGGCATCGCGGGCCTGCTCGCGCGCAAGGTGGCGACGCGCCTCTTGCGCGACGGCCACGAGGTGATGGGCGTCGATGCGCGCGGCTGGCCCGGCGCACCGAAGGAGATCGAACTGCACGCGGTGGACATCCGCAAGCGCGGCGCGGAGGACGTCTTTCGCAAGCGCCGTCCCCAGGCGGTCGTCCACATGGCCACCGTCAGCGCGCTGCAAGTCTCGTCGGAGGAGCGCTACCGCATCAACCTGGGCGGCACGCGCGCCGTCTTCGAGCACTGCGCGGCGTACGGCGTGGAGCAGCTCGTCTTCGTCGGCCGCCACACCTACTACGGCGCGGGCCCCGACGCGCCGCTCTACCACACCGAGGCCGAGCCTCCACAAGAATTGGGCTCCTATGCCGAGCTGGCCGATCTGGTCGCCGCCGATCTCTACGCGGCAAACGCGCTCTGGCGATTGCCGGAATTATCGACGGCCGTGCTGCGCGTCTGTTACACGCTGGGACCCTCGGGACACGGCACGCTGGCGGGCTTCTTGCGCGGCCGCTTCGTGCCCATGGTGCTGGGGTTCGATCCGCTCTTCCACTTCATGCACGAAGACGACGCCGCCGAGGCCATCGTGCTGGCGCTGGCGAAGAAGCTGCGCGGCGTCTACAACGTTGCCGGGCCGCAACCGTTGCCGCTGAGCGTGATCGCGCACGAGGCAGGGCGCACCACGCTGCCCCTGCCCGAGACGCTGCTCTCGCTCCTGCTCGGGCGCGCCGGCCTGCCCCGATTGAGCAGCGGGGCGCTGGCGCACATCAAGTATCCCATCGTGGTCGACGCGGCGGCGTTCCGCGCCGAGTCGGGATTCGCCCACCGCTTCGACGAGCTGACCACCGTGCAGACCTTCGCCGACGCGTTCCCCGCCGCGGGACAAGTCCGCGCAGTCCGCTGACCTGATCGGCGTTAGAATCAGGGGACCATGCTGAAGGTCGGTCCGCTCCGCCTGCACTGGAGCCTCCTGCTCGGGGCGGTCCTCTTCTGCGCGGCCCAGCCAAGGCCGGCGCTGCTCGCCGGGTATCTGGTGGTGCTGCTCGTCCACCTGCTGGGCCACGCCGTTGCCGCGGGCAGGACGGGCGTGCGCGGCTTCGCGCTGCACGGCCTCGGCGGCGAGCTGCTGCTCGAGGGCGACGTCGCGCCGCTCCGGCGATCGCTCATCGCGCTCGCGGGCCCGGCGGCGCAACTCGCGCTGCTCGCCGCGGCGCTGGCGGTCCGCACCTCGCCGGATCTGTACGACGCGTTCACGCGGCGCAACCTGGTCGTGCTGTTGCTCAACCTCATCCCCGTCGCGCCGCTCGACGGAAAAGAGGCCTGGCGCATCTTCTCGCGCCTGCGCGCAGCGCGCCGCCAGGCCCCGCGCGAACTGCCCGTCTCGCAGCAGGTGCGCAAGGAGGTCTCGAACCTACTAGAGAAGATCCGCGGTTCGACGAAAGTGAGATAGTGCCTGATTGGCGGAGGAGGCAGGATTCGAACCTGCGAGCCCTTGCGGGCCAGCGGTTTTCAAGACCGCCGCCTTCAGCCGCTCGGCCACTCCTCCAACTGTGTCGATCCGGCAGGTTAACTGACGATCCTCCAGGCGTCGAGGACGGCGAGACCGCCACACGGCCGATGATCGCTCGCTTGACACTTGTGCCCCGGGGTTGCGAGCATGCTCGGGGGTGGATGACGAATACCCGGGGTTGCGAGCATGCTCGGGGGTGGATGACGAATGCCCGGGGCGGCGAGGCTCGGCGACAAAGCGCAGGTAGCTGCCGATGCGCACGGGTGTCCGGCGTGTCCTCACCCCGCCGTCGGGCCCATCGTCACAGG
>WNFG01019913.1_pt2 | contig 10381 bp, 10 predicted proteins | sample 5400431 | NCBI WGS metagenome assembly WNFG01 (sample SAMN13153346, study PRJNA577476) | soil metagenome | isolation source: 120 cm saprolite under Douglas fir tree site 2 hole 3 replicate 2 | place: USA:California | collected 2015-04-18
AGCCCAGCGGAGACCCGTCTCCTGTGAGAAGGGCAAGAACACCCTTGCATTTTCGAGCCAATGACAAGTCTGGGCTAACGAGTAAGCGAAACATCCCTTTGATCTTCTTTCGGAATGAAACTTGTTCGGGATCTGCAGAGGGAGTACGCAATTGAAGCCGCCCCTGGGAGACAGGTGAGAGGGATCATAGCAACAAAATTCACTTCCTAAAACCGAAAATCACTGCGGATGCGCCTCGACTCCCAAACTGGCGATTTTCAAGTCCGTTTGCTCTAAACATCCCTGGGCTTCTGCGAGTAGGAATGGCAACTAGATAACAACTTCGTCCATGGGCCGGCTCACCCTCAACATTCTGCTCTCGTTCGCACAGTTCGAAAGAGAAGTCACGGGAGAGAGGATTCGAGACAAGATTGCCGCATCGAAGAAGAAAGGAATGTGGATGGGAGGCCTCGTGCCACTCGGCTATGACCTGGATGGACGAAAGCTGGTTCCAAACTCGAAGGAATCTGACCTCGTTTGCAGGATTTTCTCCCTCTACCTGGAAGTTGGATGTGTTTCCAAGTTGGCAGTGCAACTGGATCGCCAGAACGTCAGAAGTAAGGTCTGGACAACCCGAACAGGAGCCCGCCTGGGAGGGGTTGCCTTCGCTCGGGGCGCTTTATACGACCTCCTGCGGAATCGTCTTTATATAGGTGAGATTCGCCACCGCGAGAACTGGTATCCGGGAGAACATAAAGGCGTCATACCACGAGAGCTTTGGGACAAAGTCCAGGCGCAGCTAAACAGCAACCTTAAGACACGTCGCAAGCGCATCAGGGAGCAGGCGTCGAGTCTGCTGACGGGCCTGGTCGAGGATGCCGCTGGCAACCGCTTCACACCGTCATTCACCATCAAGCGAGGTAGGCGTTATCGCTACTACGTCTCTCAGCTTGCCATCAAGAATACGCCGAGCCCATCCGATAGTCCGACTCGAGTACCTGGGCATGAACTTGAAGGTCGGGTCATCGAAAAGCTGCTTGCTTTCCTGAAATCGGACTCAGAGGTATTCGACCGACTGGGCGAGGAGGGAGAGAGTCCAGCCATTATTAGAAACCTGGTCGCCGCTGCCAAGAAACTCGCCTCGCGCTTGCCCTCGCTTCCCTCGGACGACCTTCGGGACCTACTCTCTGGTTTCCTTCGACGGGTGGTCATCCAGGAGAACAGCATTCAGGTCATGACCAGCAGGAAGGAGCTGCGCAGCTTGCTTGAGAACGGGGGCAAGATCATTGCCAGCAAGCTGTTGGGTGTGAGAAAGCCGGTGGATGCAAACGATCTGATCGTTTTGAACATCGAAGCCACGCGGAAAAGGTGTGGCGGCGAAGTTCATCTGGTTGTGCCTCCGAACCCCGGTGCCTCAGTCCGACACCCTAAGCCCTCGTTGATAAAAGCTATCGCACGAGCCCACGGCTGGTATGAAAAGGTGGTTCAAGGAGACGCACTCGACATGAGATCCCTGGCTCGGCAGGCGGGACTCACGGAACGTTATGTCGGCAAGGTTTTTGGGTGCGCGTTCCTGGCTCCCGATATCATCGAATCGATTCTTGAGGGACGCCAGCCCCAGGACCTGAATTTTGAGAAACTGTGTGAACACGTTCCGTCGAGTTGGGCGGAGCAGCGCGAGCGTTTTGGCTTGCCTAGAGTCTGGTCGCAAAGGAATAAATCCCTGCAATAGGTCCCTGATCAGGGAATCAAATTCCCTGATACGCCCCTGTTAATTCCCTGTTCCGATTTGTGCCTCCTGCCCTGCTTCTCCCGCAGAATGTGCGGATTAGAGAACAGAGGTGCGATTTCGAAGGCCAAAATCTTATAAATTCCCTGTTATTTTCCCTGTTAGCAGGGAATTTGGGCGGAGAAGAGTTAGCGCCAGACTGCGCGCTCCGCCAGATGTTCTAAGTCCCGCCGTTATAAGCAGTTGCGACATTTTCTGCTTTATCCTCGTACATCAATTTGGTTTCTGGGCCGTCGCAAGGTGCATATTAGGTGCATTCTTGAGAGATCCCTCGAACGACTGCATTGCCGCAGCAGCATCCGAATCGGCGGGTTTGAGGTAGCAGTTCTGCGTCACATCAACACTTGAGTGCCGCATGATTCGCTGAATCGTCTTGTCAGGCACACCCAAGCCGATACAGGTTTGTGCGAGACTGAGGGCGACACTGTTGAACTCTCCGGCGTGACCGTGCTCGAATTGAGGATTCTGCCTACCAGAGTGGCGGAAACCCTATATTCCTTTTCCTGTGAGCGTGACCTTTTGCGGGCTCCCGCCGCCGTTGTCATTGATGTTGAGCGTGGCCGAGCGGGTTCCCGTCGCCGAGGGGGTAAAGTTCACCGTGATCGTGCAACTGGCACCGGCGGCTACGCTGGTTCCACATGTGTTGGTTTGCGTGTAGTCGGCCGCGTTGGTTCCAGTAATCGAGATGCTCGTGATGCTCAGGGCCGTGGTGCCCTTGTTCGTAAGCGTATCGGTCTTGGTGCTCGTAGTTCCCACGGTCACGTTGCCGAAGTTCAGGGTCTTCGCCGACAGTTGCACGAAGGTACCAGTGCCGGAGAGGCTAACGGTCTGGGGACTTGGTGTGGCGTCGTCATTCACATTCAGCGTGGCGCTTCTGGCATTCTTGGTGGACGGCGTGAACTTGACCGTGATCGTGCAGGTTGCTCCCGCAGCCACGGTTGTGCCGCACGTGTTGGTCTGGGAATAGTCAGCCGCGGCCGTCCCCGTAAAGGAGACGCTTGTGATCGACAGCGAAGCGTTCCCGGTGTTGGTCAGAGTCACATTCTTACCGCTGCTGGTGGTCCCAACCAGCACCACTCCGAAAGAAAGGCTGACCGGACTGAGCGTGACTGCCGGAGTTGTCCCCGTTCCCGTTAGCGGGATAGTTTGGGTGCCTGTTGTGTCGGTGATCGTGAGCATGCCCGCGCGTGTTCCACTCACGGTGGGGTTAAAGGTGACATTTACCGAGCAGAATGAGCCCGCGGGAATGATTCCGCACGTGTTGTTTTGAGCGAAGTCTCCGGAGGTCGAAACTCCCGAGACATTCAACGGTGCCGTCCCCGGATTACTCAAGGTCACGATGAGCGCCCCGCTGGTGGTGCCCACCTTCTGGTTGCCGAAATTCAGGTTAGTCGGGAAAGGCGCAGCGACTGGGGTCGCAATCAACACGGTGATGTTGCCGGTGCTCGAAACGTAGCTACCTACGTTCGAGGTGGCGAGATCGGGGGTCCCGTCGCCGTTGAAATCCTGGGCCACGATCGAAAACGGTTCAGAACCCGTCTGGTAGTTGACCGCAGCCTGAAACGTGCCATCGCCATTTCCGTTGATGATGCTGACCGCATTGCTGAACGCCGCAACCACCGCCAAGTCCAGCTTGCCGTCGCCGTTGTAGTCCACGGCCGTTGCGTCCCAATCCCCATTCGCGGTAGGCGAGTCTTTCTTCGCCTGAAAAGTTCCGTTCCCGTTCCCAAGTAGCACAGAAACCGAGTTGCCTAATTCGTTGGAAGCAACGATATCCAGCTTACCATCGCCATTCACATCGAATGCGCGGACGCTAAACGGACTGGAGCCAGTCGCGAAGTCGGACTTTGCCTGGAACGTCCCATCCCCATTGCCCAGCAGAACTGACGTTGTGGAAGCGCCGTGATTGGCGGTCACGATGTCGAGTTTGCCGTCGCCATTCACGTCGGCGGTGATTACAAATTCGGGCGTCGTCCCGGTGGTGAAGTCTTTCTTCGCTTGGAAGGTCCCATCCCCATTTCCAAGCAACACAGAAACTGAGTTGCCCGAGCTGTTCGCGCTGCTCAGGTCGAGCTTGCCATCGTTGTTCACGTCGGCAGCTCTCACGTTGATGGGAGCACTGCCCGTTGTGAAGTCCGTCTTGGGACGGAAGATGCCATCGCCATTTCCCAACAGCACCGATACTTTGGAGCTGGTCTGATCGGCCGTGGCCACATCCATCTTGCCATCATTATTAAAGTCGCCCACCACTATGCTCATCGGCCCCGTGCCCGTCGCAAAGTCGCTGTGGGTACCGAAGGTTCCGTCGCCGTGTCCTATGAAAATCGAGACTGTGGCTTTGGCTCCGTTGGCGGTCACGAGATCGAGCTTCCCATCACCGTTGAAGTCGGCTGAGTCTATGCCCTCGGCATTCGCCCCCGCGGTGTAGTCGGTGCGCGGAACAAACGTGCCCGTTCCTGAATTAATTAGCACAGTGACGCTGTTGGCCGAGGAGTTGCTGGTGACAAGATCGGGTTTGCCATCCCCATTAAAGTCGCCACTGGAGATGAAGTTTGCCCCGTTCGCTGTGCCGGCATCCACATGCGCCTGAAATGTTCCATTGCCGTTGCCCAGCATCACGGAAACCGAATTCGCGGTATTGTTCGCAGTCGCGATGTCGAGCTTGCCATCAGCGTTGAAGTCGCCGAGCAGAACAGAGATGCATCCGGACGCGGCGGTCAGGTCGACCTTACCTTGAAATGTCCCGTTACCATTGCCGAGGAGAGTGGAGACGTTGCCGGTGGTCTTGTTTGCCACCACGAGATCGAGGTTGCCGTCGAGGTTATAGTCGCCGACCCATCGCCGTTGCCTAGCAGAATCGAAACTTTCGCGGCGCCGGAATCGGTTACCGCCAAATCGAGCTTGCCGTCTTTGTTGAAGTCGGCGATGGCAATGCTGTTTGGCGTAGTGCTGGTCGGGAAGTCGGTCTTACTTCCGAACGTTCCGTTGCCATTACCCAACAATATGGAGACGGTTGCAGCGGTGCTGTTCGCCACGACCAGGTCGGGCTTGCCATCCCCATTCAAATCGGCCGCGGCCACGGCCAGAGGAACTGTACCAGTGGCGAAATCCAGATGCGCCTGGAATGTGCCATCGCCATTGCCCAGCAGCAGGGATACCGTGTTACTGCTTGAATTTGCCACCGCCAGATCGAGCTTGCCGTCATTGTTGAAGTCACCCGTGATGATTGCTGCCGGACCGGTTCCGGTAGCCACGTCCAGATGTGTTCCGAGCGTGCCATTCGGCTGCCCCAGAATAATCGAAACCGTGTTATCGGTTTTGTTCACGACGACTAGATCAGGCCGGCCATCATTGTTGAAGTCCGCGACAGCAACCCCGTTGGGTCCGCGGCCACTCGCGAACTCGGCGCGGTTGAAGAGATAAGTCTGCGCCAAAGCGGGCAGCGAGCCGATGCATAGCAACATCAAAGTGTTCACAACTCTGTTGCGGATTGCCTGGTACTTCATGCCTACCTCCGTCGCGCCGTCAAGCCCTGAGAACTTCAGGCCCTCAGGCCTATTCACTGTGTCTTTGGAGCTGGTAATTGTTGCGAGCCAGCAGCAGCAAAGGAAATGCAGGCTACTCTGGGCGGAGGTACGATTTGTCACCGAGTTGTAAAAAGAGCTCTTCGTCAGTGATAGGAAGGAACTTGCACACAAGCCTGGTTGGCTGGGTAATCTCGATGAAGGGCTGGGCTTGCGCCAGATAGCCAGTGTTATGGCCTATTGGTGCCCTTCGCTGGGCTGTCGTGAAGGAGTGCCTTGATCTTATTCTCGAAGGCGTCCTTGTCTACCATGCCTGCGTGTGACTCGGAAATCTTCCCGTTGCGGTCAATTAGCAAGGTCATAGGGTGAGAAGGCAGTCGGCCGTATCGGTTGGCTAGGTCTTGGTTGACGTCTGTCGTTGTCCTTAGAGCGTTGTCGATAATGTTTTCCTTCGGTACCATCTTCAGTGTACGCGGGTGATCGTATACACATGACCGATCGTAGACGCATGAAATCATCACGGTGTGTTTGGGACCCGGCAACCGCCAGCGACTGTTTGACCTCTCCGCGCATCCTCGGCGACAATCCTGGTTCGATCGAGTAGATCTGTGGATGGTAGGTGCCATCATGACTCATGACGCGGCCGTTTTGAAAGCCCGGGAGATCGCCAGTCGCGTGCTGGCGCCATCCGCAGGGCAAAACGATAAGGCGGGACGATTCTCTACCGAGGCCGTAGTATCGCTTGGTGAGTCCGGACTGCTTGGGCTGATGCTGCCCGTGGATTTTGGCGGTCTAGGGTTAGGTCCCCGCACGTTTGCGGCTGTGGTCGCCACGCTCGCCGAGGCAGATGCTTCGGTCGCCATGGTCTATCTTATGCACATCCTCGGCACCGCGACTATCTCGGCAGCGCGCCCAAGCGCGGCTCAGGCAGTCGCGCCCATACTGCAGGAGATTGGTGCGGGTCGCCACCTATCCACTCTGGCTTTCAGTGAGGCCGGCTCGCGCAGCCATTTCTGGGCGCCCGTATCACGCGCACATCGCAATGGTAACGGCGTGCGAATCAGCGCCAAGAAATCATGGGTTACCAGCGCGGGTCACGCGCACAGCTATGTCGTTTCTTCGCTTGCCCCTGAAGGGGCGGGGCCCACCGATTCGACCCTCTATCTCCTTCCGGCGCAGACGCGCGGTCTTTCAGTGGCGGGGCCCTGGGACGGGTTGGGACTTCGGGCTAACGCTTCTTCGCCGATTGCGCTGGACGACTGCCAAGTCCCAGCCGATTTTCAGCTTACTGATGACGGCGCCGGGTTTCCGGCCATGCTAAACGTGGTGCTCCCGCTGTTTAATTTGGGGACGGCAGCGGTGGCCTTGGGGTTGTGCCGAGCGGCAGTTGCCGGAACGGCCTCGCACCTCAAAAGCGCGAGATTCGAGCATCTTGGCCAGAGCCTCGGAGAGAGCCTGCCAACGTTACGGGCACAGCTCGCGGCGATGCAGATTGATACTGACGGACTGTCGGCACGCATCGACGATTTGATTGAGCATCTTGAGAAGCCTCGCGAGACGACCATGCTGCGCGTGCTGGAGACCAAAGCCGCCGCAGGGGACGTCGCTATCAGCGTGACCTCAGCAGCCATGCGCATTTGCGGCGGTGCGGCATTCTCGAAGCATTTAAACGTCGAACGCCTGTTCCGCGATGCGCATGCGGGTGCAGTCATGGCGCCAACGGGCGACGTTCTGCGCGAGTTCATCGGGAAGTCGCTGTTGGGAATGCCGCTCTTCTGAAAGGGGATCGACGGGTGCCCCATCCTTGTCTCGCGCTTTTTGCGAGACAGGGTGGGGACTTTGAAGTTCTTCTAAAATGCCGGCGGCGAGGAAGCGTGAAGGCTATGAGCAAAACAATCTGGCTGGGAGCTGTCGCCTACAATCCGAAGGTGGTCACCATTTGGGAGGGGATGCGGCGCTATTTTCACGATGAAGCGCATCTGCCCGTTGAAATCGTTCTATTTCAGAGCTACGAGGCGCAGGTTCTCGCGCTCCTCGCCCAACCAGGCGAGGCCGCCCCGCGTATCGATATCGCCTGGAACACAAATCTTGCCTACCTGCAAGCGGATGAATGGAGCGGCCACGCCTGCCGCGCGATCGCGATGCGCGACACCGATCTCGGCTGGATGACCAAGATCGTCGCGGTCACCGGAGGTCCCATTTCTACGCTCGCGGACTTGAAAAATCGAACGCTCGCGCTTGGCAGCCGAGACAGCGGACACGCAGCGATTCTGCCCGTTCATTTTTTGGAGCAGCAAGGCATGCGCGAGGGCAGGGACTACCGCGCGCTGCGCTTCGATAGCGACTTAGGCAAACATGGTGATACCGGGACCAGCGAAGTGGAAGTGGTGCGCGCCGTCCTCGACGGGCGCGCTGATGCTGGCGCAATCGGCAGCCCCTTCTGGAACACGGTTCGCAGCGAGCGCCTGGTGCCCGAAGGCGGCCTTTGTGAGGTATGGTCCTCTCCGGCATACAACCATTGCATGTTCACGGCACGGCCCGATCTCGATCTAGAGCGGGAGCGCCGGTTCGCCGACGCGCTCTCAGCGATGAGCTACGACAACCCGGTTCATCGCCCTATACTCGACGCCGAAGGACTTCAGCGTTGGCTACCGCCTCACGTGGATGGCTACGCTGCATTGCGGCAGGCCGCGGGCCAGCAGGGATTCTTCGAGCGGCTATTTGCCAAGTCGGCTTAAGAGTAATTGCCGGGTGACCCAATTACCGCGTTTGCCAACGCTTTGGGTTGCGCCTGCCGTGGAAGCACGCGATGACCACAATCCTGTGCTCTTGAACCTCAAAGAATATTCCGTAGGGGAAGAGCCGCACTCCCGCACGGCGACGGCTCCGGTAGACGACAGGGAATTGCATTGGATGTTCCGCGATTGCCTCAACCGTCGCCTCGACTGCCAGCGCGAAGCGCTCCCCAAGCTCGGGGCGAATGTTGTCATACCATGACCGCGCTTCCAGCAAATCCTCGTTCGCTTCAGGTATCCAGACGACCGGCAGCGTCACGGTTTCTTGAACAGGCTCGCCCTGACTTGTTCCCAGGGGATGACATCGGAGGGATTTTGCTCATGCCGCTCGATGCGGTAATCCAGTTCAGCGCGTTGCGCGTCCGTCAATGACAGCGCGTCGGCTTCCAGGCTTTCCCAAACCGCATCCAGCAGTTCGGCTTTCTCGGAGGCGGAGAGATTGTTTATTTGGTGTCGCAAGTCGCTCATTCTTTACAACCCTAGCGCGGTTTCCCCGCCCTGGCAAGGTGCTTTCGTTTGGTGCCGGGTGCCCCGTTCAGAAGGAGTGGTAAGTCAGTATGCATCACAAGCATGAGATGCTTTCAAATTCTGCAATTCGTTCACGGCCTTGTTCTCTTGGTCGAAGGCCACGTTGAGCGGTTGGAGCTTGGCCTGTTCAACCTTACCGTCCATCGGTTCCATCAACGCAACTATATTGCTTTCCACTCTCACGTAATCTTTGTATGCCGTGAGCATCTGATTCATCTGCTTCTGGCATTCCTGCGACACAGTACGCTCTCCAAGTTCCTTCACCCATGCGTCATTCAACGCGGTCACCCGCATCCTCAAGTCTGCGAGGACTGGTTTGTTCGCGATAAGCCGGGTGCGGCACTCTTTGAAACCAATCTTTTCTGGACAGGTATGTCCCCACTTCTCCATGTCCTGCTGCAAGTGAGCCATGAGGTAGTCAACATCGCCTTCGCTCCTCGCAGTTCCCGAGTGGATGTATTCATTCAGCTTCGGAAAATACTTATCAATGGTCTTCCACTCGCTGTCCAAGATCGCCCAGATAACGCCAATGCCTAGTAAACCGAGCCGAATTTTCCACCGAAGGCTGATGCCGCCCTTCGCCTTTGGGACGTAAGGTTGTGCCGGGGGAGTGTATTCCGCTCCCGCAGAAATCGTCCCAACATGGGAGACATTATCCAATCCTTGCACGCTCCCGAAGTGTTGAGGACCCACAGTCGCGGTCCGGTTGATGGACCTTTGCACTAGAAAATATTTCCGCAGCCAGAACGGCGCGAAAACAGCGAAGGTCACTCCGAGAATCCAAGCTGACGGTTTCCAATCGGTTTTGGCTGTTGCATAGTACATCCCGACGGCGAACAAGATAGCGAGGATGAGTATGAGAATGAGGTATTCATTCATGAAGTAGCGAACGCGCTGCCACTTCGTCATGTGCTGCCACTCGATGTCAGGGGTTCGGTTGACGGTACTGCAGGAGCCGCAGGGTTTGTACTCAACACCGACACGGGGATTATTGCCTATGCGAGACGCGATGCGAGCGTTGCACGAGGCACACCTGTATGTGTACCAAGCTAAGTCAGTTGCCACGGTCCGCGACCCTCCGGCTCTCTCAGTATGCTTCCCACTGATTGCCACAACGCGCGCACGTCCAGCGCTTCTCCCAACTGGACTGAGCGGTAGCCAATTCGTCCGGTTTCTTTTTCGCCCTGATTCTGCCGAATACAAGCAACAAAGCGACGAACCCGATAACAGTCGCGAACCCGGTTGCGTTCTTGTCGGCGGAGCCAATTAGAAAGGCAAACAGCAGGCCGCCTATACCTAAGAGCATGACCAGATAAGCACCTGCATTTGACGGACGTTCAGGAAGACTGGAAACTAAATCCGATTTATAGGTGCTGCTTGAACCCCACATGGAGCGTCGGGAGACCCCAACCGTGTTGCGGCGGCGAGTGCCAGATGCTATCGCGATTGAAAATCGGTTTTGTACGTCCGGACCCGCACTTAGGACACTTGAACTTGTCGGCAGTCTTTGTAGCCATTCGGTCCTCCGCCGAAGCAGAGTGATTCAAAACTATTTCGCGGGGGAGCAGGGCAATTGTACCTCCTCGCTCCGTTCATGCGCAGTTAAAGATTCTTGCCAGCTTATTGGCATGTTCTCCTTCGCGGTCGAAGGCGCGGCGGACCGCAGCGAAGGACTCGGAGAGAGGAAAAATTTCGCGCGTGACCAGCAGATCGGCATCCTCGGCGCCGACCGGATGCCAGTACACACCATCCGCTGTTATGGTGAC
>WNFG01005800.1_pt1 | contig 10378 bp, 13 predicted proteins | sample 5400431 | NCBI WGS metagenome assembly WNFG01 (sample SAMN13153346, study PRJNA577476) | soil metagenome | isolation source: 120 cm saprolite under Douglas fir tree site 2 hole 3 replicate 2 | place: USA:California | collected 2015-04-18
AAACTTCATGGCGGGCAGACCGTGATGCTTCTCAGCAAGTCGAGTCCTGTTCTGTAGGATTCGGAGTTGTTGGTGTCTAAACCCGCGTCCCTCAGTTAGGGAATTGATGCCCTCGGTAACCCATTCACCCTTGTCTCGGTACAGTCGCCCTTTCTGGGGGCCTTCCTCCAGAGGAAGGAGCCGACGAAGGCGATGCAGGAGCTTCAGATTCTGGGTCGCGTCCTTGACTGCCCTAACCCAGATCTCTTCAGCGGCGTTCATCAGGGCGGGGCCGCACGTGCTTCCGATCCGCCACTCCTTCTGCTCACCTTCGATTTGGCACACGTGAACGTAGCGAATTTGCTCACCGCAGCCCTGGCGTTCGCAAAATTCCCAGTTGGCCTTATCCATTTCCTTGTCATCGACTCGAAGAAAGGTCCAACGGCCGAATTCAGCCATGACTCTTATTGAGATCATACCCCGGCCCGTTCAATGATCGGCTTCACGGGCTCCAGTTCCCTCTCCGTGGCAATATAGAGTTCAAGGTCACCCGTTCCGAAGCGCTGTCTCTCGCAACACCCGGTCGGTCGTTCTTCGGCGAGCCACCGGCGGAAGCGACCACCGCGCCCCGGCCTACCCCGAAAGGTTCGGGGACCGGGGAGTTGATGGTCCAAACTGACCCGTTGGGCTGAGGGGCGGTTCGAAAAGCGCTGTCGGCTCGCGGTGACGCCCGGAGCCGAGCCACAGGCGATCGGAGAAACGGCCGCGGGAAGTACCAGCCCAATTCGACGTTGCATCGCTGGATACCTCCTTCACGTGACTTGCTGGACCGGGTTCTTCAGAGAGAAGAATCCGAGATACTCTTCTTTTGCACCTGAGCGTGTCAACCCGAACTGAGAGGTCGGAGTGTTCTTGTGTTTCAGGGAACGGAGGAGAGGAACCGAGATCCCGAGGAAGCCGGCCGAAACCTAGATCGCAAAGGTCGACGCAGACATAGCTGCGAACAAATCCCTTCCCTCTTTGCCGATCGCGCTGGGCTGACATCAGTTGGCAAGCTTCCCGTCGAAGGCGTTGTCCACGGTCCGCATGTATAATTAATGATGTATTAATTGACATTCGCCACCTGTCTGTTCAATTGGTCCACGCTGGCGCAGTTCAAATACCTCACGATTCTACAATGATCGTTGGAGTCGTTTTGACACCAGGTGCTTCGGTGATCACCCAAGTCCGGCTGTCTCCAAGCGGCCGGTTGTGCGGTTGTGCGCGGAGGACCCTGAGAAGACAGTTGGCAAGCTTCCGTCGAGGGCGTCGTGCGACCCATAGTCGCACAATAGGCAATTACCGTCCCTTAACGACACGCTGCCGATTGCTATTCATTGGCCCCGGTGATTCGCCGGTTCTTCCCGGCGCTTTGTTTGTGGGCATACCAGCACCCGACGGCGTCCCGGAGGATCATCATTTGGCGGACGTGGAAGTGCTCATGTCGAATGGCGACCGTATTGGTTCTGACAGCATAATCCTGAAAGACGACGACCGCTCCCCAGGTCATCGCACAACGATTCTTCTCCTTGAAGAACCGGCCAACCAATCCACGCGGATTCGCGACGTAGTGAAGCGAGCCGTCGTAGCTAAACTCGCGAAATTGAGCCCCTCCAACCTTAGCCATCAGTAGCCCATCCATCGACGTCGGACGCGGGATGACTCACTTCGTTTCTACGCGGTCATCCAGGGCGAATTTCCGCTGCGCGGACCTCCGCCGACTCCACCCCGGATCGCCCCGCACCCATCCGTTCTCGAAGGGGAGGGCGTTGATCTGAGCCCGTCCCGAAAGCCTACTTCCGGTTCTACCCCCGCTGCCCGGTCGAAGGCCCCGCCATAACCCCAAGGCGGCGACCACGGCGCGCGATCCTGCGACCGGTCTCGGAGCAACTTTTTGAGACAGCACATTCAAGGCGCGTGATCCCGATCGAGGCCCTTAGGCGGGCTCCCGCAGTCATGAACGACCCAGTTTGTATAACGCCGTCTGGCGGCGTTACCGTAGCGGAATGGGTGAAACCGTTTTGGTCGCCTTTCGACTCGACAGGGACCTTGTGAAGAGGTTGGACGAGTACGCTGCCGCGATCGCGGAGAGCAACCCGGGCCTTGAGACGACCAGGACGGACGCGGTTCGGATGCTGCTGTTACAGGCGCTCGAAGCGGCGCCGAAGGGAAAGCGAGGGGGTAAGCGATGAACGTCGCGGCTTATGTGAGGGTGAGTTCGAAGTCCCAAGACTCGGCCATGCAAAAGGCTTCCATCGAGCGCGCGGCCAGTGCCCGGGGCGAAGATTCCATAGGCACTTACTACGAAGAGAAGCGGTCCGGGCGAACTCTCGCGCGCCCTGAACTGGACCGGCTTCGAGCAGATGCTCGGTCGGGGCTTATTCGGAGGCTTTACCTGTTCCGCCTTGACCGCCTGACGCGCAGTGGCATCCGGGACACGTTCGAGGTGATCGAGGAGCTGCGCGGCCATGGGTGTGAGGTTGTCAGCGTGGCCGATGGGTTCTCGCTGGAAGGCCCTGCCGCCGAGGTGATCCTCGCCGTTATGGCGTGGGCGGCAAAAATGGAGCGCTTGGCCATCAATGAGCGCATCTCGGCAGCCAGGGAGCGGATCGAAGCGGAGGGGAAGGCGTGGGGCCGGCCAAGGCGCTTGTCCGAAGAGGACTGCTCCAAGATCGCGGCGCTCAAGACCGAAGGCCGCTCGGTACGGGAGATCTCCGTGGCACTAAAGGTGCCGAGAGCTACGGTCGCGAGGGCACTGGCTCGGCGGCCGAAAGCGGCGTAGGGCGAGCGCGCCTGAGCCCGAGCAAAGCGAACGGCGCTGCCGGGTCTTCAGAGGCGAGCTTCAACGCGCTAACATGAGCCGATGCCCGACTACGTGATCCGCTTTGGCACTTGGATTCCGACCTCTATTTCCAACGGTGAAGCTGTCTACGGCTTTAGCCTCCTCGTGGAGCCGTCTGGCTCGGGAATGGAGGTGAGCTACAACATGCTCCTGCCGCTGAATGTAAAGACCGAACTTCTTCATGTTCTAGCGCTGCCAGGGGATGCCGAGCAGAAATTCCGGCTAGCGTTGCTCCGTCACGGCATGGAAAAGCTTGAACGTGGCCTGCGAGACGGGTCCGTCGAGTTTCCAGACAATGGGCAGCAGAGCCAGCATCTCGGCGATTCCGATATCCTCAAAATCCACGAGCTGCTTTTCACGAAAAAGTGTGACTACCAGAGCGGTAAGGGACGCGATCTGTACTGTACGGCAACACGCGGCGACACAAAAAGGCCCATTTCAAAGGCACTCTGTCTGGCGTGTCCAATTCCGGCGAGCGAATTCCTTTGCAGTCAATTGGCCCATCCAATCTCGGGCATTGTGTTCGGCCAGGGGGGCGGCGCAGTCTTCAACGGCCAAGCGATGTGTGGCCTCGGTCGGGAAGAAGTCACCTGCCCAGCGGATTGTCGACTTGGTGGACATCAGTGCGCAGTGCGCGAAGTTGACATTGAGCCGATTGGCCATCGAACGGGAGTGTCGCCCGAGAGCTTGCCCGACATGCTCGACTTTGTGGACACGACTTGGAGGCTAGCGTTCGGGAAAGCGAACGGGCTACTGCGATTGCGAAGTGTGGCGTCCGTGACAGACCTGAGCAAGCGGTGTCAAACAAAGGCCGACTTCAGCGCGTCCGTGAGCGCGCTTGGCGATATCATCAAGTCAATGTCCATCCCCGACGACCTACTCCTTCCGGATGAACGCATCAAAGAGGAAAACAAAGGCGACAAGACCTTAAACCGGCTTTCCTCACTGGCGAGAACAAAGCTTCGAGACCCAGCCGCGCTTGAATTGGCGCTAAATGCAATTCGAATATTTCGAAACGTCAATTCGGTTCGGGTTGCGCTCCAACACAGCGCGAGGGCCAGTCTGCTCGGACCTGCGCTCGAAGAGCTGGGCATTGATCGCACTCCGATCTGGGCCGAAGCATGGGACAAGCTGCGGATCGCTGTTGTGGAAGCCCTGACGGATCTCCGGCAGTCCATCAACACGCTGACCTGACCCGTCGGCCCGTCGATCGGCTCTCTGAAGAGTCGAGATGGGAAGAGTCTCGGCCCCTCGTCAGTGCTGGGATCGCTGGTGCGGGCGGGTTAGTCTGCGGAAGCCAAGGACGGTTACTTAGAGCTACAGACTGCTTAACAGTGGACCAAAAACGTCAGCCGTCGAGGTCCCCCCGCACCTATCCTGTCACACTAAGTTCCAGTCTTGATTGCGGGCAAATCCCTGGCGACGGATATGCATCGAATTGCCACGGGCCAAAGGAGGCACCATGAAGCGACAAACGGATACACTCAAGCAAATAGCTCGGAACGAGCGGCAGCGGGCCGCATTCTGGAGATCGGTTTTGACGGGTTCGATGTACGACATGGCGCGATACGAAAAGAAGATCCGCGCCTGGATGCTCAGATGCTCCTGCGACCGAGCTGCAGAGCGGGCAACGGGCCTGTGTCACCGGTGCGCCGCGGTTACCGCGCCATCACAGCGTCGCCTGGCCCTGATGGATCTCGTTCGAAGTCGGTTAGTTGTGGCGTTGGAGAAGGGAACCTTGAAGCATCTCGCAGAGAGAAAGGCGGTCGTGCAATGAAACGACGGAAGACGACGAAAAACAGCAAGGGCCGGAAGGCGAAAAGCAGCAAGCGCCGCGACATCTTTGACAAGGCTTTTAGGCTTGAAGATTTACTCCGGAGTCTGACCGCAAGCAACACCGAAGCCGCCAAGATCTTGTCGATCGTCGCGGGCGAGTCCGGGATCTCTTGTCGGTGCCTTAACTGCTGGGAGACGACGGATGCGTATATAGGGCTCATTCCGACCCCGGAGGAGCCGAGGACAAAGCGTCCCGCTCAACTCGACGCGTAGTCCCGCTAAGCGCTTAGCAAAGGCACGATGTCGCTTCGCGCCTTCGCTCCGAACCGGACGCCCTATGACCGATCGTAAGGGTGTACGGTGCCGCGAGCGAGATCCACCGCGGGCTCGCCGGAGATTGCAAGGGACCACCCTATTAGGGTTTTTCCAAATCAATTGTTAAGCGGTTTCGAGCGCTACTGATGAGGGCTGATAACGGTGTACGCCATGGCCCGAGGCGGCTAGAGAGGTCTTCATGCAAAGCCATTTGATCGAGATCTGCGGTGTGGTCAGTGTCGAAGATGCGGCCGAAATGCTCGGGTGCAAGCGCGCTCAGGTCTTTGTCCTGATCCGGCGCGGGCAGTTGAGACGAGTCAAAAAGATCGGTCGCGAAATACGCGTCACGGTCGAGAGCATCAAGGCCCTGCTGGGTCAATGACCGCGCATCCTCCGTTCCTTGCGCAGAAAGCGATCGAGGACAATTTTTTTGTTCGGTAACTCACGCCCTCTAAGAAACGGTCTGGGAAAATCTCCGACTCGCGGGGACGTGACCGCCGAGCGGCTTAAAGCGGCCAGGTTGACAACGCGCCCCGATGAGCGCTGAGGTCCCGCGTGGAGGAGAGCTGTCATGTCTATCCGCTTTGAAGAAGCACAAAGGCGACTGGTTGCGGACCTAGAAATTTATCGAAACCTTCTCGGCGTGCTCGATCTTGCTGGTGTTGACCAGAGAATTCGGCGTGCTCGATCTTGCTGGTATTGACCAGAGAATACGGATCGAGGCTACGAATGCACTCGCAGTAGCGGGCGAACTCTTCGCTAAAAGCCTAAGCGCTTTCGTTGATGCCGCACGCGAAAAGGGAATCAAACCCGTAAAGTCTTAGATTCGAGCGCGCTTCGGGATTTTTAGGTCCGGCAAGATCTCCGCGTAGGGACTCCAAAGGGACCAATGGGTAGGGGTGCGGGATCCGTTTTCCGTGTCACTCGTCGCGAAGCGCTTTCCCCCATCCGCGGAACTCGCTTGCACGATTCAACACCCGTTTACCCTTCAAGAAGACCTCCTCGGCCTGCCCGGGGAAGTTTTGACGATCCGCGGTCTTCACGGCCTCCTGGACTTCACCGTATATTTCCCCTAAGGCTAGTCGGATGCCCGAACTAACATTCGGAGCTACGGAATCGAATGCGCTAACCACAACTCGTTCGAGGTCTCGCAGCAGTTCAGACAGCTTGTCGGTTCGAGACCGGTTCAGCAGCCAGTGTTCGTTGATGTAGTCTAGTTTGTCGGCTGCGTTCTCCAGTGGATGGGCCTTAGGTAGGTCAATCCAGATCGGGAGGCCTGGTGCTTCGAAGAGCCAACGAGTACCGCTCTGAGTCGCAAAAGGCTGGAGAACCGGAGTATCGAGACTGAGTGAGACATCTGATCGAGCGGGCTGAAGCTCTACATGGAGGTATGCGGGTCCTGATGGGGGAAGCGGCCCTTTGAAAAGCAGAGAAGCCTCCAATCGGACAAGCGCCGGACCTGTCAAGGTGATCTCCGTCGCTGTTAGGGATACCTGAGGAAAGTCTGCTTCCTCCCACGGGACCACAAACTGAATGCCACTGAATTCAAGTACCTCGCTTACTCCATGCACTCGCGCGATCGCGCGACAACGATGAAATGGGATCGCTAGCCATTCCGCTGAGGGTGTTAAATACAGTAGGAGTTTTAGACGCCACTGGAGTCCTGCAGCACCATCAACCGCTAACCCTCGCGCGTTGATTTCAGCTCGGCGGAGTTCAACCTCCGGCAATGCCTGAAGCGGCACTAGAATTCTGAGAAGATCTTGATGACGTGAAGTGCGCACGCTCGTTCCCTCACGAAAGGGAACCTCGAATTCGACAGCACCCCCTTCCGGCGTTCCATACTTTGCGTTCTTGACCACAAAAGGTATGCGCGATGTTTCAAACAGAAGAGCGACAACGGTTTTGTCACCAACAACGACATTGAGATCCACAAGGCTAGGCGCGTAGTCTGAAAACTGTCCCTTTATTTGAGGCCACCAGTTAGCAAGCTCTTTTCGATCCGCGCCGAGTAACTCGCCGGTGTTTTCATCTATGCCGATTATCCAGAGGATTTCCTTCGTCCGAGCGGCGTTCGCATGACCTGCGAGACGACGTGCGGCAGCGTTGGGGTTCTCGGGCCATTTAGACTTGAGTTCGACTCGCGAATCCTCGATGGGCTGCTGAGCCCTAGCGCGATCTCCGATTCGGAGGACCCATTCTTCCAGCTGTTCAGTCTTCATACCACCGTCCCTGAGACTTCAAGCAGGCCGACTTTAGCGATCGCTTGAACCCGGCCCGATCTCCTTCACCGCGTCTGTTTCCGCCTGTGACGCTTGCCATATTCTCAAAAGGAAGCTGGGGTCGGGATCTAGAACCTCCTTAACGTGCTTTGCGATCGGGTCGGTGTGGCAGTCCTCCCGGATCGCCCGCCTGATTTCCGTTATCATTTCATTGACCCTGTCAGCACCCGCCTTGCCGTGCAGGCTCTCCGGTTTCGCGTAGAGGTCTTTGTGGAGGTCGTAGAGCGCTTTAATTCCCTCTTTCACTCGGTTCGAAAAAAGATGTGCAAAGGGAATCTCTACCTCTCGCAGTCTCCAGAATGTCTTGAGCGGCACATCGCTTGGTGGAACAAACTTCCAAATTTCTCGCATTATGCTGAGGTACGCTTCTTCAAGAGGCAGCGCGATCGCTTCGTAGCCCTTTAGCTTCGCCTCGTACGCTTTCGCTGCCAAGGCATCCGCGCGAGCTTTGCGGCCCAGCCTGGACGTGAGCCACACGGCCACACACCCGGTTGCGATCGACCCAACTTGGCAGCGATTTTGGTAGCACAGCGCTGGATTCCCACCAAACGCTAGGTGCGGGTCTCGTTCGACGACCAGAGCGACTTTCCGCGCTCGGGGAGCGATCGAGCAAAACGCCCGGTGCGTGACATGGCAGGTTGCGGAGATGTTGAATAGGCTGGACGAGTTGTAGAACGGGTCAGCGAGAGAAGGCGGCTCAGTCGCAACGGTATTCGCAGCGCATCCAGTCATCATCGAGAGGGTCTATGAAACACTTCAACAAAACCGGAGTGCCCGGGCAGCGCTCTTTAGCGGCCGCGTCGAAATCCGCTTGGCTCGCGCGCCGGCCCCGTAGAGCAAAGGTCCGAGTTTCTCGATCAAAACCCGCGTCCCGAATGTGAGTAACGCATCCGGACAAAAGCAACAAAGCAAAACCGAGCCTCTTCATTCGTCCCCCCGTCTACGGCCAAGGCGGCTTCCCGCGACCGCCGCGGAGCTGGTAGCACCTAGTTTCGCCATTTGCGCGCGAGGAGCGCTTTGTCGTGGCTGCGCAGCTCAGCCGGTGGGGGCGTCGTTTCGGGCTTCAAGAAGCGATCTGCCCAATCAGCGGCATCGGCGGCGGCTTCCAGCAAGTACTTCTCAACGTCCTTTAGGTCCCGCCATTCTTCGCGGAATCTCAGTTCAAATTTATGGCTGTCGTTGTTCCATTCCGCGAGCGCGGACGGCATAGGATAGGTATCGCCTTTCGGACGCCGCCACTTTCTCGGCAAGATCGTAACGTCCGACTCGTGTTTGCGGATCAGCGGATGTTTGAACGGGGTTGGCCCTTCATCTGTCGATCCAATGATCATCTCGCTGGGTTTGTCGTAGATGCTTAGGTGCGCATGGCACTTCTCTGGTTCGGCGTACACACTGGGTTGCAGGAAGAAGCCCAAGTCGAACGGCTTTCCGTTTCGTCCCTTCGGCTCGAAGTCTTTGGCAAACCAATATCCCGCTTGTACTCGGGTCGCGATCCCCTTCTTCATGTCTCCTACGGTCCGTAGAGGAAGGTCCTCGGTCACGACGCCAAGAGTAAAAACCCCGATCTTTTCCGGGATGAGGTGGCGCAGCACTACCGGAATCGGTGGCTCTGCTTCACGTTGCTGCGTGGCAGAGGGTGTTGCGGCAGAGGTGCGCTTCTCCTCTTCGCACCCGCAAAACAGCAACAGAACCGGAATCAAGCGCTTGGTCGTGGTCATATCTGCGCCCCCTCGATGTCCGAGCGCTTGGCGCACGGTCTCTCGCGGCCCGGTAGCTGTCAATGCTCATCGCCCGGGACTTGCCCGACCAAGCCCACCTGGACCAAAACAGCAGGCGAGAGACTCTCGGTCTACGGCCAAAGCGCCCTCTGACGAAATCCTTCCCGCTTCAGGTCGAAATCGCATCGCGCGGCGTGCCGCGGTACAGTGCCACGCCGTTGGTATGGGATGGGAGTCGCAGTGGACGAGAGGGACATGCGGGCCGTGGTGATCGAGGCCATCGCCACGCTCGTGAATATTAAGTCAACGATGGTTTCCGTCCTCCTTGTGCCTGCGGGTGTACCGCAAGCGCTTTGCAGCAGCCTTCTCCAGCAGAAGGATCAGATCACCGGCAAGGACATCTCCAAACGGAAATTTGCGCCACTTTTGCTGGATGAAATCGAGCGGATGCCCAACGCGGAGGTGATTCTTCGCAAGATCATCCGCATCGCCTCTGCCTTCTCGAAGTTCGAACTGTCCCAAGATGAGTACGAAGCCCGCGCGACGGTGCAGAAGGCAAATGAGGTCCAGGCAGTACTGCAGCGACTGGACGAGCGCGAAGCCGCGGTTCAGGCCCGAGATCGTGAAGACGCCCGCAAGAAGGAGGAGCGTGACCGCGCACTTCAACTGCGACAACACCTTCCCCGCCTGCTCATGATGTTTGACGCCATGGCGAAGGAGCGTGACCACCAGAAACGAGGGTACCTCCTTCAACCGCTGATCACCGACCTGTTCAACGCTCATGAGATCGTGACCTTGAAGAGCTTCACCAGGAACGAAGGTGCCGAGCAAATCGACGGGGCGTTCCGGTTCAAGGGCTGGCGATACATCGTCGAGTGCCGCTGGAGAGAGCGGCTGGCCGACGCGCGCCAGCTAGACGGGCTCTTGGGCCAAGTGCAGCGATCCGGCAAACAAACGATGGGATTGTTCCTCTCTATCGAGGGTTGGTCCGATCACGTCGTGCCCACGCTGAAACAGAATCCAGAGAAGTCGATTTTCTTGATGGATGGATTCGATCTCCGCAGCGTACTGGAGGGACACGCTCCACTGGAGATGTTCCTAGACGCCAAGCTGGACGCACTCAACGTACGAGCCGAACCATTTTATTCTGTTGGCGAGTACCTTGCGGACCGCACAGAGCGTTCTGGCGCTTAAGGCCTCCATTCACTGGAGCCGCCGCCGCAAGAAGCCACGGATCAGTAGGGCAAGGCGTGTCGCGCGGTTTACGGCGATCGCAGAGGCCGTCTAACACTACTGGGTCATCTCGGTCGGCCCCTCGATCGTCGTTCTGTCGGCTCTCGTTGTTGATGGCATAGGGGACAGCGAGGAAGCCATTTGCTGAGGTGGCGAGCTATCGCCAATCGGCAGGTGATGAATGAATCCGCGAA
>WNFG01006473.1_pt1 | contig 10374 bp, 7 predicted proteins | sample 5400431 | NCBI WGS metagenome assembly WNFG01 (sample SAMN13153346, study PRJNA577476) | soil metagenome | isolation source: 120 cm saprolite under Douglas fir tree site 2 hole 3 replicate 2 | place: USA:California | collected 2015-04-18
CGACAATCGTCGGATGCGCGCCTGCCCTGATGCGACACTCCCGGCGCGGATCGGCGCGATCAATTGCACTTGCTGCCCCGCGCATGCAGTGTGTGCCGTGCAGGACGGATGACGGGAAAACCGGGGGGACAGGAACATGTGAAGAATTGACAGCCATTGATTCGACATACCTGTTCTCAGCGAGTTACAGCAAGATCGGGACATCGAAACTGCAAGGCATGTTTTTGGCACGCATTACTAATTCTCCTGGTCGCGGATGAGCGCGGGCAGGAAGCCCCTCAGGGAAACCCTGGGCGCGCAGCTCGGCATTCCCGCCCGCATCGCCGATATCGGTTTTCCTTCCGGCAAAACGCTCCTTAATCCGGTGGCAATGGCTTTGTCTCGGCAGACAGTTCCGCACGACCAAACAATGGCTGGACGAGCCTGATCAGAATGGCGGTAGCGCTCACCGGCGCGGGATTCACATACCAGCCGGGAAGCTTGATAAACAGATACAGCAGACCGATGGAGACGACGAAAAGCGCGACGATAAGCAGCACCTTGGCCCACCAATGAACAGGAAAGGTGAAAATCAATTCCAGCACGAGCAAGATAAGAAAACCGACCACATAGTCCAGCACCGGCATGGGACGAAAATAGCGGTCATCGAGTAGGGCTTCAATGTAGTTAGCTTGGAGATAGAGCCCCGAAGTTCTTCCTACTACGCTTGGGTGAGCATCTAGATCCCGATTAATTTCGCCAATCAATACGATCTTACCGCTCAAGGAGCGTAGATCGCTCGAAAGACTCTGCACGGCAAGGTTCTTCTGGGCTGCGCCTAGCGTAGTCTCGGGCGAGAGAAGCCGGCTGACTGAGATCGGTTCGATATCCTCGTTTCGAAAGAAACTCACGTACGGGTGCTGGCCTTTATCCACGAAAGAACTCAGTCGCGGATGGTGCTCCATGAGTTTGGGGTCATAAGCCCGGGCAGCGCTGAGAGCCAGCGCATCGTGCCATGATAGCCCCTCGCCGATTTTTGCTATTTCTTCATTTGCGTACAACATCCATTCGAGCGGCAGTTTTCGCGTGTCGTTGTTGAGGGCGGTTACTCCTTCCATGCAAGCCTGCCCCGGTCTCACCAGCCCATCTGGGCACGGATTGGGAGATCCAAATTCTAGCGAAGGCTGGAGGTAGTACCGTTCGTCTCCACCCGCCTTGAATGGCTCGTCAGCGACGCGCCGCCCGATAATCACAGGAATGTTTGCCCCACGCAAGTCTCGAATGGCTTGAATCAAGCTGGGGTCCTGGGGGCATGGATTGGGCTGTGGTTCGTAGTGTTTGTCTATTACTATCGCGCGAGGGAAAGCCTGAGCAATGCTGCGCAGAAGCCGGGCCGTCATTCCGCGTTGATCGCAAATGTGGAGAAGGGTGGGAAAGGCGGGATCTGTTTTCGGGTTGATTTCCACTACCGCCGTGTATCGTAACATCGGGTTACGTGGCGCAGATACGATTCGCTGGTAAAAACCACTCACATTAAAAACGGACTGCGTGATTCCCGGCAGCTCTCCGGTTTCCGCCAAATGGTCGAGGCCGGTTTCCAGCAAAAACACCACCGCGCATGCCAGAAGAAAAGATAGCCAGAACCTACGCCCAAGCCGTCGCCAAGACGCTCGCTGGGTTTTGAGTAGTGGGTTCACATCGGCATCCTAGACTGCTTCACGTAAATCTTACTGCGCATCAGACACGTCCACGTCACCTTAACCACTCAACTGAAATTCGCCTCTTCATTTCGGTGCAGGTGTGGTGGTGCCAGAGCTTTCCTTCTTACCCTTCTTGCCCTTCCTGCCTCCCTTTTGACCCTTCTTACCACCCTTCTGACCTTTTTTTCCGGGTGTATCTCCTGGCGGCCCCGGTCCACCAGTCGCCTGAGCTAGGTAGCTCTGATAGGTATGGGCAATGGTGCTGACACTGAAGCACATTAGCATTGCCAGCGCTGCGGACACAAACGACCTTGAAGCGTGCGCCATATACTGCTCCTTCAAACGAAATCTCTAGAAAATATCGAGGTGCATAAAATGAATGCCTTGCGTTCAAAACTGGATCAGACCTTTAAGATAGGAAGTGATAAAAGGCCGACAAAATGATATCAGTTTTCACACTCGACTCCAACAAAGTCTTAAAGTCATCATTAGCGAAACGAGATGCGTTGCAGGTTCCATGCCTCTCCATATCTTAGAAACTTCTAACATGACGGGCTGGACGGGTCATACAAATACCCCTCATAGCTGGGTTGATAACCGGGACGATAAACCGGGCAGAGATGGGACGTTACCCAAACATTTCCCGTCGTTGTTCGGCCGTCAAAAAGCCAGCTCACTCTGATTACGATCCTTTCTTGATGTCTCCGAGCGTCCACCTTTCTTCTGCGCAAGTTTACGCCGAATTCATTCTTCCAACGCCGCTATGAATTCCGGCGTTCCCAGTGGCATGCAGGTGTGCGTGCATTGCCGGATCGCAGTATGCTCCGCCTCAGAGGTTTGCATCGCCAGATATTCTCGCTAGGATGTGTGGCTCCAGTGCTGCTGCCAGGTATTCATTTCCAGAATGGCATCCGGCTCCGCGGTATCGCAGTGTGCAGCGACACTGGACCATGGATAACGTTCCCCCTGAGCTGTAGCATTATCGCTATTCCGGGATGAAGGCTTCATCCGAGACTTCGAAGCCACGAAGATGCTCTTACGCAAGACTCTCGGGCTATTAGAGCTGAGAACAAATGTGGATCTTTCTATAATCAAGTCGCTGTCTTCAATCCTGAGCTGATAAAGAGATATATAAGTTTAAGATTTCAAAGCCATCAACTCCTGCACCAAAGCAGAGATACCAGCTTCCATCGTCCTATAAGACTTTGCCCGCAGTGAAGGCACTTGCGACAACAAGGATGCGGTGTCTGCTTTCTTAGTCGTGAGCAATAGAGGCAAGACTTTCGTTTCCCCAGCCATAATTTCATCCGTTAGCGCCAATCCAACTTCGTATTTCGCAAAATTCCCTGTCTTGAACGACTTGCCAACACAGACGAGAACAAATCTTGAGTTTCTAATACCACTACTAATCTTCGAGATTATTGTGTCACCCCATTTGATCTCTGCTTCGTCCAGCCACACGCTGCCGCCAACTGCCTCAAGGGCTTTAGCAATAGATCGAACAATTTCCTTGTCAATGGATCGATGGCAAAGGAAGAAATCACGTACTTCCATTGCCTCAGTTTTGCTCATCACGCCGCCAGTTTCGCTTGGATCATCATTTGAAAGAAATAGCTGAATAGGGACCGGCTTCGCAGCCTTAGCCCGGTCTATTTCTAGCAATCGAGTTTTGTCTAAAAGCATTGCCTCGATAGGCCACGCGAAATTGACACATTGGATTTCAATAGAGTGTAGCAAGACCGATAGTTCAGCGAGAGCTTTTACCGCTTGCGAAACGAGATCCGTGTCCTTTTTGCGAGGGGGCAATCCTGACAGGAGTGCTTTGCCAGAACTATCAGCATTGCGACGAAAAGCTTTAAAAAAGCGGCGTTTGGGTTTGACATTAAAAAGATCAAGCAGTTTTGAAAATGCTGCAATAAGCCCGAGCTCGTTGAGCCTTGTGATGGTAAACAGGAGAAACGGATGGTCACCGTCGGAAATTAGTTGAGGATTGACTCCTGTAATCAATAAGTACACGTCTGTGTCAGATAAGCGTAAGTCAATTTCTTTTGTGATCTTAATTGCACTTAACAAATCCTGTGCATCTGCCCAAAACTGCTCTTCAGCGCCAGGTAAGGGCAATAGTAGCTTGTTGACTCCGAGACGCCCACCGAGCTCAGCGGATCTCCGTGAAAGAGTGTCAGCAATTGAAAATATTGGCCAACGATACAGGCAGGTTATATAAATCTCTGGGCTGCCATATATGAGCCTATAAGTACGCTCAGTAGTAAGGCCCCCACGGGCTCGCGGTATGCCGTCTAACCGACGGCCAAACCGGTAATGGATCCCGCCAAAAATTTTATATTGTTGTCCTTCGGGTTTGTCAATATAACCAAACTCCATTGAACCACCTCGATATTATTTCCAAATTGTCCGTACTAATTCCTCGCCTCTCATAAGGCGGCTGGAATCCTGATGTATTTCCTTCCGCAATTCAAGCATCGAATCATAAGATGCTGCTTCTGATCTACTGTAGACGGTCTCTTCCACAACAGCGTCGAAAAGTTGAGATATTTCCATATCAAAATTTACGAAATCCATTACAATTTCCGGACAAACTAAGATGACGAAAGCTAATATGTCGAGCGCAGATTCTTTTTCGCTTGGAGCACCAGACGTAAATCGTGCATAGTCCAGTGAATTCAGATCCTGACGGAATAGTACTTGCGCCATCCCCGAGCGTCTCCAATAAAAAAATAGTAGTGAGGAGAGACGCCGAATGTGAAATACAAGAAATTTGATCTGTGGGACAGTCGCATCTGTAATGTCGAATCTGAGAAAAGGCTTTGGAGGCTCTTGTGTCACTTGCGGATCATTGGCAGTGATAACGAGATAAGATCTGTTTACCATCCATTCGAGTCCATGCTCCATGCCACTAACGTCATGAACTCTGAAGGCATTGATTGCAGGATCCCAAAATTCTTGCCTGTTGGCTGGTTCAGGAAATAAGATCTGATTTGACCGAAACCATGCGGAAAGCGATCGAGGATTATTTAAGAGCCAATGAACGCTTGACTGGATGGTAGGACATGATTGCATTGAAACTAATGTCACATATAGATCGGCTGAAACAAACGGGTTGCAAAAGAGCATGAGAGACTTGTATCTAACCCCAGGGATAATTTCCCGAACCACACTCTTGTGATCTGCCGTTAAAATATACATTGATGGCGACATAATTCTCGTTCTACTTGTTAGTCTCACCGATGAGCACTTTCGATGACTGCACGAACATTGCAATATCTTATTTGCAGCTTCAAAAATTTGTCCATTGGGTCGTTCTTTCTCCCGTAGAGCCTCTGGAGCTTATTTGATCCTGCGCCTGTTATGGGATCATCAGGCCCCAAGGTGGTGGACTGAAATCAGATAAGCCTCGCGGTATTAATCGCTCCGTTAAATGCCCCTCGAGTACACATGATATATTCCAACGGGGCGAAACGCTTAAGAGAACTTGCTGGTGTAAGGAAGGATAGGCGTGATCAAACAGAATGAGGGGAATGAGAATCCGAATCAGATGCAGTTTCCTTTGCGAAAGTCATATCACAATATGGAGAAATGCCCCCGGCTATTGATGTTTGGGGTTCTCGAGGCCTCAAAATCGTCTTCACCGCTGAGGGTGGCAAACGAGAGCTTGCATGTAAGCTATTGAAAACATTGGTCGGGGCGAGAGGATTTAAACCTCCGATCCCGCAGAGGCGGAATCCCGAACAGATGCAAAAATTGGATGAGAAAACAATGGTCAGCAACTCGAAAACCAGGAAGTCCAGGCCGGAATCAGGAAATCCTTATCCTGCAGAAGCGCCAACGTAAGAACCTACTTCTTCCCATTCTTCCCCGCAGCCGCCTTGGCGGCCGCCCTCTGCTCCAGCGCATACTCCACCACCCGCTGCATCTCATTCAGCGGCGCGGGTTTAGCGCTCCACATCTCGAACTGCCGCGCACCCTGCTGGACAAACATCTCCGCTCCCAGGATCACGTGCATGTTCTTGCTGCGAGCCAGTTTGACCAGCTTTGTCTCAGCGGGCGAGTAGACCATTTCGAAGAAGTAGCGCGCCTTGAACTCCTGTTCCGAGATGGGCGGCTGTTCCTTGTTGCCGTCCATGCCCGCCGGAGTGGCGTTGATGATGACATCGAAATTCATCTTCTTAAGCTGGGTGTGATTCACGGCTTTGGCTTTGGCCTGTTTCGCCAGGGTGGCGGCCGGGCCGGGCGTGCGGTTCAGGATGTAGACGTCCGCGCCGCGCTCTTTGAGTCCGAAGACGGCGGCACGGGCCGCGCCTCCGGCGCCCAGAACCAGAATCTTTGCCCCGGCGAGCGGGATGCGTTGTTCCAGCGGCCTGACCACGCCGCTGACATCGGTGTTAAATCCGTAAAGTTTGCCTTCCTGCGAGCGAATGACCGTATTGCACGCCCCGACCTTGGCCGTCATGGGGTCGGTTTTATCGAGATGTTTCACCATCTCTTCTTTATAGGGCATGGTCACGCTCAGTCCGTGGATGGGAATGTCGCGGATACAGGCCAGCAGGTCGTCGAACTTTTTGGCGTGCAAGGCCAGGTAAACGGCATTCACATTTTCCCGGCGGAAGGCCGCATTCAGCATGGCGGGCGAGAGCGAATGGGCGATCGGATCGCCGGCCACTCCGTAAACGCGCGTGGCCGCATCGACCTGGTCGATGCGGTAGGTCTCCTGCAGGGTGCGGGCGGTGATCTGTCCGGGGGCGGTTTCTTCGCCGGGATTGACCGAGCCGAAGGTAAACTGGCTGCCTGCCCTGACGGCCAGCACCCGGCTGATGATGCCCTGTTCGCCCATGCACACCCCGATCAGGGAGTGGGAATGGCTGTGCCTCTCCAGGAACTTCATCATCACCACGTTGTCGTACAGGGAGTTCGCGGTGCTGACGACTTTGTAAAAGTCGGCGGTGTGTTGCTTCATCCGGTTAAACGTTTCTTCCAGCTTTTTGGTGCCCCGGTAATCGTGATAGGAAAGGATGAGGCTGGCGGACCGGCGGAGCCGGGCAAAATCGTGCGGTTTGAGGTGGGCGGCCGATTCCAGTTCCAGGTCGACCAGGTGACAGCCCTGATTGGCGGCCTTTACCAATATGTCAACTTCCGAAGCGATTGTCCCCCGGAATTTGCCCCCGTTGACGGCCCGGCGGCAGGTGGCCACAATCAGGGCCTCGGGGTGATATTCAGCGAATGCCTTGATTTTAGGCATGGCGAGGGCGGGCTTGGAAAGATAGTCCAGCCGGAACTCGATAAAGGGGTTTTCCCGCACCACGCTCTCGGCTTTTTCCGCCATTTCCACGGGGTTTGAGGCCGCAATAGCCACACAAATGCGCCGCAGCCGGGCAGGCAGGAAGCGGGGCATATATGTGGTCGCAGGATTACTCATTGCACAAAGGACTGCATCATACGTGAGCAAAAATCACCTATGCAAGCGTTGATTGCAAGGGCTGTTGTACTTAAGTGCAGCCTGGAGTATCTCTTGAGTAACTAAAGCCCTGCCCGACAAGGGCTTAGAATGCACTGAGATGCCGGTTCGGAGACGTGTTTTCACCGCCCGGATCGGATGAAAAGACCGGATGTAAAAATCGGAGGGAAGTATGAGAAGGCTTGGTTTTGCGCTGACGGCGCTGTCGCTGCTTGCGCTTTCAACGATATGCCTGGGGCAGGATGCGCAGACGGCTCCGCAGGCCCAGAAGCCGGGTTCGACGATCCAGTCGCGCAATGTCGAGCACGCCAACTCCAATGCCGGCTACAAGCCCAATCAGCGCGATATGTACTGCTCGGGTTTTATCACCTCGGCCAAGGTGCCGGATTCGAAGTTCGTGGTGGCCGGGCTTGACAGCTTCGAGCAAACCGGATTCGCCGAGCTTACCACCCGGCTTTTCATCAAAGGCACCGGTTTCAACGTCGGCGACAGATTCGAGATCGTGCGTCCGGTCCGCAATAAATCTGAGAATCGTCCCTACGTCGGATACAGCTCGCTCCTCCGCCAGACCGGGCAGACTTATTTCGAAATGGGCATCGTCAAAGTGATCGAAGTCCAGAAAAGCATCGCCATCGCCCAGCCTGAGTTAAGCTGCGGGGAAATGAAGCCCGGCGATGTCGCCATGGCTTTTGAAGAGCGCGAGGCCCCGGCCTACCACAAAGTGAAGCTGGAACAGTTCGCTCCGCCGAACGGCAAAGCCACGGGACGCATCGTGGAAGGTTTTGAATTCGAAACCGTGTATGGCGCCAAGAGCAAGGTTTATCTGAGCATCGGATCGGACAAAGGCCTGAAAGTCGGCGACTATCTGCGCGCCGTCCGCAACTACGACTATAAGCATCGGGATGCCGATATGGGGCTCCCGAACAAGGCTTCGATTTACGACGACCTCCAGCATGGCGGGCCGAAAGTCACCAAAGCCAATTACAGCGAACTGCCCCGCGCCACGCTGGGCGACATGGTCGTGTTGCATGTTCATCCGCACAGCGCCACGGCAATGGTTCTGACCTCGCTGCAGGATATCCATGCCGGCGACCACGTCGAACTCATGGATATCGCGGACGCTCCGGTGATTGTGGCCCCGACTTCAACGGTGACCACCGAGCAGCCCGATGCCGCCGCGCTGCCCAGTCCTCCGACGATTGCCTGCGTGGCGTCGCCCACGACCGTGCGCGCCGGCGAAACGACGACCATTACCTGCGAAGCAAGCAGTCCCGATAACCGGCCGCTCACGCTGCGCTTCAGCGCCAACAACGGAAAGATCACCTCTTCCAATAACCGCGCCACTCTGGACACCGCCGATACCGGCTCCGGTCCCATCATCGTGAGGGCAGTGGCCTTCGACGACCGCAATATGACCGCGGCCGCCTCCACCACCGTGAACGTGGAACCTCCGCTGGCCAAGGGCCCGCCGACCGCGAAGAAGCTGAATGAGCTTCAATTCAAGCCCAAGAGCGCCTACGTGGATAACCGCGCCAAGGCCATCCTCGACGATGTCGCTCTCAGGATGCAGCAGGACGCCACGAGCACGCTGCTGCTGAGCGGAGATTCCGAAGCCGGAGAACCGAAGACCCTGGCCTCGCAACGCGCCCAGAATGCCATGATCTATCTGTCGAAATCCAAGGGCATCGACGCCAAGCGTATTCAGACCAAAACCGGATCTGAACCCGACCGCAATGTCGATGTTTGGACCATCCCGGCAGGCGCGGCAATGCCGTCTGAGGCGCCACCGGACAAATAGTCAAAAAGACCTTTGCACCACGGAGTCACGGAGCCACGGAGAAAAACCGCAAGGCTGTTCCGCTGAAATTCGCCGCGAATTTTCGCGGGCCCTGGGTCTCGCGTCCCTTGGCGGGATCGATAATCTCGGCCGTGCCGTCCTTATTCCAGCGGACCAGCACCACGAAGTGGTTTTTCCTCCAGTGAAGCACCGCGGGCAGGGGCACCCTGCGGATGGCCCGTGCGCTGCCCGCCACGCCTTTGCCTGTCAGCCCGTAGTGCGCGGCGCACCGGAGCAGCTTCCATGCGTCCACGCCCCTGCTGTGCGGGATTCTCATGCGTCGCTTGATTTGGGGCAGAGGAATCTCCCGGCCATGGGCGGCCAGCACCATGGCGAGGCAGGCCGCGCCGCAGTCGGCCGAGCCGGTTTGCAGGATGACCGGTGTTTTTTTCCAGGCGGCTCTCAAGAGGCTTTGCGCTTCTCCCGCGCCATTCGGGAATCGTACGTCCGCGCGAGGTAATCGTAAAGCACCATTTCCTGCGCGTTGGCGGCCGAACGAAACAGGCGATTCAGGTGCATGTGCACGTAGCTGCCGGCCAGTTCCGGAATGGCCATCGTCAGGTGGCCCGCCTGCTGTTGTTGCTCCAACTCCCGCCGGATGGTCTTAAGCCGCTCCGCATAGAGGTCCAGCGCGGAGATGGCGCTCTCGGGGAAGTCGCCCGCGCGCGGGTCATCGAGAAGCTTTTCCAGGGTCTGCCGTTCGCCGCGAAAGTGATCTGAAACCTGCTTGCGGTATTGCGCGCTGACGTCGAACTTCTTCTCCTGAAACCTGCCCATGGTGTTCATGGTCTGCCGTCGCGCCGGGACGTCAAGCCCCAGCCCCGCCATCAGCAGGTTGACGCTGCAAAACGCCAACTGCCAGCGGACCTTCGTTCNNNNGATCGAAGCAAGCAGTTCGAGCGCCAGTTCGCTGTCAGTCTGAAAGAAGCGCTCGGCCGTCTCCATGCCCCCGAGGCCGCCGTAGCGTTCGATCTCACGCTCATAGGTGTCGAGCGACATGCCGCGGATTCTTCCTTCGGCGGCATGCGGCTCCAGGCATTTCCACAGTCGCGGCAGAACGCGCGAAGCGAGCTTTGCCGGGTCTCCGCAGAACCGCAGCCGCAGGTGCCATTGCGGGTCGGCATATCGGATGAAGAACCATCCCTCGGCGTCGCCCTCGGCCAGCAGGGTCTTCACCAAAGGTCCGATTGTCTCCAGCAGCAGCCGGTCGACATGCGAGGGGCTGGCATGGATTTTTACGAACAGCCACTGAGAGCCGGGCAGAAAATCTCTGACGCCCGCCGGCGTTTCTGAGGAGCCGGCGCCGTTGTGGACCGCGGGCACGGCCGAAACCGCAGCCTCCTTCGCCGTTGATTCTATCCGGGCTTCGCGGACAAAGGGCACCACAA
>WNFG01005808.1_pt1 | contig 10373 bp, 10 predicted proteins | sample 5400431 | NCBI WGS metagenome assembly WNFG01 (sample SAMN13153346, study PRJNA577476) | soil metagenome | isolation source: 120 cm saprolite under Douglas fir tree site 2 hole 3 replicate 2 | place: USA:California | collected 2015-04-18
ACCATTGGATGGGGCGCCAGTTCGCGCAACGGAGGGATGGTACTCACTGGTTTGAAGTTGGGTGTCAACAAACTGATCTCCATGTATGGAAGGGAACCGACGCAGCGCATGTACGCCGCGTCGCTGGCTTCGATAGATTGTGTGGAGCAGATCGTGCGGGAAGAAGCGATTGAGTGTTCTTTTTCCCGCTGCGGCCACCTCGAAGTCGCTTGTAAACAGAAACATTTCGACGATTACAGTCGCCAGGTAGACGTGATCGCCCGCGAATTCAAACATCACTTGCAAGTTGTGCCCAGGAATGCGCTGCGCACCGAAATCGGATCCGACATTTACTTCGGCGGTATGGTTGATGAAGGTAGCGCAGGGCTCAATCCGGCGCAGTATGTGGCGGGCCTGGCGCGCGCCGCGCAAGATGCCGGTGCTGCCATCTTCGAGCGTTCGCGGGTGGAGAACATCGAACCTGCTTCTCACGGTGGGGCGAAAGGTTGGCGGGTGAGCACTGCTCGGGGGGCCTTGTGGGCGCGGGATCTTTTTGTCGGTACCAGCGGCTATACCGGAAGGGTTACACCAGGCCTGAAGAAGAAAATTATTCCCATCGGCTCGTACATCATTGCGACGGAAGTATTACCCGAGGCGCTGGCGGGCGAGCTGAGCCCACGCAACCGGATGATCTACGACTCAAAAAACTATCTCTACTACTATCGCCTGACGCCGGATCGCAGGATGCTGTTTGGCGGGCGTGCGGCATTCTTCCCGGAAACTGAGCAGACGATTCGCCAGAGCGCCGAGTTACTGCGGCAAGGCATGACTAAGGTCTACCCCCAGTTACATAATACAAAAATTGATTACGTGTGGGGAGGCACGCTCGATTTCGCCTTCGACATCATGCCGCACGCCGGGCAGCTCGACGGAATGTATTTCGCAGTTGGCTATGCGGGTCATGGAGTGGCGATGGCGACCTATCAAGGTCAGAAAATGGCGGGATCGATTGTGGCCGGCAAGAATGAGAACCCATTCGTGGACATTCCCTTTCCTGGGGCGCCCCTCGGTTTGTACAACGGAACTCCATGGTTCCTGCCGCTGGCCGGCGCCTGGTACAAGTTTCTAGATTGGGTAAGTTAGCTAGGCGCGGGAGGGCTGGGTGTCGCAAGAGAAGACCGGCGCTTCAGTAGACGATAAATTAAGTACGCGATCGGTCCTATAAGTAATGCCGCAGGCCCCCAGCGAATGGCGAAGGGATCGCTATATCGCAATGCTACGTAGCTCATCACTATCGGCGCAGCCACGACATACAGCACGCCGAGCCTACCCCAAGGAATAACAAAGGTGCGAGGCATCTCGGGTTTCGTTCGTCGCAGACGCCATCCCGCCAGCACCGTCATCAGCGAAGTCGCAACACGCAGCCAAACATACACATTGATCAGTTGCGTAAGGGTATGGAATGCGAGCAGACAGTAGATGGTTGCCGACACAATTATGGCGATCCAGGGTGTCCCAAATCGCGGGTGAAGTCGTGCTAAAGCCGGCGGCAGATAACCATCCTCGGCCATCGCAAAGGGCATGCGCGTAGACGCCAGCACTGTCCCATTCAAGATGGAAATATTAGTCACCATGGCAGCAAGGGTCATCCAGAATCCCAGCCAGGACCCGCCAATAAGTTGTGCCGCATCCGAAAAATAGCGGGTGTGCCATTCCTGCCAGTTATCCCGAGCGGCCAAAGCCGCCAGTGTAGGGAGGAAATAGGTTGCCATCGACAGCGGAACAACGATGGCGAGGGCCAGCGGAAAACTCCGTTGTGGATTCTCGACTTCCCCCGCAACGGTCGAGAGTTGTTCGTAACCCGAGTAGAGCCATACTCCCAGCGCCAGTCCGACACCGAAAATTTTATTCAGAGGCTGATGCGGTGGAACGATGGGGCTGAAGGGATTGTGCTGCCACTTGGCAAGGCCCATCACAATCATGACCAGCACCGGCAGCAGAATAAAAAGCTCCAGCGCGGTAGCGAACTGGCCAACCATTTGGATACCGCGAACGTTAATCCACGCAATAATTGCTACCAGCGCGATGGAAACCAGGTAATGTTTCCAGCCCGTGATCTGGGGAAAATAGAAGCCAAGGTAGTCAGTAAAAAGCACCGCATACGCGCCGCCCAGTAGAAATGATGCTGACCAGTTCCACCAACCCGCAAGAAATCCCCAAAAATCACCGAAAGCGGCGCGCACCCAGCGATAGAATCCACCCTGCACCGGCATGGCAGTGGTTAGCTCAGCGGCTACCAGCGCAATTGGGATACACCAGAAAAATGGCAGGACGAGATGGTAAATCAGCGTCATGCCGGGCCCAGCGGTGGTGACTTGGTCTTCCAAGCCGAAAGGCCCAGCCGTGGTGTACGAATACATCACGAACACGAAGTAGAAGAGGCCAGCCTTGCGAACTATCGATTTGGCGGAGGAGCTTGAGCCGGATTGCATTCAAAGCGAGCCGATATTTTCACAATCACTGCGCGAAGAAAAGGGACCGATCACTGAGGCTCAGGCCGCACGAACAGCTTGCGCGCCCTCCAACTCGAGCAGTCTGCGTTTAACTTCGAGTCCACCACCATAGCCACACAGCGTTCCATCGGACGCGATTACACGGTGACAAGGCACTACGATCGCAATCGGGTTGCGGTTGTTGGCCATACCTACTGCACGGTAAGCGTGCAGTCGACCAACAGCCCGCGCAACGTCCCCATAAGTGCGGGTTTCGCCATACGGAATCGACAGCAGAGTTCGCCAGCATTCGAGTTGAAAGCTGGTGCCGCGAAGGTCCAGTGGAAACTCGAACTCCCGCCGGCTTCCGACAAAGTATTCCTTCAGTTGGCGCGCGTAATCGACGAGGGCCTGTTCCGATCCTGTCCAGAGGATGTCTTTCCCAGTTTTTGGCGGAAATTGGCCACGATCGAATTCCAACGCCAGCAGCCCTTTCTCCGAGGCTCCAAGGATTAGAGGTCCGACGGGTGATTGAACACTGGCATAGTAGAGCGTTTCCATGTGAGTTCCGGAGGATGAGAAGAATATCACGTGCGGGGGGCTTCAGCTGTGCTTCATGGCGGGCCATATATCTACGGCCAACTCGGACTGAAGCGATAGCCACACTTGGCGAATCGTCCAGCTTTCCACGAAATTGTGACTATCCCCCTTGACAGCCGCTCGGCGAGAGAGATAATGCCCGAATCCTGTTCCGCTGAACCCAATAAGCGTCAAAGTTGGGAACAGAGGAGGTGTCCCGATGAGCGTTCTGGACCTTTGCGACCGGGAAGCGGCCGCGGTACCGCTCGAGGCTAGCGTAGCGGATGCAATTCGCACCATGCTGGACCGGCGTGTCGGTGCAGTTGCTGTGGTGGATAACGCAAACCGGGTAGCTGGCGTATTCACTGAGCGCGATGTGCTGCGCAAGGTCGCGCTGAGCGGGCAGAATCCGGAATCTACGCCAGTGCATGAAGTGATGACCGCGGCAGTGGAAATGGCCACGTTAGCCACGGGGCCCGGCGAAGCATTGGCCACTATGGTTGAACGCCATTTCCGGCACCTGCCCGTCGTAGATAAAAATGGCAAATTGCTCGGCATGCTTTCAATTCGAAACCTATTGCAATTGCGCATTGACGACCTCACGCAACAACTGGATTCCCTCGAGCAATATGTAAGCAACGACGGTCCGGGTGGGTAACGGACGGCCCGCACATTGCAGTAGGTGTTCAAATTAGTTACGCAAACAAATGCCAAAATATTACGGCCCTCTACCCAAGACTATCTCAGTGATGCGCATGGCGACTGCCATCTTCTTTCTTCTGTTCGGCCAATATAAAGTTTTTGGAACTGGTTTCGCGCATGGCGGTTTTCAACAATACCTGCAAGGCTTCATACAGAGTGGGGCTGTAAGTTTCTTCCGGCTCTTTCTTGCAGACTTGGTTCTGCCGCATGCCGTGTTTTTCGGTTACATGGTGGGAGTCGTAGAGCTGTTCATCGGCCTTAGCCTCCTACTGGGGCTCTGGGTGCGTCCTGCGTCTGTACTGGGGGCGCTTTACATGCTGAGTTTGACCCTTTCCACGTGGTGGGAACCCGGCCATGGCGTTCCGGTGTGGCGATACTTCGGCGCTGAATTGGACCACTTACCGCTGCTATTCCTCTTCATCATCTTTTTCGTGGCTGATGCCGGCCGCGAATGGGGCTTGGACGGGGTTTGGGCCAAGTCGCCTGCGGGCTAATAGGCATGTCATCACGAGATGATCCGCCACCCCAGACGAGCGAGCCTACATAAAATATGACAATGAAGCGACTTTTTGCTGCGATCACGGCTGTCGCGATGGTTGTATCTGTAAACCAGATCGCCACCGCTCAAAAGTCCGCAGACCAGCCCCTCAAGCGCGTCATCATACGGGCTGGACACCTTCTGGACGTGAAAACTGGCAAGACGCTCAATGACCAGGCCATCCTCATCGAAGGTGACAAGATCGTGGCCGTTGGTCCGGCTTCGAATCCAGCAGCGGCCGCAGAAGGAACAAGTATTGATCTTTCTAACGCTACGGTATTGCCGGGCCTGATCGATGGACACACGCATCTTACGGGCGATCCCAGAAATATCGGCTATCAGAGCCTGGGCGTCTCGGTGCCACGCGAGGCCCTGATCGGAGCCAGGAATGCCCGATTGACATTACAGGCTGGTTTTACCACGGTACGGAACGTGGGGGCGTCGGGTTACAGCGATGTGGCCCTCCGCGACGCTATAAATGCTGGCGACATTCCGGGACCCCGAATGCTGGTTAGCGGGCCGGCTCTGAGTATCACCGGTGGACATTGCGATAACAACCTGCTTCCTTACGAGTATCACGCCGCAAGTGATGGCGCGGCTGATGGCATTGAAGCGGTCCAGCACAAAGTCCGCGAGATCATTAAGTACGGTGCTGACCTCATCAAGATCTGCGCCACTGGCGGGGTGCTTTCCAAGGGCGATGATCCGCAAGTTTCCCAGTACACAGTTGAAGAAATGAAGGCCATCGTGGCTGATGCGCACCGCTTGGGCAGAAAGGTCGCGGCTCACGCCCATGGCGCACAGGGAATTCGCTGGGCGTCGGAAGCAGGAGTGGACTCGGTGGAACACGCTTCTTACATTGATGATGCGGCAATCGCCGAAATGAAAAAAAATGGTACCTATCTCGTTCCCACACTCTATCTTGGTGATTGGTTCCTGGAAAACGCGGAGAAGAACCATGTCCCTGACTTTTTGCTTGTGAAAGCAAAGGCGGTGATGCCGGCGGCCCGCAAGAACGTCGCCCGTGCGTTTGCAAACGGCGTCAAGGTGGCATTCGGCACTGATGCGGCGGTTTATCCGCACGGCTTGAACGCGCATGAATTTGCGGTGATGGTGAAGCTGGGGCTGTCGCCTTTGCAAGCCATCCAGGCTGCGACGGTGAATGACGCCGACCTGCTCGGCTGGTCAGATAAAATCGGCACAATTGAACCCGGGAAATGGGCCGACATCATTGCCGTCGATGGCGATCCGGTGAAGGACGTGACCACGCTTGAGCGCGTCAAATTCGTTATGAAGGGCGGAGAAGTAGTCAAGAACGAATACGGAAAGAACCAATAGCATAGAGTCCTCTACGCTAATCGGAAACACAAAAGGCCGACGATGAGCCGGCCTTTTGACAAAATCTTCCCTTGAAACCTGCCCACTACTTCTTGGGCGCGATGGCTTCCTTGGTGGCTTTGGCGACGCGGAACTTTACCACGGTCTTCGCTTTGATCTGAATCGGCTCACCAGTCTGTGGGTTGCGTCCCATGCGAGCCTTGCGATGTGCTTTTACCAGGCGTCCCAGTCCGGGCACCACAAAAACACCGTTCTTCTTCGTTTCTTTGATTGCTACGTCGCTGAGATGCTCAAGAAATGCCGCTGCCGCTTTATTGTTCATCTCGTTTTTTTCCGCCAGATGGCGGACCAATTGGGTCTTGGTCATACCTGAAGCCATGAATCCTCCTCTAAAGTTATTTTGATTGTGTTGCGATGGGCAATAGTCTATACCACTGTTCCTGTGGAAAAGAAGCATTTAGACCCCATTTTACGCGGTTTTTTTTATCAAGCGGTCCGAAAACGCCCATAAAATCGCCTTTTCAAAGCTTTATGATTCCCACCTTAGCCGTTTAAGCAGCGTTGCACCGATGTCTGCGCTGCGAGGCACTGGCCGCTCACCATGTCATAATGCCGACTAGGAGAGTGCTCAGTTGAGTTGTTCGATCTGTGGTATACGCAAAGAAAAACGCTTCTGCCCGGCAGTACATGGACGCATTTGTCCGCAATGCTGCGGAGAACAACGCGAGATCACGCTTGATTGTCCCAGTGAGTGTGTTTACCTGCAGCAGGCAAGGGAGCACGAAAAGCCTCGCTCTGCAAGTGAACTCGTCCCGGCTGAGCTGTTCCTGAACACAGAAATCAATGACCAGTTTCTCTACCGGTATGAACATTTGCTGATGGGACTGAGTTATGCGCTGGCGAAAACGGCTCGCGCCGACCGTGGTATCAACGATCGCGACCTTATTTCGACTCTGACCGCGATGGCGAAAAGCTACGGGACCCTGGTAAATTCAGGCTTGCATTACGAAACGCCAATCGCCGGTGTGGGACAGCAGGCCATTGCAGGGGAAGTGCAGAATATGTTGAAGGAGTACCGCGAGGCCGAACAGAAGCAACTCGGCTATAGCCGATTGCGCGACTCTGAAGTGCTCAAAGCGATCGTGTTTCTGGTGCGCATGGCTCACGACAGGACCTCGGGAAGACCGAAATCGCGTGCCTTCATTGATTTTCTGTTCGCGCAGTTCCCCGCGAACAAGGCGGCAATCGATGTGCGGGATGAGGTTGGTAGCCGGATCATCATGCCTTAAGACTGAGATTCCAACTCTTCACCTCGTTTGCCCGCCCGACTGCCCTCATTTATACTCTCTGTTTACTCACAGGTGATTTTTCGATCCAGGAGCAGCTATCTTTCATGCCCAAGCGCACATTCCAACCCAACCGGCGTCACCGCTCGAAGACACACGGATTTCGCACGCGTATGAAGACCAAGAGCGGCCGCGCGGTAATCTCGCGGAGACGTGCCAAGGGTCGCAAGCGGGTCTCGGTGAAGCCAGGTTTCCGCGAGTAATTTCCTACCTGCGGGTTTAGAGGGGTGTTTGTAAATTGAGCTCGGAACATCAACCGTGAGCGCCATGGCTCCGAAGGACGGTGCCAACCTGTCTGGGCCAAGCACTACAAAAGACTCTGGCGGTCGATTTCCTCGCAGCGCGCGTCTTTTGCGACACGCTGACTTTGAACGGGTTTACAAGCAGGGGCGACGCCATTTCTCGTCGCAGATGACAGTTTTTTATTTGTCCCGGCAAAAAGGAGCGGGACCGAGGGTGGGCTTTACCGTTGGCCGCGCGCTGGGTGGCGCGGTCGAACGCAATCGTACCAAGCGTCGGCTGCGCGAAGCGGTCCGCCGACAACGCCGAGCATGCACTGTGCCTGTGGACGTCGTAATCAACCCGAAGAAGTCGTTATTGACGGCTGAGTTCAGCAAGGTTCTGACGGAAGTCAGGAACGCATTTGATGTGATTCAACAGAAGCTGGCAGGAAGGCGAGCCGCGAGAGAGTAGTTTCCGAAGCATGAGGGTGCAACAATGAACCAATTTGCCAAAACATTCGCGCTGCAATTGCTTCGTGGATACAAGTGGGCAATCTCTCCACTCTTCGCACCCGCTTGCCGTTACATACCCACTTGCTCCGAATACGCGATGGAAGCGGTAGAGCGCTACGGAGCTTTTCGTGGAAGCTTGATGGCTGCCAATCGATTGCTGCGATGCCACCCATTTTCGAAAAGTGGCTACGATCCCGTAGTCCGGTCTCATCAAATTAGGCTCGCGCACAACTCACGTGTGCAGTCGCCGAACGGTACGTAAACTTGCCCGACTTCAAAAATCCTCAACAAGAACCCGGAATGGAGCGGCGTCTGCTCCTCGTGTTCGCGCTGACATTCCTGATTATTGTTGCTTTCCAGCCGTTAATCAAAAAGTACGGGCCACAACCCGCAGCGCCGAAGCCCGAGCAGCAAACGCAAAACCCTCCAGCCGCAACCGTGGTTCCGAATCCTGCTCCTACAGTCAGCAGAGCGCAATCCGTTTCGCCCGCTAGTCCCGGAAGACAGGCGTCTTCCGAGGGCGAAACCGTCATCGAGAATGATCTCTATAAAATTCGCTTTACCAATCGAGGTGGGCAGGTCAAATCCTGGATACTCAAGAAATACACCGACGACAAGGGTGGCCCACTCGAACTGGTCAACTCTGCCGCCGCAGAGAAATATGGCTTGCCGCTTTCTCTGTGGCTCTACGACGAATCCCTGCGCAACAAAGTAAATTCAGTACTCTACGTTGCTTCGCAGACCGGATCACTTTCCGCACTGTCGGAGATTACGTTCGAATATTCTGATCATGATCTAGCCGTCCGCAAGACCTTCAGCTTCGATCATACCTACGTGGTTCGCGTCGAAACATCAGTTCAATTTAAAGGTGAGGAGTTGCCGGCATTCCCCATGTGGCCAGCCGGCTTCGGCGATCAGACAACCGCATCCTCTTACGCTTCCAGCCTGATCGAATATCAATTCGACAGCAAGATTGAGCGACTGGCGGTCAAGAAGATCAGTGGCGGCAATACCATTCCTGGACCTTTCAACTGGGCCGGCGTCGCGGACCAATACTTCACCGCTGTCTTTGTCCCTGATGAGCCCCAAAATGCGGCCCTGATTACGCTGCGAAACGCGCTAGATGTCCCTAAGGACCCGCAGAAGCCGGAGAACAAAGAAACACTCAAAGTGGATGTCCTTGGCGCCGCCGCCGGCAACCCCAGGGGAGCAACCCTGGAGCGCATGTACGTAGGACCTAAGTCCCTACCCGTGTTGGAATCGGTGCGAGTTCCCACTATCAGCGGCACAGATCAGGATCTTCGCGGGCTGGTGAACTTCGGCTTTTTTGGAATCATTGCCCGGCCGTTATTCCTGTGGCTGAAATGGACCTACTCCCGAATCGTGCCCAACTGGGGCTGGGCCATCGTGATCCAGACGCTCATCATCAACGTCGCGCTATTGCCGCTCCGCATCTCGCAAATGAAGTCGATGCTGAAGATGCAGCGTGTAGCGCCGCAAATCAAATCCATCCAGGAGAAGTATAAAAAATACAGTCTCCGCGATCCGCGTAAGCAAGCGATGAATGAAGAGATCTCCGCGCTCTATAAGAAGGAACGGGTCAATCCCGCGGGCGGATGCCTGCCCATGATCATCCAGATGCCTTTTCTGTTCGCGTATTACAGCATGCTGGGCGGAGCAATCGATCTGCGCCACGCGCACTGGCTATGGGTCGGGGATCTGTCCTCGCCCGACCCGTGGCATCTGATGCCAATCGCGATTATCATCACTATGCTGTTCATGCAGCGCATGACGCCGCAGGCAGGCATGGACCCGGCACAACAGAAGATGATGAACCTCATGATGCCGGTCTTGCTGGGGGTGATTAGTTGGAACCTTGCTGCCGGTCTATGCTTGTATTGGTCGGTAGGGAACCTTATCGCGATAGTGCAGCAAGCTGTGATGAATCGTACGGAACTCGGGCGAGAGATGCGCGAGATGATGGAGAAGCGAGCCAGGAAAAAAGATAAGTAGCTTTCGCTCGACAAAAAAACAACATCTCGACAAACTAGAGTTTGGCTAGAATTTAGGAGCTGAAATCCGGTGTCTATTCCCGATAAAGTCGCCGCCGCCAATAAGATCAACGAATTCCTGCGAGGAGTAGTGGGTCAGGGCGGGCTGCGTTTGAAGTACCGCATCACGGTCGATCCCCCGCTCCCTGAAGAGCGGGATTGGGAACACCCTGAGATCCTGGTCGAATTCGCTGGCCCCGATTCGGCGTCGCTGCTCGAACGTGGGGCCGAGTTGCTGCGCTCATTAGAACTACTCGCGTTCGAGATGCTTCGCCTGCCCGCCAATGAACACGAGAAGATTTGCTTTGACTGCATGAATCATCGCGCGCTACGACTGGAAGAACTTCGGATGGCGGCAAACGTGGCCGCCGAGAAAGTTAGGAAGAACGGAACACCTTATCAATTCGCGCCCATGTCGTCCCGTGAGCGCCGCATCGTACATCTGGCTCTGCGCGACCATCCTGACCTGCGCACCGAGAGCCAGGACGAGGCAGGAAGGCGCTGCGTAGTGGTTTACCCGAAGGACTACAAATCGGCCGGCAAAGTCGCATTTCGAACTACGCGCTGATCGTGTGCAAAAATTCTTGCACTAAGCGCGTTGCAGTTACATATTG
>WNFG01005811.1_pt1 | contig 10372 bp, 8 predicted proteins | sample 5400431 | NCBI WGS metagenome assembly WNFG01 (sample SAMN13153346, study PRJNA577476) | soil metagenome | isolation source: 120 cm saprolite under Douglas fir tree site 2 hole 3 replicate 2 | place: USA:California | collected 2015-04-18
AGGAACTCACGGCGGACAAGTGGCACAGAATCCTCCTTTGGTCGCGATGGCGGTCACAGGGCGGTGGACTTGATATTCGCTTGCGCGAACCGATGGCGGCAATCCAGCGACCGACAGCGGCTAGCTGGCTTTTCGCGCCGACAGCTCCTCGGTGTCGTAGCGGCTAGCTGGCTTTTCGCGCCGACAGCTCCTCGGTGTCGTAGCGGCTTCTCAATTCCGCAATGGCATTGGCATCCGGGGGGCCACCGCGCGTCACCAGTTTCACAAGCTCTTCGAAGAGCCATTGACCTTACAACTCGCATGGCGTGGCCAAGGATTTGCCGCAACTGCTCACGGCCGGTTGTGGCCCATTCTGAGATTACGGCCGCCGCCCTTCAAACGGCGGCCATCAAGGGTAGCGGTGGCCGTGCGACGTTTTACTTTTGTCCGACTTGCGGATCGCCGCCGTCGTCGCTGTGGTGAACCACGTGATCGTACAACTTCGTCGTGAAATAGTTGTCAACAGTCCCTGCGGGCATGGCCAGCCCAAACTCCTGACGGAGATTCCAGGGGACGATCAAGTGATCGTGATCCGGTCTCGCGTTCGACGTTACACCTTCAATAGACGACGGCGCACCCAATGGTGTCTGGCCGTAGTGGCCCAGGATGCCTACAGTAGCATCACGATTGGCCGGATCGGATGCGTACGCGGCAGCCCGCAGCCACGCCGACATGAATCGCTCCATCCCATCCCGACTCTGTCCTTCAAGCCGATCGGCGCGAGCAGCCATAACGTTACCAGGATAGTTCGGGACAATGTCTCTTTGGTAGGCGACAGTGTGAAATCCGAGCGGGGCGACGTTTGCTGGTACAGGGGGCGGCCACACCGTCCCGAAGGTTTGGCGTTGTGTCATCGACGCAATCCTCGTCGCTAGCCCCCCCGCCGATACAAGCGTGTAGTCCCCCCGATTGAGGTCCATGTCGTAGTTGAGGAGCATCTTGCGCAGAACGACTGCCCATCCTGTATTGGGAGCGTCGACAGCGAGTGGGTGAAATCGCAGGGCCTCAACATTAGGAATCTCAGGACGAGCCACCAACTGAAGATTCGAGATGTTGAGATAGCCGAACGCCTTGAACGACACACCCTCGTCTGCGCTAGAAGCGATCACATCATCGAATGTTGTCAGTGCAATGTCCCACGTACCCACCGCTAGACCGTGCATCTGAACCGTTGACGATGGCGTTATATCGATTTTGACATCCAAACCTTCATCGGCAAAGTAGCCCAATTCCGCCGCTACGGCGAGGGGAGGCCAATAAATGAAGGTGTTAACGTGCATGGGAATAGGCGTCGTTTCGTGGTCGTCTTTTTGAACCTGGTTCGCCCACGCGTCGTTCGGCCGTAGCTCGAAAAGTGCCGCCGCGGCGATGCCGGTGATCATCGATAAGGCTACTATGAAGTGAGTCTTCATGGTGTTTCTCCCCTGGTGTTTGAATGCGATCTGCGTGCACATCGCGGCTGCGCGTGGCAACCACAATGCAAAGAAACGTTGACCTATAGGACAGCGGCGCCAAGTGGCGGGCGCTCTTGCGCTCATCGTGTTTCTCCATGACTTGGCGCTTCGTCATGCGTCGAAACCGCTACAACATGAACCCACGGCGCCGGAACGTCGTGAATTTGTTCCAAAAAAGTTGCAAAATGTTTCCGATTGGGATGCACTCAGCCAATGGGGACGATCCACCTATTCGGTCCGTTTCGCCTCGACGCGGAGGCTAAAATACTGTTTCACGGCGCCGAACCGACTGTCCTGGGCCAACGAGCAGTTGTGCTGCTTCAGCTCCTTCTGGAGCAGGCGGGAGCACCGGTTTCCAAAGATGCGCTAATCGAGACCGCATGGCCGGGACTTGCAATCGAGGACGGCAATCTGACGGTTCAGATTGCAGCATTGCGCCGGGTGTTTAATGAGGTCGCCGAAGGTGCGAGTTGGATTGAGACTCTGCCGCGCCGTGGCTACCGCTATGTTGGGCCGGTGGTCGCGACGAGCAATCCGCCAGCGGAGGCAACCCCGCCGACGTCACCGGCGCTTGCATTGCCCGACAAGCCGTCCGTCGCGGTGCTTCCGTTTTCAAATTTGAGCGGAGATGCGGAGCAGGAATATTTCGCCGACGGCATGGTTGACGACATCATCACCGGCCTCTCGCGCATTAAGTGGCTCTTCGTCATCGCACGCAATTCGACCTTCACCTACAAGGGCCGCGCGGTCGACGTGAGGCAGGTCGGCCGCGATCTTGGTGTGCGCTATGTGCTAGAGGGCAGCGTTCGCAAGGCGGCGGATCGCGTTCGCATCACCGGGCAGCTGATCGATGCTGCAACTGGAGCGCATGTGTGGGCCGAGCGCTATGACCGAAACTTCGACGATATTTTCGCTCTGCAGGACGAGATTGCGCTATCGGTCCTGGGTGCGATCGAGCCGAGCCTGCGTCGGGCCGAAGTCGAACGCGTCAAGCGCAAGCGGCCGGACAGTCTCAACGCCTATGATCTTTTCTTGCGGGCTCTTTCCGATGCTAATTCTGTGATGCCGGCGAAGGTAAGCAAAGCGCTTATATCACTCGACCGTGCGCTTGCTATCGAGCCGGATTATGCAGCGGCGCACGGATACGCCGCCGTGTGCCACTATACCCTCTACCTGCGAGGGGGATGGCATGAAGTGAATCGGGTGGCATCGATTGGACATGCTCAAGCGGCATTCGCCCATGGCAACGATGATTCGGTTGCGCTGACTCTCGGCGGATTTTGCATGGGTATGGCTGGGCACGATCGCGCTGCCGCATTTGCCGCATTCGAGGCCGCCCTCGTCCTCAGCCCTTCATCGGGCCTAACGTATATCCTCGGCGCCGCAATTCTTTCGTGGGCGGGAGAGGCGGAGCGCACGATTGAATGGGTCGAACACGCCTTGCGCCTCAGTCCATTCGATCCCCAGAAATTCGGCGCCTATCGCGCGCTCGCACTCGCGCACTTTCTTCGTGGCCGCTATCAGGCAGCAGCGGATGCAGCCCGTAGGGCAGTCCATTTCAATCCTGGGTTCGCGAGTTCGCACATGCTGCTCGCGGCGCCGTTGGCGAAACTCGGGCGTCACGACGAGGCGAAAGCCGCCGTGGCGCACCTTATGGAGCGAGAGCCCGCATTTCGCCTATCCAAGCTGTTTGCCGGCATGGATTGCGCGCCGGCGCTTGCCGCCTCGCTGAGCGAGGCGCTCCGAGCCACTGGGGTACCTGAATAACGACGCAATTAGTTATGCTGGCACAACCGGGCCGCGGCGAATGTCTGCAATTGTGGCCTACACCTTCCGTGGCCGGCATCCATCAGGCATGGCAGCTATCAGGGGCAGACCGACCGTCGGCTGCGGTCCGTTGCGAGGAAGCAGATGACCCGGATGACACGCCCACCCTTACGCTGGGATTGTGCGGCCATTCCATGCGCGGGAAAGGCGGCGTATCCTTATGGTGGCGTGAACGGCGTCAAGCGAGCTTTGCAACGATGCAGGGAGGCCAAGCATGTTTTGTCGCAGCTGGACTTGCGCGTTCTCTTTGGCCGCGGCGCTGATGGTGGCAACGGACAGTGTGCGGGCGGCTGATGAAGCGAAATTCCCCAACTGGAAAGGCCAGTGGCTGGCCATCAACCCGCCTTTCGGAGACCAAATCATAAAGTTCGATCCAACCAAGCGCTCCGGACCGTGGCAGCAAGCCCCGCTGACGCGAGAGTATCAGAAGGTCCTGGAAGACAGCATGGCCGATCAGGCCAAGGGCGGGCTTGGTAATTACCCGACCGCCCGGTGTATCCCAGGCGGCATGCCGCGCATGATGGCGGCACCAAGAATGGAGTACATCATCACGCCTGACACGACCTACATTGTGGGGAATGCCGATGATCTGCTCGACCTTCGCCGAGTTTTCACCGACGGGCGCGACTGGCCCAAGGATAGCGAGGTCGATCCCACCTATCTCGGTTATTCAATCGGCAAATGGATCGACGAGGACGGCGACGGCCGCTATGACGTGCTCGAAGTGGAGACGCGCGGCCCGTTCAAGGGGCCTCGCGCTTACGACCACACCGGCCTGCCTCTGCACTTCGACAATCAGTCAACCTTCAAGGAGCGGTTCTTTCTCGACAAGAGCGATCCAAACCTTCTTCATGACGCAATCACGGTGTTCGATCACGCTTTGACGCGGCCTTGGAGCGTCGACAAAATATTTCGGCGCAACCCAAATCCGCGTCCAAGGTGGTCTGAAGCAAGTTGCAGCGAGGGCAACGCGAACATCGTGATCGGCAGAGAAAACTATTTCCGAAGCGCGGATGGGCTCTTGATGCCTGCCAAGAAGGATCAGCCGCCACCCGACTTGAGATATTTCAAACAACAACCGCAGAAGTGACGCTGCGTTAGCCGAAAACGCGGGAGCGGGATAACAAAAGAGGGTCTCGCGGCCGGCTGATGTCGTGTGGTGACGGATTCACCGCTCGAACGGGAGATTATGGAATTCCCAGATGCTCGCTCACTCGCCCTTGATCCCTGCCGCCTTGATGATGGGCCACCACTTCTCGATCTCGGCCTTCTGCATCGCGGCAACCGCCTCGGGCGTCTGTTGCTCACGCGAGGGAATTTCGCTTCCAAGGTCAGTAAGCTTCTGAACGAGGGTCGCGTCGGCCAACGTGCTTGTAACGGCACCGTTGAGCTTGCCGATTATCTCCTTCGGCGTGCCCTTCGGCGCGAAAATTCCGTTCCAGTTCGCGAGCGAGAATCCGGCGAGCCCTGCTTCTTCCGCCGTCGGAATATCGGGCAATGCAGGCAATCGGTGCCTAGCCGTGACAGCAAAGGCCTTGATGCTGTCCGCCCGCACTGGAGCAACCGCGGTCGGGTCGGAGAAAATCAGGTCGATTTGGCCAGCAACCAAATCCTGCATGGCGAGAGAAACACCGCGATAGGGAACGTGCTGAAAACGGGTGCCCGTGATGTTCTGGAATAGAAGGCCCGCGAGGTGACCCTGACTACCCGCGCCGGGAGTGCCGAGGGACGCCTTGTCTGGATTGGCTTTCAGCCAGGCAATCAGTTCCTTCAAGTTGTTCGCTGGCAAAGCTTTCCTTGCGACAATTATCAAGTAGAAATTTATGAGCAACGCCACCGGTTCGAAATCGCTCAGCACGTCGTACGGGAGCGCGTAGATGGCACCGTTGGCGACGTGCGTACTCCAGTTGCCGATGCCGATCGTGTAGCCATCGGGAACTGCACGGGCGACCCGACCGGTGCCGATGCCACCGCTCGCACCACTCACGTTTTCAATGACGATGGGTTGACCAAGGAAGGTTCGCATGCGCTCGGCCATGACACGCAAGACCGAATCAGCTCCACCCCCGGCAGGATACGGCACGACTACTGTGATGGGGCGCGATGGGTAGGTCTGTGCTCCTGCAATTCGCGAGACGGCGGGCATCGCGGCAGCGCCCGCTGCCAGGTGCAGAAATCGACGGCGGGGAATTTTCATAGCGTCCTCTCGTCCCAGGCGCGCACGATCTTAGGCATGATCGCTTCGCACGGAATCGCCACTGACGATCCTGCGCGTGAGCCGCGAGCGAAGCGGGCCTTGAAGGACGACGCGCCTTGGTCTCGGAGATAGTTGATGCTGTCATAAGCGCATAATGCTATTGTCTGATGAGGTCATCTCAAATCCGAAATGGGGGCCGACATGCAGTTGAGCGATCGCATCGGACGCCGGATGAAGCTGCAGGACCTGCACGTCCTCATGACCGTTGTGCAGGCCGGCACCATGGGGAAGGCGGCGCAACGCCTCAATACCACCCAGCCCAACATTTCGAGATCGATCGCGGAGCTGGAGTATGCGCTCGGCGTGCGCCTGCTCGACCGCCACCGCCAAGGCATCGAGCCGACCGCGTACGGTCGCGCGTTGCTCGATTGTGGGGTGGCCGTATTCGATGACCTGCGCCAGGGCGTCAGAAACATCGAGTTTCTCGCCGACCCTGCGGCGGGGGAAGTGCGGATCGCAAGCAGCACCTTTATCGCCGCGACCTTCGTTTCTGCCGTCATCGAGCGGCTCTCCCAACGTTATCCGCGAATCGTGTTTCATCTCGTCACGGTCACGGAAACGGACACACTGCACCTTGAACTGAGCGAGCGTAACGTCGATCTCCTGATCGCACGGAGATCGGCCCTCTTTACTGAGGAGAAATTCGGGTTCGAAAATCTCTACAACGACTCATACGTCGTCGTGGCAGGCGTCCAAAGTCCGTGGGTTCGGAGGCGCAGCATCGCGCTTGCTGAGTTGACGAACGAATCTTGGTTGCTGCCCCCGCCGGAACGCGCGCTAGGGCCAGCTTATCTGGAAGCGTTTCGCGCCAGCGGACTCGAGTATCCTCGCACGGCTGTTTTCACCGTTGACCCCGCGGTGCGGATCGGTCTCCTGGCGACCGGGCGCTTTCTTACGATTGTCCCGAGGTCGGTATTGAGTTTTTCCAAACGTCCGGACATCAAGGTCTTGGCCGTTGAACTGCAACATGCCCACGTGCCAATCGGAATTGTCACCCTGAAGAATCGCACGCTCAGCCCCACCGCGCAGCTTTTCATCGAGCACGCCGGCGAAGTCGCCAAGCCACTCGCGAAAAGAAAACCGTAGGCACCATGTCGGGTTGTGACCCGAAGCGGTCACGGGGCTGGCGGTGCCGCGGAACGGGAGATATGGAATATTTGGTCGAGATTTTCCTGACTCAATCCGGCCTTGCGCCAGAGAATTTGACCACCTTGGCCCACTTTTCGGTTTCATCCGCGATTAACTTGCCAAAATCGGCAGGCGAGCCCGGCAGTACGGTGCCGCCAAACTCGGCAAGCCGCGGCTTCATCTTGGGATCGGCGAGGGTTGCATTGATCTCCTTGTTAAGCCGCTCCACGATCTCCGCCGACGTGCTCTTCGGAGCGCCGATGCCAAAAAACGCACTCGCCTCATAGCCCGGCACAAAATCGGCGACGGTCGGAATGTCCGGCAGAGCTTCTGAACGTGTTGTGGTCGTCACTGCCAGCGCACGCAGCTTGCCCGCTCTGATATGCTCAATCGACGGGGCTATGCTGTCGAACATGACATGCACCTCTCCACCGAGCAGATCGGTCAGAGCGGGTGCTCCGCCGCGGTAGGGCACGTGAAGTATGTCGATCCCGGTCATCATCTTGAACAGCTCGCCGGCGATATGGGGCGGCGTTCCGTTGCCCGCCGAGGCCATGTTGAGCTTGCCCGGATTGGCCCTGGCGTAGGCTATGAGCTCGGAAACCGTCTTGGCTGCAACAGATGGATGCACTTCCATGACGCTGGTCTGGCGGGTGATGCCAGCAACCGGCGCGATGTCGCGGATAAAATTGAAATTGAGCTTTTCGTAGAGCGTCGCGTTGATCGCATTCGCTGCACCAATCATGAGGAGCGTATGGCCGTCGGCCGGCGCACGCACGACCGCCTCGGCTGCGATATTGGTCCCCGCGCCCGGCCGGTTGTCGATGACGAATGGCTGGCCGAGCCGCTCCGACAGCCATTGACCCATCAGGCGCGCGAGGATGTCTTGCGGGCCGCCGGGGGGGCCGCCGACAACAAAACGCACCAGCCGCGTCGGATAGGTTTGCGCCCATGCGACCCGCGAGGCGACCGGGAGAGCGGCAGCGCTTGCTGCCAGATGCAGAAATTGACGGCGCCGAAGTTTCATAATGTCCCCTCTCCGAAATGCTGCGGATTCCATTTCAGGTGCGGCACGGACCGCGTGCGTCGTCAGATCGGCACAGTGGCCGGATTGTAATCGAACAAGCCGCGCTCTTCTGCATTGCGTCCCGGATTGAAGTGTTCGAGATGTGAGCCTTGCAGCGCATTCGCCTGCTCGCGAGATTCGAGTTGCACGGTATTGGCGCGTTGCCTGCGCGCTCTTTCGTAAAGCGCCAGCGCTTCCTCGGCCGTGGAAGCCTTGGCAAAGCACCGGCCGAGCACCATGCCGTCTTCGATCGCCATGACTGCACCCTGGCCGAGAAACGGCGACATCGGATGGGCGGCATCGCCAAGCGTGGACACGCGGCCTATCGTCCATTGCGACAGCGGCTCGCGGTCGCGCAATCCCCACTTGAACAGCCCATCCAGTTCGATCGATTCGATCATGCGCAGCACTTGCGGATGAAAATCTCCGTACAGCTCCAGCAATTCGGAGACCTCGGCCCGAATTGCCCATCCTTCCGCCTCCCATCGGGGTTGCCGTGTGTTGGCGACAATGTTCATCACGGAGTCTTTGCGCAGCAGGTAATGCAGGAACATGCGGCCGGGCCCGATGGAAAGGCAGCGCGACGGCGTCTGCAGCTCCTGCGGCACTCTCGCCGCCGGAACAAGCGCGCGAAATGACACTTGGCCAGAATAGGCAACCGGCGCGGAATCAAGGACCTTTTCGCGGACGGCCGAGCGGCCGCCGTCGCAGCCGATCAACGCGTCTGCGCTCGCGACCACGCCGTTGGCAAATCGGGCGACGACACCGCTATCGTCCTGCGAGAGATCGGTGAAGGCATGCGCGAGGTGAATGCAGCCGGCGTCGTTGGCGAGCACTGCGGCGCTCAGGGCGTTGTGGAGGTCCGCCCGATGAACCTGGAAATTGCCGGCGCCGTATTTCAACCTGTAGGCATCGCCGTGGGATCGATGCTCTAGGACTTCCCCGGTACGATAGTGTTTGATCAGCAGCCCGGCTGACACGTTCGACGTTGCCGCGATGACGTCGCCGACGCCGAGGAAATCCAGCGCATGCATCGCATTCGGCGTGACCATGAGGCCCGCGCCGAATTCCCTGAGTTCGGGCGCCTGTTCGTAGACCGAGACGCGCATCCCATGACGATGCAGCGACAGGGCCGCCGCCAATCCCCCGATCCCAGCGCCGATGATGATAACGCGGCAGCCGGTCATCCGAAACGAAGGTTGGGGCGAGGCTGTGGCCCGCCCCGTGCGGCGAGCGTCGGCCTTACCGGGTGGGACGTGCCGCACCATTGCTCTCCATCGGGAAATCCCGTTCGGTGGTCGTGTTGCGATCAGGCGTCGGCATCTCGTCGTCACGGTTTCAACTCTAGCTCCACTGCTCATAATCAGGTAATTCTATTGCCGAATGAGGCCATAACTTTCGCTCATGGGCACGACCAGCCCCTTAGATGAACGCGTCATGCGGCGGCTCAAGCTGCGGGAGCTACGCATTCTCACGACGGTGGCGCAGGCGGGCAGCATGGGCAAAGCGGCCGTGCAACTCGCCCTTTCCCAGCCCGCCGTATCGAAAGCAATCGCCGAAATGGAGCACACGCTCGGCGTCCCGCTTCTCGATCGCACTGCGCAAGGCGTCGAGCCGACACCCTACGGCCACGTCTTGCTCAAATGGGCCATCGCGGTGTTTGACGACCTGCGCCAAGGCGTGCGGGAGATCGAGTTCCTGGCCGATCCGACCGGCGGCGAAGTTCGGGTCGGCTGCTCCGAGATGATGAATGCGGGGCTGCTCCCGGCGGCGATCGATCGGCTATCACGGCGATATCGGCGCCTGCTGTTCACGGTGATGGTGGCACCCAACGTCGTGGAGCAATACCGCGACCTGCGCGAGCGCCGTGTCGATTTCATGTTCGGGCGCATCGGGACGCCGATCGAGGACGATCTGGACACGGAACTCCTGTACGAGGATCCCCTCATCGTGGTAGCCGGCGCCGGCAACAAATGGCTTCGACGCCGCAACATCGAGCCCGCCGAACTGATCGACGAGCCGTGGTGCCTCGCGCCATATGACAGCGGCATCGGACCATTCGTTGTCCAGGCGTTCCGTGCGCGGGGCTTGGAGATGCCCCGGCTTGCCGTCAGGTCGAGGTCCCCGCATCTGTACTACGCCTTGGTGCACACTGGCCGCTTCCTGTCGGTGGCGCCGGCCTCGACGCTGCGATTGAGCGGCAAGCGCCTGGGATTGAAGGCAGTGCCGGTCGACATCTCGATCCCACTCGGCCCCATCGGCATCATCACCCTGAAGAACCGTACCATCAGCCCGGTGGCGCAACTCTTCATCGACTGCGCCCGCAAGCTCGCGAGGCCGTTTGCGAAGCGATGATCAAATAAAGTCGGTTTAGTCGGCTGGGAAAATAAACACGCGGCTGCAGTAGCGCGAACGACAGGTAATGTCAGGGTCCGCATATGGCGTGCGCCGTGACAAGGCGGCGCTTTCCAGTGGGTGTAAGGCCCACCCGGCGACCGCTCCAGCCGGAAGCAACCGGAGCAGCTATGGAGGTGACGAAATAGCTGAAGCCTTCGGAATGCGTGTCACGAACTGGTGACAGCGCGAGTGTGCAGGCCGTAA
>WNFG01005814.1_pt1 | contig 10370 bp, 6 predicted proteins | sample 5400431 | NCBI WGS metagenome assembly WNFG01 (sample SAMN13153346, study PRJNA577476) | soil metagenome | isolation source: 120 cm saprolite under Douglas fir tree site 2 hole 3 replicate 2 | place: USA:California | collected 2015-04-18
CCGATGGGAGGCGAGGTGCCGTGGGCGTTTACGTAGCCGATCTGTTCTGGAGTGATGCCGGCATCGCGCACCGCATTGCGCATCACGCGGAAGCCGCCTTCGTGTTCGGGCGCGGGCTGAGTCATGTGGTACGCGTCGCCGCTCATACCGTATCCGGCAATCTCGGCGAGGATCGGAGCGCCACGCTTGCGGGCATACTCGAGTTCCTCGAGGATCAGAATGCCCGCGCCTTCACCGATGACAAAGCCGTCGCGATCTTTGTCCCAGGGGCGGCTGGCTCGCTCGGGCTCGTCATTGCGCGTGGAGAGCGCGCGCATGGCGGCAAAGCCTCCGACGCCCATTGGAGTGATAGCGGCCTCGGAGCCGCCGGCGATCATCACGTCGGCGTCATTGTGCTGGATGATGCGAAAAGAATCACCGATGGAATGAGCGCTGGTGGTACAGGCGGTGGCGGTAGCTTCATTCGGTCCGCGGGCGCCAAATCGCATGGAGACGTGGCCGGCGGCGAGGTTGATGATGGCGGCGGGAATAAAAAACGGAGAGATCTTGCGGGGCCCGCCTTCCATGAGCGCTGCGTGCTCCCGCTCGATGATGTCGAAGCCGCCAATGCCGGACCCGATGTGCACGCCGACGCGCTCACTGTTCTCGGGCGTGACTTTTAGTTCCGACATTTTCATCGCTTCCTCCGCGGCGGCGAGGGCCAGGTGGATGAAGCGACCCATTTTTTTCACCTCTTTTTTCTCGATGAAGTTCAGCGGGTCAAAGTCCTTGACCTCGGCGGCGATCTGGCAGGCAAATTTGCTGGCGTCAAAGCTGCCGATGCGGGCTATCCCGCTCTTGCCCGCCAGCAGGGCCTTCCACACCTGATCGGTGGTATTGCCCACGCCGCAGATCAAACCGAGGCCCGTAACGACGACCCTGCGTCCCAAAGTTACTTCCCGCCTTTCGAGTGCTTGGAGATGTAATCGACGGCGTCCTGAACGGTGCGAATCTTTTCCGCGTCCTCGTCGGGAATCTCGATGTCGAAAGCCTCTTCAAAAGCCATGACGAGTTCGACCGTGTCCAGCGAATCCGCCCCCAGATCGTCTACGAACGAAGCACTGGACGTCACTTCGCCCTCATCCACGCCTAACTGCTCCACGATAATCTGCTTTACCTTCTCATCAACGGCTGCCATGTTTTTCCTCGCTTGCCTCGGTTAGATTTGAATTCGATGCTCTGGATGCGGATATGGCCTTTTCGTTTTTTCTCGCCCATGCCTGGGCCGACCTGCAACTCCGCCACTTTCACGTGCCGCTGCTTTGGAAAAAAGGGCGACTGGGTAGTGTAATGGCCCCGATAAATGGCTGTAAAGAAAGCACCCGCTCAAGCAAATGCGCGTCCGTGGTATACCTTCAGCATCCTAACCGCGCCTGCTTGCGCCGGTCAAACCAGATGCGTGCCGTCGTCCAGCGCGTGAGCCGCGCCCAAGTGAGTGTTAAGGGGGAGATCATCGGGAGAATTGGGCTCGGATTGCTCGTATTACTGGGCGTGGGGCACTCCGATACTGAGTCGGACGCCTCCTACCTGGCTGAAAAGATTTCTGGCCTGCGAATTTTTGAAGACGATCAGGGAAAGATGAATCGCAGCATTCAGGAGGTCGGCGGCAGCGTGCTGTTGGTCTCGCAATTCACGCTCTATGGGGACGTGCGCCGGGGCAAGCGGCCGTCGTTCGATGCCGCCGCGCCGCCGGAGAAAGCGCGGACACTGTATGAATTTTTTGTTGAGCAGATTCGGCAGGGAGGCTTGATTTGCGAGACTGGACGGTTTCAGGAAATGATGACGCTGGAACTGGTGAATGAAGGGCCGGTGACTATTCTGCTGGATTCGGCGAAGGGATTTTAGGGGCTGCGTTATCTCAAAAGGGGCCGGTCGTGCAGGTGTTATAAAGCTCTGATCATGCACATCGGCTTATGGTGTAATCTCGAACACGGCGCCGTATCCTGCAGTTCCGCCGCCGAAGGTTGCGCCGTAGAGGTTACCCGCAACGTCAAAAATCAAGCTGCCCTTTGGCGACTGACCGTCGGTTCCATTTCCGAAGCTGTGTACTGTGTTCTCTGTCCAACTACCGTTTACTCCTGGAACAAGCTTGAAGACCGTGCCGAAGTTGAAGGCTCCGCCGATGAGCGTGGTGCCGTAAAGATTTCCGGTGGGGCTCATCGACACGCCTGACTCGGGATTGCCGCCATCTCCGTTGGAGTGGGTAAACGCGTACAGCAGTGTCTCGGTCCAGTTGCCATTCTTGAAGATCAATTCAAAGACCGTGCCGCACCCCGGAGGCTGCTGGTAGCTGGGGCAGTCTGGGCTCTTGTTGCCTCCCTGTATGGTGGTACCAAAGAGATTTCCGCTCGCGTCAAAGATCAGGTTGCCCGAGGGAGTCGCCCCATCGGTGGTTGAACCCACGAATGAGTAGATCACCTGTTCTTTCCAGCCGCCCCCTGCAATCGGAGACAGTTCAAACACCGTGCCGCAGCCGACCGGCTGTCCCAGGTAACCGTGACAGTTTGGGCTGTTGCCGCCTTTTTCGGTTGTTCCGTAGAGATTGCCCGCCGCGTCCGGGACCAGAGCGGCTGCCGGCCCAGCACCGTCGCTGGGATAGCCGCTGAAGGTGTGGATCACGGTCTCAATCCATTGCCCGTTTGCTTGAGGAGTCAATTGGAAAATGGCACCCATTCGGTTGGCTCCGCCGTCGATAGCCGTCCCGAAAAGATTGCCTGCCTTATCAATAACCGGCCTTCCCATGGGATGAGCGATGACGCCACTGAGGCGAACCAGGTCTTTTTCGCTCCATCTTCCACCGGCAATCGGAGTCAACTCAAACACCGAACCGTATTCAAAAGGCCCGGCATACTCGGTTGTCCCATAAAGATTCCCCAGATTGTCGAGAATCAATTCCGAGGGGCGAGCCCCAAAGTTTGGACTAAGGTACGCAACAAACTTGCTATAAATCGGGGTTTCTTTCCAGCCACCATGTCCGCTGGGCGCTAGCTCATACACAGCGCCATAGCCGGAGCTGCCGCCGAAATTCGTCGTTCCGTAAAAACTCCCAAGAGGACCAACAGTGAGACCCGCGTAGGGATTACCGCCATCGCTGAATGGAAAATCGTAGAGAATCTTCAGAGTTGGAGACACGCCTGGGCTAATTTCAAACATCGTGCCGTTTATCCCTCCGGCACCACCGGCCCCGCCTTGGAGAGTTGACCCGAAGAGTTGGCCTGTCGCGCCTACCATCACACCGCCGTTGGGTCCGGAGCCATCCATTTTGCCAGTGAAATCATGCAGGATGCTCTCACTCCAGAGACCGCTTCGGGAGGGCGACAATTCGAAGACCGTGCCACAACCGGAGTTACACCAATCATGAGTTCCTCCTTCACCGGTGGTGCCAAAGAGATTTCCTGCGCTATCGAATACCACGCCGGAGGGATAATTTGTACTGCTCCAAATGTTGCCGAAAGTGTAGAGGATCGTCTCCGCCCATTGTCCGTTGGAGCCTGGCCTCAACTCGAACACCGTTCCACACCCGCCGGACACACTACAACCTGCAGCGCTTCCTCCAGCCAAGGTCGTCCCGTAGAGATTGCCTGCATCATCGAACATCAGCTTCGAGTACCAAGGGCTGCTGCCGTCGCTTCCGCCTGCGAAGTTATGCAATACCGTTTCCGTCCAGCCGCCCGATTGGGAAGGCGTGAACTGAAAAACCAATCCGTTCTCACTGCTGCCGCCAGACTGTGCCAAGCCATAAACATTTCCAGTGCGGTCGAGAACTAGCCCGGACGGTACGCCGCCGTCGGCGCCGCCAGTGAATGTGTGCAGGACATTCTCAGTCCACACGCCTCCCGAAGATTGCGTCAGCTGAAAAACCGATCCCCTTGTCGCGCCGCCCGTGTCGTAGGTGGCGCCGTAGAAGTTTCCCGTCGCATCCATCGCTAAGCCGAACCAGAATTGCCCGGCGCTGTTATTCGTAAAGTCGTACAGAACCTGCTCGGTCCACTCTCCGTTTGCGGACGGCATCAGTTCAAACAGCGTGCCGAAGCCGTATGCTCCTCCGCCTGAGGTTAGACCGTACAGGTTTCCGGCCGCGTCGAGGTTCAGACCGAATGGAGCGGAGAAATCGGGAACGCCGCTCTTGAATTCATAGAGCACGGTCCGGGTCCAGGCGCCGTGCGGTTCAGGCATGAACTTGAGAATCATTCCTACGTTATGTGACCCGCCGCCCGAAGCTACGTAAAGGTTTCCCGCCGCGTCAGAAATCATGTCGAACACACCAACCCCGTTACCGTGAGGTACGAAGCTGTGGAGGACTTTCTCACTCGCGGCCGCTGCCCTTTGGGGTCCTAACGTCATCGCGAAGAAGATCGCCAGGAGAATCGACAGCGTTCTGCGTGACATCGGGACTCCTCAACGTAGGGAACAGGGCCGGGAACGGGGCGGTCAGGGGGAAACCGTTCGCTGGGAGTATATCCCAAGAGATATGAAAACCCTGGATCTTAGCTATTTTCCTCCTGCTGGACTTATGCCAATCTACTGTCGTTACTAAAACAGGAGCAGCCAGCGATGAGGAAAATTCGCTACGTGGTCGCAATGAGTCTAGACGGCTATATCGCCGGGCCGAAGGGTGAGGCGGACTGGATTGTCATGGACCCGGAAGTAAATTTCGGCGAACTTTGGGCGCAGTTCGACACTTTGCTGATGGGTCGCCGCACTTACGATTCTGCGCTTGCACGACTAGGCAAGGGCGCCATCCAGGGAATGAAGACGGTCGTTGTCTCCCGCACTCTGCGACCTGCAGACCACCCGAACATAACCATTATCCCGGAGTTGCATCGCGACCAGATGCAAGCATTGCGGGCCCAGAGCGGAAAAGATATTTGGCTGTTTGGCGGCGGCGAGCTCTTTCGCATTCTGCTGGAAATGCGCCAGGTGGACGCGGTGGAAGTGAGCATCATGCCGGTGCTGTTGGGTACCGGCGTTGCGCTTCTCCCGGCTCCTGCGAAGCAAGCCAAGTTGAAGTTAACAGGGCATAAGATCTATCGCTCAGGCAGGGTGTCGTTAGTTTACGAAGTGCAACCGTGAGCTTTTACAAATCACGATTTGTACTCATTGACCACGCGTGCGAGCGGCTTGCGGTGCGGCGGTCGGCCGGAGAAAGCGTGGGCGCTGTATGAGTTTTTCGTTCAGCAGATTCGCCAGGCGCATCTGATTTGCAAAACTGGACACTTCCCTGGCCGTACGGTCTACGACAGTATGTTGCTTTAGCCCTGCAATCCGAGGGCGAGATGATAACCGCGGATGAGCCCATGGCGAACGCCCTTGCCGCAAAGTTTCCAGTCACACCGATATATAAGAATACGTTCCACACACAGGGCCGCGAATAGGAAGAAGCTTGATACTGCTAGAGTACTCAAGATGAGTGCCCACGAAATGGTGACGCCGCAGGATTCGAAGATTGACGGCGCAATCGTTCTCGAATCTTGGTTCGAAGACCATGTCAGCTTCGCTGCGGTCTTTGCAGTTCTCGTGGGATTGCTGGCGCGGTTGTGGGCGGCTTCCGGAATATTCCTGAATCCTGACGAAGCTTTGCATTTCCGTCTGGCGAATCAGGCTTCGTTGGCGCTGGCCTACGGACAAAGTGCGACAGCGGCGCATCCACCACTTTTAATCCTGTTTCTCTACTACTGGCGCGCACTCGGCACTTCGGACCTCTGGCTGCGCCTGCCGTCTGTCATTGCGGGGGCAATTTTCTGCTGGGTATTTTTCAAGTGGCTGACCCAGGTCACAGGCCCGCTTACGGGATTTATAGGATTGTTATTCGTATCCTTTCTGTTGCCGATCATCATGCTGGCGGCGGAAGTCCGTCAGTACGCTTTTCTACTGGCATTTGCGGTCGGTGCTCTCTATTTCCTGGACCGAGCCTTTGCCGAGCGTTCGGCGGGGCTGATGATGGCGTCGACTCTTTGTCTGTACCTGGCGATGTTGACGCACTACTCGGCATTCTTGTTCGCTGCTGCGCTGGGAATTTATGCCCTGCTCTGGATTTTTATGCGGCATATGCCAATGAAAGTGATCATAACCTGGGTGGTCGGACAACTCGGCGCGCTCGCCCTGGCTGTGTTCCTGTATAAAACCCATCTTTCGAAGATTGGCGCCGGGGAATCGCGGACAATACTCGAGGGGTGGATGACCTACATTCGCCGCTCTTATTTCGATAGCGCGCACGACAACCCGATCCTGTTTCTAATTGGTCACACCTTTGGAGTCTTTCAATATCTATTCGGTCAGCTTGCCGTGGGCATTGTGGTTGGCCTTCTGTTTCTTGTGGGTGTGTTTCTGCTTCTGCGTGAAAAGTCGAGTACTTCGCGCCGGTTAAGTTTGTTTCTGCTGCTGTCGTTCGCCGTTGTTGGCGGAGCTAGTATGGTTCATGTTTATCCCTACGGGGGTACGCGGCATTCCGCGCTCCTGATCATTACGGGTGTAGCTGGCGTTAGTGTGGCTGTGGTGCGGTTGGCGCCTAGACGCTGGACGCGCGCGCTCACGATCGCAGGCGTGATCGTGATGTCGTGTCTGGTATTTGGGAAGCTCCGGCAGCCTCGCATGGAGCGTGCCGATCAGAGCCGCAAACAGATGACGGCGGCGCTGGAATTCGTGCAGCAGAATGTCGCCCCTTCCGCTCCCATTTTCGTCGACTACCAGACTGACTTAGTTCTCGGACACTATCTATGCCAGCAGCGTCCGGTGCCACTGCAGATTCGTCCGACGGGTTTCGAGGAATTTTTCTGCGCCGGGCGTCACGTGGCCTCTACCGGCTATCCCACGTGGACATTCTCCAGTGAGACATTTCCCAGTGACTGGGAGCGCGCGGTCCAAACCCTCGGACTCAAGCCCGGGGACCCGGTCTGGGTTTTGCAAACGGGATGGGGAATTGATCTGCCCGAGCAACTGCAGAAGCACTTCGCGGAGTTTCGCGACCTTCGCTTCGAATCGTTTGGAAGAAATATCAAGATCTTCAAGCTGACTGTGGGGCAGCCGATGCCCAGGGCGAAAGTACCGTCAGCCAAAACTATTGAGCTGGCGGGAGCTTTAGTCCCAGCGCCCGGATTGTAACTTCATCCGGCGCGGGCTTGCCGTCCTTTTTCGTAACCACGCCGAAGCTGCCGGAGTAGTCCCACATCGTCCAGCCGATGTCGTGATGTTCGAGTGACGTGCGGACATCGTTGATCCAAACCGCGCGATCGTGGGGCTCAGCAAACGATCGGTACACGCCGAATTCATTGCAGATCAGCGGCACCTTGTATTGTCTGGCCCAATCGGCGGCCTGGTTTATCTCCGCATCGATGCGGGAAGAATCCCAGTGCTCCCGGCCATAGCGGATCGCGTAGAGACGATCCACCGCCTCCGGAACGCCGGCTGCGACCTGCGCGGCATTCTCCGGCGACGAGGGATAGTGTAGCCCCTTCAACCAGTGCCAGTAGTACGCTCCCCAAGTCGCGCCTTGATGAGTGAAGATGTGCGGCTCATAGAAATGAAAGACATAGATCACATTGGGGTCGCGCAGCGGTTCGAGGAACACGAGGTCATCGTCGTTGTCCCAGCGAGCACCGGTAGCAATGATGGTATGCGCTGGAGCTACCTGCCGGATGGCCGCCGCTAACTTTGCTTCCACCCCGTACCAGCGATAGGGGTCCTTGAACTCCGGCTCATTCATGATCTCGAAGAAGACCCGATCCGCATCCCAGGAAGAATAGTGTCGCGCGACCATGCGCCAGAAGTCGGCGAACCGCTCAACAAAATCATCTTCCTTGGCCAGACGCTCCTTGAAATCCGAGTCTGGATGCATGTCGATCTCGACAGCCAAGCCCGCATCGAGAATCATTTTGACCGCGCCGTCGAGATATCCGAAATATTCGGCCATGCCGTCAGAGCGATGTCCGGCGTCCATCATAGGCTGCGGATTCACGCTCAAACGCACATGGTCGAAGCCGATGGATTTGATCAGGGCGATGTCGGCAGCGGTGGTCCAGTTCTGGAAGTGTTCTTTTGTATATCCTTTCGAATCGTAGACCTGCGCGAACCACTCACTGGCATTGATGCCGTAGCGGATATGAGCCAGGCGAGAGGCGGGGACGGAAGAAAGCGGTTGCGGCGCGCTCTGCGCGAACGCGGTGCTCCCAAGAAATAAAAGCAGAAGTCCGATTCGCTTGCGCCTCATGGTTTCGTCCTCGAGTTTGCCAAGCTTAACTCAGAATCGGTAACGCCCGGATTCGCTTCCTGGTTGCTGAATAAATCGCGCTGCAAAGTGCAGGGGCAAGCGGTGGTATGGAGGGTTCGCCAATCCCCGAAGGCGATTCTGTGCTCGGAATCGCGTAGACTTCGACCACCGGAGTTTCGTCCATGCGGACGGGAGAGTAGTCGTCGAAGTTGCCCTGAACCACGCGGCCTTTCTCAATCGTGATCTTCGCGCGCAATGCGTTGGAGAGTCCGTACACGATTCCGCCTTGAATCTGTTGCTCGAGAATGCCGGGATTGATGACCTGGCCGCAATCCACGACCGCGACCACGCGATGCACTCGCGGCTGATCTTTCTCCATGCTGATCTCGACCACCTCAGCCATGTACGAAGCGAAGCATCCAAAGCACGCGATTCCGCGGTAGCGGCCGGCGGGCAAGGGCTTGTCCCATCCCGACTTCTCGGCTGCGAGTTGCAATGCCCCGCGCATTCGGGCGGTGTGCCAGGTGGTCGTGAAATATTGCAAGTCTTGATCTTTTGCCAGCAGGTGCAACCTGTACTGCAGAGGATCTTTCCCCGCAGCCAGGGCCATTTCGTCAATGAAGCTTTCGAGAGCAAACGCGGCCTGCAGCGCGTATACCGACCGCATCCAGCCCAGGGGCACCGGGGTTTCGGCCATCACATATTCAACCGAGTAGTTCGGCACGGGATACACAGGGCCGGCCTCATCAGGAAGATCAGGATCAACTCCACCTTGCAGCGGTTGCCCTTTCTGGCCGGCGATCGAAGGCGAGATGATGCGGTGAGTTAGCGCGGACGGGAATCCGGCTCCGTCCACTACAGCACTCAGCTGATGCAGACTGGCCGGACGATAGGTGGAAAAGCGCATGTCGTCTTCGCGCGTCCAAAGTACCTTCACTGGCCCGTTGATCGCTTTCGACACCAGCGCGGCTTCGACCGCATAATCGTGCTCCAGACGACGGCCGAAGCCTCCTCCCATCAACGTGACGTTTACTTTCACCTGATCGGGATCGAGGCCGATGGCCTGCGCAACGGAGTCGCGACAGTCTTGCGGAACCTGCGTGGGCGCCCAAAGTTCGCAGGTCGATCCCTGATAGTGCGCTGTGCAGTTTCCCGGCTCCATGGGTGCGTGCGCCATGAACGGAAGCTCATATTCGGCAGAGATGCGTTTGCTCGCGGCCTTCGCAGGATCGCCAGCCGAATACAAACTCACTCCCTTCTTTGACGCAGCCTGCTTCAGCGATGCCATTAGAGAGGCGGTGTTTAGATCTTTATTTGGGCCATCGTCCCATGTGACGTTGAGGACCCTGCGGCCTTCCATCGCGCCCCAGACGCTGTCAGCCACAACCGCAACTGCTGAATCACTCGTCTTGCCCACATAGGAAACGCCGGAAATCTTTTTCGTTTCCTTGTCATCGAAGGTGGTTAACTTTCCTCCGATGGTTGGGCAGCGCGAAAGCACCGCATGTTTCATGCCTGGCAAACGAAAATCGATACCGAAAACGGCTTCGCCCTTAACTTTAGCGGGCGAGTCGAGCCGCGGCAGACGTTGGCCAACGATCTTGTAATCCTTACTTTGTTTCAGAGGCGCATCGGCGGGAATTGGCAGCGTGGCAGCCTTGGCGACGAGTTCTCCGTAACTCAGGCGCCGATTCGAAGCCGCATGCTTGACGCTTCCATTCTCGGCAGCGCAGCCGGAGCGAGAGACACCCCAAGTCAAAGCCGCGGCTGAGATCAGCATCTCGCGCGCTACGGCGCCAGCTTTGCGCATTGGGTCCCAGGTTGTGCGTATGCTGGCACTGCCTCCCGTGGTCTGATCGCCGTAATATGTGCTCGCTCCCGCCTGCTCAATTTCGATCTGCTTCCAGTCAGCTTCCAGTTCCTCCGCGAGAATCATGGGCAGCGCGGTGCGCACCCCCTGACCCATCTCGGAGCGCGCGACCACGATTGTGACCTTGTTGTCGGGAGTGATGCGCAGATAGGCATTCGGCGAGAAATAGTCCTTGTTGGAAGAAGATTTTCCGTGCGGCAGGTAGAAGCCGATGACGAGTCCGGCTCCGGCAGCAACCCCGGCGGCGACAAATTC